>Ga0208191_1000562_pt1 | contig 24938 bp, 26 predicted proteins | sample June2015DPH_13_5_FD_184709 | JGI IMG/M metagenome (GOLD analysis project Ga0208191, IMG submission 184709) | Peatland microbial communities from SPRUCE experiment site at the Marcell Experimental Forest, Minnesota, USA - June2015DPH_13_40... | ecosystem: Environmental > Terrestrial > Soil >... | reverse complement strand
GGTGCGATCCGCAACTTGAAAGTGGCGGCCGGCATGGCCGTGGAAAAGACGCGCCGTGGAAAAGTCCAAAAAACGACTTTCCCACCGCGCTTGGAAATCCCGCCAAGTACGCGGGATTCCCACTTTCCCACCGCCTCGGCGGCGGCTACGGGAGATTAACAAAACCGGACATTTCACTTGCTACAAAAACCGGACATTTTAACTTGTTAACAACATCGAGATAGCCGGCGCCATTGGTCGGCAGCGTGTCGCGACCATCCATGAAGGCATGCGCGAAGACGCGATCAACACCCTGTTGCTTGGCCATTTTCAGGAGCGCGTACAAGTGCTCCTGCCGCGAGTGCACGCCTCCGTCGGACAGCAGGCCGAACAGGTGCAGCTTGCGGCCACCGATGCGGGCATTCTTCATCGCTTCAACGAGCACCGGATGCGAGAAGAATTCGCCGTTCAGGATCATCAGGTCGAGGCGCGTGATGTCCATGTGCACGATGCGCCCGGCGCCCATATTCAGATGGCCGACTTCGCTGTTGCCCATCTGGCCCTCGGGCAGTCCGACAAACGGTCCGCTGGTGTGGATCAGCGTGTTGGGATACTCGCGCAGCAACCGGTCATACGTCGGCTTGCGCGCGAGCGCGATGGCGTTGCCCTTGGTTTCGGCGCGGTATCCCCATCCGTCGAGAATTATGAGAACGAAAGGTTTCGGACGAGTCATAAATTCGATATTAGCTCCTGGCTATTGGCTTTTGGCTTCCGAGAAAGAATTCACCACAGAGACGCGGAGAAAAATGGGTAAAAGATGAATTTATAGGAGGGCACGCCGCTTTTCAAATCAGGCGCGGAGGGAGCAAAAAATAGAGATTGAATCCCAATGACCGAGTTGGCATCTTATACTATCGCGGAGGATCAACATGCCCATCAGTGAACTTCTTCTGGTCGAATTCGACGAAGAAATGAAAAAGACGCGCACGACGCTCGAACGCGTTCCGGAAGACAAGAAGGACTTCGCGCCGCATCCCAAATCGATGCCGCTGAACAAGCTCGCGCCGCACGTGGCGCAATTGGCCGGCTTTGGCCTCTCGATCCTTACAACTCCTGAACTTGATTTCGCCAAAACCAGTTACAAGCCTCTGCCCTTTGAGTCTGCGGCGCAGTTGGTCGGCGCTCTTGATGAAGGCGCTGCCAAAGTGCGCGCTGCGCTCAAGAACACACCGGATGAGGCCTGGACGCAGAACTGGAAGCTCAGCTTCCAGGGCAAGCCCATCTTCGAAGGGTCGCGCTTCCTCGCCTACCGCGAGATGTTCCTGAACCACCTCGTCCATCATCGCGCACAGCTTGGCGTGTATCTGCGCTTGAACGGGAAGCCTGTGCCCGCGACCTACGGGCCCTCGGCAGATGAAACGTTGGGCTTTTAGCTTTTGGCTCTTGGCAGTTAGCTCACGGGCCAAATTACCAGATCACATCCACAGGATAGCGCGTGAACCAGGGATCGGCAGTGATGATGGGCCATCCCTCTTCGATACTTTGCGCAATGATCAGGCGGTCGAACGGGTCGCGATGGTGCATCGGCAAAGACTCAATCCTGAGCACGTGGTCCAACGTGATGGGCAGAAGTTCGATCTGATTTTCGACTAGCTTCTTAACCAGATACCGTCCTGCGGGCTCGGGCAAAGGAAGTTTGCCGGCTTGCACTTTAATGAGAATTTCCCACATGCTGGCGACACTCAGCCAGAGATCATTCGAACCGGTATAGATTTGTTTAGCTCGGCGCGAGAGCCTTCCTTCTTCTGCGATTGCCCACAAAAATGTGTGCGTATCGAGAAGCGCCTTCATTCGTAGAAGAGATCCTCGATCTCCTTGGGTAGCGGATCGTTGAAATCATCGGGCACAGTGAACTCCCCCTTCGCCGATCCGAGGATGCGCTTCTTCGGACGGCTTTTTACGGGCACCAACCTGGCCACGGGGGTTCCGGCCTTGGCGATAATGACCTCCTCGCCCATGGCGACCCGCTCCAGGAGTCGCGAGAGGTGAGTTTTGGCCTCGTGGATGTTGACTTCCATTTTCTTATTATAGCTTAGTCATGGACTAAGTCAACCACCACTGACATGGGGTCTATTGAGTATCAGCCGGTGGGAGCGAGCTGCACTACTCGGGCAGTCCACGATTGCAGAAACGGCACACAACTGCAGCCGCTTTAATGGTCTCCGCACAGAAGGGGCACGTCTTTGAGCCGCCAACCACGGTAGCCTCTACCGACTTTATTGCTTCTGCTGGTTGTGGGCGCCGCTGGAGGTACTTCATGAGAAGACTAGCAGCCTTGTTGGCGTCTCCTTCCGGATTAGAGCCAGAAAACTCAAACACAGTAGACCGCTTCAACCCTTTGCCGTCAACCCACCGGACCGCAACGCACCACTCCCTAATTTTCTTTTTTTTGGGGGCAGCCAGAGCGAACACCCCCAGCGCAACCATGCGACTGGCGGTTAGTCGCTGTGCAATTTGTGACTTGTCGTCGAATGCCACCTCCTCGATAGAATTACGCGGTATCCTCCCGAGTTCTTTCCCGCCCATCACGGCAAACACAAAATGGTTAGGAGCTACAACACATTCGACACTGTTCGTAATGCGGTTACATTTATCGAGTCCGATTAGATATTTGCCGACCCCGAAGTGCGTCTCTGCGCCGTATTTTCTTAGAAGGGCCTCCGATTGCCGCCAGTAAATCCAACCATATGCGATCACAATTCCCACAATTAGAAACCCAATCGCTAGCGCACTCACTCATTGCGTTCCCCTCTTGCCCCCAGGCGTCCCGTGCCGCTTACTTGCTGTTAGACCGTCTCCAAGTCAACCTAAACGAGACTTGTTCATGGCGAGGCTCATCCGCCCTTATTCTTTATAGTTCAATGCTTTGATTCCCAAGAACTTTGCAGCTCCTCCCAACTCCTCTTCAATCCGCAGCAACTGGTTGTACTTGGAAATTCTGTCGGTGCGCGAAGCGGAGCCCGTCTTGATCTGTCCCACACCAGTCGCCACCGCAAAGTCCGCGATGAACGTGTCTTCGGTTTCACCGGAACGATGCGAGATCACTGACGTGTATCCATTGCGGCGGGCGAGGTCGATCGCGTCCAGCGTCTCGCTGACTGTGCCAATCTGGTTGAGCTTGATCAGGATTGAATTGGCAATTCCCTTCTCGATGCCCTTGGCGAAAATCTCAATGTTGGTGACAAAGATGTCATCGCCCACCAGCTGAATCTTGCCGCCCAGCTCTTTGGTCAGCAGCGCCCAGCCGTCCCAGTCGTTTTCGGAGAGGCCGTCTTCGAGCGACACGATGGGATAGTCTTTCACCCATTTTTCGTAGTACCGAATCATGTCTTCCGAACTCTTGGCCGACTTGTCGGATTTCTTGAAGACATATTTTCCGTCCTGATAGAACTCGCTGGCCGCCGGATCGAGCGCAATCGCGATCTCCTCGCCCGGCTTGTAGCCCGCCTGCTGAATCGCTTCCAGCACGACTTCGATGGCTTCGACGTTCGACTTCACCGACGGCGCAAAGCCGCCCTCGTCGCCGACCGACGTGTTGTAGCCGCGCTTCTTCAGCACGCCCTTGAGCGTATGGAAAACTTCCACGCCCCAGCGCAGCGCCTCGGAAAACGACGGCGCTCCCACCGGCATCACCATGAACTCCTGGAAGTCGACGTTGTTATCGGCGTGCGCGCCGCCGTTGAGAATGTTCATCTGCGGCACCGGCAACGTGTTCGCCGCAGCCCCGCCCAGATAGCGATAAAGCGGCATTTCGAACGCTCTGGCCGAAGCCCGCGCCGCGGCCATCGAAACCGACAGGATCGCGTTCGCGCCCAGGCGTCCCTTGTTGGGCGTGCCATCAAGCTCGATCATCCTGGCGTCGAGCGCGCGCTGGTCGGTTGCGTCCGCCCCGCAGAGGGTTTCCGCAATTTCGCCATTGACATTCGCAACTGCCTGCAGAACGCCCTTGCCGAGGTACTTGGTCTTGTCGCCGTCGCGCAATTCGACGGCCTCATGCTCGCCGGTGGACGCGCCACTCGGCACAATGGCGCGCGCGCTGGCGCCGCCATCCAGAAAAACTTCAGCTTCAACGGTCGGATTGCCACGCGAGTCCAGCACCTGGCGTCCGCGGATATCGGCAATGCTTGTAAGAGGCATAAGTGCGTCCTTTATTCATCTGATGGATTTAGAAACACCTTCGCTAATCGTAGACACACAGCTTGCTGCATCTCGTACCTGCGAAGCGAAATTATATCGGACATGGAGGAACCTGGTCAGTGATTTGGGACCGCCCCATCGACTCGGCCCCAGCCATCCCCGTACCCCATCCGTTATTGTTCCCGATTTCCACCTCGCTTAAAGTCGAACTCAACATGAAGCACCGCACCGAAACTCTGGAGATCGGTTCGCGCGCCCCGGACTTTTCCCTGGGAGCGGCCAACCGCGAGGGCACATTCACCCTCGCTGGTCTCGTCGCGCAGGGCGCTCTGGTTCTTGAGTTTCTGCGCGGCACATGGTGACCGAACTGCGTAAAGCGCATGACTCAGTTCGAGTCAAGGAGACCGGAAAGTGAAGCAGCGGGAGCGCAACTAGCGTTTATTGCCGCCGAAAAACGGGACGGCGTGTGGAGGCCCGGAAAATTCCTGGAGAAGCATCCCATTGCCAGTGTCTTTCTGCTCGATGAGGATCGGGCTGTGACCAAGGCTTATGGGCTCCATCACGCGCTTGGCGCCGACGCAATTAACATTGCGCACCCGGCTACTTTCGTAATCGATCGCGGCGGCTGGGTGCGTTACATCTATCGCGGCGATAACCAACTCGACCGCGCGCCGCTCGATGAGGTGCTGGGAACTTTGCTTGGACTTTGGTGATGGAATTGAGTCGTCCGATAACGATGACTGGGGCCAGCACGGGCCAGTAGGAAACGATTGAGGAGAGCCAGGTTTCAAAGTTTCAAGGTTGCAGAGTTTCAATGATTCGTCGCGGTTCGGAATGCCACCTTGTCGGCCTCGTTGAAACCTTGAAACCTGGCCCTATTTTCACCCGCCCATTTCCAGCAGGTCCTCTTCCGCGAGCAACTCCAGGTCCATCCATCCTTCCAGCGGCAGTGCGTCGACCGGCAGATGGTTCTGCCACACACTGAAGCGCAGGCGTAGCCGAACAGTCAGCACATCCGAGCTTTTCGGCCCCCGCACTTTGTCAATCCCCAGCGGAGCCGCGAGCAGCCAGGTGAGGGGCAGGCGAAACTCGAAATCTCGGTCGAGCGCCACCCGCGCAATATCTTTCGAATCTGTCGAATCCGCCACCGCCTTGTCCCCCTGCGTCACTTTCCACGACTGCATTCGGCCTTCATCCACCGCCGCATCCAACCGCAGTTCGCGCCGGGGCTTGGCTGCATGGTTAGCCCACGACTCCAGGTTCACCACCACTTCGAATGCCTCTTCCGGCATCTTGTCGGCGAAGTCCAGCCGGCCGTAGACATACTGCTCGTCGATCCCGGCAAACACTTCATCCATCAGAAATTGCTTGCCGTGCATTGCGCCCGAGCGCTGGTCGGCTGTGTAACACGCCGCCCCCATCCACTCGAAGTAGCGCACCATGTCGCCCGAAACTCTCGGATGGATATAGGCGCTCTGCGACGTGAATGAAGGCCGCGCCACTCCCCCGGCGATCGGCTGCGCCAGATAATCCGGCGGGATCCCGCCCAACGCCTGGTAAACATTCGACAGGTGCTTGCGGTAGAGTTCGTCGAAATCGCGATCGTTGGCCGAGTGGTGCTCCGGTCCGTACCACCAGTTCCAGTCGCTGCCCTCGGCGATCAAGATCTCTTCAAACGCCAGCTTGCGTTGTTTTTCGGTCGCGCCCGGCGCGGCATGCGCATAGAAATTGCGCGCGTGATACAGGTAATCCCAGGCCTTGTTGTCTTCCGGCGCTCCAATCCAAACATTGAAGTTCGCGTTGATCCACGACCCCGGCACCAGTGACTTCAGAGAAGCGGCGTTCTTTTGGCGTGCAATCGCCTCTGTCACCGTCACCGCCTCCATCCCCGGATCTTTCTGCAGCGCGTCGTAGAATCTCCGCAAGAATTCTCGTCCCGAATGAGGGTAGTATTCCCAGGCATTCTCGCCGTCCAGAATGATTGGGACCACGGCATCTTGCCCGCTCGCAAGCACCGGCTGCGCCGATTCCTTGATTTTCTGAATGAGATTATTGGCAGCGTCTTGCGGCGGCATCCCCGAATATACGAACCCAATCAAATCCGAGAGCGTGTGGTCGCGGAAGAGCAGATTCATCCGCGTATCGGCCTTCTCATAGCGATAAATCGTGTACAGCCGTTGCGCCAAGTCCGCATTCAGATGGCCATGACCGTCGCGTGAGAAATTTGTCCCCAGGCTCCGTCCCAACACGCCTTCGTCGGTGGCCATCCACTTCACACCCAGCTTGTGTGCAATCGCCAACGCCTCTTCGGAAACGCTGCCTTCCGACGGCCACACCCCTTGCGGACGCACCCCAAACACTTTTTCGTGCAGATCCAGTCCGCGCTGCAATTGCTGGCGAGCATCCTCAGGATGGCGATAGCGGTTCTGCGGCAAAGTCAGCCCCGGCGAGGAAACCGCGCCCATCTCCGTGTCGCACACCAGCGGCAGAATGGGATGATAAAAAGGCGAAGTCGAAATCTCGATCAGGCCTTTCTTGGCCGCCTCCGCGTGCGCCGGCAGGACCCGGCCGAGCAGGTCGAGTTCCCGCGCCATCACCGACCGCTGGTCTTCGAGCGTATAGTTCCGGCCCTTGCGGATCAGTTCCGCAACGTCTTTCTCCGCCAGAAAATACTCGTCGAACCATCCAATTTGCGAGAGCACCTGTAGGTCGGTGTAATCCTGAGCCTGAAAATATTTCTCCGCGCGCTCGGGCGAATCTCCCACCCCGTGGAATTTCTCCCACAGCTCGCGGTACCGCGGATAGCGCCCGATTATATTCACCGGATTCGCCTGAAACAGATATTGCAGCGCGAACCGCCGCTCCCCTTCGGTCAGGTCTTTCGCGGGCTTCGTCGCAACCCGCAGAAAGGGGTCCTGAGCCTGGCCCGAAACATAATCCTGAATCTGCATGATCAGCGAGGGCACCAGATTGAACGTCTGATGCACCTGTGGGAATTCGTCCAGCAGCTTCACCATCCCGTAGTAGTCTTTCAACGCATGGAGGCGCGTCCAGGGCAGGCGATACTGTCCCGTCACCAGGTCTTTGTAGAACGGCTGGTGCTGGTGCCACAGGACGACAACGCGCAATTGGGCCATGACTTCCGATTCCACTTAGTACATCGGCAAATTTTCAGTTTAATTCATTCGGTAGTTTTTCAGCGTGGCAGCACCGGACAGCCCGCGCTACTCCGGCCTGATCGCATTGCGCGACGCCAGCCGATATTTTCCGCTACTCTATTCACGGGAGGCCGTGGAAGGCGAAACCACCGGCGGGCTGGCGCTCGAACCATGAAGAGGCAGCGCCGGCAAAGCTCTCATGAATTCGAAAGTCAAATTCGTCTTCTTCGACGTTGGCAACACGCTCCTGTTCCCTAATCGCGGGCGCATTCACGCGCCTCTCGCCGAACGCGGCTTCACACCCGACGGCGAGCATCTGCGCGATCTGGAATGCCGAACCAAGAATCGGTTCGATGGGATGATGACTGGGATGATTACAAAGACCGGCAGCGCCGACCACGGTTTCTGGTGGATGTTCTACACCCAGTTGCTCTCGGAAATCGGACTTAAGGACGACGCAGTTCGCGACCAACTCGTCGCCGGCATCCAGAATTCAGGCAACTGGGATACGATTCTCCCAGGCACCGCCGAACAACTGCAAGAGATCGGCGAGCGGTATCGCATCGCGGTTATCTCCAATGCAGATGGAAGAATCGAAGACGTGTTGCGCAAGTGCGGTATCGCCCGCTGCTTTCGCACCATCACCGACTCCGGGCTCGTCGGTTACGAGAAGCCGCACCTGGAAATCTTCCGCCAGGCTCTCAAGAGCATGAATGCCGCGCCCGAAGAGAGCCTCTATGTCGGCGACGTTTATTCCGTGGACTACCTCGGCTCGACCGGCGCAGGCATGCAAGCGCTGTTGATGGACGTTCCGGGCGCATACCGCAGCAAGGGTGTGCTGCGAGTTGAATCGCTCCGAGAGTTGCAGACCGTTCTGCGCGCAAGTCACGGAGTCTGATTTCTCGCCGAGACGCGGCTTGCCGCGTCTCGGCGGGCGATACGAACACGCGGGCTAATTACTACACCACAATCACCTGGTGATCGTGGCAATCGGGATGGATTTGCCGATAGAGATTCGCGAGCAGTTCCGGCCCATAGCGCGCCGCAAAGCTCACTCCTGCGACCTCGCGCTCCTGGAGCGCCTTATGCGGAAATAGCGCGTGGCTCAAGGCATCCGCGTGCCGGGTGACGACCTCGTTCCGCAGCAGTTCCGCGCGTGACGCCCGCCGATGCAGCCGGTTGATTTGATTCCACATGCTGATCCGGGCATGGTCGGCTGCCTCGATGAGGGTTGAATCCAGTTTCCCGATCGATTCGCGGACCGCCGCCATCGACTGCTCAGCGCTCGCGTAGGCTTCCGAAAAGCGGGCCTGCAAGTCCGATGGCAGCGAACGAGCGGCAATGGCTTCTCGAACTTTTTCCGGACCGGGGAACACATCGGGCAGCCCCAGTTGGTAGCGCGTCAGAATGCGCTCGGGCTTCGCTTCGAGCAACGTCGCCGAAAACCGCGGCAGGATCGGAGTCACTCGTCCCAGCAGTTTCTCGTAGACGACGGCGGCCTGCGCGAAGTACGCGACTTCCGCCGCTCCGCCGGTATAAACGAGCGTCGGCAAAAGATAATCCTGCACCACGGGACGTAACAGCACATTCGGGTTGAACTTCTCCGGAGCCTCTTCAATCCGGTCAAGTAACTCTTCAGGCGAGATCCGCTCCTCGCCCACCGCGAAGTCACCGCCGTTGGCGCCATTAGTACCATTATTTCGGCGCCGCACCACCGTGCGCGCGCCATTCTTCACTTCAAAAAGCAGCGTGCTCGCCGAAGTCACTTTCACTTGCTGGTGATATCCCGCCGCTTCGAGCGCCTTGCCCCGCGCCAGCAGCGCCTCATCGAGTTCGGAGGCGCGTTCGATCGCCGCGCGGAACAGGGGTTTTGCGAGATCATGAAAATCCTTTTCCGTCGGATCGAGCAGGATGACGCCCCACTCCGCAAACATCCGCGCAAACAGCAGGGCAAACGCGCTGCCCAAACTTTCACCCGGATGATACGCCGTGCGCAGCCACGTCGTGACCTCGGAATTTCCCAACAGCCTGGCGGCGCGCTCGATCACCGGCTCAACTTCCGACCCGAACTTGACGGCCCCCACGGGCGCATCGGCCACCGCGTTACTTTCAAACGCATGGCTTTCCACCGCGAATCGTTCCGGAAGGCCTTGCTCGGAGAGCAGCGCGACATGGTTGACCTCAGCCAAATCGTGATCCTCGGTCGCTAGCCAGAAAACCGGGACGCAGTCCACTCCGGCCGCCGTCGCCTGTTCCGCCAGCTTGACCGCCGTCAGCGCCTTGAAGATCGAAAACAGTGGCCCGCCGAAGAGACCGACTTGCTGTCCCGTAACCGCCGCCAGCGCGCCTCGCCGGAGCCGCTCAATATTTGCCAGCGATTTCGGAGAGGCGCCCCACGCGCGATTCTGCCGCTCGAGAATTTCGCTCACCTTGCCGCGACGCGCGGCGTCGTAACTGACGCGCTGTGCTTCCTCTTTCACCCATTCGGAAAAAATCGGCGAGCGTGGATACATGCCACGAACCGAAGGAGTGTAGGAAAGATAATCGAGGAAGAGACGTGTGACATGCGGAATCTGCTGGAACGGAAGACACTGCGCCTTCACCGGCAGCTCTCCGGACATCTCTCGACACACCGGCAAAGTTTTGCGATCCGCATAAGTTCTCAGTCTCCCGGAAGCCAACGCGCGGGAGTTCTCACGTGCCTTCAAAAGTAGCACTTCCCAGGCAGATAGCGCCAAACCCAACTACATCTGATGATGCGGAAGGGCGCAGGTTGCAGAGAGTGGGTTGTGTACAATTTGTGTACAAAATAATTTGGCCCTCGCACGGAGGGCCATTTTATGCTGGTTTTTGATTGGTGAGCGCGGCAGGAATCGAACCTGCGACCCACGCCTTAAAAGGGCGTTGCTCTACCAACTGAGCTACGCGCCCACGCCATTGAAAACAATCAGTTAACCAACCTCGACGCCCCGGCATTCTTTGCAGACTCATTGCAGATTAGCTCAACGGGACCGTCAACCAGGGCGTTCATCTGGTCCATTGCCGCGATGCTCTGCGCGTCCCTCGTCTTGATGTAGCACTGCTGCGTCACTGAGACGTTGCTGTGCCGCAAGATGCGCTGAATCGTCAAATCGTCCACTCCGAGCGCGTGCAAGTTGGTCGCGAGCCCACGGCGGAAAGCGTGAAAGCCGTGCCACTCGGGACGTGCCTTGTCACGGGCGTAATCGTGATCGGCGCCCCCGTGCTCGATCTTCTCCAAACCGCAGACGCAACGATCAAGCGCCGGCCGGATTTGATCGTTTAACAAGTTGTTCATGCTCAGGGGCGTACTGTTGCGGGTCTTAAACATTATGCCACAGGTGGGATTCCCCGCGGCTAGGCGGTGCGCATCGAGGAACCTGCGAAGCGCGGGAATCGCCGGCACGCTGGCCTTCGATTTCTCCGTCTTCGGTTCGTCCGCAATTCCCCGCCACATGCTGCGCGTCACTGCCAGGGTTTCGCCGTCGTAGTTTTCCCAGAGCAAGCCTTCGATCTCCCCGCGGCGCAGCCCGGTAAAGGCAGCCACGGCGATCACGGTGCGCGACGGCTCGGGAACTAGACGCAGCATGCCGAGCACCTGATCCAGATCGTAAGCGACGGTTTCAGCCGATGCCTGCGCCCGCGGGAGTGACGTTTCGCGCATCGGATTCGAGCCAAGGCGATACTCCTGTTGAATTGCCAGTTTGAAAACCGCGCTCAGAATGGATTTGAGTTTGTGTAACGTCGCCTTCGTCATTTCCGGATTGTCCCGCGCGATACCTTCCAAAACTCGCTGCGCTTCTGGCGTCGAAAAATCGCGCAAGAGTTGAGAACCGCAACGCGCCGCCAAGCTATTTTTCCAGTAACCGCGGTAGACATGCACCGTCGAGGCCGCGTGTCGGTTCTCGATCGTGGGGAACCAAACCTGCTCGACAAACTCTGAGAGCGTCGAAGCGCGCTCGGGATTGTCGCGGCAGGCGTTGATTTTCTCCATAAACTCAGCCTGCTTTTGTTCCACCACTTCCGGCGGCCGTTTCATCCGGCGATGTTCCGGCGCAACGGCGCAGAGCTTCTGAGCGCGCTGCTTGCGAACAGCAACACCGCCTTCAAATTGCGTATCGTGGAAGCGGATCCACCAAAATCCGCCCACTTTCCAGACATAACCTTTCTGCATTCGCGTTTGCATCAGCGACCGCCTTTCTTCAGATACTCGCGCAACGCCTTCGCGATCAGTTCCGAAAGTGTGATGTGTTCATCAATGGCCCGATGCTGCACCTGGTCCCAAAGAGACTGGGGGAGCCGCATCGTTGCCCTTGCCAGTGGCTCTGATTTCTCTTTCATCCTGTTTTCTCCTAGTGCCTACCGCACTGAAGAGACTTTAACAGAATGGTGCTTTGGCGTCATTGCGCTTTAGTCGCGTTTATGTTCTGAAGCTTCTCGGCAAAAGAGACAATCGAGTCGAGTTCCACTCGCTCGATATGCACTGATTTTTCCCATACCCGTTCGTCGCGCCGCTCTCGAACCGCTGCCTTGATTCGCCGGCGCAACTCTGATGGCGGAAGCGCGTCAAGCTCTACACACTGGCCACCGAATTTCCGCCGGTATCCATCGGTTCGCGGATCGCTGTCCTTCACTTGCAACGGCGGAAGATGAAACGCCTCGATGTCGGCTTTGTGAATGGCTAGGCGCACCATCTCGAAGGGCATGTCTTTGTCGCCGATCTCCACGTATCGCGCCAACACTGCGGCACGCGCGGATTCCTCAATACAGCGTCCGCTCGGATCGTGGTCGCCGAGAAACAAGATTGTGGTCGGCTTCCCGATCGCGCTCAACTCTTCAGCAATATCGTTAACCCGAGTTGCGGACATGAAGCCGCGCGCCACTCGCACGGCAATGCCGAGCTCATCGGTTGTGCCTTCAATCGAACCGATGACTGCATCTTTTTCGCACCAGCATTCGACGTGCCTCGGCTGCAGCTCCCAATGGTCCTTTCTATACGCGCGCGAGATCACATCGGCATAAGCCGAACAGTCTTCAAAGACGTTCGGCGTGTAGGTCGGGCGCGAGCGGTCCACGAGATACTGATAGGGGCAACGATCATCGCGCCGGGCTTTTGTGATCAGCCGCGAAACCCGCTGATACTCGCCCAGGCTGTTCGCGATCGCTCCTGAAGAAACCAGCCGATAAAACAATTGCCGCACAGTCATCGGGTGCTCAGCTCCCAGAATTGAAAGCATCTCGCTGATAAATTCCGTGGTGCCTGGCCACTCTGCCCTCGACATTTTCCTGCCTTTTTAAACGTGTACTAATCGCAATTTAAAAACCTGCGTTGATTCAGCTTCGGAATCCGGTTGCTCTACATGCCTTTCGACGTTCGCTCTGACATCGAGGCCATCTCAAACGTCTCTCATCGGCGTTCCTTCCGGCGCGAGAGCCACGCGGCTAGACGGGGATCCGCTAGGTCAATCCTGACGTATTTCCCGAATCGGAGGCAGGGCAACGGATCGACCGCGCCCGCCCGGGTGTGATGCTGTAGCCAAGATTTCGGGAGACTCCAGAGTTTCGCCAACTCTGCGAGTTCCACCAATTTCGGTACGTGCGGTTGCGGCGACGGTTCGAGTTTTTTCAATTCAGTGATTGCGCTCATGCGGGGCCCCCCGCTTGTGCCCGTATCTGTGAGATATTTTCGTGCTGCGCCGCGGGGCCCGTTTTGATGTCGCGCGTTTCCGCGATTCGAGCGAGCAGCCAAAGCGGAGCGGCTTGCACGGGCCGATCCTCTCGCCCTCCCAGCCATTCATAGGCCGCGCCGCTTGGATGCAGAGACGGCGGACAGACCGCATAGCCACCGTCACCCCGGATGTCTAAACCGAAACCGATTGTCCCGATACTGTTTGGAATGCGCCCGTCGCCCGGCTGGTGAAAGTACAAGTGAAAGCCGCGGGAAGTTTTCACCCCTAGCGTGTCCGGCTGCGGTTCGTCGCTGTGCTCAGCCACGAGTTGATGCAGCGTGCTCAATCCTGCGTCGCCGTCAATGTCGAGCACGAAAACACGCGAGCCCGCGCCCGTCGCGATCGCCCAATTCGCGCCCGGGTACTTCTGAAACCACTGCCCCAGTTGCGCGACATCCGAGGTCGCAACCTTTTGCCACGCCTTCAAGTGAGGAATTTTGCTTTGGGGTCGGCACGGAAAGAGCCGGAAGCCGCGCGTCGCCAATCTGACCACCTGCTCCCAGCTTTCCCCTTCGAGCGCATTACCACCATGGGAGCCGAGCACTTCGCCGTTACCACTATGGGAATTACCACCATGGGTAACTTCTCGATTGCCACCATGGGGCGTTACCACCAAGCCAATGGTGGGAATGGTGGCAATGGTGGTAATAGGGTCTGGGGTTGCTGTTGGGGTTGGGGTTGCTGGGAGAGTCACGCGATACTCAGCCGCTCGGCGGTGTGGCGTCGGATCAGCGACCTTGTAAAGTAAACCGGTCGCAACTGCATCCTTGCGATAACCGCGAACCGACTCCCAGGCGCATCCCATGAGCGCGGCGATGCGCTTCAACGGCAACACAACTGGATATTCTGACCGGATGCGCTGCAACTGGCAGACCAGGGAAGCGAACCGTGCGTAGCGTGACTCGTGAGTCTCTGCCTGCACCTCTTTCCATGCCTGCTCCAAAGGGTCCGGGCCGCCCGTTGGATAGCGCGAGACACTGGCCGCAATGGCCCGTATTTCATCCTCTGGAAGTGCCGGACGGCATCGCCGAAGGTTCTGCCGCAATAATTCGCTTTCAATCGCCGGACGCTCCCAGCCTTTTCTGCGGAGGTATCCACCTAAGCGGGCCAACGTGTCGTTGCGCCGCCCTGGTAGCAGGATACCGATCTCGTTGGTGTCCAGCGTCATCGAATTTGTCCCTCGTGGTCGAAGTAGCGCGGTGCAAGTTCTGCATCGTCGAAAAGGCTTGCCTGTGGCTGGGTTTGAGAGTCCGGACGTGATTGATCTCGCCGTGCGGGTTGCCGTGCGGTGCTCGGCATCTCGGGAAGTGGCGCGAGTCTGAAAAATCCATGCCAGATGCCGTCATGGAGCTCTAAACGGTTTTCGATCTTGACGCCGCGCTTTCGCAAACAGTGAATCGCTCTGCTGTACTGCAAGGCAATCGCGGATAGATCGCGCGCGGTCGTCCAGCCCGCACCGTTAGATTGCAGCAATCGAAGGATGCGAGACTCCTGCGTGCGATCACGGAGTAGTGTCAAGCGCGCTCCTCCCGTTTATCGTGTGCGCGCTCAACGAGGCAGCATATCGGCGGGATTACTGATTCCAGCAACCGGGCGAGATTCCGAAGGCGACGACTGTGAGCACTGCTCAGAGTTCGGCGAGAACTTACTCGCAGTTTGCGGACCGCTGAGCTCAGGTCCGCGCGGATCCCCAAAACTTCTGGCGCTAAAACTTGCAGTGGAGCAAGCGGCGTGCTATCACTAACTTGATTATCCATGGCTGTATCCAGTGGCGCCCTGCCCTCCTTTCCCGGATCCTGGCAGGGTGCCTTCCTTTTTCTTTAAGCCTATCTAGACTGGCCCGCACGATCTTCGGTTCGAAAGCGTGTTTCGTCGCTTCATCCGGCAACCCTTCTTCCTAGCTAAAATCACTCTGGCGGCAGGACCTCAGAGTTGTCTAGAGGCGACAGATGAAAGTTGAGATGGTGAGGGAAAAACCAATCTTTATAGGGAGTTACGGCCGCGCGAGAATTTGCGGGTCGTCGTTGGTGCAACGCTGAGTGCCTCGAAACAGGAGATAGGCGGGTGCAAAAAAAATGGTTTTATTTGCGCTTGTATTTGCGGGATACGGTACCGGCTGATAAGTTGACCATCGCAGCAGCGTATTTACGGGCAACGTAGGATGGGGTCCAACGAAAGCGCCGAATGCGACGACGCTTGTCGCGCCCAGCGGGACTTCCGTAGCTTGGGAAACTCTCTGCGAGCTCAAAGAAGATTACTTGAGGGACGAGAAAGGCAACGCTGAACCTGTCTACCAGGTCATTGAGTGAAGGAGGTTCTCGTCCCTGCGAATCCGCCGCCTCGGCCCAGTCTCTCCATTTTCTGATTTCTTCAGACCGAGCTACGCCTTTATAGTCATGCCGGCGAGACAAATAGCACTGCTCGATATATGGAGTCCAAAGTTCTTTCCGTTTCACTAAGCTGTTGGTTTCATATTCTGCACGAATGAAATCACGAGCAATATCGCAAGCGCGTTTGATGACTCTATACCAGTACCGGTACGCATGTTCGGTTGAGAAGCTGCCCAAGAATCTGCCACGACGCACAATTCGTGCGAGGATTTGCTTGGCTGCGCCCATGTGCTGTAGTAGTACAAGCTGGCCAACGAGTTCGTAGAAGGAGGGCGGCAGTTCAAATTGGTAACAGTCATGATCATCTAGATAACCGAGAAGTGCTGTCAGGTCTCCGTTCAAAACGCGCTCGTAATAGTTGTTAAACTCAAGATCCACAGGTTGGCGCAAGGGCCGGTCACGCAGCGCCCTGATGATCGCTGATTTGTCTTGTTCTAGAATTTGCTCTTGGCTAGCCCTCGAAGGCCGCCCGGGACGCCTTGCCATCCGCCACCCTTCCGTGACACGGAGGCGGGGCTGGAAGGAGCCCCGCCATCACTGCCGGTGATCGGCCAGCAGTTTCCGACTGCGAGCGATTGTAACTTAACCATCAAAAATACTGTCACAGTCGGACTGACAGTCCTGGAATTGGCTTGAAAATTGAGGTTGCTGGCGAGCCGAGACATCAGAAATCGCGTTAGGAAGCGAGACAATCACTGGGCGAACGCCCAGTTGCAAGAATAGGCTATGTTCACAAAGGCAAGATCCTGGCGAGGATAGCTATCCATGTCATCCCGTTGCTCGATCTGCAAGCACCCGAAACGCGACTCGATCGACGTCTCACTTAGGCGAGACGGGACCAGATCCACGGCCCGAGAGTTCCAAGTCTCACTGCCTAGTTTGCATCGGCACAAACGCCACCTGACAGTGTCTGTTGAAAGCCAAACGGGTGCGACCCCAGACCAAGGAGCGGAAGCCAGTGCACGTCCTAGTGGCACGCATTCCTCCCTTGCGGAACTCGATGTTTTGATGAGGCACTGCGAACAAACTCTAATTCAGGCAAAATCGAGCAAGAACCTCTCACACATCACACGCGCGCTCAAGGAGGTACGTGCTTGTCTTGAGCTGAAAGTCAAACTGGAAACGGAAAAACCGAGGAACGTGTCTTCAGCCTCAAGTGGCCATCAAGGGCGCAAGCTCGGAGATGCCGAGATCAGCATAAGAGTGCTTCAGAAGATTTGTTGGTACACGAGAGGTTTCCATCCGTTGAAAATCTGGCAGTTGAAAACCTTGCACGACACGGTTATGGACCTCGCTCAATCCAATTTGACGCCGGATGAAATCGCGCAGCAAATGACTCTCCGCACCCCAGGCGGAAGCGATCTGAGCCTTATGGAGCGCCTGTTTGGCCTCCTTTGGAAGGAGGAATGGCTGGGACAAGAAAGAGAAGTCGCAGTGCTTATCATCCAAAACATGTGGGAGGGTTTGAAGGGCTATCCCGGCATATTGGAGCATATAGACGGTGCCTTAGCTCAACCTCTCGGTGAACCGGTGGTCCCTCGGCAAGGCACGTTCGCGCGTCATCTCGTTGGCAAGTTGTCAGGCCCCGGGGTCCTCAATTCGCCGTATTGCGGACCGCCGTAAATCAGATGATTACGCCCTGCCGCGGAGAATTGGAAGGGCCTCCACGAGGCCTGAAGTGATACCAACACGTCGTCTTGCCGCGTCCGCAGCAATAGACGCAATGCGACAGGTCACTAGATGCCTTGGTGCCAGCCGGGACCGGCAACCCGACGGAACTAAAACGTCCGCAGTGCGGACATTTTCTAGGTTGGCGTTGCGGTGTCAACGGTCACTGGCGGGACGGAGAGCGCCGAACGGCGTAGCGGCTCTCGCTGGACTGCCCCGGCGACGTAATCAACTATGTGGGCGGCAAGCCTGTAAGCACTGCGATCGAACTAGCTGGGGAACTCGCGAACCGACGCGGGCCAGAAATCCTCTTCTGGGAAATCGCCATTGATGTCCCCCAAGCCCGTTTGTGGACCGCGTCAAGTCTGTCTTCGGGCTAGCGACCCCTCGAAGGCGTGGTGGCCACCGAGTCTGTACGGCAGCGGCGTTAGAAAACCTGTCCAGAATTGCTTCCGTGGGAACCCCATAAAGATGGCCTTCTTGATCTCGACAGATGGCGTTAGGAATGGGCAGTTTGCTAATCCGGCCATAGCAGTTGGTTGGATTCGTTCAGAAGTGGGTCAATCAGTGTAATCGGGATTTAACGTCAAGTCGGGATGGGAAACCGAAAGGGAGCATTCCCGGGAGGCCATTCGAGCTATCCGCAGTCGAACCCGAGAAAGTCCACTCCGCAATAACTGTTGTCTACTGGCTCGGCGGTCTTGGAGGGAGCGGTGCGTCCATGGTTTTTGGGGGGGTAAACGGCGGCAGACCGTTGCCAGGTTCTGGCCTGTCAAACTGTGCGCTCTCCTTAACGTCTGGGATATAAGGTAAAACTAAACCCAAAATCGTCATGCGTCGTAGGAGTTCCTTCCCATAGGGGGTACCGTCAACCTCCTCGCGTACAGCCTCAACGGCGATCAGACTGTCGCGAGGTCCAAGATACAGCAGCGCGTCAGCGGCATCTTTCAGTTTCAGACGAGAGTCGATACCTTCAGTCCCTCCCGAGATGACGGGTATCGCCAGCAACTCGCCAATCCAGTTTCCGTTCACCAGTACAATCGAAGACGCAGGCCAAGAATCGAATCGCCGATCCAGGTCGTCATAGCCTTTAACTGCATTCGTCCCAGCCAAGATCAGGAAAGTCTTTGCCCCCGCCCGCCGCAATTCAGGTTCAATGTAACCGTTTCCTTGCTCACGCAGAAAATGGGCTGAGCCTGCGATCAGGAACGCGCGGTGGTGTTTGGCGAGTACTTCGTCCTTTACGACCTGCGCATACCACTGGTCGCGATGTCCCAAGAACGGACCGATGTCGTCCTTGGTTTTTACCTTGTCCCAATTGATATAGGGGTCTCCGCAAAGAACACGCATCTGATGCTTGCCATGGCGGCGCATGTTCGTTTCGCGCACCGTTTTATACAAATCTCCGTAAATCGGTGGCGGGTCCCCCAGCCCTAGTGTGTTACGCCAGGCCCGCTGCACATCCTCGATTGGAACTGCTTCGCCTGCAACATATCGGTCCACGGACTTCTGATACAGCGAATTTCCGAATTCCATCACGACGTCGTCAACCCGATCGGCGAACTCAGGGTTAGCGACCAGCGATTGAAGCCATTCGTACTCCTGTTTATTCCAATGGATCTCACCCAACATAACGATATCGTGCGTCTCGAATGCCTGTAGGACAACTGCCGACGCATTCTTAGGGCTCGGATCCGCTTGGGCAGGACATAGTGAAGCCAACGCAAACAAAAGTGCTGACAACGTCTGTATAGGATGTACTTTCATTTTGCAATCACCAAGAACGGTGCGCCTTTTTAGTCTGCAACTATAGACACCAGCCGCGTAGCGCGGGTTCCCGGCGGTCCGATGTTCGTTGTAGCCCCGCATGAGGTTGGCTGCCCAACTTACCGTTGCCCCCCTCCAAAGAACGGTGCTCTGACGAGCGTAGCTGTTGTTACCAGGCGATTACGCTCAAAACCCCTCAATGAGCGTTATCGGGAGTAGAGTCGAGAACAGGCGCAGTGACTGTAGTCTCCCGGTGGTTCTTTGACTTGGCTTTCGCCGCGCCACCTCAGTCCGGTTTGGCTTGGTTCTGTTTCCTGTTCCCGCTCATCGAACCGGACAGGCAGATTTCCCGCATCCGGCTCTCGGAAAAGACACACGATGTTACGTGTGACGCCGTCTGCAACTGCTGAACACAAACCTTGGGGTGGCTGGACTCATCGTCAATCCCCATGTCCTTCGTCGCTTCTTGCGTCCGTCTTTAACTGAGGTCCCTTCCCTCCGCCGGAGTTACCGGCATCTTCGGTACTGCGAACCTCTCCGCCACCCCACACGGCCCGGCCTGTCTCTCGCGAGTTGCCAGTTGATCCTTACCGCAATCTCCGCTGGGGCTTCCCGTGTTGCGTCTGGTCTCCTATGCCTGCATGCCATCGCCATTACCCCGGCAGGTTCGATGAAGCTTGTTTCGCTCGTCTATCTTCATCGTCGGCGGCCTTCCCTGTGAAAAAGCCAGGTCGGCTCCTGCAATTGTTGTTTCGAGGCCTGCTCAGCGTTCACTCACGTTATGGCCTGCACGCTCGCCGAGTCGCCAAGCGACCCTCTACACCGAAAGCTCCGACAGCTTTGTTGCCTCCGCTGCCGCTTCGATTGCTACCGGGTGGAACGAACCAGTTCCCAGGCGGGAGTTACACCCGCTGAAGTCCAGCGCCTTTTCACGGCGCACTATTTCGCCAACTGAGAAAGACCGAAAATGCAGGTTAACGTTGGACTGCATCTATTTTCCCCCTCATCGGCCAGCGCGCCGAGTTGCCGGAAGTGTGCAAGTGGCTGGAGGCTCTTGCGGATTGCCGCTCCTCTGAAAGCGTCGGCATTGATCGCAAGACCACCGCTCATGCCAGCGGACTGAAACCGCAGCTGGCCTGCGTTGCTGGCGGGCCCATCACGACGTTACTGGCTGAGCACTCCTGCTTTGGCTGCTTCGCGGTCAGTTTCGCGAGCAACGATTGCCTGAAACTTCCGCAGCACGTCTTCGGAAAGCGCCGGCTTTCGATACTTGCTCACCAGTTCGTCAACTCGGGCAGACGCGCCACCCTGTCATTGTTCTCAACTCTGATGCAACTCCCGCCGACTGCAATAGCTCTACCACCGCCGAGCCTATTCGTACTCCAGGGTTCATCAGCAGTTCGAACGCTTCGCCGAGAATGCGGCCGATGAGTTCAGCGCTTAACAACTGAATTCTGGGTCTCATGCCAGGGCCGTTCCTTTGCCCATCAGATTCTTTGCCAGTTCCAGGGCATCGATGGCATTGCGAGAGTAGCCGTCGGCGCCGATTTCAGCCGCCCACTTCGAGGTGACCGCGGCGCCGCCAATGATCGCTTTTACCCGTGGCCGCAAACCATTCCGATCGAGCGCTTCGATCACGGCTTTCTGGCCGGCCATGGTAGTCGTCAGCAAAGCAGAGACGCCGACGATGTCCGCATCCACTTCTTTGGCCTTGGCGACGAACTGCTCGGGAGTCACACTGGTGCCCAGATCGAAAATCTGGAATCCGCTGGCGGCAAGGATGGTGGCGACCAGGTTCTTGCCGATGTCGTGAATGTCGCCTTTGGCGGTACCGAGGACGACTTTGCCCAGAGCCTCACGCTGCGAGCCCTGCTTCAGCATCTCCGGTTCGAGAATACTCATGGCAGCCTTCATCGCCTCGGCCGATGCCAGCAGATCGGGCAAGTAGATTTGCCCGCAGCCGAATTGCTCGCCGGCGAACGTGATCCCCGCTGCAAATCCTTGATTCACCGCTTCGAGCGGATCGACGCCGCTGGCCAGCGCCTGCTGCGCCAGTTCCGTGGCTGTATCAGGAGCGCCGTCGATGACGCTTTGGCGCATCGCTTCGAAGAGTTGATCCGGCACAGAACCTCCCGCTGCGATCGGCGTTGCAATCAAGCCGATCCTTGCCGTGATTGTATCCCAGCGGGAGTCGCAAAACTGTGATCCAGCGCACGCCCACAGGTCACAACCGACAACAACGCCGTAGTTTCCGAGTCGCCGACGATGGGGGAGTAAACTCTTCTATCATCAGTTGTTGATACCATGTGATTGCAAGATGGGTGCAAACATCAAATTGACTACCGCGCGGATGGGCACCAATTCGAGGCGTATGTGCTCACAGACGCAAAGCATAAAGAGCCTCAGAGTGGAGTTCAGCTCGGGCCCGGAAGGTGGGTTCAAGTTGGCGCTGTGAGTGCTGATCGGGGAAAACCATGAGGCCGGTCACCAGACTGCTACGAGATGAATTGAGGGATAGAATAATCGCCGAAGCTAGGGAAGTACTGTGCAAGCTGGGTGTGGAGATTCATAACGAGCCCGTGCTCCGCATGCTTTCCGACCATGGCGCCAAGGTGGACAAAGAGACCTGTTACGCCCGCTTTACTGAAGACATCATCGACAAAGCGCTGGCTACCGCGCCCCACTCCTTCAAACTTTTTGATGTTCTGGGGAACGAAACCCACAACTTCCAGGGCGACAATGTCTACTTCACGCCCGGCTCGACGTCAATCAATATTCTGGATAACGAGAGCGGGGAAATGCGCCGGCCCATGACGGCGGACTATATCCGCTATGTCAAATTGACCGGTGGCCTGCAGCACATCGCTTCTCAAAGTACTGCCCTGATCCCCGCTGATGTTCACGAGAATATTGCCGACAGTTACCGGCTGTATTTAAGTCTCCTGTACGGTGAGAAGCCTGTCGTCACCGGCGCCTTCACGGTTGCATCGTTTGAGATCATGAAGGACCTGCAAATCGCCGTGCGGGGCACTGAACCGGCGCTCCGGGCCCAGCCGCTGACCATTTTCTCGTGTTGCCCCACGTCGCCCCTCAAGTGGAGTGACGTGACCAGCCAGAACCTGGTCGATTGCGCTCGCTGGTCGATCCCGGTGGAATTTATCTCCATGCCGCTCTCTGGCTTCATGGCGCCCGTCACCCTGGTGGGGAGCCTGGTCCAGCAAACCGCCGAGACTCTCAGTGGCGTGGTGATCAGCCAACTGGTGAGCCCCGGCCATGCCATGCTGTATGGCGGCTCGCCCGCCGTCTTCGACATGCGTTTCCAAACCACTCCCATGGGCGCGGTGGAGACCATGATGCTTGACTGCGCCAACAGCGAGATCGGCAAGTACCTCGGGATGCCCACCCAGGGTTACACTGCCTTCAGCGACGCGAAGCAATTGGACGCGCAGGCTGGGCTGGAATCGTCCATGGGCGCCACCCTGGCTGCGCTCTCGGGAATCAACAGCATCTCCGGCCCAGGAATGCTGGATTTCGAAAGCTGCCAGAGCCTGGAGAAACTTGTGGTCGACAACGAGATTTGCGGCATGACCTACCGCCTGTTGCGTGGCATCGAGCCCCGGGAAGATTTCCCGGCGATCCGCCTGCAGGAGGAGTTGCGGCAAAAGAAGCATATGCTTACCTCGGCCCACACCCGCCGCTACCTGCGCGAAGAGATTACCTTCCCGGGCCCGGCCATCGATCGCGCCGACAGCGAACGATGGCGCAAGGATGGCCAGTTGACGTTGAGGGAACGCGCGGCTCGGGAAGTGACGCGAATTGTTGCGGCCTACAAGCCCTCACGTCTGTCCGAGGACGCCAAGCGGGAACTGACGCGCCTGATGCGGCGCGAAGCCCAGCGCTACGGGATGGCGAACCTGCCAGCCCAAGACGAATGAGCATGGGCAAACGGCCTTGGGCTGGCCCGCCTTATCGCCTGCGCGGTTGACGGGCAAACCAGAAGTAATTGTTGAAATCAGGCAATTTCACTCATTGAGAATTGGCCGGTCCGGGTCAATGAGTGCAATGGCGATTTTTCGCCAGTAATGCTTTTGAAGCCAGCGCCTCCGGGATTGCCACGCGGCGATGACCGGGGTGTGATCCGCGAGAGGTGAGACACGCCATCGCCGGGCACTTGCAAAGTAGCGCGGCGGAAAGCCGCCGCGCCGCCAGCCCCTTACGACTGCTTCTCCATGGTGAAAGTGGTCGTGGTCTCGCGCTCCTTATCGGTATACTCAGCGTGGATCGACTTGCCATCGGAAGAAACGGTCATGCGGTACACCCCAACGATTTTCCCGTCCCGCTTGTCGGTCTCCTCAATCGTGCGGTCTCCAATCCGCTTCAGCGAAACCATGGTGTGGCCTGGGTCTCCCTGGATCGGATAGTCTTTACCGTCAAATTTCGCGTCATAGCTGTTGCCGTTCTGGTCCGACATTTTCAGTCCATCGGCCGTGCCTTGATAGGTCACGGTAAGCCCGTTGCTGGAGACGCTGTTGACCTTCTCCGTGCGCCATGATCCCGACACCGCGTGCGAACCGGCTGGGCCTGGGCTCACCCGCGTGGACGTAATCTCCCCAGTCACCGGCTGGGTTCCGGTTGTATCCGTGAACTTGTCGCTCAGAGTATTTCCGTCGGCCGAGACGGTCCGCGTGTTGGTACCCATGACCTTCCCGTCTTTCTTTTGGATGATCTCGACCGAACTGGCATTTACGACGTGAACAGCAATGGTGTCGTAATAGGGATTTCCCGTGACCTTCTGATCGGTCCCATCGGCCTTCACCGCCACCTTCGGAACGCAGGTCAGGCACTCATACATGTTGCTGTTCAACGAGTAGTTGTCGGGCTTGGTGGGAAACTGGGCCGTGTCCAGTTTGGTCATCCAGGTCCCATCGAACGGGCTTTGAGCAAACAGTGTCGCCGATGCGAGCAGTACCAGTGGTAACAGCAGTTTTTTCATAGGACACCTCTCCGTGTGAGATTCTGGCAGTCCAGCAGAAAGGTTCGGCCCCGATCACATTCCGTCGTAATGTGCTGGGCTGTCGGTTGAACGGCGCCATTGTAGCAATACACCGTTGCCCCGGTCCAGGAGATCGTTTATATCGCAATACACAGAGAGCATTGGGAATAGGTGACTGGCGCAACCAGGCATTATCACTCATTGAGAATTGGCCGGTCAGGGTCAATGAGTGAAATAGAGATTTAACGACAACTAGCGAGAGTTCTTCTGGATCGAACTCAGGATGGAATAGAACTCCGCATAGTCATGTCGAGGCACGGCGCGCATTCCCCCGAAAAACGTAACGTCGAGTGGCCCTCCCGAACGGCACCACACGGAAGGCATATGAACGGTTTGTTGCGTTACGGGTGCTGAGGACGCAGGAGGCAATGCCACCGCAAAATCCTTCTCGAAGCAAACGAACGGTTCATCCGCGACACGAAGCTCTCGCTTCTCGATGATCGGGTTCCTGCTGGGGTCGTTCAATCGTCGCTGTTCTAGGTCGCTCCAAAACGCCAGCGTGAAGTTGGGTGGCTTTGGAAAAGAATGGAGCCAGATGCTCTCCCCCGTTTTCGTATTCCACAAATGCATATCATCAGGGGCATCAGGGGAAGATTCCTCAGCAAACCAATGACTCGGTACAACAATACGATACCCCGCCACGGCGAGTGAATCACCGTGCAGAACGTGCCAAGCCACAGCCCTGATGCGGAATTGGTAGCGATACGCTCCGTAACCTATGGCAGCCACCGCCGTGAGCAAGAACATGAAAGCCAGTGTTTGTCGTTTCGTGGGTTGTGCCACGCCTACATGCTATGCCAGCTTGCAGGATTCAAGGAAGCGATTTCGTGGATGCACGGCGTTACTGTTGCAATCGCATTATAAAAGGGCGCCCCTCTAGGAGTAGGTTGTGATTGTTCGCATCATCACCTACGAAAAGGAGCACCCTTGTGAACAGTGAAAAGTATATTGGCCTCGACGTTCATCAAGCAACCATCGT
>Ga0208191_1000561_pt1 | contig 24987 bp, 15 predicted proteins | sample June2015DPH_13_5_FD_184709 | JGI IMG/M metagenome (GOLD analysis project Ga0208191, IMG submission 184709) | Peatland microbial communities from SPRUCE experiment site at the Marcell Experimental Forest, Minnesota, USA - June2015DPH_13_40... | ecosystem: Environmental > Terrestrial > Soil >... | reverse complement strand
GTTGGCGTCAACCCGTCCTGAGATTTCCGTGGTGAACGATCAACGTGGCAGCCCGACTTTCACGCGCGATCTCGCATCCGCTCTCGTCAAACTTTGCCGCGCGCCCGCCAGCGGGATCATGCACGTCACTAATTCCGGCAACTGCACGTGGTGCGAGTTTGCCGCCGAAATCGTGCGCGTGTCCGGCATGCGGACCAAGGTCAAACCCGTGACCACGGCCGAATTCCCGCGTCCGGCGCGGCGGCCCGCCTACTCTGTTCTGTCGCCTGACAGCCTGCACGCCTACAACATCCACATGCCGGAATGGCAGGACGCGTTGCGGCGCTATCTCGCGAGCGCTCCGGCTGGCCTCACTTCCGTGGGCCTCTGAAACCGGCACCCTCAAATCCCCCAGAGCGGAGGTTGCACAATAATATATCGTGTTACGATACAAGTATCTTGCAGCGATGAAGACAAAGATTGAGACCGCTGACTTTCGCGCCCTCGCCGCCCTGCGCTATCGAATACGCCTCTTTCTGCACGAAGTGGATGCCGCGGTACGCCGCGCCGGCCTCGAACCGCAGCATTATTCGTTGTTGCTGGCAGTTCGTGGCATCCCGGAAGGTGTGGAGGCGACCATTCAGGCACTGGCGGAGCGGTTGCTATTGAAACACAACAGCACCGTGGAATTAGTTGACCGGCTGGAAAGGCGCGGATATGTATGCCGAAGCCGAAGCCGGGATGACCGCCGATGCGTCCGAGTGGAACTGCTTCCCCGGGGCGAAGAATTGGTTGAAAGGGTAGCCCGGCGGCGGCTTACTGAGTTGCACACAGGAGGAGCAGCGCTGGCGAATGCACTGGATACGCTTCTGTCACGCAGACCGAAATCAAGGGGAGTGAAGAGGCGCACGCATCAAAGCCAAAACCAGACGGGGCAAACGAGGAGGCGCGGAAAGGCCAGTGAGCAAGGATAGCAAAACGGAGTCACCCGACAAGGCGACAGTCAACAAGAAGGACCGCAACGATGAGTTGGGAGATTTCACAACCCAGTGGCGGGTGGTTCCGATCTCCCTGTTGGCCACGGGGATTGGTTTGGTCTGCGCATTTGTGGCACTGGCGTTGCTCCGCTTAATTGGGCTATTCACCAATCTGTTCTATTTTGGCCGGTGGAGCACGGCGATGGTTTCGCCAGCTGGCAACCATCTAGGTGTATACAGCGTTTTCGTTCCCATCGCTGGCGCACTCATCATCGGTGTCATGGCGAGGTACGGTTCCGAGCGCATACGGGGTCACGGCATTCCCGAGGCGATCGAGTCCATTCTGCTGGGCGGTAGCCGAATTGAACCGAAAGTTGCGCTCCTTAAACCAATCTCGTCGGCAATCTCGATCGGCTCGGGCGGCCCGTTCGGGGCGGAAGGCCCAATTATCATGACCGGCGGCGCGGTGGGCTCGATGATCGCCCAGCTGTTTCACTTGACGAGCGCGGAGCGCAAAACTCTCCTTGTGGCCGGAGCTGCCGGCGGCATGTCCGCGACTTTTGCGTCGCCGGTGGCTGCGACGCTGCTGGCCGTCGAGTTGCTGCTTTTCGAATGGAAGCCGCGAAGCCTGATCCCGGTGGCATTAGCCAGTGCAATGGCTGCGGTGGTGCGACGATATATCTTGGGGTTCGGGCCGCTGTTTCCAGTGCCGGCTCACCCCTTGTTCATTGGACCACAAGGACTATTGGGATGCGCCCTGGTCGGTCTTTTGGCCGGGGTGTTGTCGGCGCTGCTTACCGTCTCCGTGTACGCGGCCGAGGATGCTTTCCAGCGGCTGAAGATCCACTGGATGTGGTGGCCCGCCATCGGCGGCCTGGCCATCGGGTTGGGAGGTCTGGTTTTCCCGCAAGCACTGGGCGTGGGTTACGACACGATTGGGGCATTGCTGCAGGGAAGCGTCACCACACGAGTGATTCTGGGTGTCCTGTTCGTCAAGTGGTTTATCTGGGCGGTCTCGCTCGGCTCAGGCACGTCGGGCGGCGTTCTGGCGCCATTGCTGATGATGGGCGGAGCGCTAGGCGGGCTCGAAGCCATGTTTCTTCCCAACGAAGGCGCGGGTTTCTGGCCGCTGATCAGCATGGGTGCCACTCTTGGCGGCACCATGCGCGCTCCATTTACGAGCATTGTCTTTGCCTTTGAGTTAACCCACGACGCAAATGTGTTTTTGCCCCTGCTGGTAGGCAGCGTGATCGCCCATGGTTTCACAGTCTTGACGCTGAAACGGTCCATCTTGACCGAGAAAGTCGCGCGGCGCGGCTTCCACCTTGGCCGCGAATATGCGGTCGATCCTCTGGAAATTCTTTTTGTGCGCGAGGTCATGCGAACAAAGGTTGTGGTACTGCCAGCTGCAAGTACGTTAGGCGATATCTGGCACTCCTTGCGCGAGGATCACCGCCAGGAGCAACGCCTGTTGCCTGTTGTGAGCGCCGACGGGCATCTAGTCGGTGTGGTAACCCGCGGAGACATAAGCCAGCGTATGGAGCAGAACGGAGATGCAGCCCTGGGGTGGCCGATCGGTGATCTCGTGCGAGCGAGCGCAACTGAGGCCTATCCCGACGAGCCGTTGCGGGTGGTTGTATATCGCATGGTTGAAAAGGGGTGCACGCGAATGCCGGTAGTAGAGCGCGCCACGAGAAAATTTTTGGGTCTGGTCTCGCTCAATGATCTGCTGAAGGCGCGCTCGCGGCACTTGGAGGAAGAGAGCCGTCGCGAGCGAAGCCTGAAATTTAGGTTGTTTCGTACTGAGAAACACAATCCCGAGGGCACCCAACCTCCCGAGGTCCTGTAACGGTTCCCTTTCCGCCCGGACTGGGCGCGGTCTGTCCAATCCCCGCCGCCGTGGTTTATCCTTACCTCTCTTCGGGGACCAACTGTGAACAAGCGACTCTTGTGGATTCCGCTGGCCTTGCTCTGCATTTTGCTTTTTCCTTGCGCACTTTTCGCCCAACCGTATGACCCCGCGATGTACCAGGAACTTCGCTGGCGAATGATCGGCCCATTTCGCGGCGGGCGTACCGTGGCGATTTCCGGCGTTCCGGGCCAGCCGAATGTCTTCTACATGGCGCCGAACAACGGCGGAGTTTGGAAAACGACGGATTTCGGCCGCACCTGGAATCCGATCTTCGATGGTCAACCCGATGGTCAAAAGGACGATCAACTAAATGAGGCCCAGTCCTTTGGTTCAATCGGAGCGCTGGCCGTCGCGCCGTCGAGTCCAAACACGGTCTATGTCGGCAGCGGTGAAGGCCTGCGTCGTCCTGATCTGTCCGTAGGCAACGGTATCTACAAGTCGACCGACGCGGGGCGTACCTGGCAGCATCTGGGTCAACGTGATGGCGTTCTGCGCGACGCGCAGCAGATTGGATCGATCATCATCGATCCCAAGAATGCGAACCGCGTTTTTGTCGCCGCCCTTGGGCATCCTTATGGTCCGAATGCCGAGCGCGGCGTTTACCGCTCACTCGATGGCGGCGAGACGTGGCAAAAGATTCTTTATAAAGATGAAAACACCGGCGCGATTGACCTGGTGTTCGATCCGCGAAATTCGCAGGTGATCTTTGCCGAGATGTGGGCCTCGCGCCGTCCGCCGTGGACGACCGACAACAGCTATGACGGCCCGGGGAGCGGTCTCTACAAATCAATTGACGGCGGCAACAACTGGCGGCAAATCACTACAGGGTTGCCGAGTGAGGCCGACAAATTGGGCCGCATTGGCCTCGCCGTTTCGCCGAGCGATCCCGATCGCATGTATGCCATGGTGGACGCGCGGAAAAACGGCGGCGTTTATCGCTCCGACGATGCCGGCGAAAGCTGGCAACTGGTGAATACGGAGGAACGCGTCTGGGGACGCGGCGACGACTTCGCTTGCGTGCGCGTCGATCCGCGAAATAAAGACGTGATCTATGTGGCCAACACTACGACGTACCGCTCCGATGACGCTGGCAAGAACTTCACCGCCATCAAGGGCGCGCCGGGCGGCGACGACTACCACACCATCTGGATCAATCCCGAAAACCCCGACATCATCGCCCTCGGCGTGGACCAGGGCGCGACCATCAGCGTGAACGGTGGAAAGACCTGGAGTTCCTGGTACAACCAGCCGACCGCACAGTTCTATCACGTCATCACCGACAACGAGTTTCCTTACTGGGTCTATGGCGGGCAGCAGGAAAGCGGCTCCGTCGGCATCACCAGCCGCAGCGACTTTGGCGAAATCACTTTTCGCGACTGGACAACGGTTGGGGTGGAAGAATACGGCTATGTTGCGCCCGATCCGTTGCATCCCAATCTGATCTACGGCGGCAAAGTTACCGTGTTCGACCGCAATACCAGGCAGACGCGCGACGTTTCGCCGGTAGTTCTGCGTACCGGGCAGTATCGCTTCAATCGCACCGCGCCGTTGCTTTTCTCGGCGGCGGACCCGCACGTGCTTTATCTCGGATCGAACGTGCTGTTTGCCACTCGCGACGGTGGCAACAGTTGGCAGATCATCAGTCCCGATCTGACGCGTGAAGATCCAGGATCTCCTGCGACTCTGGGGCGGTTTATCGAGGCCGACCCGGAGAAGGGCAAGCATCGCGGCGTGATCTATTCGATTGCTCCGTCACCGAAAGACGCGAACCTGATCTGGGCCGGCACCGACGATGGCCTGATTCACGTGACACGCGACGGCGGCAAGAACTGGCAGAACGTGACGCCGTCCGAATTGACGCCCTGGAGCAAGGTCGCGCAGATGGACGCGTCACATTTCGATACCCCAACTGCCTACGCGGCGGTGAACCGCTTCCGGCTCGATGACCTGCAGCCTTATATCTACCGCACGCACGACGGCGGAAAGTCGTGGCAGAAGATCGTCAGCGGCTTGCCCGAGAATGGGCCCGTCAACACGGTGCGCGAGGATCCCGAACGCAAGGGACTGCTTTTTGCCGGAACCGAACGCAGCGTGTATGTGTCGTGGGACGATGGCGACCATTGGCAGTCGCTCAAGATGAATCTTCCGCCGACTTCGATCCGCGATCTCGTCGTGCATCATGACGATGTTGTCGTTGGAACTCACGGGCGTTCGTTTTGGATCTTGGACAACATCACGCCGCTACGCCAGATGAGCGCGAAAGTTGCGGGCGCTCCCGCACACTTGTTCGCGCCGCAACTCACCTATCGCATTCGCCGCAACAACAATCCGGATACTCCTCTGCCGCCCGAAGAGCCTGCGGGACAGAATCCCCCGGATGGCGCGATCATTGATTACTGGCTCAATGGCGATTCATCGCTTCCGATCGTCATCGCAATCAGAGATGGATCGGGAAAGATAATCCGTAAATTCTCGAGCGCCGATAAACCCGAGGCTGTTAACGAGAAGGACTTCAATGTCCCGATGTATTGGGTGCGTCCGTCGCAGACGGTATCGGCGGCGAAGGGCATGCACCGCTTTGTCTGGGACCTCACGTATCCCGCGCCGGATGTGCTGTCGCGCGATTTCCCGATTTCTGCAATCTATCGCAACACGCCGCTCTATCCGCAAGGCGCGACGGTTCTGCCTGGGAAATACACAGTAGAACTTGAGGCGATCACGGAAGCAGGAGGGTTAGGCAGTGCGGGAGCGCGTTCGCAGCCGCTCGAAGTCCGCATGGATCCGCGTGTGAAGACATCGCCCGAAGACTTGCGCCGCCATTTCGAACTCGACCGGAAAATTGCCGAAGCGCTTCATCAAGACTATGAAGCTCTGCAACAAGTGCGCAGCCTGCGATCCCAGATAAAGTGGCTTCTAAGAGATCAACATTCAACCAGCATGGCCAGCAGCACGGGCCTCAATCAGGCTGCAAAGATCGCCGCCGAGTTAGAAGCAAAGGCCGCGTTACTCGAAGGCGCGGAAGCCGGCTTCGGCGAGCGCTACCTGAGCACCCCCGAAGGCCGCAGCCTGGCTCGTCTGAATAGCGGCTTCAGTGCACTCGTCGGCGCTCTCGATACCGCCGACGCCGCACCCACGACCCAGCAAGTCGCGATGTTCGGAGAACTGGACAAGGCGCTGAAAGAACAGTTGTCAGCATGGGGCCAGCTCAGGTCGAAGGATATTCCGGCGCTGAACGAACAGCTGAAGAAAGCGGGATTGCCGTTGATCGATCTGCGTCGGGTTCCCACCCAAGTTTCCGACAACATATAGAATATAAAGGACCTAGCTTTAACTTATCCAGGAATAAGGACTTAGCTTGGCTGTCCCACTTTGGAGGGCGGCCTATTCCCTCGGCGTCAGAATTTTTTTATATTACGGTCCTTTAGAATCAAAGATTTGGCGGAAAATTCCTTTCAAATCTTTGTGTTTAAAGGAGTTATATGTAAAATATTCCGGAATAAGGAGTTAGCCTGTTGGGCTCACTCGCTGGCGGGGGGCTTGACAGCTGACTGCCTCAACTTCGTGTTGTCAAAGAGCGCCGACTAGTGGGACCGCGCGGCGTGAAGGCGCGCGGGCCCCATGGTGCGATCAGAGCTCCGCCCACCCTTCGCGAACAGCACGCGAAGGATGGGGCACCCTCGGTGTGGTTGCGCCGGCGACGCCCGCGGAATCCCACTCATCGCAAGGAACGCGATGAGCGGGGCACGCGGCGGGACAAGAAGAACACCGGACGAATTTCCTTCATTTCGGTGATTACGGCAGTACGGCCTTTCGTGGTGATGATTCTGCCCAGAAGTCCGATGACACCTTAAGGCGGGAGCCTCGCGGCGAATTGCGCTGCGCGAACAACGCCGCCGGACGCTACCGCAGCATGGGTCGAAGTCGACGCCGTTTGCTGTTGGCATGAATAAGGTGAGCATGAACTACCACCGGACGGCAATCCTGCTGTTACTCGTCGCAAGCCTGAGCCACGCTCAGGACGCCGCTCCGTCTAAACAAGATCCGTCTGAACAAGAGATGATTCAACAGCTGGTTCAGCAGGTAAAAGCGCTTCAGGAGAAGGTTGCAGCGCTTGAGGCCCGGGAGCGAGCCAATTCCCCCTCCGATGCCGATGCAACTTCTCAGCCCGTGAGCCCGCCTGCTCCGCAAGCTGTGGACAACAACGCGCCATCTCCTTCCCTCTCACAAGAACTTCATGAACCCCGGGGCTTTCAATGGCAAGGATTCGGAGAACTCGACTACAAGGTGCTCAATCAGAAAATCCCGGAATTGGGAACTTACGGTTTTCTGCCCGGCTCCAGCGGAAACTTCTACACCGGCGACCTCGATCTATTGCTCACTGCCCGAATTAACGACAAAGCTAGTGTGCTGTCGGAGATTGCGATTGGAGAAGGGGACGCGCAGTCCTATAGCGTCGACCTGGAACGCGTGCTATTTAACTACGATTACAACGATCATCTGAGAATGTCATTCGGTCGTTATCAGACGGCGATTGGCTTCTACAACACCGCCTTCCATAGTGGCAGCTGGTTTCAAACCTCGGCGGACCGCCCGCTGGTCATGGAGTTCTCGGATGACGGGGGTGTGTTGCCAACCGAGGCTGTGGGACTTTACTTTACCGGCTCGATTCCTTCCGGGAAATTGGGTCTGCACTACATTGCCGAATACGGATCCAGCAATACGATTCGTCCCGACCTGAACGGCCAAACGCTCACCGACGAGAACAACGGCAATCACATTAATATCGGGCTGTTTGGCCGCCCCGACTCCATTCCGGGTTTGCAGATTGGCGGGTCAATTTATCACGATCGGATCAGTGACTTCGCGAAAGGACCAAACGTCAGGCTTGGCCAGATGATCGTCAACGCGCATGTTGTGTACATCCGGCACTGCATCGAGTTCCTGAGCGAAGGCTTCCTCATCCGGCATGCCTACGAGCATAGTTCGACGGTGTTCGACACGCCCGCCTTCTACTCGCAGATATCGAAGCAGTTTCACCGTACTCGGCCGTACTTCCGCTACCAGTATATAAACGCAGATGCAGGCGGCATCCTGAGTGACGTTGACCTTCGCTATGGGCCCTCATTTGGCGTGCGCTACGATTTCAATGACTCCATCGCTTTCAAGACCCAGTTGGATCACACGGTGAGGAAAGGCGAACCGGACCTTAACGGCCTGCATTTGCAGTTGGTATTCAAATTTTGAATGAAATTTTATGCAACCGAAACTGATCGTCGTCCGAGTTGGGGTCTGGGCTGCGGTCGCGCTCGCCGGTCTGGCAAGCCTTCCTTCCGCCGTTGCGCAGACCAGCATCGTGGCGGTCGTGGTCAGCGAGAGGAACCCCGTCACGAACATCAGTACGCCGGAGCTTCGCAGACTCTTTGCCGGAGAAAAGCGTGCCTGGGCGGGCGGCCTGCCCGTCAGGTTATTCGTACGCGCGCCTGGCGCATACGAACGAGTCGTTCTGTTGAAATTGCTGGATATGTCAGAGAGTGAATACAAACATTATTGGACGGCTCAGGTGTTTCGGGGAGAGGCGGTGGCCGAGCCGGTTGCACTGTTCTCCAATGGAATGCAAAAGGAGGCTCTGGCCACCTTTCCCGGCGCTGTCGCTTTAGTCAATTTCCAGGATGTCAAGCCCGGCATGAAGGTGGTCAAGGTCGACGGACGTTTGCCGGGAGAAGCGGCGTATCCGCTCAACTGAAGAGTCACTTTAATGCGGCGACCTGTGATCGAGTTGAGATAGCGGATTCGGGTTTCTTGGGCTGTCTTTCATCACTCCTAATTGGATGTCTTTCATCGCTCCTAATTAGATGTCTTTCATCACTCCTAATCTGTGCACATCACAGACTTGCGAGCGATGGAGGGACGGGCGGGGGCGCCCGTCTCTCCATCACACGGGAAACTCGCGGCGCACGTACTCCATCGCCGCCTCGCGCGATGCTAGTCGGCCCTCCAGTTGCGCGTCCTCGACGGCCGTCAGCACCTCTTTGAAGCGTGGGCCGGGCTCATAGCCTGCTTCAATCAAATCCTGGCCAGTAATCAGCGGAGTGGGGCGGATTGCTTCGGGCGGCAACGAATGCAACTGCTCGCGTGAATACTCGTACGAGTCTAGTTGGCCATGGCTGGAGAGGCAGTCGATGCGGTGCAACTCAAGATGCTCGTCGAAGGCGGGCAGGCGCAGAAACTTCTTCAGCGTGGATTGGTTCATGCGCCGGACATCCGCAAACCGCATGTGATTCGCTACCAGCGCCAGGATCTGATCGGTCTCGTGGTTCGAGAAGCGCAGGCGTCGGCAGATTTCAGCGGCCATCTTTATGCCGACTTCGACGTGGCCATCGAAGCGGATGCGGTCGGGCGCCACGCGGAAGGTTGGCGGCTTGCCGACATCGTGCAGCAACGCTCCCCAGGCTAGCGTCTTGGAGCAATTGGCTGGAAGCTTTTCGAGCAGGAGCAGCGTGTGTACGAACACGTCGCCTTCGGGATGGAACTGGGGCGGCTGCTCGACTCCCTTCATGGCGGCGATTTCCGGCAGGACTTCTGGCAGGAGGGTGGTTGTATCGAGTAATTCGAAAGCTCGGCGGGCTTGGCCTTCGGTTAGCATCTTGGTCAGCTCGTCGCGCACGCGCTCGCACGAGACCTGGTGAATTTTTGGCGCCAACTTTTGGATTGCCGCCATGGTTGCGGGATCGATCCTGTAGTGGAAGCGCGCGGCAAAGCGCACGGCTCGGAGCATGCGCAGTTTATCTTCCGCGAAACGGCGTTCGGGGTCGCCGATGGCGCGCACGATTCCGGCCCGCAGATCGTTGCGGCCACCGACAAAATCCAAAACCTCGTTGGTTGCCGGATCGAGCAACATGCCGTTGATGGTGAAATCGCGGCGCTGCACGTCTTCTCGCGGGTCTTTGGTGAAGCGAACTTGGTCGGGATGACGGCCATCGGAGTAGCCTACGTCGGAGCGGAAGGTGGCTACTTCGACGACTGTACCTTGACGGGCGGGGACGCCCGTCGCTCCATCGGCGATGGCGGTGGTCGCTCCACCGGATTCTGGGACCAGGACCACTCCGAATTGCTCGCCTACGGCGAGGGTTTGCGGGAAGATTTGCATGACCTGCTGCGGAGTTGCGTCGGTCGAAACGTCGTAGTCGGCAGGCTCGCGGCTGAGAAGAAGATCGCGGACGCATCCACCCGCAAGGTAGGCCTGGTGTCCGCGTTGGCGCAGAGTGCGGACGATTTCGGTGGCGTGTTGTTTGGCGTTCGGCATTTAGACTGGTATGGTGTTCCGCATGTTCGTGGCGTAACCCCAACTTGTCATCTTGAACGAAGCGAAAGACCCAAGCATTCCATCGCTGCGAGCAAATGCATAGGTCCTTCGCTTCGCTCAGGATGACAAATTACGCTTATGTCTCGAACTTGGACACGGCACTACGGCTGCCGCCATCATTATGCCTGACGCTTGCATCCTCGGCATCGAGACCTCGTGTGATGAGACGGGCGCGGCTGTGGTGCGCTCGGGGCAGCAGATTTTGTCGAGCCAAATTTTGTCGAGCCAAATTTTGTCGAACATTGTTGCCTCGCAGATCGCCACCCACCAGCCTTATGGCGGAGTGGTTCCGGAACTCGCTTCGCGCGAGCATTTGCGCGCGATCGTTCCGGTGGTGCGGCAAGCCCTGGCTGAAGCTGGGCAGACTTATGAGTCCATCGATGCCATCGCGGTCACGCAAGGTCCGGGACTGGCGGGCGCTTTGCTGGTTGGCATCAGCTTTGCCAAGGCGCTGGCTTTCGGGCTGGAGAAGCCGCTGATCGCCGTGAACCATCTTGAGGGACACATCCATGCCGTGTTGCTGCATCAACGGCAAATGCAGCAGCGGCAAAGCGAAGATGCCGATCCTTATTTTCCAGTGCTCGATTTTCCGGTGCTGGCGCTGGTGGTCTCGGGCGGCCACACGCATCTTTATCTCGCCGAGGTGCAGGAAAATCTCTGGACCTACCGGAACATCGGCCACACTCGCGACGACGCCGCCGGGGAGGCGTTCGATAAAGTCGCGAAGCTGCTGGGACTCGGCTATCCCGGCGGACCAATCATCGACCGGCTGGCGCCGCACGGCGATCCGCACGCGGTCAAATTCCAGATTGCGCAGATCAAGCACCCGGACCGGCGCGATCGCAAGCCAGGCGAGCACAGGCAAGGTGATCATAGACAACTTCAGGCGGAAGAGGACGGGCCGAGCTTCGTTAGGCCTCGCTTTGATTTTTCCTACAGCGGAATCAAGACGGCCGTCTTGCGATACGTCGAGACCGAGAACCTGAAACCTGCGATCGAGGCTCGCCGCCGGGCGCTGGCGGGCATCGGCAAGCCGAGAATCGAAGACATTCTCAGGCTCTGCGACCGGGAAACCCTCAACCTGGCGGCTTCTTTCCAGCGCACGATGGTCAACGATCTGGTCATGAAGACGCTGGCGGCGGCTCGCGAGTATGACGTTCGAACTCTTTTCGTCAGCGGCGGCGTTGCCGCGAATCGGGAATTGCGGACGACGTTTGAGCGCGAAGCGGGGATGCAGGGGCTGCCCGTTTTCTTCCCGTCGCGCGCGCTTTCGACCGACAATGCGGCCATGATCGCAGCCGCGGCCTTCCCGAAATTTCTGCGCCGGGAGTTTGTGGCTATGGATTTCTCTGCTGAGGCGGGAATGGCGCTGCGCTGATAAACCGCGGCGAAGTTCTAGCCCCCCAGCCTGAACGGCTCGGCCGTCCCTCCGGGACTTGAATAATATCTTCCGCTTTCCCCAGCGCTGAAGCGCTGGGCTAAGCTGGATCGCCCCTCTGGGGCTGGATTCTCCTGTGCTTCGTTCCACTGGACTGGCCGAAAATGAGTTCTGACGTGCTCACTTCAGTCCAGCGTCGTGAACGCCAGTGCCAGCAATGTCTTCTGCTCGACCTCGTGTGCCTTTGCCGAGCCGGTAGCCGGACTCGCGCTCGCGGAACGTTTCACCGAAAACACTGGCCGGTCATCTGTGATGAGCTTTAAGCGCGGCAGCATATAGGAAAGCGCACCCATGTTGGCTGGCTCTTCCTGCACCCACACGATATCGCGCGCTGTCCTGTGGCGCTCCAGTTCCGCCTTCAGTTCGGCCTCCGGGAACGGATACATCTGCTCGAGGAAAATAATGGCGGTGCTCAATTCATTTCGCTTCTGCCGTTCGGTGCGCAGTTCGTGTCCGATCTTCCCGGTGCAGATCAGAATCCGCTTCGCATTCTGCGCTTCCGTGTCTGGAATCACGGGCAGAAACTTCTGATGCGTCAGATCTTCCAGCGGAGACAGGGCGTCTGGATGGCGCAGCATGCTTTTTGGCGTGAACACCACCAGCGGCTTCCTCCACTTGCGCAGCGCCTGCCGCCGCAGGAGGTGGAAATACTGCCCCGCATTCGAGGGCTGACAAATCTGGATATTGTCCCGCGCCGCCAATTGCAAAAATCGCTCGATGCGCGCGCTCGAATGCTCCGGACCCTGTCCTTCATAGCCGTGGGGCAGCAACAGCACCAGGCCTGACAGCAGTTTCCACTTGTCCTCGCCCGCACACACGAACTGGTCGATCACCGCCTGCGCCACGTTCGCAAAGTCGCCAAACTGCGCTTCCCAGAGAACCAGCGCCTCGGGATAATCACGGCTGTAGCCGTATTCAAACCCCATCACGCCCGCCTCCGAAAGCGGCGAATTGTAGATGTCGCACGCCGCTTGACCCGGCGCGATGTTTTGCAGAGGGACATATTCCGTCTCATCCTGAATGTCGAGCAGCACCGAGTGGCGCTGATTGAACGTCCCGCGCCGCGAGTCCTGCCCGCTGAGGCGCACCGGAATCCCCTCCTTCACCAGGCTGGCAAAAGCCAGCGCCTCGGCCATGCCGTAGTCAACTGGCTTCTTGCCCGTCCCCATCTCCTGCCGCTGCTCCAGCAACTTCTTCACCTTGGGATGGATGTGGAAACCCTCCGGGTACGTGGTCAAACGCTCGGTGAGTTCCGCCAACTCCTCGCGGTCAATGCCCGTGCCTGTCGGCTTTTCGTACTCCGCTTTGTATCGACCTCCGAAGTAGTCGTCCCAGTACTTTGGCAGATCGCGCATCAGCGGCTTTTTGGTGACTTGCGTCGCGCTCTTCTGCGCGGCTTCGTACTCGCTCTTGACCGTCTGCACTCGCGCGGCGATATTGTCATCATCCATGCCGATTTGTTTGGCGTAAATCCGATAGAGCGGCGGATGCTCTTTGATTGCCTTATACATCAGCGGTTGCGTCACTGTGGGATCGTCCACCTCGCTATGCCCGTGGCGCCGGTAGCCAATCAGGTCCACGACCACGTCCGTGCCGAATTGGTAGCGGTACTCGGTTGCGATCCTCGCGATCCGCATCACGGCATCCACGTCTTCGCCATTCACGTGAAAAATTGGAATCGCTTGCCGCCGCGCCAGTTGCGCTGCGAAGCGCGAGGAATGCTCATCTCGGGCATTGGTCGTGAACCCGATCAGGTTGTTGACGATTACGTGGATCGTCCCGCCCACCGTATAGCCGCCGAGGTCCGCATAATTCAGCGTCTCGGCCGTGATGCCTTGCCCCGCGAACGCGGCGTCGCCGTGCACCAGCACGGGCAGATACTTCGCCTTGCCGCCTTCGCCGGCACGGTCCTGCTTGGCGCGAGTGCGTCCCACCGTCACTGGATCGACGGCTTCCAGGTGACTGGGATTCGACGCCAGGTGAATATGAATTTTCTCCCCGCTCTTGGTTACGTACTCGCCGGTCGCACCCATGTGGTACTTCACGTCGCCCGACCCCAATACGCTGCGCGGATCCACATCCTCAAATTCCGCAAACACCTGCTCCGGCGGACGGTTTGCCAAATGAATAATGACGTTCAGCCGCCCGCGATGACTCATGCCCATGACCAGTTCGACCGCGCCGCGCTCGCCTGCTACGTCCAGAACCTCGTCCATCGCCGGCAACAAGGACGTGTTGCCTTCCAGGGAGAATCGTTTGTTGCCCAGATAGCGATGCTGCAGCGTCTGCTCAAACAGGTCGGCGCGCACAAGCAGGTTGAGAGCGCGGTCTTTATTAGTGTTAGTGTCGATGTTCGTGTCGATGTCGACTGCGGCCGGGTCCGCGTCAATCTCAATGCGTTTCTGAATCCAGCGCCGCCGCTCCGGGTCGGCGATATGCATGAACTCCACGCCTACGCTTCCGCAATAAATGCGCCGCGCTTCCTGGGCCCACTCGTTATCGGTCGTCGTATCAAACTGCAGGTCTGGGTGCGGTTGTGGACGCAGCAGGCCGAGTGGGTCCAGTTCGGCTTCCAGATATCCAAATTGCCGGAACAGGCCAAACACACGTTCCCGTTCGTCGCTTTGAATGACGGCAGGAGCTGCGCCCCCGTTTGTATGCCGAGTTGAAGTCGCCATAGAAGGTCTCCTATAGAATAACGGATGACCCGCCCCGTGGGACCGACTCGCGACATACAATTTCGGGTTGTCATCCTGAGCGAAGCGGTCTGTGAGTTTGCGCCCGTCCCAATGCATAGGTCCTTCGCTTCGCTCAGGATGACAGTGTGTTTTGCTGATGACAGGGGGGGTACTTACGCCACGAATTTGTGGTCCACTACGCTGGATTGTTCGATACATTGGAGATCGACAGGTGATTCATGGGCAATTCGCAGGAGAAGGAAGCCGTCGGCCGCGCTGCCGCAAAGCTGGTGCGTGACGGCGACGTCGTTGGACTTGGCACTGGCTCAACCGCTTACTTCGCGGTCATTGCTCTGGGCGAGCGCGTGAAGGCGGGACTGAAAATCATCGGAATCCCGACTTCCGTGCAGACCGGTGACCTGGCGCGCCAACTCGGCATTCCGCTGACCACGCTGGACGAACGTCCGGAAATCGACATCACCATCGATGGCGCCGATGAGGTTGATCCCAAGCTCAACTTGATTAAAGGCGGCGGGGGGGCGCTGCTGCGCGAGAAGGTCGTCGCGTCGGCGTCAAAAAAGATGGTTGTGGTTGCGGACTCCAGCAAAGTTGTTCCCGCGCTCGGCAAATTTCCTTTGCCGGTTGAGATAATTTCGTTTGCGCGAACCGTGGTCGAGAACAAGATCGCGGCGCTCGGAGCATCGCCCAAATTGCGTGCGAAGGCTGACGGCAGCCCTTTCATCACCGACAACGGCAATCAGATTCTCGATTGCAGCTTCGGAAAGATCGCGGATCCGGCGGCGCTGGCGCTGGCACTGAGCAACATTCCCGGCATCGTCGAGCACGGTCTGTTCATTGGACTGGCGACTATAGCGCTGGTAGGACGCGGAGACCGCGTGGAAGAGTTGAGCTGACGAAGGCGCTGTCGGGCTTCGCCCGACTGGACCCTTCGACTTCGCTCAGGGCAGGCTCACGAGGGCGGCCGTCCCTACGTGATTTTCGTCAGGTCAACCTACTATCTTCCGCAGCGCCTTCAGCAGTCGCTCTACTTCTTCCATCGTGTTGTAGTGCACCAGTCCTATGCGGAGAAATCCTCCCAGGCGCTCGACGTCTAACTGTTCGGTCAGGTTCAGGGCATAGTAGTTTCCGTCCCAGGTGAAGAAGCCGCGCTCGCCGAGCTTCGTTGCCAGTTCGAGCGGCGTGTGGCCTTCAATGCGGACCGCGAACGTCGGGCATCTCTCGTCGGAACGATTTTCAAAGCGCCGCGGGTCGCTGATGCCGTAGAGCTTTAATCCGCGAATGGCAAGCAAGCCCGCGATCATCTTCTCCATCATCTTGCGCTCGTGCCCATGGATGGCTTCGTACGCGGCCAGGATCGCGGCGCGGCGGGTCGTGACCGCAGGCTGCGCGCGGCGGCCGAGTTCCTCCCAGTAATCGACGCAGGCTTTGATGCCTGCTATGCACTCGTGGTTCAGCGTCCCCCATTCCCAACAGTTGGGAATGTTATTGGTGTTGGGGCGGAGTTTATACGGGCGAAACCTCTTCAAATGCTCGCGCTTGCCGTAGAGAACACCCATGTGCGGACCGAAAAATTTGTACGTCGAGCAGACCAGAAAATCGCAGTCGAGGGCGCGCACGTCAATCGGTCCGTGCGGAGCGTAGTGGACGGCGTCGATGTAAGTCAGCGCTCCCGCTTGGCGTGCCAGCCGTACCACTTCGGCGACATCGTTGATTGTGCCCACGGCGTTCGACGCGTATCCAACCGCAACCAGCCGCGTGCGATCGCCAATTTTTGCCGCCATGTCGCGCATGTCGAGCGTGCAATCGCCTTCGTTGAACTTCACGGTGCGGATGGTCACGCCTTTTTCTTCTAGCGCCTTCCAGGGCGAGAAGTTCGCGTCGTGGTCGAGCAGGGTGAGCACGATCTCGTCGCCGGGCCCGAGTTCGCGTCCGAGCGTGCGGCTCATGGCGTAAGTCAGCGTCGTCATGTTCGGGCCGAAAACGATTTCGTCGGCATCGCAATTCAGAAAATCACCCATCGCCGACCGCGCTTCTGCGATCATGCGGTCGGTGTTGCGGCTGGTTTGGTAAGCGCCGCCCGTGTTGGCATTGTTGCGCGCCAGATAGTCCGCGATGGCATCAATCACCTGCCGCGGCACCTGCGAGCCACCTGGCCCATCCAGAAAAACTGCAGGGCGTTTATTGGAATGCTCGTTGACAGTTTGCGCGAGCGCCGGGAACTGCGAGCGGACCCAGGTGAGGTCGAGCGCGCTAGATGACGATGAAGATGAAGATGAAGTCTGTTCAGCGATGGGCATAGCAGACATTCTAATGGAAGGCGGCGGCATGGACGCCGGGGCCTTCGTTCTACGGTTCAATGCGCGGGTGAAAACCGGGCGCAGCGGCGCGGTTTACGCAGTGCGCTCGGGAGGATTGGGTTGCTTGCCCTTTCCTTTGTTTGCGGCGTCCAGACGGATGCGCGTGACTCGCGCCGTTTCCTGGACCAAATCGCCGGTGGCGCGAGTTCCGTCTCCCGCCATCACTGACCCTGCGACCAGGGCGAAGCGCAACGCGTCCGCTTGGTCGTCAAAATACAAAATGACTTGTCCCGACATAGTACTTCTCCCTGGGTCTGACTTCGCAGGGCCCGCATGGAGCAAGCGCAGGTGCAACCGCGAAAGATCGAATTAAGACGCAGGTGGCGGCGCAACAAACGAGCGTCGGTGATCCCTGCAACGATTGTCGGAGAATGCCAGGGCCGGTGATAGTGTTATTGTTGGTTCTGGTCGTCCGGGAGCCGGTAGGCCATGTTCCGGAGGGTGTACGCGGAGGATCATTTTTTCGCGCGCCGGGCACCCGCAGACGACCATCTAACGATAGAATCGTGTAAAGGCACCGCGTCTAAATAAGGAACGTGGGGATGGCATGATAAGGGTCTGGGGAAAGCGGGGCGGATTCGTCAGAGCCGTGTGTGTGCTCTCGGTCGCCCTGGTGTGCGTGATGGGGACGGTGCAGGCCACCCACTCGCATCCCGAGAACTCAACCACATCCCACCACACCTGCTCGATTTGCGCGACCGCTCACGCCGGACTCAGTACCGCGCCGGTTGCGTCCGCGCCGGTTTTGATCACGGCAGCGCTGGCGATTCTAGTGGCAGAAGTTTCCGTGGTCTTCCGTCCCGTCACTACCCAGTTTATTCGTCCTCCACCTGCGTTCTGATTCCGCGCCCAATTCCAATAAATATTTCCCAAACCACGGCGATCTTCGATCTTTTATCTTCAGATCTGTGATCGGAAGATTTGTGATCGGACTCGCCCCAGAACCATTATTGGAGGAATCATGCGATCGTTTTACAGGAGTTGGCCGGCTGCGGCTATTGTGGCCGCTGCTTTTGTGTTGAGTGCTGGGGCTGCGAGTGCGCAGTCGAGCGGAAGTTCGGGATCGATTAACGGTAGCGTTTTGGACCCTTCGGGCGCGCTGGTTCCGAATGCAAGTGTCGAGATTCATAACCCGGTCAGCGGCTATGACCGAACGACCACCACAGATAGCAAAGGGAACTTCAGTTTTACGAACGTGCCGTTTAATCCGTATCACACGACGGTGAAGGCTGCTGGATTCGCTCAGATCGCGCAGGATGTGGATGTCCGGTCGGTAGTGCCCGTGACTGTGAGTGTTAGTTTGACGGTGGCCACCGGCATCGACACGGTGACGGTCGAGTCTGCGGGAGATCTAGTGGAGAACGATCCCACCTTCCACTCCGACATCGACAAGTCGTTGTTCGACAGGCTTCCCCTGGAAAGCGCGTCGTCGTCCCTGAGTTCTCTGGTTACTCTGTCCACGCCGGGAATCGCTGCGGATTCCAACGGCCTCTTCCACGGGATCGGCGACCACGCGGAGAATTCGTTCTCCATCGACGGCCAGGCGATTACCGACCAGCAAAGCAAAGTCTTCTCCAACCAGCTTCCCGTCGAGTCCATCCAATCGATGGAAGTCATATCCGGCGCGCCGCCCGCGGAATACGGCGGTAAGACCAGCGTGGTGATTGTGGCGACTACGCGCTCAGGCCAGGGCGTAACCACGCCTCATGGCAGCGTGACCGCTTCCTACGGGGCATTTGGATCCTCCAACGTGGCCGGCGATCTCGCTTACGGAGGAAAGAACTGGGGGAATTTCATTTCCATAGGCGGTTTGAACTCCGGCCGATTCCTGGATCCGCCGGAATTTGCGGTCTCGCACGACAAGGGCAACGAAGAAAACCTGTTTGATCGCGTGGACTATCAAATCTCATCCGCCGATTCGATTCACTTCGACTTCGGCTACAGCCGGAGCTGGTTCCAGACGCCGAATTCACAGGACGCTCAGAATGCGACGCCCTGGATCGGACTGTACGGGATTGAGCCACAAATGGCAGTTTATGGCGGCGTGGCTCCCAATGGCGATACGGTTGGACCGACCGACCAACGCTCCAAGATTGGGAGCTTTAACATCGCTCCTTCGTGGACACGCGTGGTGAGTACGAACTCCGTATTTACCTTGGGGGCGTTCGTCCGCCGCGACGATTACAACTATTACCCCAGCAAGGATCCTTTCGCGGACCTGGGGCCGCCGAGTCTGCAGAGACAGTCAGTGGGGCAGAACCGTACCCTCACGAACATGGGGATTCGATCCGATATCTCCTACGTCAAAGGGGTGAATAACATCAAGGCTGGAGCCACCTACGAACAAACGTTGCTCCGGGAGAATGACACTCTCGGCATTGTCGATCCAACCTTCAACGCGCCCTGCATAACGTCCGCGGCTACGAGCGCAGTGAATCCGTTCCCATTTGTTGCGGCGCCCGCGCCGGGGATCACCGATCCGTCGCAATGCACCGGCGCGAACCAGCCCAACGTCGGCCCGGGCACGGACCCGCCATTCCCAAATAACCCGAACGCACCGGGCACGGCTCTTTACCCTTATTTCAATCCGACCCTGCTTCCCTACGATTTGACCCGCGGCGGAAGCCCTTACACCTTCAATGGCCGCACAGACGTGAAAGAGCTTGCTCTCTACGTTCGGGACGCGATCACGGTAGGAAACTGGTCTTTGAACCTCGGGATACGCGGCGATCTCTACAACGGGATCACCATTGCGCGGCAAGCCGAACCTCGTCTCGGAATCGCGTACAACGTCAAGAAGACGAACACGATCCTTCGCGTTTCGTACGCGCGCACGCTGGAATCTCCCTTTAATGAGAATCTGGTACTTTCCAGCATCGGATGCGCCAATGCTGTCCTCAATCCGCTCCTCGCCTGCAATCCCGTTACTGGGCTGGCAGCGAATCCGTTGAGTCCCGGCTTTCGCAATGAATTCCACGCTGGCCTGGAGCAAGCTTTCGGGCGGTATCTGGTCTTTTCCGGCGAGTGGATCACGAAGTACACGCACAACGGCTACGATTTCAGCGTGCTCGGCAATACTCCAATCACGTTCCCCATTGAGTGGCACAACTCGAAAATTCCTGGATATGCCGGCCGCGTGAGCGTGCCGAGCTTGCACGGCTTCTCGGCGCTGATGGTCTTCTCGAGCGTATCGGCCCGGTTCTTCACTCCCCAGATCGGCGGAGCCGGTTCCACTCCGATCCCGGTGGGGCCGTTCCGTATCGACCACGACGAGCATTTCAATCAGACAACCCACTTGCAATATCAGCCCTGGAAGCTTGGCCCATGGTTTGGCTTCAATTGGCGGTATGACAGCGGACTGGTGGCGGGCGCGACGCCCTGTTACGGTGCAAATGCCGGCAACAATTGCCCGCAATCAGTTCTCATCAACAATGTGCAGAACGTGAGCCTGATGGCTGCCAACGTGGGCCAGGTGCCACTTTCTGGCGATCAGGAAGCTGAGGCCGGGTTCTATTGCGGATCTCAGCATGCAACTCCGACCGCGCCTCTGCCTTACAATTGTGCCGCATCGCAGTTCGGCTCCAATCTGATAAAGGTACCGGCGCCGAACACCGAGAACGACGACCTCCATCCGCCGCGCATCGCGTCGCGCAACTTGTTTGATGCGTCGGTAGGCGACGATAACCTGTTCAAGGGTGATCATTACAAATGGAGTCTTACGCTCACCGCCATCAATGTGACGAACAAGCTGGCGCTGTATAACTTTCTTTCGACCTTCAGCGGGACGCACTATGTGACGCCGCGCGCACTGACGGCGCAGATTGGGTTCCACTTTTAAGGGATGTCCTTCCCCGGTAAGGGCAGTACGGTTTCGACCGTGCTGCCCTTATTTCTTGCGCTTTCACTTCAAATCTGGTTGAATTCTGAACGTTAGTATTTAATACCATACCTGGTATGGTATGTCAGGATCTGGAAAATGAGTCATACGATCAAAGATAAACAGAAGCTAATCCTAAGAGCAAAACGCATTCAAGGGCAGGTACAGGCCCTGGTGCGAGCGCTCACCGAAGAGCGCGAATGCTCTGAAGTGCTGCAAGTGATGAGCGCGGCCAGAGGAGCCATGAACAGCCTGATGGCGGAGCTTTTAGAAGGTCACATCCGCAGCCACGTTCTGAATGGCAAACAAAGGCCAACCTCGCAACAGGTGGTGGCCGCTGACGAAGTCATCGGCATGGTCAAGTCCTATTTGAAATGATCGGCCCCCGCGTCACAGAAGGGACGTTGGTATGAGTGCTCCGCATTTGACCGAAAGAAACGCTGCAAACAGTCCTCAGCCTCGCGAGAACTCGGACACTGCGGAGATAAGACAGCCCAAGACCTCGGAACCTTCCGAGCACGATCACGCCGAGCACGATCAGGCATTCGGGTGGGCTGACCTCGGCCGCATCGCTTTTGTGGCCTTAGCTGCGGTTACAGTCTGGTTTCGGCTTTGGGAACCATTTCCGCACATCAGTGTAATTGGCATCGCCGCTGCCCTGATCGGCGGATATCCCATTTTCAAGGAAGCCTTCGAGAACATCGTCGAACGAAAGATGACGATGGAACTCTCGATGACGATTGCTCTTCTCTCGGCGCTAGCCATCGGGGAGTTCTTCACCGCACTGGTTATCACGGGCTTCGTCCTTGCCGCCGAAGTATTGGAGGGCCTTACGGTGGGGCGGGGTCGACGCGCCATTCAGGATCTCTTAGATTTTCTTCCTAGGACTGTCACGGTCAGGCGTGGCGGTGAGGTGTTGGAAATGCCGTCTAACCAGGTTCAAGCCGGTGACACTGTCATTGTGAAACCGGGCGGGCACATCCCGGTGGACGGTGTCGTGCTCGGCGGACGTTCTTTTGTCGAACAAGCGGCGATTACCGGCGAGGCCATGCCGGTGGAGAAGGCGCTCGGAGACGTGGTCTACGCCGGAACCATCAATCAATCGGGCGCTTTGGAAATCGGCGCTCAGAAACTGGGCCGCGACACTACGTTTGGGAGAATCATTGAAGCCGTCGAACGGGCGGAGAAGTCACGGGCTCCCATTCAGAAGACCGCCGATCGACTAGCGGGCTACCTTGTGTATTTTGCCCTCGGGGCAGCGGTTCTGACGTTCATCGTCACTCACAATGTCAGGTCAACAATTTCGGTCGTAATCGTTGCCGGGGCGTGTGGCATTGCGGCTGGAACTCCTCTTGCAATTCTCGGTGCAATCGGCCGAGCGGCGCATCAGGGAGCCATCATTAAAGGGGGCCTGTATCTGGAAGCGCTGGCGGCCGTGGACACCGTGCTCCTGGACAAGACGGGTACGCTAACTTTCGGTACCCCGCAGATCCGGGAAGTCGTTTCTGCCAATGGCTTCGGGGAACAACAGATCTTAGCCGCGGCCAGCATTGCGGAGCGTAAATCTGAACACCCGCTCGCCAAGGCAATTGTGGCGCGGGCAACAGAGCTCGGCGTTCCTCTCATGGAGCCTGAGGAATTCTCGTACACGCCGGGAAGAGGCGTCAGGGTGAGTTATGAAGGCGAGGAGATCCTTGTGGGAAGTCTGGCGCTCCTCGTGGAGCACGGCCTGACGAGGGGTTTGCCCATGCCTAGTAACGGTGCGGACGGGGCGTCGGAAGTCTACGTCGCTCGAGCTGGGCAAGTTCTTGGGAGCGTCCGAATTGCGGACATTTTGCGGCCGGAAGCCAAGAATGCGGTTGCGGCAATGCGACGGATGGGTTTGAAAACTGTTCTGTTAAGCGGAGACACACAAGCTGCAACTTCATCGGTTGGCCGCGATCTTGGCGTGGACGAGGCGGTGGGAGGGCTCCTGCCGGAGCAGAAAGCAAAGTGGGTCACTGACCTGCGTAGCAAGGGGCGCAAAGTCGCCATGATCGGTGACGGCATCAACGACGCTCCCGCTCTGGTGGAAGCCAACGTTGGGATTGCTATGGGCTCGGGAACTCACGTGGCCCGGGAGAGCGCGGACGTGATCCTAATCGGAAGCGATCTGTCCAAGCTTGTCGAGACCTTGCGGCTGGCGCGACATTGTCACGAGATCATCATGCAGAATTTCGTTGGCACGCTGGTCGTGGACAGCGTGGGAGTTGGCATGGCAGCGTTTGGCCTGCTGAATCCCCTGCTCGCGGCCTTCATTCACGTTACTTCGGAATTGGCCTTCATTCTAAACTCCACGAGATTGTTGCCGCGCCCTTCTGGAGTCGGGCAATGACGCCTGCTCCGTTGGCTTGCTTCCTATAAACTCGGCGACGCCCCGCGCGCGTACTGGGCGTCCCCGCCCGGCCACGTTACTGCTGGACGGGCGAGGACGCCCGTCGCTCCACCGGCTCATCGGGGCTGCGGGCCTGAGACGCGGCTTGTCGTGGCTCTATTGCAGTTTCGCGTATTCGGCTTTGGCTTCGTGGAGGAGGGGGACGTCGGGGTCGGCGTCTTTCCAGGCGGCGAGAAAGTTTTGATAGGCGATGCGAGCCTTGGGGATGTCGCCTTGCTTCTGATACAACCGGCCCAACTCCAGTTGAGCGATTACGGACGCTATGTCGGGACCGTTGTGGGATTTCATTTCCAGGACCTTTTGGAAATCCTGCTGGGCTTCGGCGTAGCGTCCAGCCTGCTCATAGGCCAAGCCTCGTACGTAGAAAACGCCGGCATTGGCACGAGCGTACAGGGCCGCGGTGTTCAGAAAGTCAATGGCTTTTGCCGGGTCGCTTTTGGCGGAATTCGCGGGCCGCAGGGCGGCGACCGCTCGGATCATGGGGACGGTCACGTTCACTGCCATGCTATCGTTCGGATGGGCGCGCTGGATTTCGTCGGCCAATGCGATCGCCTTCTGATCCTGGCGCAATATGGCGAACGTCGTAGCCACACTCCCCGTCACAGAAACTGTTCGGGATAATCGAAGCGCCTCGCTGGCCTCGCGGTTGGCTTCGGCACGATTTCCCACCACTGCCTCGAAGATGGCAAGCTGTGCTTCCATATCGGCGCGGCCTTGCAGGTGCAGGCGATCCAACGCATCTTCGTTCTGGCGCGCAAATTCCCGCGCTTGGCGCACTTGCCCGCGGGTGCTGGCGATGCCCGCGCGCAATCCGAGGGCGCCCGCCTCTCCATCGGGAGTCGCGGATGCACTTTGCAGTTCCTTCTCCATTTCGGCTTCTTTGCCTTCACACCAGTCCAACATAGCCAGCCCTAGATGGAAGCCCGGAGCCGACGCCTTGTGCTGGAGTGCGGTGTTGATAGTGGTGCGCGCTTCCTCGATCCGGTTCAGCCCCACGTAGGCCTCGGCGACATTCGAATAGCCGCTTGCCTGGTCGGGGTCGAGCTCCACGGCATGCTTTGCGTTCTCCAACGCGTTATCGAATTGTCCCAGCTGGTTATAGATACCCGCCAGATTGACGAAGGGAGTGGAATCCCGCGGGTAGGTTTGACGATAGAGTTCGTAGGCGGTAATGCCTTTGTCGAGTTGGCCGCTGTCGGCATAATAGTGGGACATGATGTAGAGCTTCTCGCGCTCGCTGGCGCGATCACGAAGCTCAAAAGCCTTCTGGCGGTTCTGCTCCGACAACTCGGTTTGCCCAAGGTTGCTGTAGGCCGTGCCGAGTCGAGCGTAGGCCATGGCGAAATTGGGGTCGATCTCGACGGCGCGCTGATAGTTCGGGATCGCAGCCAGATCGTCGCCCATGGTGTGCTTGGCATCGCCCAGGCTCAGCGCCTTCAGGGCGTCAAGCGATGAAGTGGTGGCCTGGGAAAGAGACATGTCGTATTTCTGCACCATGGACAGCGACTCGCCGAGTTGAGCGCGCAATTTGGTGGCGGCGCTGTGCAGCGCATTGAGCACATCTTCTTTTCGTTCGGCCTGCGCTTGCTGGCGTCCTAGAGAATCGCCGGAGGCAACGTTGGTTGCTTCCAGACTGATGACGTACTGGCCTCCGACGCTGTCAATGCTGCCATTGAGCATGGCCTTGATACCGTCGCGCAGGCAGATTTCGCGGCCGACTTCGCTGGTGATGCGGTCGCCGGGGCTGCGGCCCATGAACTGCAATGTCTGGCGGATCTTCTGTTCGGGGAAGACGTTCAGATACGGGGATTGCCCCAGATCAACGGCCAGCGCTTTCTTGAGCGTGCCATCGAAGACCGGGTCGGCGGTGGTGTTTACGAAATCGGCGATCAGGATCGAATCTTTCTCGGTGAGCGCGTGGCCGCGCTTGAGAAACACGAAGCCAACGCCG
>Ga0208191_1000559_pt1 | contig 25041 bp, 20 predicted proteins | sample June2015DPH_13_5_FD_184709 | JGI IMG/M metagenome (GOLD analysis project Ga0208191, IMG submission 184709) | Peatland microbial communities from SPRUCE experiment site at the Marcell Experimental Forest, Minnesota, USA - June2015DPH_13_40... | ecosystem: Environmental > Terrestrial > Soil >... | reverse complement strand
TTCTGGAACTCACCCGTTTGACCCAAATCATGCTCCTGGAACGCCTTGACCTGTGGGCCATTCTTGGTCTTCGACCACCAGATATCCGACAACCTTTGCTATTCAATTAGCGTGCCGGACAGCAGTGTGAGATTATCTTATCTTCCATTCCAAGTAGACTCGCCAGTCAGATAATCCCCCTCTCCCCCAATGGGGGAGAGGGTTGGGGTGAGGGGGAATTCTGCTTGCCCCCCGCCAAGATCGCGAAAATTGCTTCCAGAACTGCCTCTGTTTCCTGCAAGACCTGGTTATTCCAAAACCGGAAGACCCGATATCCCCTCTTATTCAGGTATGTCGAACGCTGAATTTCCTGTTCCTCGTCCTCGGCATGTCGGCCGCCATCTACTTCAATGACAATGTTTTTTTCTACGCAGATAAAATCAACAATAAAGGGACCCACCCGATATTGGCGCCGGAATTTCCAGCCGCCCAGCTCCCGATTCCGCAAATGGCGCCACAGCAGCCTTTCGGCATCGGTCAGGCGTTTTCGCAAGGCTTTGGCGCGTTGGTTGGACACGAGCCACCCCTCACCCCGACCCTCTCCCCTCGCAGGGGAGAGGGGGAAAAGCCTTTGCGGTTCAGTGGCTTATATACTTTCCTCCCACGATAGGGTCACCCTATGGTAGGGTGCGTCCTACGCACCAATGATTAGGTGCAGTCCTCCGGCTCATCTGACCATGGCATTTCAGGTAACAATATTAATTTTTTAACATAAATCGCTTCATCATAAGTGCGTTTGTCTCTAACCATCTCGTTCAGTTCCCCTATGAGCACGCACGCCAGTAGTCTCATGGTTTCTTTGCGGGAATATCCGGCCGCCCTGAGCCGGTCGAAGGTTTGTTTGGTTTCTTTAGGGCTGCCCTTTCTCATTTGATTTTCGATGACCTTAAAAAGTTCTTCTCGGACACGCTTTTTACCAATTTCGTCCATGGTGCCTTCCCTTCGAAAACCGGAAGAATTACGGCGGCCACAGGCCGCCCTATCCGGTGCAAGCTGAGGTCTACGGCTACATTCTAATCGCGGCTCAATCAAGCCACCCCTCACCCCGACCCTCTCCCCTCGCAGGGGAGAGGGGGAAAAACTTTTGCGGTTCAGCGGCTTATATACTTTCCTCCCACGATAGGGTCACCCTATGGTAGGGTGCGTCCTACGCACCAATGATTAGGTGCAGTCCTCCGGCTCATCTGACCATGGCATTTCAGGTAACAATATTAATTTTTTAACATAAATCGCTTCATCATAAGTGCGTTTGTCTCTAACCATCTCGTTCAGTTCCCCTATGAGCACGCACGCCAGTAGTCTCATGGTTTCTTTGCGGGAATATCCGGCCGCCCTGAGCCGGTCGAAGGTTTGTTTGGTTTCTTTAGGGCTGCCCTTTCTCATTTGATTTTCGATGACCTTAAAAAGTTCTTCTCGGACACGCTTTTTACCAATTTCGTCCATGGTGCCTTCCCTTCGAAAACCGGAAGAATTACAGCGGCCACAGCGCCCTATCCGGTGCAAGCTGAGGTCTAGGGCTACATTCTAATCGCTGCTCGATCAAGCCACCCCTCACCCCGACCTTTACAAAAAACTCCCCTCGCAGGGGAGAGGGGGAAAAACCTTTGCGGTTCACCGGCTTATATACTTTCCTCCCAGACCACTTTTCCTCCCACGATAGTCATGATGGCCCTGCCCTTGAGGGTCCAGCCGCAGAAAAGGCAGTCTCGGCTTCTGAAGAGCCTCCCAAGTCAGAGAATCCCCCTCTCCCCCAATGGGGGAGTTTTTTGTAAGGGCCGGGGTGAAAGGGAATTCTGCTTGTCATCCGCCATAATCGCTGTTCCAGACAGAATAGATGATCAAGAAACCGCCGCTCCCTGCCCCTGACTGCCAACTGCTTCCTCCCACACCACCTTGCCGCCCACCACCGTCATCACCGCCCGGCCCTTGAGGGTCCAGCCTTGGAAGGGACAGTTGCGGGATTTGGAGGCGAACTTCCCCACGTCCACGGTCCACTCACGGTTGAGGTCGATGAGGGTCAGGTCCGCGGGGGCGCCCACGGCCAGGGATTGGTGCCCGGCCAATCCCAGAATGCGGGCCGGGTTGAGGCTCATCTTGGCGATTAACTGGGAAAGGCTGAGGACCCCCTCGTGCACCAGTTTCAGGCTGAGGCCCAGGCTCGTCTCCAGGCCGATGAGGCCGAAGGCCGCGGCCTCAAACTCCAGGTCCTTTTCCAGGGTGCTGTGGGGGGCGTGGTCGCTGGCAATGGCGTCCAGGGCGCCGTCGCGCAAGCCTTCTTTGATCGCGGCCAGATCCGCCGCACCGCGCAAAGGCGGGTTCACCTTGGCGTTGGTGTCGTAGCCGCGGACCGCGGCGTCGGTCAGGCTGAAGTAGTGGGGCGCGGTCTCGGCGCTCACCTTGAGTCCCGCGGCCTTGGCCCGGCGGATTAGCTCCACGCTGCCCGCGGTGGAGACGTGGGCGATATGAAGGCGGGCACCGGTGAGGCCGGCCAGGGTAAGGTCCCGGAAGACCATGACCTCCTCTGCCGCCGCCGGGATGCCCTTCAGGCCCAGGATAAGAGAGACCCGGCCTTCGTGCATCATCCCGTCGCCCCGCAGTTCCAGGTCCTCGCTGTGGGAGATGACCGGCAAGGCGAAGGTGCGGGCATATTCCAGGGCCCGGCGCATGAGCATGGAGTTCATCACCGGCTTGCCGTCGTCGGAGACGGCCACTGCCCCGGCCTCCTTCTGGTCGCCGAATTCGCTCAGGCTCTCCCCCCGGGAACCCATGGAGATGGCGGCCACCGGGTAGACCCGGGCCAGGCCGGCGGCCGCGGCCTGCTCCCGGATATAGCGGCTCACCGAGGCGGTGTCGTTCACCGGAATGGTGTTGGGCATGGCTGCCACCGCGGTGAAGCCGCCCCGCGCCGCGGCCCGGGTCCCGGTCTCGATGGTCTCTTTGTATTCCTCCCCCGGCTCCCGCAGGTGGACGTGCATATCGATGAGTCCCGGGGTCAGCACCAGGCCCCGGGCCTCCACCACCCGGCGGCCCTCACCGGGGATGGCCCCCGGGGGCGAAAGCAGAGCGATTTTGCCGTCCGCCAGCAGCAGGTCCATGGGAGCTTCCAGGGCTTGGGCCGGATCCACCACCAGGGCGCCCTTAATCAGCATCAAGTCTTTTCCCCTCCGATCAAGAGGTAGAGGACGGCCATGCGCACCGCCACTCCGTTGGTCACCTGCTCCAGGATGACGGAGTGGGTCCCGTCGGCCACCTCCGGCGAGATCTCCACCCCCCGGTTCAAGGGCCCCGGATGCATAATGATCGCGTCTTCCTTGGCCAACTCCAGGTGCCGGGGGGCCAGGCCGAAGTACCGGCTGTATTCCCGCAGGGTGGAGATGAACCCCTGGCCCATGCGCTCCAGTTGTAATCTCAGCATCATGATGACGTCGGCCCCGGCCACCGCCTCTTCCAGGGAATGGGTGACCTCCACTCCCAGGTCGGAAAGAAACGGGGGCAGCATGGTAGCGGGGCCGGCCACCGTCACCTGGGAGCCCATCTTGCTGAAGGCCAAAATGTCGGAGCGGGCCACCCGGGAATGGGCGATATCGCCGACAATGGCCACCTTCAGGCCATCCAGGCGGCCTTTGGCCTCCTGCACCGTGAGCAGGTCCAGGAGGGCCTGGGTGGGGTGCTCATGCAGGCCGTCGCCGGCATTGACCACCCCGCAGCGGAGCTTGCCGGCCAGATAGCTCGGGGCGCCGCTGGCGTAATGGCGGATGACCAACAGGTCCGGTTGCATGGCCTCCAGGTTGTGGGCGGTGTCCGCCAGGGTCTCGCCCTTCACGGCGCTGGAAGCGGCCACCGTCAGGTTGAGGGTGTCGGCGCTGAGGCGCTTGGCCGCGATCTCAAAGGACATGCGGGTCCGGGTGCTGGGTTCGTAGAACAGGGTCACCACCGTCTTGCCCCGCAAGGTGGGGACCTTCTTGATGGGCCGCCGGGAGATCTCCTTGAGGGAGGCGGCGGTCGAAAGAATAAGGTGGATCTCCCCGGCCGAAAGGTCGGCGATGCCCAGCAGATCCTTGTGCCGGAATTCCATGGCTGGCTCCTTTTTATCCCCGGCGAGGGATGGCCGGCCGCCAATCTTAGCGGCGAAACCGGTCTGGTCCTGGATAAAATCGGGCCAAATCACCCGGCAGGAGTGTTTAACCTAACCCCGGCGGGCCGCCGGAGAACCTGCTCCCGGGATTTGCCAAAAAAAACCTCCTTGGAAAAAGGAGGCGGGTCTCGATATTCTGGGTTTCGCGATTCATAGGCAGCCTGCCGGCATCCAAAATTTTTTACCATTCCCTTGAGAGAAATTCAAGCATAATCTCCGGAAATTTTACCTGGCTGCCGGTTGACAATTTTCCGGGCCGGCCCTATTTAATGCAGAAGGCCATGACACCAGGAGGAAGCGGAGAAGCCCAGAGAAGTGGTGAAACGGGAACCGTTTGGGGAAGTCTCCCGGCTGCGCCGGGAAATGGACTGTTTCTGGGAGAACTTTTTCGGGCCGGGTCCCCTGTCGCGGCGCGGGGGCGAGGGAGTGGAGCCCGGCGGTGGACGTGGCGGAAACCCCCGAAAAGGTGACGGTGAAGGGCTAGGTCCCGGGCATCGAACCCAAAAATCTCGATATCTCCCTGGTGGCCGATCTCCTCCTACGGTTTTTTAACCCCCCTTTGAAAAAGGGGGCAGGGGGAATTTAAAATGACCTCCTGAAATCCCCCTAAATCCCCCTTTTCCAAAGGGGGACTTTAATACCCTTGGAACTTAGGTTTTTCACTTGATTTAATGCCATACTATTTACGAAGTACAACACTAGAGGCGGCCCCAGAGGTCGACCTGACGAGGAAAGATCCCATGAGCACGGAAATGGAAGCCGTCATTAAGCACGCCATCGCCCAGGAAGAACTCTCCCGCGAATTTTATCTGCGCCTGGCCGACCTGGTGAGCCACGCCGACACCAAAGAGACCCTTCGGTATCTGGCCAGGGAGGAGCTGGAGCACAAGCAGTTCCTGGAGAGCTGTATCACCTCCCAGGGCTGCAAATTGACCGGCCGCCCCAAAGAGGTCCATCTGGCGGAACTGCTGGAGGCCCCCAGCTTCCACGACGCCCTGTCCCCCAAAGAGGCCCTGGTGGTGGCTGTGAAGCGAGAAGAGGGCTCGCAGCGCTTCTATAAAGCCCTGGCCGCCCTGCAGCCCCCCGGGGAAATCCGGGATTTCCTGGAGAAGATGGCCCAGGTGGAGCTGTCCCACAAGGAAAAGATGGAATATCTCTACGATAACACGGCCTTCCCGGAAGCCTGGTATGAGAGCTGAGGAATGGCCAAAGGCTTCCTCATCGCGCTAGAAGGGGTGGACGGCTCCGGCAAGAGCACCCAGGCTGGGCTGTTGGCCGCCTCCCTGGAAAAGGACGGCCACCCGGTGGTCCTGACCCGGGAACCCACTGACGGTCCCGCCGGGCAGCAGCTCCGGAGCTACCTTAAGGGGCCCGGCCGCCATCTCTCTCCGGAAGAGGAGCTCAAACTCTTCATGGAGGACCGCCGGGGGCACGTGTCCCAGACCATCTCACCGTCCCTGGCCCGGGGGAAGATCGTCATCAGCGACCGCTACTACTATTCCTCGGTGGCCTACCAGGGGGCCCTGGGACTGGACCGCGACGATATTCTGGCCGCCAACCAGTCCTTTGCCCCGGCGCCGGACCTGGTGTTCATCCTGGTGCTGCCGGTGGCCGAGGCCCTGCACCGCCTGGCCCGGAAGGGCAAAGGGGCCCGGCAGGTGAGCGAGTCCTTCCCTTACCTGAGACAGGTGGAGGCCATTTACGCCGGTCTTCGGGGCCCCCGGTTTCGGCGGGTGGAGGCCTCCCGGCCGCCCCTTTCGGTGCATGCCGCCATCCTGGAGGAGACCCGCATGGCCCTTAAGAAAGCGGCTGCGGCCTAGGGCCCGGTTACCACCTCGCCAGCCGCGGGAACCTGGCTCTCCTGGCTGCCTGCCAACCCTTGACAAACGCCACCCCCAAAAGTTAAAAATATTCGGTTTGGGCCGTTAACTCAGTCGGTAGAGTATCTGCCTTTTAAGCAGAGAGTCGTTGGTTCGAATCCAACACGGCCCACAAAAACCCTCTCCGTCCCCATCGTCTAGCCTGGTCCAGGACACCGGCCTTTCACGCCGGCAACACCGGTTCAAATCCGGTTGGGGACGCCAAATTAAATCAATGGGTTAGTTCGAAAAGGCCTGATCGCTTTTATTGGTTCCCAGCATTATTCCCAGCAGGATCTCCTTAAATGAGGGTAAAATGGGCCAGGATGTCCCCTTTTTCTTGGGGCCGTCTGGCAAATGGCGCCCCCCTAATCCAGGCTTGGTAACCTGGCAACGGTCAGCCAGGCCCCGGCCCTCCCTGTCACCCTACACGGCCCTATAGATTTCCGGCCCGGGAAGGCAAACCCGATGATAGGAGTCCCGTCCCCCCCTGGTCAATATGAGTGCCACGGAAATTTTTTCACTTTTTCATCAAAGGGCAATCAGCAGCAGGCCCCCCCGGTGATGGGACCCAACCCCAAAAATTTTAAAGGCAAATTTTGCCCCATCACATGGGATGAGTTAAACTCTGGAAAAGAGATCCCCAAAATCATTTTTGGACTGCGGTGGCCAAATCTGCGGCATAATCTCAGCTTAAAACCCATTTTTATACTGCGGTGTCCAGGGCTGCCGCATAATCTCGGTTAAATTGTTCGATTCCTAGACATGGTTTCAGTTTTTAGAATGATTTTCCCTTGGATGGTGTGAGCTGGGAGGGCCGCTGAGAATAGGTCTACCCGCAACTCGTCAGAGGCGGTCCCATCTCCCAGGCATATGCGGACAGGATCGGAGCGAACGGCTATGATCCCGGTGCAACTTTTCGAAGTCAAACCAGAGGCACGTTTCACGGCGTTCGTAAGAAAGACCTCCTGGGCTACGGCACAACTCGGCGTGCTGGTATTCTGGGCCGGTGTTCTGATAGCGGCGCGGAGGTATCCTTCGGAGTACGACTGGCGATACATGCCGGTGTCCAATCTGCTCTCTGCCGGCCGCAACCCCGCCGGGCATCTTTGGGCGTCCATGGGCATCGTGCTGTGTAGCCTTTGTGGCTTGTGCTGGGCGGCGATATTGGCCCAGCGCTGGGCCCATGCCAACGCCAGCGGCCACCCAAGCGGACTGAGGGCTATCCAATTGGGAAACTTCTGTATGGCATGTTCAGCAGCACTCCCGGAGTCGCTGCTTCCGCTACGGAAAGGCCACGAACTCCTCACCTTCTTGGCGTTTGCCGGCCTGTGCCTCGGACTGGTCCGCCTGATGTTTCAGACGAGCGAACGGATTTTGCTGCGGTGGAAGCGCGGTTCCATGAGGAACTCCTGTCCTTATGCGTCAGTCTTGGCCGGCTCGGTCGTGTTGCCAATCCTGCTGGCGGGCTTGGCTCAGGCATATGTCTTCTATGCTCTCCCTGCACTCCATTGGGTAAACCTCTCATGGCGTGCCCGCGGGGTGCCCGTATATCTGAGTTTCGCTTTCTGGGAATGGGTCACGTGCGTCGTGCTCTCCGCATACGTGACGATACTCGGTTTGACAGCGAGCAGGGTCTGGGCCATGCGGACCGAAGGCTAGAATAGCCTGGTGCTCAAAACCACATTAAATTCCTTGAAGGTGTCCTGGGAGGTTTTTGGGGTGACGGAGGAACCTTAAACGACCTTCGAGATTCGTTGCTGCTCAGGTTGATGCATTTATTCAGAATATATGTGCTCTTTGGTGGACGGCTCCGCCGCTTTCTCGGTCTTTTATTGGCTTCCTCTTGTCCCCACGCCCACGGGATGAAGTTTTCTCGATTATCGCGCCGAGGGCGCAGGCTTACCCCTAGCGTAAACGGCCCTGGGGGATAGGTCCGTCTCCTTTGGCCAGCCACGGCCATGACCGGCCCCGGGCCACCGGCGTCCACCATGCAGCAACCGCTCCGCCGCGATCCCCCGCCCCCGCCTGCCCCCACATTGTTTTTCCGGCCAAGACCAAAACCCGATGATAGGAGTCCCGTCCCCCCCTGCTCAATATGAGTGCCACGGAAATTTTTTCAATTTTCTATCGAGGGGGGAGTGCAGCCCCCCTGGTATGGGGCCGGCCCAAAAATTTTGATCAAAAATTCTCCCCCGCAGGCTGGGCACCTGTGCCCGCAGGAACACTCCCGGGGTGTGGGAGAGAAGGGGCGAGGGTGGGTCAGAGGTCAATATATGATCTCCTTATTGATAGCTGAATATTGGGATATGTGAGCCAGATAGATGGCAGATACACCTAAGTAATCCTATGAGGTGATAACAGGTATATGCGAAGCCCATGCCGGTCAAGAGATGCCTATCTTTAATTTCTCGCTATCTGTTCTTGGAAACGACAAAAATGAACTGATAGTTTAAAGACGAACATATAAAAGCCAATAAGGCTTAAGGTTAAGACCTTAGATTTTGCCTTTTCTAACTCAAATACTTTTGCAGGCATAGTATAAATTTCGTCAAGCAAGGCTATATGATCCCCTCGCAGACCACCCCCGGCAGGCAGAAAAAAAATACTGGTAACCTTCTGCTCTTTAATAGATGTCACCTTATCTTGAATTCGATTAGACTCAATCCCCACTTTTTCCAGTAAGCTAACATACGCAGGAAGAGGGATAAGCGGAGCGAATATTATGTTGGCGGGAAGATCACGTTTATTCTCTGGCGTTATATCGCAAGTGTTAGATAAAATAATTCCTAAAATTGACACTCCCTCTCCGGTCTCAAACCTACGCGCTTGGAGTTTAGTCCATCCGTCGCCTTGCAATAATACATCTTGGTAGCCATTTATGTAGTAATTGATTCTTGCAGGGAAGTCTTTTAACGCCCTAAGAAGCCCTTCTTTCTGACCTTGGGTCAGATAGTAAGGAATTTGTTCTTTAAGAGAATCAGATGTTATCTCCATATTGCATCTTTATGTACGCACAATGAGGTCCCAGAGATTGTCGTACAACACCTGCTCGAATTCTTTCCCAAGGGGTTCCTGCATAGTTAATAACTTTGCGTAAAAAGAAGATAGAGTCTCCTCAAAGCTAACGCTAGTATTCTCATACTCTCCTGTAAATGAGTTTGTATATTTCCCAAATGTTTTCGAGATTTCTTCTATTCTAACCGGCGGACGCCTTAGGAGAGATATATCAGGTGAAATCTGCCCGATATCTGGTTGCAGGATTAAACTGCCAACCAAACCCGCTGCTATGACAATCGCGCTGCCAAACGAAGTGTTGGACTCATGTTTGATAGCATAATTATTCATAGATTGGCTCCAAGTATTCAACTGTTTCTGGCCTTAAACAATCGAAGAACATCTTCTTATTCTCAGTATGAATTGCATCCAAGCGAGTGGGCAGTTCATCTGTAAATTTGCTCAAATCACTTGTTTGATAATTACAGATAGTGTCTATATCGACCAAGGCGCCCTTTCGTACCTGACCATCAGGCATCGTGGCCGTAGCGGGTGCAGCAACCTGTATAACGTTTATAACATTATCATGGGGGATTTCGAGACGAACAGTAAATGTTTCTTCCCTTACTGTATGGCTACCGACCCTAATATCCATGTTGATCCTTTGGATTTGTTTGGCCAGATTTTCGCCATCTACCATATCGACATATTTGAGTGAATAGCGTTCAATAGTCTGGACGATCTTTGTATCCATAAGAAGTTCGACAACTTTGGCAATTCGCTCGCTAAACTTAATCCACCCTAAATATGGCATCTTACATCCGACTGCAAGGGCGGTGTCGCCTATCATAATTACAAAATTATCCCAATGTATCCTCATTAGGGGTTGATAGCGTAAATTTGGATCAAGGCTTCTAATTTGGCTCGGAACCTGAGCAACAGGAAGGGGATCGACCAACCACTCTTTCGTTCCCAACTTAGCAAAGAAAAAGCCTGGAAGTACGTTAGACGCCACGGTAGACGAAGAGAAACGGATCTCAAAAACCGCATCGACTAGTGGCTCTTTATTCAATTTTTTTGGAAGGGTTTGGGCTGTCATATAGTCCCCTAGATAATGTAGCATTAATTGAGCGAGAGGTTACCCCAATATAGCGCAATACGAAGCATAATGCACCTCAATTTATTTTTCCATGCTCTGGGTTTAAAACCTTCGCCTTTAGGCGAACAGCTTCAGCACGCTGGGAGTGGCAGTGTGGTATGATGGGCTCATGGGTGGCGACCACCCCTTGCCCCGAGGCCTGGACCTTGGCCCTGGCCGCCGGCGTGCACCATCCCCACTTACCACCTTCCCGTCCAGGCGCCGGCCTCCCCCTTCGCCTTCCCCTGGCCAGACCGCAGCCGCAGCTCCAGGCCGGCCCCGGTGTCCACCATGAACCAATCGCTCGCCGCGGCCCCGCCACCGGCGCCGCCACCAGCCTGAAGGATTTTCGTCCCTGGAACCCAAAACCCCTAGTGGGACTCCTACGGCCCCCCTGCAGTCAATGCGTTGTCCGCCAAATTTTTCATAATTTCTTTTTTCAGACCCCCCCCCTGGTATGGGGCTGGCCCAAAAATTTTGATGAAAAATTCTCCCCGGTCGGTTGGGCATCTATGCCCATAGGAACACCCCCGGGGTCTGGAAGAGAAGGGGCGAGGTGAGTCAGAGGTCAATATATGATCTTCTAATTGATAGCTGGATATTGGGATATGTGAGCCAGTTAAATAGCTGCAAGCAACACCTTTTTTCGGCCTCTCAATCTGGAAAATCATCTAAATCAATATCAATAATTGAATATGGGAAATCATCCCCTTCTTTGAAATCAAGTTCTTTCTTAATATGTTCTAATATTAATGTTTCTCGCTGTTGAATAAATCGTTTATATTGTCGAAAATCCAACAAATCTCTGCTAATATATGCCCTTTGAAGCTCAATATCTTCTACATCTTTAAAATACTGTTTTGGATGGGTACTGTATTTATTTTGATTTTTGTTTTTTGCTAAAATCCAGTAATTAGCAAAACAATTTATTTCATTGTCATTATAGCCTTTATTTTTAAGTGACGATTTAGGAAATATATGGTCTATCTGTGGAGCATTTTTATCATAATGCACTCTACCTCCGGGGAGGCGTTGAATCAGATAGAGAGCAAGAGAAGGGTTTCTCTGTAGAAGATTAGAATTGTATTCGGTAACACCCTCCCAATTAAATATTTTCTCATAACATTTACGAAGAGGAAAGGTCTTATCTTTTCTATCAGTAAGAGGTTTCAAATCTTCCCGGATAAATTTACTTATACGGCTATCAGCATAGCGTGAAAATGGCGATGTAAAACCAAATAAATATAGAGCTTTTCTTACTTTAACTATCTCACTGTTGGGCACCTGATGATCTGGTATATTAAATAGGTAATACACGAAAGGGACAAGATTATAGTAACTTTTAATTAGTTTACTACTCGCAATCCAGCACTCATTCTGTACAAAATCAACAGTTGATTCGATTGAACTACAACATTTTGTAAAATTATTTTTAATCAACTCGATATTAGATTTCTTTCGCAGAACATCAATATCAAATTTTGTCCCGAGATTTGAAACAGCAAATAGACATCGTATAACAAAATCTGAATCCAATTCAAAAGAGTTTCCTTCATTAATTCTATCGACAAAATCAGGCAATGTTGTGGCAGATTCCCCCCAAGTCAACTTTAGCATACTAAAGATGAGATCAGACCGACTAAGTGGAGTTCCTTCGCGATTTATCCGAACAAATGCTTCCAAAACATCGGATTCTGATTTTCTATCAAGACTTTCGCGGGGTTTATTTTCATCCAATACAGTTGTTCTGAGTATATTGGTGTCAAGGGATAGAGCTCCATAAAGGGTTGTTAAATTTAGGGAAAGTCTTAGCTTATCATCGTCTGATAATTTATACTTCTCTCCTACCTCTCGTTCAAATCGTTGTCTTTCTTTTCCTCCCATAGAAATTAGCTCTTTTAATTTATAAAAATAAGCAACCTCGTAATTATCTAAATCGTTATCTATTTGCTCTAAATATTTAGAAAGTTGCGTTTCATTATATTTAGTTGCATCTTGTGGGCGAAAAAATTCAAAGGAATATTTGTCTTCTTTAAAATCTTCTGTGTCCCTTCCACTTAAAATATCCAAATATAGGCATTTATCTTCATATGTTCCATAAATCCCCACATAAAGGGATTGGAGCCTTTGTTGTCCATCTAAAACCAGTTTGAGCCTTCTATGGTTGCTATTGTAATAGTATGTAAAACTTGTATTGTTTTTAAAATCTTTGATAAAGTTCCTATACTGAATATCTTCATATGTTTCCCAAAGAAATATAATCCCAATAGGATAGCTGCGCATTATAGAATCCATTAATTTCTCAATCTGATTTTCAGACCATATGAAGTCCCGCTGTATTGCTGGAAGTACTATCTCATTGTTCTCAATTTGTTCCAATAAAGAAAAGATCCCCATTTTGAACCCCCCGCATTCCTATATTTTGAAATTATGCGGCCGCCTTGGCCACCGCAATTTAAAAAAGGTTTTTGGGGCCTCTTGCCCGGAAAAAATCCCTCAAAGTTTCTGTTCTTGAAGCTGAACCCTCTCGGCGGGAACATCATAGCACAACTTTCGCAAAAATGTAAAGGCTCCTCCCTCTGGGTTTCTCGGCCCCAGCGGGGGGACATCCAGTACCGCCCCTTGCCTGGCAGTCTCGGTTCTGGACCCCTGGCGTCCACCGGTGGTCAGCCGCTTGCTGCGGCTCCCCCACCGGCGCCGCCCACGCCTGGAGAATTTTCGCCCCCGGAATCCAACCCCGGGGATAGGAGTCCCGTCCCCCCCTGGTCAATATGAGTGCCACGGAAATTTTTTCAGAAATCCATCAAGGGGCGAGAGCAGCAGGCCCCCCTGGTATAGGGCCGGCCCAAAAAATTTGGTGGAAAATTCTCCCTGGTCGGCTGCGCACCTGTGACCGTAGGAACACCCCCTCAAATGCTTCGCCCATTTTTTGAGGGGCGGTTAGCCAAATTCAGGGAAAAATCATTTTTACAGCGGAATTTATGGTACTATGCCATCGAAGAGAGTAGTTGGCTTTAGGAATGGCACCTTTGGGAGATTCTCACCGAAGCAAAGAGGTCCCCAAAACCATTTATTGACCGGGATGACCCAGGCTGCCGCATAATCTCGGTTATTTCTCCAAAGGCGGGATTCAGTCCCATCAACCCGTGATGATCTTACCCACGCATCTGTAACCTGGTTTCCGAGGCCATCTCATTCAATCATGCCTTTGGAACGGCGCTCGTCCTCATTGTGGGGTTACTGCTGTTCAATATTAGCGCCCTGTTGCTGCACCGAATGGGAGTGACCATTTCCCCATGACCGCACAAACCGAAGCGCTGCGACTGCCAGCGGTCCGGAGCGACGCCCAACTGCTGCCTCCGCATCATCCCATTACCTTCGAGGTCAGGCGCCTGAGCGTCTCGTTCCATGGGCAGATCAACCTCAATGAAGTGGCCACGGCCATACCCGATCGCCAGGTACTCGCGGTCATCGGTCCGTCAGGCGCCGGCAAAGCGACGTTGCTGCGCGTGCTGAACCGGACCCTTGAACTCATCCCCTCGAACAGGGCACGACGACACAAATTTTTACCGCCTCCGAAAACGCTGGGGTGTGTGACTTCGTCACCGGAAAGATTGGCTAGCCAACAATGAACCACGCAACCCAACGAACTGTGGTCTGCATGTATGACGGGTTCGGGATGGATTACTTCGAACTGAGCCGGCTTCCGGTTATGAAGCGCATGGCCCGGGAAGGTCTGGCCAAGCCCGGACTGGCGATTTTTCCGACCCTCACCAATGCCAACAATATCTCCATCTGCTGCGCCACGTGGCCTGCCGAGCATGGCGTGACGACCAACTGCTATTTCGACGAAACAATGGGAACAGCGCGCTTCTTAGAAGATGCGGATTTTATTCTGGCGCCCACCATATTCCAGCGTTTCCGGCAAAAAGGGGTGCGCTCCGCACTCCTCACCTGCAAGGCCAAGACCCTGAAGCTCCTCGGCCGGCATGCCGATTTCGCGGTCGCCGCGGAAGAGCCTGCACCCGAAGTCGTGGAAACATACGGCCTCCCGCCTCACATGTACAGTTCCGAGGTAAATTACTGGCTCTGGGAAATTGCTCTCGATCTGTTGACATCGCGTCCAGATCTCGGACTGATCTATGTCCACACCACTGATTACCCCATGCATATGTGGGCCCCCGAAGAATCATTTTCCCTCAACCATCTGGCGAAGCTCGATGAGTTGCTGGGTGCAGCCCGGGATGCCGCTCCGGATGCCATGTTCTTAATTACCGCCGACCATGGGATGAATCCGAAGCAATGGTGTCTGGACTTGCGGAAAACCTGCGCCGAATATGGCATCCGGCTCCGCTTCGCGGTTTCTCCGGTGGCCGACCGCCTGCTGAAGCATCACCGGGGCTTCGGGGGCGTCTCGTATGTTTATGTCAATTACGAGGGGGAGCTTCCCAGGGTTCAGGCCTTCTTGCGCGACCTTCCGGGAGTGGACGATGTCCTGACGCGGCACGAGGCCGCCTGCCGTTTCCACCTTATGCCTGAACGAATCGGCGATCTGGTCGTCATGGCGGATAGAGACACGGTTTTTGGCGACCTTGCCGGGTCTAAAGAAGCCTTGGCTGTAGGATACCGTAATCACGGCTCTCTTTATGAACAGGACATCCCGCTGATCCTTTATGGATATGATGGAACCTTGCCCTTGTCCGAGGAGATGCAAATGAACTTCGATCTGACGCGCTGGTTGTGCCAGACAATGTTATAAGCAAGCTACAGGCGGATAAAATGGCAAATCAGGAATCAAGGCAGCGCCTCGTCGTGGCACTCATCGACGGTCTGGGTATTGACTATTATGAAAAGAGCCCGATGGCGGTTCTGCATGGAATGGCCGACGAGGGTTTCTTCCGTCCGGTCAAAGCCGTCGCCCCCACGGTCACGAATGTCAACAATGTCTCGGTCTGTTGCGGCGCCTGGCCGGATGAACACGGCATTTCAGCAAATTCCTATTATGATAGTGCTACTGGTCAGGCAGTTTACATGAATGCCGCCGACCTGATCAAAACCGACACCATCTTTCAGCGGGCTCTTAAGCAGGGAGTGCAGGGTGTGCTGCTCACCTCCAAGAGAAAAACGGTGCAGCTTTTCCACAAGGACACGCTGCTGGCCATTGCAGCTGAAGCCCCTCCTGCTGGTTTTGTGGAGCGTTACGGCGCCCCGGCGGACATTTACTCCAGCGAGATCAATGAATGGCTGTGGGGTGTCGCCATCGACCTGCTCAAGACCCGTCCTGAGATCGGCGTGATCTATGTCCACACCACTGATTACCCCATGCATATGTGGGCGCCTGAGGAAGCAGGCTCACTCCAACATTTGGCGAAGATGGATGCGCTCCTGGGCGAGACGAAAGAAACCGCTCCGGATGCGGCCTTTTTCATCACCGCCGACCATGGCATGAACTTCAAGAGGCGCTGCTGGGACTTGGGCCGGGCCTGTGTGGAGCGAGGCATGCCGATCCGTTTTGCCCTGTCACCGGAGCGCGACTATTATATCAAGCATCACAGGAATTTCGCCGGATCGGGATGGGTCTGGGTCAAGAGACCTTCCGACCTGGAAACGGTACGCAGGATTTGCCTTCGCCTGCAAGGGGTTGAGGAAGTCATCACCAGGGATGAGGCCGTATCCAGATTCCGCCTTCCCGGAGAGTATATCGGTGATCTCATGGTACTGGGTGACCGCGCCACGGTCTTCGGGGACCTCGAAACTCCGAGGGAGGAGTTGCCGGACACCTACCGCGCCCACGGTTCATTGTACGAGTCGGATGTGCCGCTCATCATTCACAACTGGAACGGAGACCTCCCGGAACCGGGATATTTCTATTACAACCTCCATCTCACGAGATTCCTCTTTCGATGAGCACTTCCCGAAGATCTGATCTTCGAGGGGCTTGTAACTTAAATATTTCAAGATTCCGGCAGCTTTCGCTGGCCGAGGAGGTTTTCCCATGTCAATCGAAGCCGTAGTTGCCAAGGTAAGCGATGTGCAGGATGGTGAGATGAAGGAGGTCGCGGTTGGTGAAACCAAAGTCTTGCTGACCCGGATAAAGGGAAAATCTCATGCCATCAGCGGTATCTGCACCCATTACGGCGGGCATTTGACTGAAGGCGCCCTATGCGGGGAGCGGGTCTATTGGGGTTATTATAATTTTTTACCTAACAATTAATTCTTAGACCTAACAGGAGGATAATGGGATGATCAATTATAAGAACTATTTATCAGGCTGGTCCTGGCTGCCGTCTTGGGGGGGGGGTGGGGCTAGAACGGGAGGTGCGCGGCCGGGCTGCCTCACCCGGACCCATAACAGTTCGTTCTCCATGGTGAGCTCGCCGATGCGCTGCATGGCCGTGTCCAGTTCGGCCTTGAGGGGGTCGCTGTTTCTGGCCTTGAGGGCCTCTTCCATGCCCGCCAAGGCGTCCTCCCGCCATTGCTCCAGGCCGGTAGAGCTCGACTCCCAACTCCCGGGAAACCGGATCCAGGAGCTCGCCCCGGAAGAGGCGGAGCACCACCTCACGTTTTCTGGCCGCAGTCCAGCGTTGTCCCTGTCCCAGCGGCCCCACCCCAATCTCCCCAGGGGAGACTCCGGTCGGCCTACGGCCTCTTTCCGTCTCCCCTGGCGTCCCTCTCCCCATCACCTGGTCATTATCCCGCCCTTTTGCCATCTCCCGGTTCTCCTTGGTCACGTATTATCCCCCAATCCCGTGTCCAAGAAAACCGGATCCACCTCAATTTTGCAACAGTCTCAATTTCCCCCCAACTGCCTCTTGCATCAGCCGCGATAGTGATTATTCAATGCCCAAAGAGTTCGGATACCAGCCACTTATCTGGTTTAGTTTTGTTAAGGAGGACACCGTTTATGGGCTTTAAGGTTGAGGAAAAAGATTTCATTGTACCGCGGTGTACCGCTGCTTGTCCGGCTGGCGTGGACGTTCCGCGCTATATCCGGGCGGTTCGTAATGGCCAATTTGATGAGGCGGTAGCGGTATTACGGGAACGTTTGCCTCTGCCCACAATCTGTGCCGATGCCTGCTTCGCGCCATGTGAAGATGTGTGTGCATATAAGCAGTTCGGCGATCCCATCGCCATCCGGGCTATGAAGCGGGCTGCAGTGGACAATGGGGGTGACGCCTGGCTTAAAAATAAGAAAAAGGCTGCACCCTCGGGCAAAAAGGTAGCGATTATCGGAGCCGGCCCCACTGGACTGACCGCAGCCTACCATCTGGCTACCCTTGGTCATCAAGTTACGCTGCTGGATGCCTTTCCCAAGCCAGGGGGCACTTTGCGCTACGGCATTCCCAAATATCGTTTGACCGAGGAAAGACTGGACAAAGATATCAATGTCATTCTGGACCTGGGCGTGACTTTTCAAGGTAACACCGAGGTGGGCAAAGACGTGACCTTGGAACAACTCAAAAAGGATTACGACGCGGTGTTCATTGCCCCGGGAGCCAATGCTGCTGCAAAGATCCAGCTAGATGGGGCTGATAAGAATGGGGTCTACTGGGGGATGGACTTTCTGCGGGATGTGGCCCTTGGCAAGAATGTTGCGGTGGATAGCGAAGTCACCGTAGTGGGGGGTGGCAACGTGGCCATCGACGTAGCGCTCACCGCCCAAAGGCTGGGGGCCAAGAAAATCAACCTCTTCTGCCTGGAAAAACGCGAAGAGATGCCGGCCCATCCTTATGAAATCGCACTTGCCGAAGAGGAAGGCATTGTTATCAACGACCAATGGGCCCCCATGAAAATCTTGGGATCTGATAAGGTGGTAGGCCTGAAATTGAAGCGGTGCACCTCGGTATTTGACAAAGCTGGGGAATTCAACCCCGTCTATGATGACGAAACCACCGAGAAAGTAAATGCTGACATGGTCATCCTCGCCATCGGCCAGACGCCTATCCTCGATTTTGCCGAAAAAGCGCGCGTAAACATGGCAGGGAACCGGGTGGCGGTGGAAGAAAAGGACCTTTCTACCTCCGTCCCGGGGATTTTTGCCGGTGGCGATGTGGTTACCGGGCCTGCTTCCATCATCAGCGCCATTGCGCAGGGACGCAAGGCTGCGGCTGCCATCGATCAATATCTCGGCGGCCAGGGCGACATTTCAGAGACTCTCGCTGCCCCCGAAGACTCGGTGGAACTCGAGGAATTCATCCCCCTTGTCCAGCCTCGCCATGACCTCCCTCATCTTAAAGTCTGGGAGAGGGCTTTGGGTTTCGAACATGTGGAACTCCCCATGGCTGAGCAAGATATCGAGGCTGAAGGCTCCCGCTGCTTGAATTGCGACGCCCGCAAGTTCGAAGTGGTGCTCGAGAAGGAGAGTTGTAAAGAATGCGGCTACTGTACGGAAGTTTGCGGAGTGGGCACTTTTGTTCCCACTGCCGGGTTCAATGAGAAGGGCTACCGGCCGATGGAGGTCAAGTCGTCCGACCATTGCGTGGGCTGCTTCAAGTGTTTCTTTGTCTGCCCTGATTTTGCCATCGACGTCAAAGAAGTGATTAAGGACATTGCCTCCTAAAAACCAAGGAGAAATCATATGAAACGCTTTTTGGAAACAGGAAATTTTGCCATTGCCGAAGGAGCCATAATCGCCGGCTGCCGATTCTTTGCCGGATACCCGATTACCCCGGCCACTGAATTGGCTGAATCCATGAGCCTTCGCCTCCCTCAGGTGGGTGGGGTTTACCTTCAGGGCGAGGATGAGTGTGCGGCGATGCATCTCTGCATCGGCGCTTCGATGGGGGGTATGAAGGCCATGACCGCGACTTCAGGTCCGGGTTTCATTCTCTATGCCGATCCCTTTGGCTGGGCCCTGGGATGCGAGATGCCCATGGTGGTCCTGAACTCCGGCCGGGTCGGTCCGGTATCCGGGATTACCGGGGCCCCTGGCCAAGGGGAGTTTTATAATACCCGTTATCCTACCCAGGGAGGCAATTACGAGACCGTCGTCCTGGCGCCGAACTCGGCTCAGGAGGCTATGGCCATGGTAATTGAGGCCTTTTACCTCTCCGAACGGTTGCGCATGCCGGTCACGGTCCTGGCAGACCAGTTAATCACCGACGGCTGGGAGGATATTTCAATTCCTGAAACTGAAGAGGAAAGGAAAGAAATGGGGATGCGGTTTTGGCCCCGAACCTTCCACCCCGGTCCTGATTTTTACCCTGCCACTGATGCTCTTGATATACCACCGGTGCAGATGGGCAAAAACACCGGCGGACTTTGTTCCGACTGGACGCCGACTGAGCAAGGCTATGATATCGAAGAGGTGGAGGATCACCACAAGCACGCTTACCGGCTCATTTATAAGGTGCGGAATAACCGGCAACTCTTTAACCACCATTACGAGAAAAAATACATGGACGACGATCCGGATTTGATCGTCGTGTCCTACGGCACTCCCTCCCGGGTGGTGAACACCGCGGTAGGCCGGGCCCGCAGCCAGGGCATGAAAGTTGGCTCTTTGCGGCTGATTAATTTGTGGCCCTTCCCTGACGAGCACTTCACCAGAAAAGCCAAGTACCTGTCCGTGGAGCTCAATTGGGATGGGCAACTGGTGCGAGAGATCCAGCGGGCGGTCATGCATGACTCCGAAGTGCACTTCCTCGGAATCTGCGGAGATCTGCCCACTAATAAAGATCTTCTGGAAACCTTTGATAAGATCTTAAAAGACCAGCCTTTACAGCGGAGAGGCTGGGAAATGGAGGCCTGGTGATGGAATACTATTCCAGCAATTTGAAGGAAGAATATTTGCGCGCTCGGAAGATACCCAGTACCGCCTGTTCCGGTTGCGGGTTGGGAATGAACCATAAGGTGGTGATCCAGGCTTTTAAGGAGTTGGGATTACGTACGGCAGATGTTATCTGGGGCACCTCCATCGGCTGCGCCGGCCGGCAGACCTTTGCCACCTTCAAGGGCGACGGCTTCGCCGGAACCCACGGCCGGGCTTACGCTATTGCCCGGGGCCTGCGCATTGCCCTGCCCCCGGAAAAGAAGATCGTCCTGAGCGTCGGTGACGGGGACGCCTTCGGCATCGGCCTGCTGCACCTGATCCACGCCGCCCGGGTCAACGCCGATATCACGGTCATCGTGCATGACAACCTGGGATATCAGTCTACCGGCGGTCAGTTCGGCTTCACTACTCCCATGGGCGTAAAAACCGATTCCAGCCCTTACGGGATGTTTGAGCCCAACCTGATGAGCGGGAGCATGGATGTGATGTACATCTTAAAAGGAGCCGGCGCCACCTTCCTTGCCCGTCACGTGGTTTTAGCGGACGGCTTCCAGGCGGTGGAAAGTGTTAAGAAAGCCATCCTTAACCGCGGCTTCTCCCTGGTGCACATGCCGCATCCCTGTGTAACCAACTTTGCCATGAGGCACCTGGGGTCCCGGGTCCCGGTGGAAATTTTCCGGTGGTTTAAAGAACGCACTGCGCCCCTGGGGCAAGAGAAACCGAACACCATTTGGGCCACGGGGATCTGGCATGACGCCAGCAATTCCAGACCCGAATTTTCCGAAGTGGAGTGGGGTGCAACCGAAAAGATCAGGAGGACTGGAACACTATGAAAGACAGAATTGAGATAGTGGCAAGCGGCTTTGGCGGCCAGGGCGTGGTGCGGCTGGGCCAGATCCTGGGGGAAGCCGGGGTGAAGGAAGGTCTCCGGGTTACCATGCTGAAGAGCCACGGCACGGAGATGCGGGGTGGATATGTCAGGAGTCAGGTGGTGTTAGCCAAAAAAGTGGTTGATAGCCCTATGTGTGAAAGTCCCGACTATTTCATCGCCCTCACGTCAGCCGCCTACAATCGCTTTAAACATACTGTTCCTGAGGATGGTCTTATTCTCTATGACCCGGCTTTTGTTGAGGAAATCGACAACACGCTTCCATGCAAACAGAAGCCGCTGCCTGCTAAGCAACTGGCTATGGATCACTTCGGCAAAGTTATTTTTAGTAACTCTATCGCGCTGGGCGCCATGGCAAAGATACTCGAGAACTATCTGAAGAAGGAAATTGTTTTGGAGAGCATCTTGGAAATTCTCCCGAAATTCAAGCAGGAGAATGAGGCCGCCTTTAATGTTGGCTTTGATTACATCGCGTCGTTGACCAGGGCGAATTCCATGACCGCCCTCACTGGCGATGAACGCCTCGTCGTTGACTAATCAATTAGCAGTAGATTTTAAAACTCGGGCAGGGGGACCGGTCTACCTGCCAGCCGTGTCTGGCTGGGCAGCGATGATCGGCCTCAGACCCGAGGACAGCTTTCTGAGTAGCGGCATATTTACCCGCAGGTTAATATGCTCTGGAATTGGCATCTCTCGCCATGCGACCTGGAACCTGACATGAAGCCTAACTTTTTGACGCAATTGTCTAGGAGGAAGCTCATGCATTTTAGGAAACATCCCGACCTCCATAGGGCATTGTTTAATTCGACACATATTGGCTCTGTTCTGAACAGCAAATGGTGAGCGCCAGAACGGAGCAGAAAGCCAGTCTCAGAGCATCATGCTTTCTAAAACTGGTTTTTAATTTCATGGCAAGGGGATAACGGAGTCATGCAAACGGTAAGGTTTCACGTAGATAAACAAGCGGCGCTGCAGCCTGATAAGGTTTTTATAATCGCCCCGGGACCAAAGCTGGAACTCACTTATGCCCAACTAAAAGAATCTTGCATCAATCTGGGCAAACGATTTTTGAAGATGGGCTTGCGCAAGGGTGACAAGGTCTCCTTCTTCATGGGCAACGGCTATCAGACCTTGAAGATCTTTGTGGGCACCATGTATTCCGGCTTTGTCACTGCTCCGCCCAACCTTTTGGCCCAGCCTAGCCAATTAGCATATGTCCTCGGCCACTCTGACACCAAATTGGTGTTCGTGACGGAAATGAACCGGGACCGCCTGGAAGAAGCTTTGAAGGAAATATCACGAGATGTCAAGGTAATGGTCATAGATAAAGATGCGGCGGAAATCTTTCCTGATGAAGACCTCTCCGGGTATGAGTTGGCCGAGGTGACGGAAGACGATCCGGCACTCCTGCTTTATACTTCCGGTACCACCGGCCTGCCCAAGGGAGCCGTTTTGACCCATAAAAACATGGTGGCCGGCGGGCAGAACGTCACCTTGGCTCACTGTCTGACACCGGAAGACAGGGGTTTGGTATCCCTTCCTTTCTACCACATTAATGCCGAAATCGTCTCGGTGATGGGTCCGCTGGTAAGCGGATCTTCCATCGTAGTCCCGGAGCGGTTTTCCGTCAGCGCCTTTTGGCCGCTCATCTCGGAATATCGGTGCACCTGGTTCTCCGTGGTCCCCACCATCGTCTCTTATTTGGTGAGCGGCAGCGAAATCGAAGGTAAAAGTTATGATTTGAGCCAGTTTCGCTTCGGACGGTCTGCTTCTGCCCCCATGCCACCCTCCTTGCAAGAGGAGTTTGAGAAAAAATTCCGATGCCACATTGTAGAAACCATGGGGCTCACAGAGACCGCCGCCCCGGTTTTCTCCAATCCCCTGGACCCTGCCAAACAGAAAATCGGCTCTCCCGGTCAGCCCGTAGGCTGCCAGGCTAAAATCATCGACCGCCAGGGCAATGAAGCTCCCCGGGGTACCGTCGGGGAAATCATGATTAGAGGCGACTGCGTGATGAAGGAGTATTACAAGGATCCGGGCAAAACCGCAGAGGCTTTGGAGCCCGACGGTTGGTTCCATACGGGAGACCTGGGCTATATGGACGAGGATGACTTCGTCTTTGTTACCGGGCGATTGAAAGAACTTATCATCAAGGGTGGGGAAAACATCGCCCCCCGCGAGATCGATGAATGTTTCTACCAACACCCCGCCATCCAGGATGCGGCGGCCGTAGGCATACCGGATAAACACTACGGGGAAGAAATTATGGTGTGCTACACCCTGAGACCCGATTGCTCCGTTTCCGAACCGGAACTCAGAGAACATTGCCTGCGTTATTTGGGGAAATACAAGACTCCCAAGGTAATTATCCAGCTCGAAGAGTTGCCCAAGGGCCCATCCGGAAAGATTCAACGGATCAAGTTAAAAGAAATCGTCGGGATCGGGTCTTAAAAGTAAACGCAAAAGGTTGAGAGGTGTCATCCCTGACTTTACTGGCCGGGTCCGAAAAGTTAACGCTTGCAACCGCCCCTTGCACTTGCGCAATCGAGAGTCTTTGACAATAAACGACTCGTTTATTAATAGGAGACCTTCATGGCTTACAACGATACAAAAGGTAGGGGAGAGAAGGTGTCCTCTTCCTCAGCTGAGATCGTGCCGCCGGTCAAAAGGCGACGTTTGATCGGCGCGAGTGCATGGACCAGCGTTCTGCTCTGTTCCTTGTACTTCATCATGTATCTGGACCGCGTAAACATTTCCGTGGCCGCCGATTCCATGATTAAAGAATTTAACCTCACGAAACTTCAGCTTGGCCTCGCATTCTCAGCATTCTCATGGCCCTATCTTTTCGGGCAACTCGCCGGAGGATGGTTTGCTAACAAAATTGGCACCCGTCTCACCCTGACCCTTTGCGGCCTGCTGGTAGGTCTATCGACCATTGCCACTGGTTTTGTGACGGGGCTGGCCACCTTGTTTACGGTGCGGCTGCTTTTGGGTATTGGCGAGGGTCCGTCCTTTTCCGCCGCCACCCAGGCCATGAGACACTGGTTTTCAGAGAAGCGCTTCGGGTTCATTCAAGGTATAACGCACTCGGCTGCCCGCCTGGGAGGAGCGGTGGCCCCTCCCTTCGTGGCCTGGCTCCTGGTTCTAAGCGGCTGGCGTCTATCGTTTGTGATATGCGGAATTGCATCCTTGATTTGGGTCGCTCTCTGGTGGTGGTATTTCGTCGATAATCCTAGGGAGCATCGGATGATTACCGAGGCCGAAGTAGCAGACTTGGTACCCCCGTCTAAGGCGATTCGGCGGACCCGCACCCCCTGGTGGCCGCTGATCAAGCGGATATTCCCGGTGACCGCGGTGGATTTTTGCTACGGCTGGATGCTGTGGGTGTACATTTCATGGATTCCGCTGTATTTCATGACCCGTCACCACCTGAAGATAAAAGAATCAGCTCTGCTGGCAGGCCTTGCTTTCTTTGCCGGCGTGGTCGGAGATACTCTCGGGGGCACGTTTTCTGATTGGATCCTGATTAAAACCGGCAATAAGCGCCTGGCACGCAATGCTTTTATCGCCATATCGATATTGCTTGCCGGAGGGTTCTTATATGCTACGATGCTGACCCGCAATATCATGCTGGTCACCATTTATCTTGGAGCGTCTTTCTTCTTCCTTGAATTGATCGTCGGGACGATTTGGGCCGTCCCCATGGATATCACCAGGGAATATGCTGGCATCGCTAGTGGATTGATGAATTTTGGCTTTGGGACGGCAGGAATTATTTCCCCCATCCTCTTTGGCTGGGTGATTGACCGGACCGGCAGTTGGGATATACCCTTTATAATAAGTATAGCCGTCTGTGCGAGCGGGGCGGTATTGTGTCTCTTCATGCGGCCGGATCGACTTTTCATTCCGCCCCAAGAGGTTTTAGGCAGCCAGGTGGATTAAAACACAACTAAAACAGATCCAAGCAAGATTTCATGCCTGCCACAAGACAAGTTCGCCAGAAAAAGGAAACTTCCTGGGTTAAACTCGGGCAGAGAGGTGGCCAAAACCATTTTTGGACTGTGGTGGCCAAAGCTGCCGCATAATCTCGGGTCATATGGGAAATGTCGGATAGTATCTTCTCAGGGTGCTTCGCATGAAACATGCCATTTTAGGAGCTGGAGCAATCGGAGGTTTGGTCGGTACTGCACTGGCGTCGCTTGGGGAGGACGT
>Ga0208191_1000550_pt1 | contig 25245 bp, 20 predicted proteins | sample June2015DPH_13_5_FD_184709 | JGI IMG/M metagenome (GOLD analysis project Ga0208191, IMG submission 184709) | Peatland microbial communities from SPRUCE experiment site at the Marcell Experimental Forest, Minnesota, USA - June2015DPH_13_40... | ecosystem: Environmental > Terrestrial > Soil >... | reverse complement strand
GGTGGCGACCACGATCTTGCGCGCACGGTAGTCGTGGATGGCATCGTGCCGGTTGGTTGTAGTGACCCGAAAATTACGGTCCTCACCCGTAATCGTCTTCACCCATTCGTACTGGCGGATGTGCAAGTGAAAGTGTTCGGCGACACGGCGGTAATATTCGAGCGCTTCGAGCCGGTTGGGTTTCGCTGAAGCAGTGGTGAAAGGAACGTCGCCAATCTCGAGCAACTCCGGCGTGGTGAAGAACACCATGTTGGTCGGATAGTGATAGATGGAATTAACCAGGCATCCCTTGTCGATGATGAGAGCTTTGAAGCCGGCCTTCTGGGCCTCGATGGCGCAAGCCATGCCGGTGGGGCCGGCGCCCACCACCAGGACGTCAACCCAGGAGTCGGGCTGTGCATGGGGTTGAGAGCGGGGCAGAGTTTCCGGAATCTGTTCGACGGGCACGGGTGTCAGGATCTTCATCGCGTGTGCTTTATCGCCGGTGATGCAAACGCACAATTCTAGCACCGTGCGCTATAAGCTCGTCGCGCCTGATTCCCTTCCCTATTTCTTCATGCAAACAGAAACTCCGTCGCGGATGGGCAGGATGGTGGTAAACAGATCCTTCGATTCGTAGATCAGTTTGTTGAATTCGAGGATCGCTTTGGTTTGGGCATCGGGGTTCGGCTTGCGGAGCTTGCCCTTCCAGAGAACGTTATCCGCGATGAAAAGGCCGCCACTCTTCAGGCGCGGCAGCGCTAAACGAAAGGCCCGCGGGTAGTCGGTCTTATCGACGTCGTTGAAAATGATGTCGTAGGGTTGCTTCTCCTCCGAAAGAATTTCGAGCGCGTCGCCCACGCGAACCGTGATGCGCGGGCTGACACCGGCCCGGTCGAAGTAGCGGCGGGCCTTATCGGCGCGCCTGTGGTCGCCGTCGGTGTAGACGACGCGTCCTCCTTCGCCCACCGCGCGCGCCCACCAGATGGTGGAATAGCCGATGGCCGAGCCCATTTCGAAGATCTTCTTCGCGCCGCTGATAGTGGCCAGTTGATAAAGCACGCGAGCGACGAGGGGGCCGACGATGGCCACATCGTTCTTGCTGGCGTCAGCTTCCATCTCGGCAAGAACTTCGTCGCGCGGCGGCAGTATCGCGTACAGATAGTCTTCGACTTCAGGAACTGTAATTCCGCCCATGCGCCAGTCAGGCTTCGGCGATTGATTCGTCATCTTGCTCCTCTAAGCTTGCTGGTGGAGCGCCGGGCGCCCCCGCCCGGCCTCGATTCTGCTGAAGGCGGGACGGGCGAGCCGCACTTCTCTCCGCTCTTTGATTTACGAAATCGTCTTTCCCGGCTTCAGTTCCAATACTTCCACATCCCGCACCAGTTTCTGCAACTCGCCGGGCGTTCCCGTCAGCTGCGGAAACGTACCGAAGTGCATGGGGATGACAGTTTCCGGCTGCAGCAGTTTACAGGCATAGGCAGCCTCGCGCGGCGACATGGTGAAATGGTCGCCGATCGGCAGCATGGCAATCTTCGGCGCGTAGAGGTCGCGAATGATGGCCATGTCGCTGAAGACATTGGTATCACCCGCGTGGTAGAGTTTGACTCCGTTCGAGAACTCGAGCACATAGCCGCAGGCTTCGCCGCCGTAGACGATTTGGTCGCCATCCTGAATGCCGCAGGAATGCACGGCGTGAACCATGGTGATCTTTACACCGGCGACGGTTTGCGTGCCACCCTTATTCATGGGCGCGATCTGTTTGACGCCTTTTTTCTGCAGCCACAAGCAGAGCTCGTAGATGCCGACGGCGATCGGATTCAGCTTCTTGCCCACGTCGACCGCGTCACCGATGTGATCGCCATGCCCGTGGGTGCAGATCAGCACGTCGGCTTTTTTGACGTTCTTTTCGTTCGCCGGGCACTTGGGATTACCGGCAATCCACGGATCGATGTAGAGGGTCTTCCCTTCCGGCGTCTGGACGCGGAAGGTAGCGTGGCCAAGCCATGTGAGTTGGATTCCTTTAAGATTCACAAAAAAACTCCTGGGGTAACGTGCGAATGGTAAAGTGCGAATGATAACCTGCGAATTAGAATTCTAGTGACTTGGAAAAAAGCGCGCAACGACGAGCGAGCACAGCCGCTAAAAAATTGGCGTTCACTCGGCTGACGCTTTCGTGAACCATTTGTCGAACCACTCCAGAGTGCGCAAGTTGTAGTCGTGGGAGTCGGCAGGCTTTACGAACATGTGTCCTTCGTTCGGATAGACAACCAGCCGGGTGGGTACCTTCATGGTCTTGAGCGCGTGCCACCATTCCACCGATTGTTCCATTGGAACTTCACCATCGCGATCGCCGACCAGGATCAGCGTAGGCGTCTTAACCGCTTTGACGAAGCGCATAGGGTCGCTCTTGGCGTACACAGCGGGATCGTCGTAGACGGACGCGCCGAAAAACGGGATCATCCACTCGTCGATATCATTCAGCCCGTAGTAGCTGAGCCAGTCGGAGAGTCCGGCGCCCGCCACCGCCGCGGCAAAACGCTGCGTCTGGGTCTCGGCCCACATGGTCATGTATCCGCCATAGCTGTGCCCGCGCAGGCCGATGCGCTTGGCGTCGACCGGATATTCCCTTGAGATGGCATCGATGCCGGCCATGATGTCAAGATAGTCCCCACCCCCAAAATCCTTGACGTTGGCTTGCGTATACGCCTCGCCCTGTCCGTAGCTGCCGCGCGGGTTTGGACAAAGAACGAAGTAGCCCATTGCCGAAGCGGCCCCGGTGAGACCCTCATCCCAGTGAGACACGCACGCCGAGGACGGTCCGCCGTGCACGTTGACTACGAGCGGATATGTCTTGCCGGGCACGAAGCCCTTGGGAAGCATAAGCCAGCCTTGGATCCGCATGCTTCCGTCCTGCCAGTGAATATTGCGCATTGTGCCCCATGCCGGCTGGATGCCGCTGTTCAGGTGGGTGATCTGCTTCCAGTTGCCAATGGGCCCCACCCAGACTTCGGGCGGAGTGCCGGCCGACTGGCGTATGACTGCGGTCACCGTTCCGTCGCGGGAAAAGGAGCCGCCAGGTTGCCACGCGTCCCCTGTCGCTAATTCTTCTCCCGTCCACAGTGTCTGCGCCTCGCCTCCGGTGGCGCTTACACTGCCGAAACCGGAATTCCCATCGACGTTCTCGGAGAAAAGGATGCGGTCGGGAGATGTCCACGCGAGCGAAGTAGGAGACGCGTTGAAGTTTGGAGTGATATTCCGTGCCGTGCCGCCTGTGATGGGAACGATGAAGACATCGCCACCCGTGACGCCTGCGTCGCTCATGAGGCCTTCGAGGATGGCTACATTTTTGCCGTCCGGTGAGACGTGCGGGTCTTCCATCTGCCATTTTGGCGCGTAGATCTCGCGCATCTCGCCGGTTTGCGCGTCGATGCGATAGAGCCGCGCGACCCACCAATTGGCGTCGCCGGAGCCGTGCGCCGCCGTGGCTGCCCATGCCGCTCCGTTGGGAGCCCAGTCGTATTCATAGATGTACACGTCGGCAGGCGTGACCTGCGCCAGGTGATTCGTGCTCAGGTTGATGGTGGTGAGGCGCTGCTCGTAGATTCGGTCGTCAATGACTCCCGCAAGCGGGGTCATCGGCTGCAGCGGTCCAGCCACGCGGGGCAGGCCCTCAATAAAGAGGATCGCCAGGGTCGCTCCGTCGGGAGAAAAACGAGGCGTCTCGGCATAACCTTTTAATTCCGCCCGCTTTGCCGGAGCACTACCGCTACCATCGACGGCTACGGTCCAGACCTGAGCTACTGGAATGTCACCCGGCAAGTCGGCGAGAAATGCGAGCTGTTTGCTGTCGGCTGACCACGTGACCTCGCGCAGCGGAAGCTTGCCTTCCACCGAGATCGTTTGGAGAGAGCCAGAGCCGTCGCGTACGCGTGTCACCGTAAGCTCTCCATCGACAATGTAGGCAACCTGAGTTCCATCGGGAGAGAGTGCAACCTGATCGATCTTCTTCGCTTGCGGCATGGAGTCGAGCACGGCTGCGGCGCGAGAGCGCGCAGGATCCTGATGTTGTGCCAAAAGCGGAACGCGGTAGAGTAAGGCTGCGAGCGCGCAAAGCAGCGCGGCAAAATGTGCGTGAGACTTGCCCCCTGATTTCATGGCCGATGAGTATACCGGATTTAAAACCATTTCGGTTGCACCCAAACTCGTGTATAAGATGGTGCTCAATGCCCGACCTCAAAGTGTTGCTGTCACGCGAAACCATTGCCAAGCGAGTCGCCGAACTGGGAGAAGAGATTGGGCGCGATTTTCGCGGGCAATCGATTATCTTCATCGGCGTTCTCAAGGGCGCGGCCATTTTTTTGAGCGATCTTGCGCGTCAGGTTCCGCTCGACGCCACCTTCGACTTTATCGGGGTTTCGAGTTACGGCAACCGCCCCATAGCGAAAGAAGACCCCGCAGGCCACGCCGCGTGGGATTCGCTGGGCGAAGTCCGCTTGACCAAAGACATGGATCAGTCACTGGCCGACCGAAACGTGATTCTCGTCGAAGACATTCTCGACACCGGGTTGACGCTGAACTACATTTCGAAGTTGGTGCAGGCGCATCAACCAAGGTCGCTGCGCATCGCCGCCTTGCTGGACAAGCCTTCACGCCGCAAGCAGCCGATCGAGGCGCAATACATCGGCTTCACCATTCCCGATGCCTATGTGGTCGGCTACGGCCTCGACTATGCGGAACGCTACCGCAACCTTCCGGATATCTGCGTGCTGGAAAACATGTAAAAGTTCTCAGTTCCCAGTTCTCAGTGGGAACCGTACGCTATTGGGGTTTTCTGAGAACTGGGAACTGAGAACTCAGAACTTGCTAAGATGAAGCTTGTGAAAACAACCGCCTCGCAAACTGGACGCGCTTCCGAGGTGGAACCCCTCCTGCTCGAAGTCGCCGACGTGCTGAACACCACGCTTGACCTGGAAACCACGTTGCGGCGCGTGGCGGAACTGGTGCGCAAGGTCATTGACTACGAAATTTTCGCGATCCTGTTGCTCAACGAGCAGCGTCAGGAATTGTACATCCGCTTCCAGGTAGGATATGCGCCGGAAGTCGCCGACCGCCTGCGCGTAAAAGTCGGTCAGGGGGTTACTGGTCGCGCCGCGGAGACTCGCCAGGCAGTGCTGGTCGCCGATACAGCGCAGGAAGATTTCTACCTTGAGGGCGTGCCCGACGTTCACTCGGAACTGGCCATCCCGCTGATCGTCAAGAACCGGGTGATTGGCGTGATCGATATTGAGGCGCGCGAAAAGGGGTACTTCACCGAAGAACACAAACGCCTGCTGACCCTGATCGCGTCGCGCATGGCGGTGGGCATAGAGAACGCGCGGCTGCATACGCGCATCACGCGCCAAGCCCGCACGCTGCTGCTGCTGAATGAGATGGCGCGCGAACTCACTTCAATTCTGAATCTGGACCAACTCCTCAAGCGCATCGCCGAGCTGCTCAATCGACTGATCGACTACCAGATGTTCAGCATCCTTCTGGTGGACCAGACGGGAGAAAAACTGCAGCACCGGTTCGCGCAGCGCTTCGAGGAAAGACTGCATCTGAAGCACGACATCCCTATGGGCCGTGGAGTAGTGGGGTACGCAGCGCAGGCCAAGGAAGCGGTCCTGGTGCCTGATGTCGCCAAGAGTGACCGTTACATCGCGGTGAATCCGGAGACGCGCTCGGAACTGGCGGTTCCGCTGATCTACAAGGACAAAGTAATCGGAGTGCTCGATCTGGAGAACACGCGCCGCGGCTATTTCACCGAGGACCACAAGCGGATCCTGACCACGCTCGCGGCGCAGCTTGCCATCGCCATTGAAAACGCGCGCCTCTACGAGGAGATTGCCCGGCAGGAGCAGCGCCTGGAACGCGATCTGGCGCTGGCGCGGGAGCTGCAGTTTCGCTTGCTGCCGCCTTCGCTGCCGAAGATGCAGCAGCTCGACGTCGAGGCGAAGTTTGTTCCCGCCCGCGCCATTGGCGGCGACCTCTACGACTTCCTTCCCTATTCGTTGTCGCGCCTGGGAATTGCGATTGGAGACGTGAGCGGCAAAGGCGCGCCGGCTGCCATTTACGCCGCGCTGGTCAGCGGCATTCTGCGTTCCCATGCGCCGAGTGAGCCGGGCCCGGCGGAGATGCTCTCGGCGGTGAACCTGTCGCTGGCGGAACGCAGGATTGCGGCGCAGTTTGTGTCGATCATCTACGCAGTCTGGGACGACGACCGCCGGACGCTCCTGGTGGCGAATTCGGGCTTGCCGCGGCCCATCTATTGTCATGACGGCAAAATTGAGTTTATTGAGGCAACCGGCCTGCCGCTGGGACTGTTCGACGAAGCCGAATACGACGAATTCACTTTCAAGGCCAAGCCGGGCGATCTGTTTGTCTTCTACAGCGACGGTATTCTCGACGCGCGCAATCGGCATGGTCAATCCTTTGGCCCGGAGCGGGTGGAAGCGATCGTTGCCGCCTGCGCCAACAAGACGGCGGGCTGCGTGGTCAACGAGATCTTCAAGGCGGTGACCGAGCACGCCGCGGGAGTGGATACGTTCGACGATCAGACGGTGGTCGCCATCAAAGTGAAAACCGGTCCGGGCAAACGCAAGTGAAGCGCGCGCGCGAATCGGCAGCGTTACGGCCACCCGCGTTTGAATATCATGGCGCTGGTTCGGGCGATCTCGCCGCGGAACTCTATTGCGAGGCGGTGGCGCTTGCAGACCTGGCCGCGCGCCACGGGACTCCGCTGTACGTTTATTCCGCAGCCATGATCCGCGCGCGAGTGAACGCCTTCCTTCACGCTTTTCATTCCATTCCTCACACCCTGTGTTATTCGGTCAAAGCCAATTCGACGCTGGCGATTCTGCGACTGGTGGTCGGCGAGGGCTCTGGCTTCGACGTGGTTTCTGGCGGAGAGCTGCACCGAGTGCTGCGCGTGAGCCGGAAGGCACCGAACAAGCTCAAGATTGTGTTTTCCGGCGTAGGCAAGACCGCTGAGGAGATGGAGCTCGCCCTCCGCTCGGGGATATTGCTCTTCAACATTGAAAGCGCTTCGGAATTAAGCTTGCTTTCAGCAACCGCGACGCGATTGAAGAAACAAGCGGCGGTTGCGGTGCGGGTCAATCCAGACGTCTCGGCGAAAACTCACCCCTACATTTCGACCGGGCTGCATCAGCACAAGTTCGGCGTCCCGATTCCCGAGGCGCGGACGCTCTACGCGCAGGCTGCGAAGCAACCTTATCTGAAAGTGGCTGGTGTGAGCGTCCACATCGGGTCGCAGATCACCGATGTCGGCACATTTCAAGAGGCACTCGAGCGCGTGGCCGATCTGGTTCGCGTCCTGCGCCAAGAGGGCCACGACATTCGCTATATCGACGCCGGCGGTGGCTTGGGAATTCCCTACGAGCGAGCGCAGCGGAGTTTTGAGAAGCAGATCGCCGCATATGCGAAGGCCGTGCTCGGTCCGTTGCGCGGATTGAAGCTGCATTTACTCCTCGAACCGGGGCGTTCCATCGTGGGGCCGGCGGGCGTGTTGCTGACGCGCGTCCTCTACCGGAAGACGAATAATCGCAAGCGTTTTCTAATTGTCGATGCGGCAATGAACGACTTGCTGCGTCCGTCGCTGTACGGCGCGTATCACGAGATTGTTCCCTTGGTCCTGGCGACGAGCCGCGAGACGCGCGCAACGGAAATTACCGATGTAGTAGGCCCCATCTGCGAGACTGGCGATTTTTTTGCCCGTGACAGAAGACTTCCGCTGGCGAGCGAGGGCGCTCTGCTGGCCATTCTGGACGTGGGCGCATACGGCGCAGTGCTGGGATCGAACTACAACACGCGCGGCCGGGCGGCGGAAGTGCTGGTGGATGGCGCGAAAGCGAGAGTGATCCGGCGACGAGAGAGCTTGCAGGATCAGATGAGGCTAGAGAAGTTTTAGTGGAGAGCCGGGCGTCCCCGCCCGGCCGCGATGCTGATGGATGGGCGAGAGCCCGCCCTGAGCCTGCCGAAGGGACGCAGGCCGCTCCACGACCTCGTTACAGCGACTCCAAGAAGTTAGTCACTGCCCGCAACACCGGCTCGGGCTGCTGAATGAACAGCGCGTGTCCGAGGTTGCGGAACTTCACATGCGTGTGATGGGGCAACAAGCGGGTGGCGAGCGCAACATCCGCGTCAGACATCAGGCCGCCTAATTCATGGCTGCCTTGCAGAAGCAGCGTTGGACAAGCGATTCCGCGCAACACGGTCTCGCCATCCCAGCTTTCGAGCGACGATCCGTCGAGCGCCATGTCATAGGTGTCGGGATCGGCCTGCTGCACGCAGCGTGCCCGGGAGAGCAGGTAGGCCTCATCGTTGCCGGGAAGTTCGCGGATCCTGGCGGGCTTATCAGTGCCCGGACTTGGCAGCACAATTCCGCCGATGCCGTCCGCAATCTGCTCGACGGAGCCGCCCTTGTGCGCCAGACCGCGCAGTCCCAAGAACAGCGCCGTGTACATCGGGTTGTGAAGCGGTGGGACGACGATCATGTTGTCGCCGAGAATCAGCGCCCGCACCAGGTCCGGATGATGAGAAGCGACCCACATGCCCAGCACGCCGCCAAGCGAATGTCCGAAAAGCACGGCGGGAGCGGAAACGCGCTCGCGAAGCAGGCGGGCGATGTCTTCAGCATACTGCGGGCCATGGTATCCGCGAGCTACGTGAGAGGACTTGCCATGACCGCGAAGGTCGGGCGCAAAGATATGCCAGCGCAGGCTCAGCGCGGGAATCAGCGGCAGAAATACCTGCCAACGCCGGCCGAGCCCATGCAGCAGCACGAGCGCCGGCCTATGGGCAGGCCCTTCGGCATAGTTCAAACGAACTTCGCCGGTGTCGAAGGTGCGTTCGATGAGGCCTGAATGGATTTTGTTCACAATGGCCCCCAGTGGCCTGTGACCCGACACCTGACACCTGACTTCAGCGTTCTCCCCACTTGAGCTTGGTGGCGAGCACTTCGAAAAATGTTTTCTGAAAACGCAACAGCCTTGCCGAATGTTCCGCCTTAACGCAGCGCACGATATCACCGTCTCGCATGGGCATGCCGACTTGTCCATCGAGACTCAGGTACCCTTCTTCATCCCCCGTCTTGACCTGGATTTCGATCTCGACCGTATCCCGCACCACCACCGGACGGTGTGTCAATCCGTGCGGCGAGACGGGCGTGATGACGAAGGCATCCACATCCGGTTTGAGGATCGGCCCGCCCGCTCCCAGAGAATAAGCGGTGGAACCAGTCGGCGTCGCGATGATCAGACCATCGGCTCTGTAACTGGAAACAAACTCCGAGTCCACGAAAAGCTCGAAGTAATTCAGGCGGGCGATGGCGCTCTTGCTCACGACCAGTTCGTTCAAAGCGGCGTGCGTGGCGATCATCTCGCCGCCCCGGACCAGCGAGCAACTCAGCATGGAGCGGCTGTCGACGATGTAGTGCCCTTTCGCGATCGCGCCCAGGGCGGGATACAGATTGGCCAGTGGAACTTCGGTCATGAATCCGAGCGTGCCGAGGTTGACGCCAAGGATCAGCGTTCCGGCTTTCGCAACCGCGCGCGCCGCCGAAAGCAGAGTACCATCGCCCCCGAGCACCAGAGCCACATCCGGCGACCGCGCGGCCAACTCGCTCCGCGGCACCACCTTGGACGCCGAAAAATAAGCGGCGCTTTCCCGATCCACCACCACCGCGTAGTTGCGCTGCTGCAGCCATTTTTCGAGCGCTGGCAGTACTTCGGAGAGCTCGGGACGGTCCGGCTTGGAAATGATGGCGACCGTTTTCTGCTGGCTTGAGCCTTGGGGAGACTTAGACATGTCTTCTGACTTTTCTTTGGACATCCATTCGGACATCGGACTTCCGATTGTACAGAATCAGCGGATGGCAGGCGGCGAAAACTCTGCGTGGAGCAGGAATTCGCGATTGCCTTCGCCGCCACCTCCGAGGATGGGAGACTCGATCCATTCGGCGTGCGTACATCCAAGTGCTGCGAGCGCACCCTCTACTCTCGCCACAGCCGCTCGCTGTGCCGATTCGTCGCGCACGATTCCACTTTTCCCCACCAGTTCCCTGCCCGCTTCAAACTGCGGCTTCACCAGCACTACAATCTGGCACACTGCGGCTGAACCGGGAGCGCGGTTGGCGCAAGACGAAGCGGCGCGAATCACCGCCGGGAGCACCAGGGTAGCGGAGATGAAGGAGACGTCCATGGCAATGAAGTCGATAGGCTCGCCAAGGTCGCCGGCTTCGAGATAGCGGGCGTTGGTTTTCTCCAGAAGCCGAATGCGTGGATCTTTCCGCAAGCCGAAATCCATTTGACCATAGCCGGTGTCCGCGGCAATCACCCTGGCGGCGCCGTGTTGCAGCATGCAGTCGCTGAAGCCTCCGGTCGAAGCGCCGACATCGAGACAGACTTTGCCGTGAAGATCGATTCGCCAGTGCTCAAGAGCCTTCTCCAACTTGAGCCCGCCACGGCTGACGTAGCGCAGATCCTCGCCCAGCAGACGCAAAATCGACGTCGAGCCGGAATCGATCAGCGCGCCCGCCTTCTCGATCTTCTGCTCGTTGACCAGAACTTTTCCGGCCAGGATGAGGGCCTGCGCCCGCTCGCGCGACGGCGTCAGCCCTCGATCTACGAGCAACTTGTCGAGACGTGTCTTCACGGACTATCGAAAAACGAATATCGAAAAATCGGAGTATCGAAAAATCGAATCCGCACGATGCGTCTAGCACCCGATACAGTGCAGAATGTTGAACGCGATTTATTAACAGGGGGTTACAAGATTGAGTTCCCGCTTTTCCACAAACTTTTCCTCGACGGTGTTGAAAACTTCGGCGGCGCCGTTGAAAGATCTGGGTTGTTTGTCACAGCACTGTGATGCATGCGTCACAAAAAAGCCGCCCGCAAGGCGGCTCTCACCATCGGATCGAAAATCGCTGCGGGCGAACTTCGCGTGCAACTTCAGCCAGCGACCTCTTCCAGAACCTTCTGGTCGATATCGAAGTTGGCATGCACGTTCTGCACATCGTCGCTATCTTCGAGCGCTTCCAACAGGCGAATCATCTGCGCCGCCTGCTGCCCCTCCAGCTTGATGTAGTTCTGTGGAATCATGCCCACGCTTGAGGAGATGGGCTTAATGCCGGCCTTCTTCACGGCTTCCAACACGCCTTCGTAAGCGGAAGGCTCCGTGATGATTTCCCAGTTCTCGCCATCGTCCTTCAAATCTTCACCGCCCGCTTCGAGGATAATGTTCATCAAATCGTCTTCCTTGGCCGCCGACTTGGGAACGATGATGTCGCCCTTCTTGTGGAACATCCACGAAACCGCACCGGCTTCGGCCATGTTGCCATTGTTCTTTCCGAAGACGTGCCGGATCTCGCTCACCGTACGATTGCGGTTGTCGGTCGAAATTTCCGCCAGCAAAGCAACGCCGCCCGGGCCGTAGCCCTCCAGAATAAATTCTTCATAGTTCGCGCCCGGCAGTTCCCCGGTGCCGCGCTGGATGGCGCGCTTGATGTTGTCGGCAGGCATGTTCTCAGCCTTTGCCGCCACGATGGCCGTGCGCAGCCGCGGGTTCATGTCGGGATCGCCGCCCGACTTCGCCGCCATCGCAATCTCCTTGATGAGACGGGTGAAGATCTTGCCGCGCTTAGCGTCGAGCGCGCCCTTCTTGTGCTTAATGGTTGCCCATTTAGAATGTCCGGACATAGCTCTACCTCATCTCTAGCATACTTGAATTGCGCTGATTCTAGGAATTACGGATCCGCCCGCGAAGGAAATCACAGGATCAGCCTCGACGTAAAAACGTTCAGGCGAACTGAGATTATAGCATGGGCCGAAGAACCGGCGACTAAGGACCGGAGGGTGCCCCACTCATTCGCGTTCTGTGCGGATGAATGGGTACTACGGCTACGGCATAGTAATCAACTAGTAACTAATGGAGCCAACCGAGTCATCAATTATGTAATGCCCTGGCAGGCAAGCCATGAGGTACCCTTCGTTGGGGACCTCCATGGCAGCGAATGCTCTCGATCGCCAACTCAGCCAACTAGAAGCCAGCCGCTATCGCTTCGGACGCAACCAAGCCGCAAGCGTGGTCAAGTTGCTCAATCGTCTCGACGCCGCACGCTTCCCCGATCCATCTTCCCTGATCCGCTTCCACGAAACGCTCCTATTCCTACGAGCCTTCCCTCAAGGACCAGCCGTAGTCCGTGCCACCGAGCGCATTCTGAATAGCTTCCATAAGAAAGTGGAAGCATTACGCAAAGCCGGCGCCGATATGGACGCGTTCGAGCCCATCGAAGTCTCCGGTATCGCCGGCACGCAGATGGAAGACACTCTCAGCTTCGACCTTGCGCGCTGGCTGGTCAAGCGCATGCCCGGCCAAGCCGAAATCGCTTGGGAGAATTACGAACCGGGACGCGAGTTGGTCAACACCGGCCCGCGTTTTATGCCATTGCTCGAGGACGACGCAAATGTCGAGGCCGACACACCCTGGCGCCGATGGCTGGAGGCGGCCGGGGGCAGGAAGAATGCCACGCCTGCGTGGCTGATTGAACGCTTCGAACAGTTGCCGCTGCCGGTGCAGCAAGAAGCCGAGCTTTATGAATCACTGCGCGTGCCCTTGCGTTGGAATCTCGACAACTCCGCCATCGCGCGAACGCGCAACTGGAAGCCGGTTCCGAGCGTTTTTTATCACAGCGAACCCGATCACACATCATTGATCAGCCGCAGCCAGGTGTCACTTGCCGACGAACTAGCGCGGCCTCCAGTGCAACTGACCAAGCTTCCCCGCAGTCAGGGCGAGCGAGTCATCGACCTGATTCGCGAGGTCATGCTGGTGCGCTACCGCGAACTTTACGGCACAACGCTGGGCGATCCCGCGTCGGTGGTGCGAGCCGATGTAGGACGTGGAGTGACAATCCATCTTTGGAACCTGCCGCCAGATCGCCGTTTGCCGCTGCGCGCCTATGCCGCAGGATTGACGCTCAAAAATGGTGTGCCGATTAACTACATTGAAGCAATCGCGCTCTGCGAGTGGATGGAGGTCGGCTTCAACACCTTCTACACTTTCCGCGGGGGCGAAGCGGGATGGATCTACGCGCAAGTGTTGCGTTGCCTCTGTCACCTGATGGGAACGACGTGCATCTCGGTCTACCCATATCAACTGGGCCATGACAACGAGGAAGCGATCGAATCGGGAGCGTTCTGGTTTTACCGGAAGCTCGGCTTCAGACCGGGGCGCGCGGACCTGCAAAGGTTGGCGGAACGCGAAGAAGGCAGAATCGCCGCCGATCCGAAATACCGGACCCCTGCCAGAACCTTGCGCCGCTTGGCCAGTGGGCACGTGTTCTACGAGTTGCCGGGCAGCGAGGTGGGAGCGTGGGACAGCTTTAGCACGCGCAACATTGGCCTCGGAGTGAATCGGCGGATGGCGCAAGAATTTCGAGGCGACAGCGGCCGCATGCGCAGGGAATCAGTGCGCGCGGTCGCGCGGATTCTCAATGTGGACACATCTTCGTGGACGGCCGCCAAACGTGCCAGCTTAGAGAATTTTGCAGTGCTCTTCGCCCTGGTCCCCGGCCTTCGGTCCTGGACGCGCGAGGACAAGGAGGCGCTGGTGCGGATCATCCGCAGCAAGTCCAAAGCTGACGAGATGGTTTATCTTCACCTCACGCAGAGAAGCGAACGGTTCCGCGAAGCGCTGCTCAAGCTCGGGTCCTGACTTGAAGCCGTGAAACTGCGTCACCGCCGGGGCGTGATCGAAAACCTTCTGGCAAATTTTGCCGGCAAAGATGGCGTTGCGCCCTTGCGGGAGCAAACATAGCGTGCCACTTCGTTGGCGAGAGCGTTGATTTCGTCCAAATCCATTTTTCGAAGCAGTCCCAGAACCAGTGCAGCCGTAAACGAATCACCCGCACCCACAGTGTCAACGACCTTCACTGGACGAGACGGGCAATCCGACCACCGCCCCTCTTCCTCATAAAGCAGGCTGCCATTCGCCCCACGCGTTAATGCAACCAATCGCAGGCTGAAGGTTTGCGCCAGCCGCTTGATCCGATGCTCGGGCGAACCGGTCAGGCTAAACATGCCGGCGAGGCTCAGCAGTTCGTCATCGTTCAACTTCAGCACGTTTGCTAACTGGAGCGATTGTTCAAGCAGCCCACGCGAATAGAACTGCTGCCGAAGATTGATGTCACAAACGCGCAGCGCGTCTGCTGGAGCGGTTGCGACCAGTTGTTGAATTGTGCTGCGCGAAGGTTCGCAACGCTGGGCCAGGCTGCCGAAACATATTGCGTCCGCCTCGCGCGCGGCCGCGCGTGCCTCCCGGGTCACAGCAAGGTAATCCCAAGCGACATTTTCTTGAATGGTGAAATGGGCAAGCCCATCGCCGGAGAGTGCGACCTTCGCTGTCCCGGTAGATGCGGTTTCATCCATCTGCACGGTGGTGTCCGGCAGGCCCATCTCATGAAAGCGGCGAATGATTTCGCGACCGTAGTCATCATTCCCCACACGCGTGATGACCTGGGCCCGCGCACCCAGGGCGTGCGCATGATACGCGAAATTTGCTGGGGCTCCGCCCAACTGTGGTCCAGTGAGAAGCAAGTCCCACAGCACTTCTCCGATGCCGACAACATTAAAGTTCATAGTGGCCTGTTCGATGCCCAATTGTTTCTGGATTTGCTCCAGCGGCACCCCTTCGTCTCCGGAACCAACGTCTTCATCCTTCGGGCCGGATCACCGCGAACTTGAACCGGCCCCATTCGACCGTGTATAACACTCAGGGAGCACGTCGCTGGGTGCAGTGTTAAAGTTAGGGCTTCTGGCGAGTGCCGTGCAGGCTTCAGTCTCCCTCAAACGGTCTGCAAAATATTGATTGTAAAGCGGAAGTGGTGGAACTGGCAGACACGCCATCTTGCGGGGGTGGCGCCGAAAGGCGTGGGTTCAAATCCCCTAGTCCTTTCTAAGGTTGTGTCGCCAGGTGAGTTCTTCATATGCGGATGTGGTGGAACTGGCAGACACACCGTCTTGAGGGGGCGGCGGGGAAACCCATGAGAGTTCGAGTCTCTCCATCCGCACCAAGACCCTCCAGCGCATAACTTCCGCTTCACCTTTAGAATCCGTCTCAGACTAACAGTGAAAAACCGGCCGGCGCGGGAAGTGCGCGGACGCCTCCCTCGCGGGCGTGCGTCCGGGTTGAAGTCTTTGTTGACAAGCCCGTTTCGTCCCCCAAGCTGGTCAGTAGTCATAAACATGCTCGACCAGCAACCCGTCAGAATGTAAGTCGCTCAGGGATTGAGCGAGAGACAGAACGCCACACGTGAGCACGACGCGCTGCCATCCGGGACAAGTCAAGACCTGCATGGGGAAGAGTTGCTGTGCCACTGAACCGTGGTAATGCCATGCTTGCGGCGCCAGCACGGAGAAAGTGATCTGGGAATTCCCTGCGATCTCCACGAAGCGCGCTCCATGTTGCGCCAACATGGAAGCGACGGCGGTGAACTCATGGTAGCGCGGAATGTCCACGATGCAGGCTTGTGCGTCCACGCGTTTTATCAGCTTCAAATGGGGAACGTCAGGTAACACCGTTTCGTCTAGATTTTCGACCCAGGCATACGTGTTGCTAGGCTCGCGGTCGTAGGTAGCGTGCGTACCCTTCTCGATGAACCAGCAATAAAAAGCTTCCGCCGTGTAATCGATTGTGAGAAAGATTCTGCGCTCCCACTTGCGGATCGGATGCGGGCCCCACAGGGAGTTCTCGGCCCAAAGTCCCTTTACGTGCCGCGCAAACTGGAACTCATAGAACGGCCGTACATGCACGAAGTCGGCATACTCACGCGCCACTTTGTACGCATAGCGATCTTCGTCCGTGAACTGGTGTCCGCTGGTCCACTCACTCAACCTTCCGATTGTGTTTTCGTACAATCCTTTCAGAGTGTATTCTGCCGAAAAGCTTGCGCCGATCACCACCAGCATGGCCTGCTCGCCCACGTTGAATTCGTATTTTCCACGCGTAAGCCGCGAAATGCAGCAATAGCCTTTCCAGTATTGGCGCACCGCACCAAAGTACGGGAATCCACTGGGCAAGCGGTTCTCCTGAAAATCCGCTTTCTCCTGGTAGCTCCAGACGATGTACCACTCCGGATAACTTAGATAGGCGTCGTCTTCCGGACGCGAGTAATCCTTAATGCCGGCCACGGCAGCCTTCCTGTGCTCTGGTTGCGGCACGGGCGCGGGGATTTGTCCCTGTAGATCGCAACGCCAGCCGGAGAGCACCTCGACGGCAATGACCAACAGCAACACTCCAAGGCAGACCAGGCCAAACCGAACCAGACGTTGAAGCTGACGCTTCAAGCGGGGGATGCTCCAGCCTTTGGCTTGTCCACCCGAAGCGCGATCCAATAGGCAGCAATAAAAATGAGGATGTGGGGCAGGTTCACTAGAAAATTTTTCGTCAGCGGGAGAGCGTTCAGATGGCCGAAGAGATAAGTGAAGACATCAATCGTGTACCAGACCGCCAGCAGCCAGAAATAGGCGCGCGCCGTCCGCGCGGAAATCAGCGCGCCGATTAATGCTAGCGACCCCGCTCCCAGATGGCCCAGATCAACCAGTCTGGTCATATGGAATAACCCGAACATCAGACCGTTCTGGTCCATGATGCCGGGCACATAGTCCAGCGAATAGACGCCGAGAAACAACGCGGCGAATCCGAATGCGCATTTCTGGATCGTGCTGAATTGCTTGGCCATAGCGATTCCTGCTGGTACTATTCAGCAGCCTGGCGTAGCTTGCAAGTTATTTTTTCGGTTCGAACCGATGGAGCTCGCAGGGAGGTAGTCTTGAAACGAGTGCGTCGTTGGCTGTTGCCGGTAGTTCTCGTCCTCGCATCGATCCTGGTCGTTGGCGCCGAGAAAATCTTCGACTACGCTGCCGCTCCCGACAAGGAAAAAGAAAGCGACTTCGTTTTCCCCAACAATCCTGACCAGGAGAAACCTACCGTCCTCGTCGCCGAGCCAAAGGCCCCGCCCTTCAACTTCGAGCAACGCGGAGGCTTCATCAATGACGCCAGCCACCTGAACAAGACAGCGGTCTACGGCATCGTGCGCATCACCAGCGAGGACGATATCCGCAACGCCCTGCAGTTCGCGCGCGACCACAACCTGAGGGTGACTTGTGCCGGACAACAACACAGCATGGGCGGACAGACCTTCACTCATGACGGCCTGGTCTTCGACCTCCGCGACTTCAACCGCATCCGCCTCGACAAAGAACATAAGACCGTCAATCTGCAATCCGGGGCCCGGTGGTGGCAACTGCAGCAACTTCTCGACAAGGAAGGTCTGTCGGTCAAGTCCATGCAGTCCATCAATATTTTCAGCGTCGGCGGCACACTCAGCGTCAATGCCCATGGAATCGACCCCATGCCCGGTCCAGTCGCTCCCACAGTCCGTTCCCTGCGAGTGATGCTCAGCGATGGCAGCATCGTGCAGACCAGTCTCAGGGAGAATACCGAGTTATTTCGCCATGTGCTCGGCGGTTATGGCTTGTTCGGAGTGATTCTCGACGTGGATCTCGATATCGTCGACAACGAGATGTACAACCGGAAAACGCTCTACATGAATTACACCGATTTCCCCAAGTACTATCAGGCGAACGTCGAGAACAACAAAGATGTGGGACTGATTTTCGGCCGCCTTTCCGTCTCTCCGCGATCATTCCTGCGCGAGACGGCGGTGCACGCATACATCAAAACGCCAACCGACGGCGCCCTGCCGCCGCTCAAGGCAGCTACGCATAACACGCTCGACCGCTTGATCATAAATTTCTCGAAGACCGGCGGCCTCGGCCGCTGGACAAGGTGGACGCTAGAGAAATATGCCGAGCCCCATCTTCACGACTGCGTATCGCGCAATCAGGCTATGAGTGAGAAGGGAGTGTGCCTCGTGTCACGCAACGAGGAGATGTACGACGATATGGCTTATCTTAAAAACCGCCTGCCCGACACGGATATTCTGCAGGAATATTTTATTCCCTACGACCGCATGCCCGCGTTCGTGGACGGTTTGCGCGACGTGGTGCGCCGGAATCAGGCCAATCTGCTCAACGTCACTATACGCACCGTGCACAAAGACGCCATCACTGCTCTGCCTTACGCCAAAGAGAATATGTTTGGATTCGTCCTCTATTTCAACGTCAAGTTCAATGACCGGGACAACGAGATCCTGCAGAAAACGACCCGGGGGTTGATCGACGTCGCCCAACAGTCTGGGGGCACCTACTATTTGCCCTACCAGCTCTTCTATTCGAGGGAGCAATTGCAGAAGTGCTATCCCGAGATCGAGGACTTCTTCGCGGCGAAGAAAAAATACGACCCAATTGGCCTTTTCTCGAACAAGTTCTACGAGAAGTACGGGAACTAAGCGGCGGCGAATTTAAAGCGAGGTTCTTATCATGAAGTCGGCAAGCCGGAAACTATCCACAAACCGGCTTCGAGGAAGTTGGCCGGATTGATATTAAGTCCTGGGTTCAATGTGATTCAGGACCAAGGGGCTTGGGCACGAGTGGCCTGAGCAGAACGCAGCGGATCTTGCGCACGAACACGGATAAGCGACAACCCAGCCCGGGCTATTATTCTGAGATGTGACTGAAAAGCCAGACACACACTCCACGACCCCGCTTCGCAAAGGTTTTCTCCGATCCTTTGTTCAATGGCTTGTCATCGGTGTGGTGCTTGTTTGGTCGCTTGCCGCACTGATCCTTCTGGCCGCCCGGTGGATCGACCCACCGTCAACCGCGGTGCACACCCAGCGCCGGCTGCAAGCCTGGATTCACCACACTCCGTATCATGAACGCTACAAATTCATTCCGCTGAGCCAAATCTCGCCCGATCTCCAGCACGCTGTTATCGCCGCGGAAGACGCGCGCTTCTATGAGCACCATGGGTTCGATTGGCACGAGATCCAAATCGCTGCCGAAGACGATTTGGAAGGCGGTCGCACTCGCGGAGCTTCCACCATTACGCAGCAACTCGTAAAAAACCTATTCTTCGGAACGGGCCGGTCTATTCTCCGCAAGGGTGCGGAGTTCACACTGGTGCCGGTGGCCGAATTCGTCCTCGGCAAGCGGCGCATTCTGGAGATCTATCTCAACGTGGTTGAATGGGGCCCGGGTATTTATGGTGCAGAGTCGGCGTGTCGTTACTACGACGGAACCGCGGCCCGGAATATCGACCGCCAACAGGCCGCACGGCTCGCCGCGATTCTGCCGGCTCCCCTGAAGCGACGGCCCGAGCGCATGAATAACTACAGCGCGCGCATCCTTGAGCGGATGCGCCAAAAGGGTTGGTAATCGCGAGTAACTTCTTACCAATGCAGCGCGTATATTTCTCTCGCGATAGGCTCTGGCCGGATGATTACCGATTTGGAAATTACTCCCTCGACAACAGAGCACATGGCCGGAATCGCCACGACACTATTCCTGAGATACCTTGGAAGATTCGTACGGAGAAACGCCCTTGTTTCCACGAATGGAGTAGTCCCCGGTCGGTTGGCAAACAGGAACTAACGGATCAAGCTGCGACCTCGCGGGTGCAAGATCAACGCGAGATCCCGAGCCCGTGCTTCGAAGCATGCTCGCCATTCCAGGCATTCTCGAACGTTGGCCTTGACCGATGGGAAGGGCGGATGTCAAACTGTTGCTGGCAGGATTAAGAGAAGACACTTCAGTGCAGTTTTCTCTTCTCCGGTGCATTCACCGTACAATAAACGTACAATGGAAGCGGGATTGTGGGGCATTTGGGCCGTTGGGCCGAATGCAGAATCAGTAAGTTACGTGTTATCAATGTGATGCAGTAGTTCAAATCCCCCCTTCCGCACCATCTTGTTGATTCCAGAGAGATCCGGAATTTGAATCGGGCTCCGGCCCGGACGGAGTTTTTTTGCAATGACCATTTTGATTACAGTGATTCACATTATCGTTTGCTTTTTTCTGATTGCAGTCGTGCTGCTGCAGAGCGGAAAGAGCGGCGACCTGGCCGCGGCTTTCGGCGGTCAGGGCAGCCAGACTGCGTTTGGCCCCCGGGGCGCGGCTTCGGTTCTTTCCCGGGCGACGACCTGGTCCGCGATTATTTTCATGCTCACCTCGATCACTCTTTCAATTTTCGCGGCACGGAGATCTGGGCCCACCTCTGTGCTTTCGGGAGTGAAGCCGGCGCAGACCAAGTCGCAGCCGACGACTCCCGCCGCGCCATCCGCACCGCCGACTGTTCCGCAAAACCAGGCGCCGACACAGAAATAGAGATCAGGCCGCTTTCCCCGATCTATCCCACCAGGAAGGGATTCTCTTCCCTTTCCTCTCCTATGGTTGTTCGCGGGCCATGGCCTGGAATCACGATGGTGTCGTCGGGCAGGGTGAGGACGCGTTCGTGCAGAGAGTGCATGATTTTCTCGAAGGATCCTCCGGGGAGGTCGGTGCGACCGATGCTGCGGGCGAACAGGGTATCGCCAGCGATCAGCATTTTTTCCTCAGGAAAATAGAGGCAGACGCTGCCCTCGGTGTGGCCGGGAGTGTGGAGAACATTTGCCGTCAAGTTGCCCGTCCGCAACGATTCGCCATCCCCGATGCTCGCTTCGATTGCAACTTCACCCGGCGCGGCCATGCCGAGCCACGAAGCCTGCACGTCGAGCATTTTCAGCAGCGCGTAGTCATTCTGATTGAGCAGGATGGGGGCGCCAGTCAAGGCGCGCAGCTTCATCGCTCCGCCTACGTGATCGATGTGGGCGTGAGTGATAACGATCTGCTTTACTTGCAGCTTGTGCTGGCGAATGATGGCGAGAACGTCTTCAATGTCGTCGCCAGGATCGATGACCATGGCTTCGTGCGTGGTCTCATCGCCGATGACGGAGCAGTTGCATTGCAGCGGGCCTACTGGCAGCATCTTGTGGATCATGATCTGATTTTCGCTCAGGTTGAGTTGTTTAGTTGGGCGTCGGCTTTTCGGGGGGGGACCCGGTCCGCGGCATTGTGGGCTCTTTCCGCTTTTCTTCGGAATCCACCGAAAACAGCATGTAATGATCGTATGTTTGGCTGCGGTAATAACGGCGTTTGCGAAGGTCGAAGTAGATTTCTGCCTTCATCGGGAGCCACAATTCCAGATCTTTCCTTGGAAACTGGACGGCGCCATACTCCACGACTTGTTGGTCGTAACGCAACCGGATCCCCGCCATCGGACTTGCTAGTTCTGACTCAATCCGCACGATCTCAAACTTGTCCGCCGTGATCCACGCGCGGCCTTTCAGATGGACCGGATAGTGCACGTCGTCAACTTTGAAATCGATCATGCGGGGAGGGCGGTCTTCGCGCTGCTTGAAGTGAACCAACCACGCTGCTCGCCCGTGCCAACTCCCCAGGCCTTCGCAAGTCATCTCGAAGTTTTCCCGATTGTTGGGGTGAAATACTAAAGCCAACGCGGTAAACCCGCTGGTGGCGATATGGTCGGGAAAGTCAGCACGCGCCAAGCGCTCGAACCGATCTTCATCCACCGCGAACCCCCCTCGCCCGTCCTCCGAGATAGCAACCTCATAGTCGTAGTTGCGGGTTTCCCTGGTGAGGGGATTCCCCATTTCGTTCACCTGCTCGTGCACCATGCTTTCAATTGCCGCTATCCGCGAGACATTGTCCACCAATTCCTTAACGCGCTTGCCCGACATCTCGATTACGTTCTCGAACGGGCAGCTGACTCCTTCCGAGACGGATGGCTTGGCTTCGTCAATTCCAGGCGGATGCCACGGACTGACTGAGACCGGAAGTTCAGGAGCCAAGAACAGAGGGTCGAGGCCGGACAAAGAGGCATCGCTCTCCTGTTTGACTCTACTATCCGGGAGGGAATCGGCATCGCGTCCCTCGATCCTTGTAATCAGGTTGCGCACTTGAGGTACGGAGGGGTCCGAGGGTGAATTCCGGATGAAAGTTTGGAGCACTCGGATACCTTCTTCCCTTTTCCCCAGATTGGCGAGAGCCTGCCCTAAAACCAGGTTTGCCGCGCTGGCCCCGGTTTTCCCTTCTGCGATGGCCAACTCCGCCTGTTGCCTGGCTCCCTCATAATTTTTCATTCCCAAGTACGCGCTAGCAAGCAGATTGTGCGCGACCCAATACGTGGAATCGGCGTCGACCGCTTTTTCCAGAGTCGCCACCGCCCCGGCATAGTCTTTTTGAGTGATCTGCACGTTACCGAGCAGCGTTAGCACGCGTCCGTTGCGAGAACTAATGTTGGCAGCGGTCGTCAGATAGCTCTGCGCCTGAGCGAAATCTTTTTGCTGATAAGACAGGTAGCCCATCAGATAGTTCAGATCGGGATTCGACGGCGCCAGCATGTAGGCCGCATCCAATCTCTTTTTCGCTTCCTTAAGATTCGCCGACTTGAGAGCGGAAACCGCATGCTTAACGTCTCCGCGCGCCTTGGGCGGCAGCGCTGCATCGGCTATATTCAAGTCCGCTGCGGAAGGATCGCGATGCAGATCAATCTCCATCTGAATCGTATCTGTTGCGTTAACAATTTGGGCCTCTTTTTTCTCGCTCAAATATCCGACAGCGCTTACCTCGATTTCGTATTGGCCGAAGGATAAACTGATTTCGGCTTCCGATTTGTCGTCGGTGGTCTTCCATGCGACGGTGTGAGCGGACGGGTTGGTGATTTTTACGACCGACTGCCGGTCAAGTTTCTTGTTGCCGTCCGCTGCGCGTACGGAAAGCAGCACCATTCCTTCGTCGCCGGCCCTGGTGTGCGCTAGCTGCATGGCCAACTGGCCCGGGCTGAGATCCTGCCCCAACGCAAGCATTGCCAGCAAATGAAGGAGGGACACGACTCCAAGGAAACGACCAATGGCTACCCGCAGTGTACTTCGAGAAGTCATAGAGCAACCGAGATCAGTTTCGCACCTCGACCTTTGCGCGTCAATCCCGGGTTTGCCTTTTGTCGCCCAAGCTGCCCGATTCGACCACATCGCGCAACACATCTGGTTTCTCGAAAAGCGCGAGAAAGGGGCACCCCCAGTTATTTCGGTTAATGGTTATTAAACAAACCCGGGTTATAACACGTCGTTAAAGTGGCCCACCCGCATTTCCCGCAGAGGAGAAGGGGCAAAGCCCCGTCACCACACGAGCTCTGGAAGCAAACGTCCTATGACGCCGCGGCGATCTGCCCAGTTCTCTGATCGGAGCGGAAGCGCAGGAGCGCCGCGATATTGCCGGCACGATCCAAATCGGCGCGCTCCTTGAAATAGAACAATTCGATATCGCGACGGATGGCGATGGGGATGATGGCATCGCAGACGTCGGCGAGTTCGCGAGTGAGGTGTCCGCAAGCGACGCACAACGGGTTCAGGCGGGCATCGAGGTGGCCGCAGTTAGGACACTCGACCGCTCGAGCAGAATAGTTTTCGACGAGGAAGATGCTCTGCACTTCCCCGGTTTCCAATGCTTGCAGCACACGGCGCAGGCCGGTGACCCCGCGCCCGTTGGCCTTGGCGAGATCCAGCGCTTCGCTGAGTTTCGTCGAGGCGCGTTCCGTGATCCATTGATTGAGGAGAGCACTGGCGTGATCGCGAATCTCTTCGTTCGAAACGCTGGCGACATCGGCTGAGAATCGGCCAATCAGGCGCTTTTTGACGTAAGGGTGAAGGTTCGATTCGAACTCGGACCAGTTGGCATCCTGGCAACCGACGATGAGCCGCTCCCAGATACCTTTCTCGAAGTCGGTAAGCAGCCGCTCGCAAACTGCCTTGAAGTGCTGGAGCGCTTCCTCGGACACGCGGCGTTCGGCATGGCCGGCATCGTAGCCGTTGAAGCCATAGCTGGAAGCGTTGCGCGAGAGCATGTGGACAATGGCTCCGCGTTCGCGCAGGTCGTCAAGGCGAAGATCGAAGAAACGGGCGCGCTGGCGGTCGACTACGGCAACCGAGAGGGCGGGCTGGGCTCCCAGCAAAGCTGCCAGAGGTTTTAACTGAAAGCGAGGCTGGAGATAAATACGGGTAGCCCCGAGATGCGGGGGCAGTTCGTACTCCTTCCAAAAATTCTGGGCAGAGCAGGCGAAGACTGCTCTTCCCCGGGCATTGCCGCGCAAACTCGTGGCCAGATCGAGGACGCGTTCAAGGTCGGCGTGAAGGGGTCCGTTCTTGCCGTTAGGGGCAATACTTTTCAGGGCCTGCTTGACGACATCTTTGGCGACGATCGCCTCGCGGCGACGGGAACAATCCTGCGGAGGATCGGGTTGAAAGTAAAAACTCAGGGCATACGCCCCTTTGGTTTCGTCCGCTTGAAAAGCCGCCAACTCACGGATTTCGTTCCGGGTCATCATCTCGACGCTCCTTGAATTGAGATGCTGGTACTTAGATGTTTAAATTCGAGTTTTGGCTAAGAGGTCATGGGGGAACTCGCTGGCGATGGAAGGCGCGCTGCGAACGCAATCGCGCGCCCGCTGCACGGACTCGCGCACGGCCTCCGGATGCCGGCCAGTGATGGCGGCAATTTCGCCGAGGGAAAAGCCCTCGATACCGTAAAGGAGAAAAGCTTCGCGGTCGGTGCGGTCGGCGCCGCGGAGCGCCGCTTGCACCAGAGCGATTACTTCGTCAGAGTAGGCGGCCTGTTCCGGAGTGGACACGCGGCGATCGGGGATTGAGCTTTCGCGGGTCCAACCCTCGTCGGGCTGATGGAACTGCAGGCCAACTTCATCGGAGGCTTGCACATTTTGCCGGCGGCGACTGTCTTCGAGATGCAGATGGACGGGAGACTCCAGTTCATGAAGGCGGGCCGTCATCTCGCTCATGGCTTGCAGGGCAAGGCGGTACAGCCAGGGTTCGAGCGACAGTTTTTCCGGACGGTCATGGTCACCGAGAGCTCGGGCGATGACTTCGTCGACAACTTCGGGGGTGGAGAGAGCATCCTCGGGAATCTCCTCGTCGGTACGGCGGAAGTGGAGTTCGCGGTCCACGAAACGTTCGAGGCGGCCGAGATTGGCATTTACATAGGAGCCGATGTCATCGGCGGAAATGGTGGGCGGCAGAACCGCTGCCAGCGTCTGCTCGAACGGAACGCCGGGTTCGGGAGATTCCTGTGGCCCGCCGCGCCAGCGGCGCCATTTGTGGCGGGAGCGGAGCAGATCCTTGTGCCGGCCGATCTGCTGGACGAGTTCATCAAAAGCAGCTTTGATGGCCACAGT
>Ga0208191_1000546_pt1 | contig 25324 bp, 12 predicted proteins | sample June2015DPH_13_5_FD_184709 | JGI IMG/M metagenome (GOLD analysis project Ga0208191, IMG submission 184709) | Peatland microbial communities from SPRUCE experiment site at the Marcell Experimental Forest, Minnesota, USA - June2015DPH_13_40... | ecosystem: Environmental > Terrestrial > Soil >... | reverse complement strand
CACGGTTCCCACAACCCCTCGATATCCTCGGCTAGACCTCGATGCCACAGCGACGGTTGTTGATGACGTAGTTTGATCATGGCCGTCATCCTAATCACCGTTCCTGTCTAAAACAATATGTCTTCAAAATGTTTTATTACTTTCCTGAATACCACTGCACAAACTGAACGTTCCAGCTCCAGCCCTCGGCTCATGCCCCGCTGTTTACGCGCCTCTTACCCCTCACTTTTGCGACGGAAAGTAGCTAGGCATAATAGCCTCTAACACATGTTGGGAGGCATCGACTTCCCTGTGGGAATCAACCGGGTACTACTACCCGAGAAAGTTGATGCCGTGCCATCCTAATGCTTTTCCGTTCGACCTAGACGATATGGCGCTTCACTATTTCAGATTGATTGACTCTTTCAGTGGCAAACTGCGGGAAGAGCCCCCCAGAAGGAACGTGTATTCTCCCGACTGCAGTTGCCACGCATCCCGGTTGATGTCGAAGACGGAGAGATACCACGGGTCGACTTCGATGGTTACCTCCCTGTTCTCGCCCGGGTCGAGTTTGACCTTGCTCCAACCCACTAAACGCTTGGGTGGCTCCCCGGCGCTGGCGGGCAAAACTGCGTAAACCTCGGCAACTTCCGCGCCTGCGCGGGGGCCAGTGTTGCTCAGCCGGAAACTCACGCGGATAGTCTTCCCTGAAGTCAACTTGAGATTGGAATAGCTGTAGCTTGTATAGGAAAGTCCATAACCGAAAGGAAACAGCACTTCCTTCCGTTCGGCGTCGTACCACTTGTAACCAACCTTGAGGCCTTCGTCATAAGTGACCTGAAACACCGGTAACCCCTTTGCGATAGCCCTCCACGGTTCGGAATCCGAGGGCTGGGTGGTCGACCGCTTGGGAGGTTTCACAAGGGTGGGATGCGGCAAGTCCGTGTCGCTCTTGGGAAATGTGATGGGCAGCTTCGCGCTGGGGTTGACGTCGCCAAAGAGGATGCTGGCAACCGCTTCCGCGCCCCGCGTGCCCGGATACCATGCTTCCAGAATGCCTGCCACCTGGCCAGCCCAAGGCATGGTGACGGGACTCCCAGTCTCGAGCACAACAATTGTATGTGGATTTGCGGCTGCAACCTGAGCGATCAAGTCATCCTGCTGTTCCGGGAGTGATAAGGTTTCGAGATCCATTCCTTCGCTTTCCCATTGTTGTGCAAACACGATCGCAACATCCGCGGCCTTCGCCAGCGCCGCTGCCGAGGAAATATCTGTGCCTGGATCGTATTGAACTTTGGCAGCCGGAGCCCTGGCTCGGATGGCTTTCAGTGGAGATGTGGGGAACCAAATATGAGCTTGCCACGTCGTGCGCCCTTCACCGGGTGGCATGATGGCGTTTCCTCCCGGAGGATCCACCTGCGCCGAACCGCCGCCCGAAAGCATTCCCAGGTCGGAGTGGGCGCCAATCACGGCGATCGTCCGCAGCTGGGATGCATCGAGCGGAAGCTGGGCCCGATCGTTCTTTAGCAACACGATGCTCTGCTCAGCGATCCTCTGCGCAACCTCAAAACCGCGCACCACATCCACAACGCTCTTCCGCGGAGGGTCATCGATTACGCCCCTGGCAAACATGGACCGCAGGATCCGGTGAACGTGATCATCGACCTCGGCCAGAGGCACCTGGCCGGAGTTGACTGCCTTTGCCAGTTCTGCCCCATAAAACAAATCGCCGGGCTCTTCATGATCAAGGCCCGCAGCCGATGCCTCTGCGGTGCTGTGAGCTCCTCCCCAGTCAGACAGTACGAACCCGTTGAATGTCCAGGCTTTCTTTAGCACGTCCGTGAGAAGGTACTTGTTCTCGCAAGCGTAGGCGCCATTCACGCGGTTGTAGGAACACATCACCGCGGCTGCATTCGACTCGCGCAAACCAATCTCGAACGCCAACAGATCGGTCTCTCGCATCGACCGCTTGTCGATGTTGACGTTGACTGCGTTCCGCCCGCTCTCCTGGTCATTCAGCGCGTAATGCTTGATATCGCCCAGCACGTGTTGCGCCTGCGTTCCTTTGATGAGCTGCCCGACCATCTTGCCGGCAAGTAGAGGGTCTTCGCCCATATACTCGAACGTGCGTCCGTCGCGAGGTTCGCGCGCGAGATTCACTCCCCCACCCAGGGACATGTTGTAGCCTTGGTCTCGCAACTCGCGTCCGATCAGAGCGCCGTACTCGTAGGCCACATCCAGATCCCAACTTGCCGCACCGGCCAGGTCGTCGGGAAGCGCGGTCGAATAACGGCCATTGTCTCCGCTATGCCTGACACCGTAGGCTGCGTCCGACATCTGGATGCCGGGAATCCCCAAACGCGGAATACCTACTACGTATCCGGCGCCGCCATTCGACTGCCCGGCTAGCGGACTCATCGGACTCAGGTCTTTCATACTAGTTCCGTGTAGGAGGGAAATCTTCTCGGCGAGTGTCATCTCTTTCACGACCAAGTCCGCCCGCTCATCCGGAGAAAGTTGCACGTTCATCCAGGGCCTCTCCGGCGCCGGATTTCCTGAGGCAGACTGAGCAACCGCAGGCAATTCTGCAACAGTGACGATCACCACGAGGATCGTAATGCTACGCACTACAGCGCCGGTCCAACATGAACATATATTCCAGTTCATAGATCCTTCTTTGTCCGCGCTGATGCTCAGCCCAAGCACCAGGTTTCCCTTTGGCACGCTGATGTCATTGAAGGCTTTTGCAATCCTGCCCCAGCCTTTGGCATTCGATTATGCCCGTTACCCCGACCGCACTATCGCTGGATCGAAAATTTATAGATCGTCTGCGTGCTGTAGACCGAAGGCGGTCGCAGAATTACCGACGGAAACGTCGGCTGATTCACGGCATTTGGGAAGTGTTGCGTCTCCAGGCAAAAGCCCGAATGTTTCCCGTACACAACTCCGCGCTTGCCGGTGATCGTTCCATCGAGAAAATTTCCAGAATAAAACTGCACTCCGGGTTCGGTCGTCCAGACCTCCATTTGCCGGCCTGAGGACGCATCAAAAACGCGGGCCGCAAGCCTGAGTTTGCCTGCTTCCGAGCTCAATGCGAAATTGTGATCGTAACCACCGGGGTCTCCCTTCATCTCCGCGATGTGGGTACCGATGGCGGTTGGCTGCGTGAAGTCAAGCGGAGTTCCTTTGACGGGCACCATCTCGCCCGTTGGAATCAGCGTGGCATCCACGGGCGTGTATTTCTCGGCGTTGAGTTGCAGCACGTCGCTCAGGATATCCTTAGCGCCATCGAGATTGAAATAACTGTGGTTGGTGAGATTGACAGGAGTTGCTTTGTCAGTCTTGGCCGTGTATTCAAGCTGCAGTTCATTGCTGTTGGTCAGTCGGTAGACGACCGTGACGAGCAGACGCCCGGGGAAGCCTTCATCTCCATCGGGACTGTCATAGGTGAACCGGACCGCTGCCCCATTCGTTTCATAGACTTTTTCCGCCTTCCAGACCACGCGGCTTAAGTCCTTCGACCCGCTGTGCAGGCTATTGGGAGGATCGTTGATTTCCAGCGAGTATTCTTTTCCGTCCAGCGTGAACCTGCCCTTCGCAATGCGGTTCGCTACTCTTCCCACGGTCGCACCGAACCAGGGATGCTTTCCCAGGTAGCCCTGAAGATTGTCGAACCCCAGAACGACATCGCCTAATTTTCCAGATCTATCTGGGATCCACAATTCGGTGAGGGTCGCGCCATACGTGATGACCTTGGCGCTGCTGCCTCGCGAATTCTTCAATAAGTACAGATCAATTGCCGTACCGTCATCCAGAGTTCCAAACTTGCTGGTTTCCACGGAAGCCTCCGAGCTTGATTCATGTGGATTCGCTGCCCAACCGGCGCCCACCATGCAAATCACAATTAACATGAGGACTTTGTTCCTTGCCCCATCAACATTCATCGCACTCCCCTAAGTCCCGACCACCCTAAAGTCGAGATCGGACTGAATAAACGTAAACGTTTACGTTAGCATAAGGCAAGTAACACCTTTCTCCGCCCCCGCGGCGGAGACTTCTCGCCTGGCAAAGGCCGATCCAGAAACAAATCGGAACCGTTCTCACGTACGCAACAAATAGTAGGAAAAGGGGTTACTCTGTCAGCAGCTCACAGTCGACTCTCTTCTGTCGTTGACAATCGCTGCTGCAAGGTGCCACAGTGAGCCGGCGTCATTGTTGTCGCAGTTATCGGAATCGATTCCGGATACTGTGAAACAAGGCGCTCAACGCATGTTGAAGCTGCCGGTGATATCTTTTCAGCGTTAGTGTCGGCTTGGAAACGCACTGCAAGCTCGCGCTCCAGAACCTGATTTCCTCGAGGTCTTCGCAATATGCGAGACAGAAACTCATTTCCTCGCTCCTTCCTGGCGGTCATCTTCGTGTTGAGTCTCGCCTCATCGGCGACCGCACAATGGACACGAATGAACCCCGTGGTTGCGATCCAGCAACAAACCGATGGTGCGATCTTCACCATGAAGTCTGGGACCCTTCGGCTGCAGGTATGCTCGGACTCGATCGTCCACGTGCTCTACTCTCCGACTGCTTCCTTCCCCCCAAGCCATCCCGATCCCGTCGTCATCAAGACAAGTTGGCCGGCGACCAAGTTCGCCATGCAAAGCAGCGACGAAGAAGTGACGCTGACCACCTCACAGTTGAAGGTCGTCGTCACGCGCAAAGCCGGCGCGATCACTTATCGTGATCTCGCGGGCAAGCGGCTCGTGCAGGAAGCAACTAGGAGCCTGACGCCGACAAAAGTGAACGGCGAGGATACCTATCGCGCCGAATCCTTTGTCAGCATCTACGGATCCCGCGAAGCATTCTACGGACTCGGTCAACACCAGGCCGGCGTGTGGAACTATCGCGGCGAATCCGTTGACATCTCGCAGGACAACACCAACATTGCCGTACCCTTTCTGGTGTCGAGCAATGGCTACGGGATTTTCTGGAATAACGATTCCCGCAGCCGCTTCAACAACCGCTTCGCCAACTACCTCTACATCAGTTCCGAAGTCGCCGACGTCATCGATTACTATTTCTTCTACGGCCCAGATCTCGATAAAGTTATCGCCGCCTATCGCGAACTTACGGGGCAGGCGCCAATGTTTGGCAAGTGGGCCTACGGATTCTGGCAGTGCAAGAACCGCTACAAATCGCAAGCAGAGATACTGGGTGTCGCCCGCAAGTATCGTGATCTGCACATTCCCGCGGACAACATTGTGCAGGACTGGTTCTGGTGGAACCGCAAGGGTGAATTCGTTTTCAATCAGAACTATCCCGACCCCAAGGGGATGGTTGACGAACTGCATCGTGAGAACTTTCACCTCATGATTTCCATCTGGCCCTTCTTCGAACCGGGATCGGCCAATTACGACTTCATGGACAAGAAGGGCTGGTTTATCGACAAGTTCAAGTCCGCCAAGTTGCCCTATCATGCCGATGGCATGGCGGTGTACGACGCGTCCAGCGCGAAGGCCCGCAAATTTTATTGGGATCAGGTCGACCAGGGGCTGTTCAACATCGGAGTGGATGCCTGGTGGATGGACACGACCGAGCCGGAAACCGAAGGTCAGGAAGAAAACATTCAGCTGGGCCACACCCTGTCAATCGGCAGCGGCGATCGATACGTAAATGCCTATCCTCTGCTGGATACGGAAGGGGTATACCAGGGTCAGCGGGCCGCGTCAGACAAGAAGCGTGTTTACATTCTTTCGCGTTCTGCCTTTGCCGGATCGCAGCGCAACGCGGTCACGGCATGGTCGGGCGATATCAACTCCGACTGGTTCAGTTTTCGCCGCCAGATTCCCGCCGGACTGAACTTTGCTCTTTCCGGAATTCCTTACTGGACCACCGACATCGGCGGATTCATCTCCGGTGACCCCGACGATCCAGCCTATCGCGAACTATTCGTGCGCTGGTTTCAGTACGGCACATTCAACCCCATCTTGCGGGTTCACGGGACCCGCAAAACCGATCAGAACGAACTCTGGTCGTACGGACCCGACGCGCAGAAGATTCTCGCCAGCTTCGATCGTTTGCGTTACCGCTTGCTGCCCTACACATACTCTCTGGCATGGAAGACGACCAACGACAGCTACACTCCTATGCGTCCTCTGGTAATGGATTTCCGCACCGATGTGCGCGCAGAGAATACTTGGGACGAATTCATGTATGGCCAGGCCTTTCTGGTAAATCCAGTAACCGACCCGGCAGCCATCCGTCGCCAGGTTTATCTTCCGGATGCGAAGTGGTACGACTTCTGGAGCGGGGTATCCAGTCGCGGCGCTGGAGAGATCACCGCCGAAGCTCCGAGCGATCGTTTGCCGCTTTACGTTCGAGCGGGCTCGATCGTTCCTTTAGGCCCCGATCTCCAGTGGTCGACTGAAAAGCCTGCCGATCCGATTGAGCTGCGCATCTACGGCGGCGCGGATGGGGAGTTCACGCTCTACGAGGACGAGAACGACAACTACAACTACGAAAAGGGCATCCACGCCATCATTTCGTTCCGATGGGATGACGCCAGACAAGTGTTAACCATCGGCGACCGGCAAGGAGAGTTCCCGGGGATGCTCACCAGTCGCACGTTCCATGTTGTCTTTGTGGCCGAACAACACGGCGTCGGCATTGAGTCTACCGCAGCTGCTGATAAAGTCGTGCAGTATTCCGGGAAGCAGGTTACAGTCACGCTACCATGAGCGGAGGCAAGCTCGTGTGGTGATAGCCGCCCTCGGCTGTCTCCTGGGCGAAGCGCCGCTTCCAGACGTTCAGGAGCCATGTATGTCTCGCTTAGAGGGTTGTTGGCGGATGCCGGGCAACACGGGAAGCAATCCGCCTGGAACGAAAGTTGGTTACTGCGGAGGCACAGGTTACTGCGGAGGCACAGGTTCCTGCTCTACCAGCTTGAATCGCTTCCTGTCGGTTTCCGCCTGACGGGAAGCCTGTTGTAAATCTGAGAGACGTTTTACGAGTGTTGGAATTTCCTCGCGCTGTCCACTACGTCCCGAGTGCCGCAAAGCAACAATCAGATGATAAATAGCGGTCTGGTCGGAAGCGGAGTACCGCAGCGCGAGCCGACATTGTTCAACGGCGAGATCGTACCGGCCCGAACGTATGTACATACTCGCAAGGAGATCCCTTGCCTCTGCCAAATCGGGTTTTAGCTTCACTGCTCGCAGTAAAGAGTTTAGTGCTTCACCGGATGCTTTCTTGCCGGCGTCCGTGTCCGCGTCGGACCCCTGGCTGATCAGTAACTTGGCGAGCAGATAATGCAGTAATGGATTGTCTGGGTGAGCTTTCAACTGTGACCGTACTTCTGACAATGCTTCGTCGGGTTGATTCTTTTGCACTTCTGTGAGGTCCATGGCATACGAACTCAGACTCTGTGCGGAATCAAGGTGCTCGGCCGTATTGAAATCGGCTTCCGCCTCTTCGTACTGCGCAAGTTGCGCATAGAGCAAACCGCGCGAGATATATAGCGATGGGTCGTCGGAAATGCGCTGCAAGCCGGCATCGATCATATCAATCCCGACTTGAAAGGACTCGTGATCCAGACAGAGCGCCGCAAAAGCGATGTAGTAGTTTGCATTCGCCGGGCTCAAGACAATCGCCTGCCGAAGCAGAGACACTGCTTTAGGGGTATTTCCCACAGCCTCAAAGGCCTCGGAGGCCAGGCTCAGGATATCTGAGTCGGATTGGTCGGTCGCGAGCAGCGGTTCAAGTACCTTTAGAGCGGCTTCATGCTGCTTCGCTCCGACCAGTACTACCGCCAGGTCATATTTTGGATAAGTCTGCTCAGGAACTAACGTTGCAAGCCGTTCAAATATGGAGACCGCCTTCTGATATTGTCTCGTCTGCACGAGACAATAGCCATATACCTCGAGTGAGTAAGGATGATTCAAGATCACTTCCGTGCTGAGAAGGAAATGCTCATTCGCAGCCAGGCAATTTCCCTGCCTTCCCTCAAGAATCGCGAGCATTTCGTGAGCGGTTTCATCTCTTGGGTCAACTTTCAATATTCTCTTGAGCAGCGGGAGTGCTCGCTTATCCTGTGTCGGATAGAGGAGTTGCACTTCACCTTTCAGAGCTGCTGTGTAGTTCGGAGAGAGACTCAACGCGCTGTCAAAGGCATTCAACGCGTCATGGTTGCTGCCCTTGATCGAAAGTACAATCCCTTCCAATGTCCAAAGACGGAAGTCGTTGGGCGTCTCGTGCAAGGCGGATCTAGTGAGTTGTAAAGCCTGGTCGTACTCCTGAGCACGAATCAACGATTGTATCGACGCAATCGAGGCCTTGGTGGCTTGCCCTTGAGCAACTAAAGCTGCTCCTAAAATGAAAAGCGCCACGCGTTTGGCAGGAAACATAGAACCGTCATCTCTATGCATGAAACGTTAAGAACAGCGTCAACGTTCGGTGGCAAGCGTCTTATTAGCGCGCCCAACCCATATTCGGAATGATAGCGTGCCCTTCCCGAATGGTAATGAGTTGATCACATTTCACATTAGGGTATTTTTCCGTGACGCCACTTGGCCAGCGAATCACCAGATCCGCAGTGGTCGCCTGGCCAAGGCCAAAATGAAGGCGAGAGTCGTTACACGAATAGAAACTCGATTGGCTCAGGACTTCCTGAGCCTGGACCCGGCCCGAGTATCGGGTCAACACACGGGCGCCGATGGCGCTACGATTCGATTTAGTTCCGACGAGCTTGACTTTCAACCAGTGGTGTATTCCTTTCAAATCATTTCGCAGTAGTGAAGGCGGCTCGTTCATATTCAGGATCAGAATATCCAGATCGCCGTCGTTGTCGAAATCGCCGAAGGCACAGCCACGGCTTGAATGCGGCGTCGTGACGCCCGGACCGGCATTGGCGATCTCTTCAAAGGTGCCGTTCCCCAGGTTCCTAAAGAGAATGCGAGGGCACTTATCCGGATACTGCGGGAGTTTCTTTTCGACCTCCGGGTACACGCCTCCAGTTACAAAAAAGATGTCAGGCCAGCCATCGTTATCGAGATCAAAGATCCCAGTTCCCCAACTGGTGAAGCGAATTTCAACACCGAGTTTCGCCTGCAAAGTCCGGTCGTCAAAATTGCCGGCGCCGTCGTTCTTGTACAACACTTCTGTGTCTTCGGCAAAGTGGGTCTTGAAAATATCCAAATGGCCGTCCAGATCGTAGTCTCCGACACCGACTCCCATCCCCGCTTGTTCCGCTCCGTCATTGCTCAGGGCCACGCCACGCTCAACCCCCTCCTCTTTGAAGGTTCCGTCGTGCTGATTGATGAACAGGAGGCTGGGAGTCGAGTCGCAAGCGACATAGATGTCGGGCCAACCGTCCTCGTTGAAGTCCGCCGCCACGACGGTCATTCCATAGCTGGGCCAAAGCTTCCCAATGCCAGACTCAACGCTGACATCGGTAAAGGTTCCATCTCCATTGTTTCGGTAAAGGGAGTGCCGGCCGAAGGGAAGGCCCCTTGGACCACAGGTGACGGGAAGACCCTTCCAATTACAGTTGACGTTAGATCCTGGTCTGGGAACGTGCTCGAAGTCGAATTGCACGTAATTGGAGACGAACAGATCCAGGTGACCATCCCGGTTGTAATCGAGGAAAGAGCACCCCGCGCCCCATCTGACTTCGGAGGTTTCTAAGCCAGCTTCTTTGGTCACATCTTTAAACGTACCGTTTCCCAGGTTGCGGTAAAGCCGATTCTGGCCATAGTAGGTACAGAACAAATCTTCATAGCCGTCGTTGTTGTAGTCACCGATACAGACCGCGTTAGCCCAGCCAGCTGCCTCAAGCCCTGCCGGCCCGGTTACATCGGTAAATGTTCCGTCCCGATTGTTCTTGTAAAGCCGATTGGATGCTCCGGGAGGAGCGCCGCTCAATCTGGTCCCGCTGAGAAGGAAGATATCGATCCATCCGTCATTGTCGTAATCAAAGAACGCGCAGCCGCAGCCATTGGCTTCGATGATGTATTCCTTGTGGTCGACGCCGCCGTAGATCACTGGCGCAATCAGTCCCGCCGAAGCCGCAACGTCGGTAAAAGAAGCGTCAAACGGACGGCCGGATTCCGTGGGCTTCTTCTGAGCGGTTGTGCGCCGCCCTCCCATGCCACCTGCCTGCTGGGCACCGCATCTTGCCGAGAACATCCCGGCAAGAGCTGCCAAGGAAAGACGAAGGAAATGGCGCCGTCCGGTTTGCATTGCCCCGATTAAAACCTCGTGAAAATCGCTCCTGATCACGATACTACGAATTCGCGCAAACGTTAACGATTACGGCCATTGTCGCGGTACCTGACTTCCCAGTAAATCGATCAGCTAATGGATTTCTATTATTTTGTTCTTGACAATCAGGCCATAGGTGGGCTACAAGGGGACCGCCGTAAACGCTTACGTAGGCCGTAAACGTTTACGATCCTACGTTCTCTTGGGCGAGAAGGCTGAATGAACCGAGGCAAGCGTCTGATCACGATCTCCGATTTTCAAGGAGGCTCCATGGCCGGCATGAAAGCTGCAAGAATCGTATCCCTCATTATCCTTCTAAGCTTGGGAGGAGTGCCGGCATTCGCTCAGTTCTTAAGCGGAATTGAGGGTACGGCAAAAGACCAGTCCGGCGCTTCAGTCGGCGGAGCCAAGGTCACCGTTACTGATACCCGGCTTGGGGTAACAAAAGCTGCTGTAACCAGCGAGGCTGGCTATTTCCGCATTGACAGTATCGCCGCGTCCACGTACACAGTGCAGATCCAGGCGACTGGCTTCAAGACCTGGGATCAGAAGGCTCTTACCCTTGAGGTCGGGGGAATCCGAACCATTGCCCCTGTACTGGAGGTCGGAGCAACTTCCACCGAAGTCAGCGTCTCCGCTACGGAGGTGTCCATCGATCTGGTCACACCGAGGACCGAGGCAGTCATTCCTGAATCCACCTTGAAGGAGACACCGCTCACCGGCCAGAACGTCTACGGCCTATCGGCCCTCACGCCGGGAATAACAGGAACCGGAGTGACCTCCGGAGACAACTTTACCAATGAGTACGCCATCAACATCAACGCCCCCGGATTGCGCCAGGAACAGAACGGATACCAGATAGACGGCGCGCAGACCAACACCCCGTCCAGAGGCGGCGGCACCTCCATCTCTCCCAATCCCGAAATCGTGCAGACCATGGAGGTGAGAACGAACGACTTCGATGCCCAAAAAGGAAGAAATGGCGGCGCGACGGTCGACGTCTTTACTGTCTCAGGCTCCAACAGCTTCCACGGAAACTTCGACTACGAATTCACGAACAATGATTTGTCTGCGCTCAACCATTTTGAATCTTCGGTTCCGACGTTCAAGCGCAATGAGTTCAGCGGCACGATGGGCGGGCCGGCTATCAAGAACAAGTTGTTTTGGTTTGGCGCTATCGACGTGCTCCGCTCCACTACAACCGGCAACGGCTCGGCCACGGTCGAGACGCAGGATCTCTATAACTGGGTTAAAACCAATCTCCCCAACACCGTGGCCTATCAGGCCCTTACCATGGCGCCGCCGGTGGCCTACGCCACCGCTTCCAGTCCCGGCGCGCTGACAGTAAGCCAGATAACCGGCAGTTACTTCCCGCTTCCGGCGGGAATCCCTGGCACTCTGGATGCGCTGGGCAATGTGAATTACACCACCACCGCGCCCAAGAACGGATACCAGTGGAGTTTCCGGGTCGATTACTATGCCAGCAAGAATGATCGCTTATACGTGGATGTGATTCGAACCTACGACACGTCGGCAAGCACGAATGCGCGCCCTGCGTTTGCCGCTCCAAGCACAAACCATTCCGATTTTGCAAACGTCGATTGGACACACACGTTCTCCTCGCATCTCCTGAATCAAGCAGGCGCGAATATCATTCGACCCTACGGTCAAAATGGGGCTAGCCCGGCTTTCGCCATACCGAATGTCAACGTAACTGGATTGCAGGGATTCGGAAACTGGGGACCTGGGAACTTCACCCAACAAACGGTCGCCTGGCGCGATGTCATGATCGCAACTGTGAAAGCCCACACCCTCAAGTTCGGCTTTGACCAGTTCAATATCCGCGAGAACGATACACAAGGCGGTGCGTTTGATCGCCCCACGTTCAACTTCGACAGTTTGCTCGACTTCATCCAGGACGGGGCGCTCACGGAAACGGGTACCCCGGTCAACCTCGTGTCCCACCAGGAAGCGCCCTATTATCGGCGATACCGTGAACTGTACACGGGATTCTTTGTCCAGGACGACTGGAAAGTCAGGCCGACATTTACCCTCAATGCCGGCGTCCGCTACGATCAAATGGCAAATTTCTTTTCCATTAATAATCCGCAACTGACTAATTTCACGCTCGGACAAGGTGCATCGTACGATGCTCAGGTCGCGGGCGGGATCGTGGGGCTTAGCCCAAATAATCATGTGCTGGACCATAATGTATGGGCGTTCACCCCCCGCGTAGGGTTTGCCTGGGACATTTTCGGAAAGGGCAAGACAGCATTGCGAGGCGGCGTTGGCATGTTCGCAGATCAACCGCCGTACCTGCACATAACAGACCTGGTTGCAGGCAATCTGCCAAACCAGTACACGCCCAGCCTAGACGTGCGGTCGGGGGATACGATTACGTTCCAGCTTTGTCAACCTCCAAACGGCTTCAATCTCGCCTGCCCCGTGTTGCCCACGAACAATGTCACGGTTGACCCGACGACTGGCGCGCTCTTCATCAACGGTGTTCTCTCGAGAGCAGGTCTCGGAGGATACTCTCCCAACTACAAACTGACCCAGGTCGAGGAGTGGACCTTGAGCCTGCAGCAGGAATTGCAAAAGGACCTGATTCTTGAAATCAACTATTCCGGGTCAGAGTCGCACCACCTGCCGATATACAGTCAGGACATTAACCGCTTTGCCGGAGACCTGATCGTAAACAACGGGACCTTGACGCGACTCAATCCGAACTTTGGCGGAATTAACTACACCACTTCCGACGGCAATGCCACGGGCAATCGTGGCACCGCGATGCTGACGCGCCGCATGTCCCACGGGCTGGCAGTTCGTGGCATCTACGGCTGGGGGAAGTCGCTGGATACTTCCAGCAGTTCGGCTTCGTTGAGTGGGGGCGCAATCACCTCAACTAATCAGAACGGTCCAGTCATCCAGAATGGCGATTTACCAGCACAGCGTGGCCGATCCGACTTCGACATACGACAGCAATTCGCCTTCGATGGCACTTGGATAGCTCCCAACCACTACGGTAATGCGGCGATGCGAAATGTTCTGGGCGGGTGGCAGTTCAGCGGCGTGTGGTTAGCGCAGACGGGACTGCCCTTCTGGGTCTACACCACCGCAGGTTTTTCGCCGGTCTGCTCCGGGGGAGTAGCAGCGGTAAATGGTGGATGCCCAGCCGGCAGCACAATCGTCGGCAATAGCGGAGGCGACTACAATGCGGACGGAAGCAACTACGACGTGCCCAACGTACCCGCTTTCGGGAGCCACCTCAGTGGCAAGAAGAAGAGCGACTTCATAAACGGGCTCTTTCCTGCCTCTGCATTCCCGGCACCCGCTTTGGGAGCGGAAGGGAACCTCGGTCGAAACACCTACGACAATGAGGGGTATAACAACGTTAACTTCACCGTTACGAAGTACTTCTCGGTTCCATGGTTCTTTGGAGAGAAGATGAGGATCGAGGGAAGAGGCGAGTTCTTTAACCTGTTCAACCGCTCCAACCTTATCTCCGTGCAAAATGACCTGTCCCAGGGTACTTTTGGCAAAGCGACGAGTCAATTGCCAGCGCGCAGCATCCAGATCCACGTGCGTGCAATTTTCTGAGGTAGTTGCACTTCGGGGAGAAGTGGGGACGGTGGTGTGTTGCTCCTCTGCACACCGCTCTATCACTTCTCCTCTTCTGCCAACTGGAAATGAGAAGGTGGCGGGAAGTTCGTTCCCGCTACGTCTCTTCACCCTGTGCCGCGGCTTGTGCTGCGGTACGAGAACTGTCTTTAAGAGGGTCCAAGGATGATCTCATCCGTCCGCCGGGGCAGCATACTTCTCCATGTGGCCACGATCCTGATGTTAGGTGTAATTCTGCACGCTCAAGAGTCTCAAGTTACCCTTGCACGCAACGGCCAGACCATTGTTCTTGAGCCCTATGCGCCCAACATTCTGCGTGTCACGCTGAGTTTGAAGCGCGAGTCGGCGCTGGCTCCGCCGGGATACGGCCTGATTGCCGCGCCCGCAGCCTCAGGTTGGAGCGCCAGCCAAACCGCGCTGGCGGATGTCTACCAGTCGGCCCGTATTGTAGCCGCGGTTGATCGCGATCGCTCTTCGAGCAAGCCGCCGGTTCAAACCGAGACTGACATCCACAAGTATTTCAATGGCTCCACTCCGCACACGCACATCACGCTCCGAACCCCAGAGGGCAAGATGCTGCTGGAACTCACTGGGTGGTTCCAGTCCGTGCCCAACCACAAGGACGGAACGGCGGACCTGGCCCGCGACCGCCGTTCCACCGACCCTGAGTTCTACGAGGTGGGCGCGACGTTTGCCTCACCGGATGACGAGCACTACTACGGCCTGGGCCAGAATCACGAGGGATTCCTCGATCATCGCGGCCATCCGGTTCGTTGCTGGGCAGATTACCGGGCTCCGGCTGCGCCCACCTTCTGCGTGCCGTTCCTGGTGACCAACAAGGGCTACGGGTTGCTGTGGGACAACCCGTCGAAGACCACCATCGAGCCGGGCTTCAACGAGCGCACCTCCTGGACCTCCCAGGTGGGCGACCGGGTTTCGTTTTTCGTGATTGCCGGGTCCACGGCGGATGAGATCTACGCGGGCTACCGCTTGCTCACCGGCCCCACGCCTTTGTTGCCCAAGGCCGCCTACGGCTACATTCAGTGCAAGCAGCGCTACGCCAGCCAGAAGGAGGTGCTGGACGTTGCTCAGGGCTATCGCGACCGCCATCTGCCTGCCGACGTGATCGTGGTGGACTGGTTCTACTACACCAAGATGGGGCAAATGGATCTGGACCCCAAGTTCTGGCCCGACCCATCGGCCATGAACAAGCAGCTCCACGAAATGGGCTTTGAGACCATGATCAGCGTCTGGCCGAGGTTTGTGCCCGATGACCGCTACTACGCCGAGCTGCGTCAGAAAGGCTGGTTGATTCATCTCGCTGACGGCACGCCGATCGACGGACTGCCTTATGACCGTGCGGGATCCGACATCGACACCACGAATCCCGAGGCCGCCGCATGGTATTGGAAGACCATCCGCGACAATATCCTCAGCAAGGGTTTTGATTCCCTTTGGGCGGACGAGACCGAACCCGACCTGCCCCCCAACGGCGCCTACTTCCACATTGGCCCAGGCACGCAGTTCTTCAACGTCTACCCGCTCTTCCACACTGCGGCTCTCTACAACGGCTTCCGCAAGGACGAGCTGGGGCGGCGGGCGCTGATCCTGTCGCGTGACGCCTACTTGGGCGCACAGCGCAACGGGACCATCTTCTGGTCCTCCGACATTTATCCCACCTGGGACACGTTTAAGCGCCAGATTCCCACTGGGCTGGATTTTGCGGCATCGGGGCTGACTTACTGGTCGAATGACACGGGCGGCTGGCAGTATCTTCCCGAGGAGCACCACCCGGCCCATCCGCTGCTGCTGGATCCATCGGACGCCCGCGCCAACGTGGGCGGCTACGACGATTACCCAGAGCTATACACGCGGTGGTTCGAGTACGCCGCGTTCCTGCCCATCTTCCGTACCCACGGCAGCCGCCCCGCCAACGAGGTCTGGTCCTATGGCAGCCAGGCCGAGCCGATTCTGGAAAAGTACCTCCGCCTTCGCTACCAGCTCATGCCCTACATTTACTCGCTCGGCTACCAGACCTGGCTCAGCGGCGCGCCGTTCATGCGCGCCCTTCCGCTGGATTTCCCCAACGACCCCAAGGTAGCCGACCTGCGTGACGAATACATGTTCGGCCCGGCCTTCCTTGTGGCTCCGGTCACTGAGCAGGGTGCAACTAGCCGCCAGGTCTACTTGCCGGCCGGCGCCGACTGGTACAACTACTGGACCAACGAGCGGATAATGGGCGGCCAGACCATCGTCGTGGCCGCGCCCATCGATAGCCTCCCGCTATTCGTACGGGCTGGTTCGATCGTCCCGCTGGGCGTGCCGGTCGAGAGCACGCATCAAAAGCAGGCTATCGACCGGGTTCGCGTCTATGCCGGCGCCGATGCGAGCTTCACGCTGTTCTCCGATGACGGCACAACCTACGCCTACGAAAACGGTGCGGGCTCCATCACTCACTTACGCTGGGATGACGCCGCTGGCAAGTTTACTCACGAGGGGGCGGAAGCCTGGACGGGACCGGACAGCGCATTGGTGGAAGTGGTCAAGCGCTAGAGCATTCCTCCCTGAGCGGTCCTCTTGAACCTGCTTTTGAAACGAATCTGTCAGACCCCTCAGAAACCGCCGGGAACTTGATAAGAGAACGCTTTCTATGTGCCGTCTACCGCGATTCGGACTCGTGGGCATTCTAGTCCTGTTGCTGATCGCCCCTGCAGTCGCGACCGAAAAGTCGAGCGCGACACAACTCATCGAACTCGCCAGATCGAACAGTCCCAGTCTGCGGGACGCGATCACCGCCAGTTTCGATGCCAAGGACCTAAAGGACGGAACGGCCTGGATGGCTCGGGGGCCAGACTTTTTCTTTGCCAGCGAAGCGCCTTCGAAACCAGCGCTTTTCATCGACGGAGCTTCCGGGCCGCCGATGCAGAATTTGTCCGGCTCCGATATTTGGTACACTCCTGCCCGCATCGAGCCCGTGGGAAAGTTGCACTCGTTTTACTACATCATCCAGAGCACGAAGTTCGGAGGCCGCCTGGAGCTGCCGGCGTTCGGCCCTTTCTCCTATCAGCAACCCGGAATACCATCCGGGAGGCTATCACCGAAGATCGTGCATACCAGCAAGATCTACGATGGCATGAAGAGCGAGTACTGGATTTACGTGCCCGCGCAATATGACCCGCAGACGCCCGCCGCGCTCATGGTCTTCCAGGACGGGGAGTTCTACCTGGATCGGGACGGCAAGAATCCCGCGCTCAACGTCATCGACAATTTGATTGCGCAAAAGAAGATCCCGGTGATGATTTGCGTTTTCATCAACCCCGGCGACATTCAAAGCTCGCCGGGAACACCCACGTTTAATTTCGTGAAAGCATATTCAGAAAAATGGCAGCGCACGCTTAAGGATTCCATGCGCAGCACGATGTATGACACCGTAAGCGACCGCTATGCCCGCTTTCTGCGGGATGAAGTGCTCGCCGAGGTGGGAGCGAGATACAACATTCGTAAGGATGCATACAGCCGGGCGATTACAGGCCTCTCGTCGGGCGGCATCTGCTCGTTCAATGCGGCGTGGCAGATGCCCGATCAGTTTAGTCGGGTGATTTCTTGGATCGGCAGTTTCACCGGCATTCAGTGGAAGGAAGATCCTGCGGTTGCGGACGGCGGACAGGATTATCCGGAGAAGGTTCTGCACGAATCTCGGCGCAATCTTCGCGTATGGCTGCAGGACGGGGCCGAGGATATGGAGTTGGAGAAGTACGGCAGCTGGCCGTTGGCCAACCTTCGGCTTGCCAATGCGCTGAAGTTGAAGAACTATGACTTTCACTTAAGTTTTGGCAACGGCACCCATAATTCGAGCCAAGGAGCAGTGGAATTTCCAGAGGAGATGGTGTGGCTCTGGCGAGATTACGACTCTAGCAAAACCGCGCAGATCTATGAGATAGAAATGTCGGAGAAATCCAAGCCGCTCTTTCGAGTGTCGATCACAAATCGTGAGACCGAATAGGGCATGAACCGGGCAACAATAATCGGCGTTCAATTCCTTATCACGTCCAAAATCCGTTCGGCCGCCCAGTCGGGAGCTCCGTATAGCTTCGGGTTAATTCGATGTATTGAGGACCAGGACCGTGGCAATGGGGTCGAGTGCCTTAGCGGGCAGGTGCACGTTCACGCTGTCGCCGGTCTGCATCAGCTTCAGAGGCGTGTGAGTGGGGTCGGCGAGTAAGTAAGCGCTGGTGACCTTGCGGGGTGGTTTGACGAGATGGAAGGAGCCGCTGCCAGGCCAGGTAAAGATCTCGATATAAATCTTGTCGGCCTTGGTGGTGGAACGCCAGTTCCATGAAGGGATGAACTTGGGGTTGCCCATCTTCTCTTCCTCAATGGGGCTTAACGCGCCAGCCTCAGGGCCGAAAAGCGTTGGCTTGCTGTCATAGATAGCTTCGCCGTTGACGGCCAACCACTTGCCTATTTGCTGGAGGCGTTCGGCCTCAGCAGCCGGAATGACGCCCTTTGAGTCTGGGCCGACGTTGAGAAGATAGTTGCCGCCCTTGCTGGCGATATCGATGAGATTGCGCAGCAGGGTCTCGACGGACTTGAAGTTGGTGTCGTAGGACTTGTAACCCCAAGTGGCGTTGATGGTCATGCAGGACTCCCAGTCGCGGCCCGGAAAACCTTGGGGAGGGATGTACTGCTCCGGAGTTTCAGTGTCACCCTGGTAGCTTCCGCCGAGACGGTTGTTCCAGATGAGATTTGGGTGCTGGTTCAGCAGGGTGACGATCTCCGCTGCGCGGTCCGGGGTCATGTTGGCAGTGGGCGTGTCGAACCAGACAACGACTGGAAACTCCGCATATTGGGTCAGGAGTTCTTTGATTTGTGGAATGGCCTTGGTGTGGAGATAGCTGTCGAAATCACCGTCCTGGGCCGAATCCCAGTGGTGGCTTGCGGAATCATGATTGCCGGTCTTGTAGGCGGACCCGCCCGGCGCGGTCCAATCCTGGTCCTGGGAGTAGTAAAAGCCGAGCTTCATACCCTGCTTCCTGCACTCTTCAGCGAGTTCGCGGAGTGGGTCGCGCTTAAAAGGAGTTGCGGCAACGATGTTGAAAGAGTTTGCCTTAGAATCGAACATGGCAAAGCCGTCGTGGTGCTTGGCGGTGATGACCATATACTTCATCCCGGCAGCTTTGGCGAGGGCCACAATTTCCCGAGCGCTGAAACTGGTGGGATTGAACCGGGGCGCGAGGGCCTTATATTCCGCAACTGGGATGGAAGCGTTATTCATAATCCACTCGCCGATGCCTGGAATCTGCTTGCCGTCCCAGGTGCCCGCCGGGATGGAGTAAAGACCCCAGTGGATGAACATACCGAAGCGGCCTTCGCGCCACCATTGCATCCGGGCATCGCGCTGGGCGAGGCTCTCGGTGTCCTGAATGGAGGGGACGGGATGATGAATCGGCTGCGTATCCGGCTTGCTGCGCTCAAACTGTGCATGACTCAGAGAAACCGCGACTAAAATCACCACGGTGGCAATATTGCGGCAAACGAGGTTCAAGAAGATTCCCCATTGTGAACAGCCATACTGCGAGATTGTATGCGAAAAGCTGTTCCGAGAAATGCAACTTGTCCGCGCAGTCGACATCGCGAGGCACAAAATCAACTACGGAAACGGGCTTCGAAGCACGCTCACCATCCCAGGCATTCTCGAACACTGGCCTTGACCGATGGGAGGGGCGGATGTCAAACTGTTGCTGGCAGGATTGAGAGAAAGCGCTTGGGCGCGGTTTTTCTCTTCTGCGTGCGTTCGCCGTACAATAAACGTACAATGGAAGCGGGATTGTGGGGCATTTGGGCCTTTAGGCCGGATGCAGAATCAGTAAGTTACGTGTTATCAATGTTATGGAGTAGTTCAAATCCCCCCTTCCGCACCAGTAACTCCTTTATAATGAAATAGTTAGTAGCGCATTTTGGAATCGTACAATAATCGTACAACGTTTCCACCCTCCGGAGTATTATCTGTTGCTAACTGGCCGCGTAGATCTTCGAGCGAAGCCTCCCCGCGAGTCTGAGGTTGGAAGTGTGGATATCCCGGGCTCCGCCGTAGATCCTAAGTGAGGAGCCACGGTTTACGCGTCTGATCGGTAGGTAGCGAGTGGGAATAGCAAGACGGTGAGGGGAGGTCCCCACCACGGCTTGAGGATACCTGAGACCCCATTGCATCTGCTGAAGAACTTACGCGCGCCCAACACGGACGTCAGGAAGCCACGGAAGAAGAATTGGCGACTCTTCCCCTTCCAGCCTTGTAACCAAGGCAGCAATCGGGCCCGATGTCCTCCGTCCTACTGTTCGATGGTCGTCTCCGACTTGGTCGGCTTCTGTGTCACTTGCTGCGCATTCGGCAATTGCGAACGATCCCACCCACCACCCAGGGCTTCCACCAGCGCCACGGCGGAGGTGATCTGTTGCACCTGAAGAGTATTCAGAATCTGCTGGTCCGCCAGCACTGTAGTCTGGGCAATCAGCACGTCGACGTAGGGATCGACGCCCGTCTCGTACCGCGCCTGTTCGAGCTTGAGGTAGGTTTGAGCGGAATTCACTGCCTGCTGCTCTTGCTGGATCTCCTTGGATAAGATGCGAACTTCAGCAAGAGAATCTTCCACCTGTTGAAATGCGGCAAGCACCGTCTGACGGTAGCTGGCCAGATCCGCATTATAGGTTGCAACGTATTGTTGGACGGTGGCGCGACGCAAACCGGCATCGAAGATAGTTTCCGGAATCGACGCACCGACAGACCAGAAGCGGCTCGGCCAGGACAGCCAATGGCTAAAGGATGAACTCTCAAAGCCACCCTCCCCGCTCAAAGTCAGGTTCGGATAATAGGCCGCGTAAGCGATGCCGATCGCGGCATTCGCTTCGGCCATAGTGCGCTCGGCGGCGGCAACGTCGGGTCGGCGCTCGAGCAGTTCCGAGGGCACGCCGACCGGAATCGGCGGTGGAGCAATGGTCATCGGCTTCACGGGAATGGAGAAATTCGAGGCGGCCTTGCCTAGGAGTACCGCGATCGCGTGCTCATACTGCGCTCGCGCGATTCCGACGTTGGTTGCTCCTGCCTGCGCGCTTCGTAGCGTGGTTTCAGCTTCAACCACAGAGATCTGGTCGTCGATGCCGGCTTCATAGAGTGCACGCGTCAGTTCGTACGCCTTCTGGTCCGCCGCAACGGTATCGTCATAGATCTTTTGCAGTTCGTCCTGGCCACGAATCTCGAAAAAATACTCCGCGAGGCTGGCCTGCTCGGTCAGACGCTCGTTCTCGAGGTCGGCCGCGCTGACTTGGGCAGCGTACTGGGCTTGGCGCACCGTGTTGCGGACCTTGCCCCAAAGATCAGGTTCCCAGGACGCTTCGAGCGGCAGGGAATAGAGCGTGCTTTGCAGTTGCGGGCTCGAAGTGGTGCCCGTGCCAGCCGAATTAGCGTTGGCCGAGCCCACATTCGCCGAAGCCCGCGAGTGCGTGACCGACGGCACAACCGACAGCGTCGGAAAGTATTGCGAACGTGCTTCACGCACCACTGCGCGGGCTTCCATGAAGTTCTCGAAATATTGTTTGATGTTCTGATTGTCAATATTCAGTTGGTCTTCGAGGGCGTTCAGTTCGGGATCGTTGAAGATCTCCCACCACTTGCCGCGCAGCTTCGCATCCGCAGGCTGCGCAACCGTCCAGCCTTCAGTTTCCTTGAACCGGGCGGGTGATTCCTTGTAGACCGCAGGAGGCGCCGGCGGCGAAGGTGGGTGGTATTTCGGTCCGACCACGCAGCCCGATAACATTAACAAGAGCGCAGCCGCAAACAGCCTGCTGTTCACTGGTTTTCGCGTGAAGATCTTCATAACGTTTCTGCCTAACCAACCGTTCATCTCAGTCCACCGTGCTAGTACCGTGACCGCGTGATTGTGTAGTCAAATGTATGTCGCGCCTTCTTGCGAGTAAAGTTCCAATGGATCGGAATGCGGCCACGATTCATGCGCCGATTCCATGCCCGGACTTGCCGCCGGAGAGATGCTCGATCTCCCATCCGGCGTTGGCCCAGGCATTGCCGGGAAAGCAGGCTGATGGCGATTTCCGCCTGGTTCAGCCAACTGCCATGTTTCGGTATGTAGTGCACGGTGAACCGTTCCCACAGCCAGCTTCCCACCTTCTCGCCAAAGCGTTCCACCACCGCCTTGCGGGTATGCGAGTTCAGATTGTCCAGCACCAAATGGATGGTATCGGCCTCGGGATAGTGAATCGCGATGTCCAGCCGGTAATCAGCAAACTGGGGCGAAGAGCGGTCGGCGGTGACTTTGGAGAAATACCGTCCCGCCTTCGGCTGCACCCCGCAGAACACGTTGGCCGTGCCACAGCGTCGGTATTCGCTGTCTCGTCGTGCCACTCGTCCGGGCCGCAGGGGCTGCGGCGGACGAATCTCCTGATGCAGGACCACCGGCTTCTCGTCCATGCAAACCACCGGTTCCCGCTCGCTCAGCGGTTTTTCGTAGACGGCCAAGATATCCTCCATGCGCCGGATATACTCTTCATCCAGTTCTGCCACGCACCACATTTTTTCCCCGCCACGGCTTCAGGTCGTGGCTTTCCAGCAGGACGCGGATCGTCTCCCGTCCCACCCGCGGCGCCAGTTTGCGTTTCACCACTTCTTCGGTCAGCAGGCGCACCGTCCAACGCGCACGGCCTTCGGGCGGCGGGCCACAGACCAGGGCGACGATGCGCTGTCGCTGTTGTGGACCCAGCAAAGCCGCTTTCCCCGGCCGGGGCCGCTCGTACAAGGCCCGCTCCAGCCCGCCTTGCCGAAAGCGTTGGCTGGTCAGCCATACCGTCTTCGGGGTCAACGCCACGTTCTTGGCCACCTGCCGTACGGTCTGCCCCTGGGCTAGTTGGCGCAAGGCCAAAGCTCGTAACACCGTGCGCACGGGCTGCAATCCGCTCTGCAACAAGGCCCGCAACTCCTGCTGCTCTTGTTTGGTCAGTCGAACCTGCGATGGCGGTTTCATGCCCCAGCTATAAGCTCGGACAGGGTATTCAACAAATATCAAACTGTATTACTATTTATGTGGTCATAATACTAGCTGGCCTCCGGAGCCGGGAAGGGATATCGCGCTGTTTTCCCCTCCATGCGCAGCCGCAGCCGATCGAACGCCAAATAGACAACCGGCGTCGTGTAGAGCGTGAGCAACTGACTCAAGATCAGCCCTCCCACAATCGTGATGCCCAAGGGCCGGCGGAGCTCAAACCCCGTGCCCGTCCCCAGCGCCAATGGCAGAGCGCCCAACAACGCAGCCATCGTCGTCATCAGGATGGGACGGAAGCGCAACATGCACGCTTCAAAAATCGCATCGGTTGTGTTCTTTCCCTCCTGGCGCTCGGCCTGAAGAGCGAAATCGATCATCATGATGGCGTTCTTTTTTACGATTCCGATCAGCAGCACAATGCCAATGATGGAGATGACGTTCAGATCTTGTTTAAAGAGCAGCAATGCGAGCATCGCGCCTACGCTTGCCGACGGCAGGGTGGAGATGATCGTCAGGGGATGGACCAGGCTTTCATACAAAATGCCGAGAACGATGTAGACCGCCAAGAGCGCCGTCAGAATCAGCACGGGCTCGGTGCCGAGGGACTGCTGGTAGGCCTGCAGCGTGCCGGCAAAAAAGCCTTGCAGCGTCGATGGCGTGCCGAGCCGTTTTTGCATCTGGGTGATGCTCAATGTGGCATCGCTCAAGGACACGTTCGACGCAAGATTAAAGGACACGGTGACCGAGGGGAATAAGCCGGTGTGGTTGACGGCCAGTGGTGTAGTGTTAGCTTGGCTCTTGGCCACCGCGAGCAGCGGAATGTTACCGCCGCCGGACGCTTGAAGATAGATGTCTTTCAATCCTTCCGGGCTTTGCCAATACTGGGGAGCGACTTCCAGCACCACGTAATACTGATTTAACTGCGTGTAGATGATGGACACTTCCGATTGGCCGAATGCGCCGTATAACGCCGAGTCCAGCGACTGCACGGTAAGGCCGAGCTTGGCCGCAGTGACGCGATCGTAGGTCATCAGCTCGTCCAGGCCGCCATTCTGCTGGTCTGAGCTCACGTCCTGCAGACCGGGCAGGTGCTGCATCTGAGTCAGCAGGATCGGCGCCCACTTGGAAAGATCCTGCACATTGTCGGATTGGAGAGTGTACTGGTACATCGCATTGCTGGACCGGCCACCGATGCGCAGATCTTGCGCGGCTTGTAGGAACGCGGAAGCTACCGGCATACGGTTCAATTGGGGGCGCAAACGGTCGATGATCTGAGCGGCACTGACGTTGCGCTCCGCCAGCGGTTTGAGCGCAATGTAGAGGGAGCCGGTATTCGTGGCCCCGCCGCCGCCGGTGAACGCAATCACATTTGCGACGGCAGGATCATTCTTGATCACGGCGCCGATCTGCTGAATGGAATCGTTCATCGCCGGAAAGGATGAATCCTGCGGCCCGCGCACGCTACCGCTGATCGCTCCCGTGTCTTCTACTGGGAAGAAGCCCTTGGGTATCTTGACGATCAGCACCACATTGAGTGCGATGGTGACGAAGAGAACGACGAGGGTGAGGGTCGGATGGTCGAGCACCCAATGCAGGCTGGTGCGATACACGGACAACACCCCGTCAAAGAACTTTTCGGTGGTCAGGTAGATGCGGCCATGCTTTTCCGCGCGCTCGTTCTTCAACAGGTGGGCGCACATCATCGGCGTCGTCGTCAGCGAGATGATCATGGACACGAAAACGGCCGTCGAAAGAGTGACGGCAAATTCGCGGAAGAGACGGCCCACGATTCCGCCCATCATGAGCAGAGGGATAAAGACGGCAATGAGCGAAATGCTGATGGTGAAGACGGTGAAACCGATTTCTTCTGCGCCCTTCAGCGCCGCGACAAAGGGCTTCATGCCGTTTTCCAGATGACGCGCGATATTTTCCATCACCACGATGGCATCATCGACCACAAATCCGGTGGCGATGGTCATGGCCATCAGCGAGAGATTGTCCAGGGTATATCCGAACAGATACATCACCGCGAACGTACCGACCAGCGAGACCGGCACCGCGACCGCGGGAATGAGGGTGGCGCGGCCATTGCGCAGGAAAACAAAGACGACGAGGATGACGAGGCCGATGGAAATGAGCAACGTCCTCTCGACGTCACTGACCGAGGCGCGGATGGTGGTGGTGCGATCAAGAACGATAGTGATATCGATACCGAGCGGAATGGTTGCCTGGATAAACGGGAGTTGCGCGCGGATGCGGTCGACCGTCTCAATGATGTTGGCGCCGGGCTGGCGGAAGATGATGACTGTAACCGAGCGCTTGCCGTTCAAATAGCCGGCGGCACGGACGTTCTGCACCGAGTCCGTCACCTCAGCGACATCGGACAGCCGGACCGCCGCGCCGTTCTTATAACCGACGACGAGCGG
>Ga0208191_1000542_pt1 | contig 25507 bp, 22 predicted proteins | sample June2015DPH_13_5_FD_184709 | JGI IMG/M metagenome (GOLD analysis project Ga0208191, IMG submission 184709) | Peatland microbial communities from SPRUCE experiment site at the Marcell Experimental Forest, Minnesota, USA - June2015DPH_13_40... | ecosystem: Environmental > Terrestrial > Soil >... | reverse complement strand
ACATCGCCCGCAACATGATCGCCCGGTGCAGACCCGCCAGGATGTCCGGCACCTTCTGCCCCAGAGACAAGCGATCCCGCAGTTCGGCTCCGGCAAAGACCGTGCACGTGCTGTTGATCTTTACGCTGCAAGTGCTCTCCTGTGCCAGCCTGCCGAGTTCATGCAGGCCAAGGTTCATTTCGTCGGCGATATATCCCAGGTAGCGGCCACATCCTGCCGCGCACCGGTCATTCATCTGGAAACTGGTGACGATGCCGGTGCCATCCACCTGAATTGCCTTGGTGTCTTGGCCACCGATGTCGAGCACCGTGCGCGTGCCGGCGAACATGGCATGAGCGCCCAGGCCGTGGCAGAGGATCTCACTGCGGATCTGTTCTTTCGGGAACGGAAGCCGTTGCCGGCCATAGCCAGTACCGACCATTCCCAGCACCCGGAACTCAAGCGATCTCACCGACTCAACGGCAGAGCGCAGTCTTGCTTCCCGTTCGTGGATGTCCGCCGGCGCAGCGGCCAGCGTCTGCTCGAGTGACGGACCGGCGTGCCGTTCAAATGCCCCCTCACCTGCCGCATTCTCGACCACCAGGATGGCGGCGTCGAACAGGCCACACAGGACGTCGAAAGAAGCGTGCTTCGAATTGCTGAACTGCTCCGCGAACTGCATGTAGTCGGCTGCGGCCAGATCGCGGAAGAAATCGCTTTTCCGCACCGCCAATTCGCTGAAATGTCCGGGAACGCGCGACTTCATCGCTTGGCAGATACGATTGAGCATTTCCTTGACTGCTTCCCGGTTGGGTGCGTATCGTGGCGCATCGGCACAACGGTCGAGCGCCGACTCCAGCCACTCCAACTGTTCCAGGTGTTGCTGCCGGCGGAAATTGCGCACCAGAGATCCAATAAACTTTTTTTCAATTCCTGAGAGTTCTGCGTCGGCTGCCATGGCATGCCGCACCAGCTCAAATCTTGATTGCACAAGCGCTTCGTCGCGAACGATCTGGGAAGCGACTTCGTAGTTGCTGCGGGTGTTGGTGATGCCGCGGCCCAGGACCCGGCCGGTTCGATCAAGCGCGACGGCCTTCGTCGTGGTCGAGCCCAGATCAATACCGAGCAGAACCTCCACTACGCTCATGCCATCACCACAGCAGTTCGCCTTTGTTCGAGCATTTGCAGGTAGCTCTCAATGCGGTTCTTGATGTTGGCCGCCGAGAAATATCGCGGATCCACGAGATCGCTCTCGATGAATCCGCCGGGCACACCCGCCCGCTGCTCCAGTTGCCGCAGCATCAGCAGCTGGCCGACACTGAACGAGTTGCAACTCTTGACACTGTTGATCATGAAGCCGTCGGCGCGGTATTCGCGGATGTAGCGCTCCAGCAGGTCGACGCGCGCCGGCAGCCCGAGGTTGGTGTAGCAACCCAGGCAATATTCCGCCAGACTTTCGAGCGGACGGTTGGGGTCGTGGCGGAAACCGCGATCGTAGAGTCCACCCACTTTGGTATAGCTGCTGGCAACGATGACAGCGCCTTCGTCGTAGAACATCTTCCAGAACTCGCGGAAGCTCGTCCAGTTGGGCGGGCCTTCCACCACCAGGCGGTAGCGCTGGCGCTCCATCGTGCCCTCGGGAGTAACGGGACCAAGTCCTAGCCTGATCCGTTCCGCAATCTCTTCGCGCAGCACGCGGTAATACTCGACGCCCTCGCTCGTGCCTCGAAAGGCGGTGAAGATCGGGCCAATGTAATACACACCGCCGAAGTACGCATCAATCGGCGAGGGCTCGTTTTTCGCGCTCTCCAGCACCCACACGAAATCGTCCTCTGCCTTGGCGGAAAGAGCCAGCATCTCGGAAAGTCGAGCCTCATCGTAGCGCCGGCCGCTCACTTGCTCCAGTTTCGGGATCACCTCGGTGCGCAACTGCTGCACGACGTAGTCGACATGGTGTGGTTCAATGCGTCCGTTGGCCAGATATGGCACGTGCAGCATGGCCACCGGGCATTGATACTCCTGACGCAGGAGTTCGAACCACTTGAGAAACGTGAAGCATCCCGTGTAGGAGAGCAGCAGCAGGTCGGGATTGGGGAGTTTTACGCCGGTGGGCCCCACGTTGCCCGACTTCAACATGCCGATGTCGCATTTCACATAGGTGCAGACATCCTCGCTGTGCCCTTGCTTCTCCGCTTCCGCAATGTAGTTGGCGGAAAGCTTGCGCATGCCGGACTGCAGCGCGTTGATCTCCGGCAAGATCGGCAGCAGATCGAAGGACCGCAGCAGTTCGGTCAAATTACCGGGAACAAACGTGGAGACGACTCGCTTTCCCTCTTCACGCGCCCGTCCCAGAGACTCGTAGTAGTCCCCGATGAGTTGCTTCTGCATGACCATGCTCCGCTCTTTTTGCACGGTCTGCACGGTCGATGCCTTGACAGCGTCTGCGCTCATGCCTCGCTCCATAGCCGGATGGAATCCGAGAAGGTGCCAGCTTGTTCCCGGATGACGGCAAATTGCCCCGTATCCTCGGAATACTTGAACTGGGTGTGGGGAATGTGTTCGCGCTCCAGGGCGGCGACCAGCATGGGCTGCTCCAGCAGCGCGGGATCGCAAAAGCTCGGAGCGCAAAAAATGACGCCGTCCGCGCGATTCTGCCGCACGGTATCGACCAGCCATCGGCCGCGTTGTCCATCGGGCGCATAGCAGGAGGCCGTCGCCACGCTTTGCGTCAGGTAAGCCTGCGCCAGGTTTCCGATCGCGTCAGCCTCCTCGGGTACGTCGCCGGTGAACCAGCGCAAACCCAGCAGCAGGTCGTCGTCCACGATCCAACAGCCCGCGCGTTCGAGGGTGATGAGCAATGCCAGCGGAGGCTGTTCGCAGAACATGCCCGTCAGTACAACTCGGCTGCGATCTTCTGGAACAGCCGATCCCTGCGAAGCCATCTCGAGGTAGCGACGCACCATCGTGGTATGTTCCTCCGGCGGCAGCACACTGCCGGCGCGCAGTACGCCATAGACCTGCGAGATGGGATAGAGCCACGGCGATTCGCTGCGTGCCTGATAGAGTTCCCGGATCGCACGGCGGTTCTGGTTGTAAATCCGGATGCTGTTTCGGAGATTCTGATCGGAGATCTGTCCGCCCGCCAACCGCGCCATGTCCTCGCGGATTGCCGTCAATTCCCGCCGCCAGAATTCACCTCCCACGCGGGCGTCGTAGTTCTGGGGCAGATCGACATAGCGCACGTAGCGTCCGGGAAAGAGCATCGTCCACATTCCGCTCAGGTTGCGGATAACATCGCAGATCGAAGGGAACAACATGCCGTCCATCACATCCAGACGTCCCGATAATGCCAACTCGACCGTGCTGCGAGGAATGTGGCAGATGTAGCTCTGGAAGTAGGCGTCGCCCCGGATGATTTCCAGCCGGTCGCCTCCGCCGAAAATGCCGACCGGCAACATTCCAGCCGCATGAATCAGTTCTCGTGGGACATAGATTGGCATGTAGCCAATCGCTCTGCGCCCGGGCGCGCAGGATTTCCATTCTGCGACTGCCTTGTAGTCAACGTCTTCGTACAAGGTCTGGGCGCGGCTGAGAATCTGTTCAAGCTCAGGATTCACCGGAGCGCTCCTCTCTTCTCCCGGCTTTTCTGCCAGACCGGCTCACGTTTTTCCATAAAAGCGCGGAGTCCTTCCACGGCGTCGGGCTCGGCCATGAGTTCGTCAAGGTACATGCGCTCAAGTTGCGGCAGACCCTCCTGCAGTGCCCGCCGCAAAGGAAGTCTGGCAGCGCGTATGCCGTAGCGGAGCGCGACCGGCGAACGGGACAGAAAGTTGTCGCGGATCCAGGTTTCGACCGTCGCTTCCAGCTGTCCTTGCGGAGCGGTTCGCACGATCAATCCTGCCTCCGCAGCTTGGGCCACGTTCCATGTAGCTCCGGTCAACACGAGTTCCGCGGCGCGGCTCGCGCCAATCCGGGCCGGTAATAGCACAGCCGCCGCGGGAGGGAAGACTGCCAGCTTAATTTCGGGACAAGCGAACGCGGCGCCTTCCTCCGCGACGATGAAGTCGCAAGCCAGTGCCAGTTCAAATCCTCCGCCCAGGCACTGCCCGCGCACGGCCGCAATCGTGACCGCCGGCAGTTCGAGCATTTGGCCAAGCAGTCCACTGAACTGGGACAACATGGTCCTGACATGCTCGGGCAGGTGCTCTTGCACGCTGGCGCCAAAACTGAAATGCGGGCCTTCCGCGGTGAGAATCATCACCTTGAGCGGTGGTCGATTCCGCAGGTCGTCAAAGGCCGCCAACAAAGCTGCCATCATTGCTTGGTCGACGATGTTGGCCTTGGGCGCAGCCAATGCGACGCGGGCGACTTGGCCATCGTGTTCGACAGAGAGTTTCAGGCTGCTCATCGTCTTGCCTTTGTCGTTTCCGGAACTGCCCAGGGCGCAATTTCTGCGATCAACGCCTCGCTCCAGCGCACGCCTTCCGCCAGACGCTGACGCAACTTAACGAAGTCCACCTCACGTTGCTGCCGGGTGCCGCGGTGGAAAGCGCGAAAACCGGCATTGGCCTCCGTCATCATGTTCAGCGCCAACCAGGCGCGGTTGGTTTCGCGGTTGCGGTCCCAATGTTCCAGTTTGTGTTTCCTCACACTCTCGACCGTCTTGGTCAGGCAATCAGGCATGGTATGCAGAAGTTTCGTGCACAGGCCCTCGACCGCTTCATCCAGCAATGAAAGATCAATGGTGCCTTTGGACATCAGAGCTTTCCCCGCCTCTCGGGCTTCTCCCGTCTTCCAGTCTCCGAAAACCATGCGGCCAAATTCGTCGAGCTCCCGATCGGTCACGACCAGCGGGTTGGACACATATTTGCCGTCAACCTTGAGGGCCGGAACAATCTGCGTGAGTCCCCCCAGACGATAGAAGCGGTGCGCGCTCCAGGGCTCGCAGAGCGTGGCGCTGAGCATGGCGTGCTCTATGCCCACGAATAGCGGCAGGAAGTCGGTGCTGCCGCCATCGGGCGCTGAACCGTGCCTCGGTCCGGCCTGGCCGAATATGGCAAGATCGCTGGCTACGGAAAAGTCGCAGGCCATTCCAATCTCTTGCCCACCGCCCACGCGCATGCCGTTCACGCGGCAGATCACCGGCTTGTCGCAACCGAGGACGGCGCTGACCATATCATTGAACAAGCGCATGTATTGACGGTATTCGCCCGGGGCCCCGGCATAAATCTCCGCATACTCGCGCGTGTTGCCGCCGGTGCAGAAGGCCTGCGTGCCCGCGCCCGTGAGCACGACAGCCACCGCGGCGCGATGGTTGCTGGCTTCGCGCAGCGCGAGGATAACTTCCTTGATCGAGGTTGTGGTGTAGCTGTTCAGCTCGCGCGGATTGTTCAGCGTGATCCACACATTGTGCAGCCCCTTCACGCTCGTGCCGTCACGATCGCGCGCGGGCCTGCGCTCCAACAGGATTTCGCTGGGAGAAAACTGTTCGACCAGGTTGTGATCTTTCATGGCCGGGTTTTGATCTTTCATAGCCAGGTTTTGATCTTTCATAGCTTTGTTCCTTGTTGTATGCCTCGCGACTGCGGTACCAGCACCGCTCGCCGACGGAGTTGGTGATGATGGACTGCCTCGAGAACTTGCTGGGCCTCCTCGAGTGGGTGCATCTCGACAAAAGGCTGAAGTTGAATTTTTCCTCCGAGCACCATGGCCAGCGCGTCCGGATACTGATCGGGAGGGCATCCCCAATTTCCGCGCGCGGTGGCATCAAAGGCCATTAGATTGGACAGGCGCACTTCAACTTTCTGCGCGGTGTACCCGACGATCGCCAGGTAAGCCCCCGGGTCGAGCAGACTGAACGCAGTCTGCTGCCCGGCGGCCGTCCCGCTGGTTTCGAAGATCTTGAGGCCAATCCCGTGCCGCCCGCTCTGCCTGGCGCTGCTCTGCCTGGAGAAAGACCGCACGGCCGTCTTCACATCCGCGCACTCGCGGGCATTCAGTGCCAGGGCAGCGCCGTGCGCCGAGGCGAGCTCCAGCCGGTCCGCGTCAACATCGATGGCCACGACTGCTGCACCCAGCGCAGCGGCAATTTGCACTCCGAACCCCCCGATGCCACCGGCTCCGACAAAGACCGCGACATCGTCGACGCCAAGACCGGAACGGCGAATTGCCTCATACGGAGTCGTAACTGCGTCGGCGACGACCGACAGCATCGCCAGGGTGAGCCCGTTGGGAAGTTCTTCGGGCAGCGGGCACAGGCCACGTGCCGGCACTCGTACGTAGGTCGCAAACCCCCCATCGGCATCATTGCCCGGCATGAACTGTTTGCGGCAGATGGTCGGATGACCGCTGCGGCAGGCATCGCAATCGCCGCACGGAATTACGGCCGGCACAATGACCGAGCGCCCGGTCCAGTTTCCAGCTTGCTCTCCGGCGAGCGCGACACGGCCGGCGATTTCATGTCCCAGGATCAACGGTAGCGCGTGGCGGGTGCGAATGCCATCGTAAGCAAATCCAATGTCAGTGTGGCAAACGCCGCAGCCTGCTACCTCGATGATCACTTCGTCAGGGGAGAGTTCTCCCAGAGCCGCTTCGGCCCAGTCGAACTGGCCGCTGGCAACCAACCTCAGGCCCTTGCTCGTGGCGGGGCAACCGCTTTGCGCGGGCGCTGTCGTCATCGGAGGCCTCCTCACCCAAAATTCGAACGATCGTTCGAAAACACTGAGTCAAGATACCTTGGTTGGGGAAATCGAGGATGTGATTGCAATCACTTTCGCTTGTGATTTGATGTCCGGAGAGCGTGCTCCGGAGGACCGCACCGAATGGTAAGTCAAGCCATCCCACTCCGCGAGTGGGAGAATTGCCGGAGAATCGGCAGAGGAGATTGTCCGCAATCTTTTGCAGCAACACCGACTTAGCGTGCACGGATGGCCGCGTTGGGCACGGGCGGATTTTATATCGTTTGAGTTCTACGCCAAACGGCAACGATCGACTTGCCCACTGAATGTAGTAATAGCTTATCGAGGACTCGCGAGACCGGGACTATCCACTGGTCCCAAAATTGGAGTTGCACTTTGGTTGGCATGGATTGCCGGAGCAGATACAAATTAGCGGCAGAGGCCGTCAAACCGGCGGAATCGAGATAGATCAGTCGCTCAAGCCTCAGGCAGGCCGGAGAGATGCTCCGGAGCATGGAGCGGTCGTAGCGGCGGAAATGACCGATAGCAGCGTCGAACGGATTGAACAGCCACTGGTGGGCCGGAGCCAGGACTATAATGCGACCGCCGGGCTGAAGGTAGGCCGCCGCAATATTCAGCTCTTCCCGGTCGTTTTCGATGTGTTCAAGAACATCAATGTAGATGATTGTGTGGAACCGCTGGCTAGCATCGAGGGTCTCTAGTGTGCCGCACACGGTTTCATACCGGCGGCGGGCCGTCGTTTGTTTGAGATTCTCGGTTAGCTGAGCGACGAGCAGCGGATCAGGTTCAAGGCATACCCATCGTTCATTCCCGCCGGGATCTAGGAACGGCGTATTGGATCCGATCCCCGCGCCGACTTCGATGACGTCACCGGTAATAAAAGGCCGAATCTGCCGTGACCAATATGACTTCCAATTGCGTGCGGCAGCAAAAAGTTCCAGCTCCGAACCGACATAGGTAAAATCAGTCACGCCGGTAGATGTCCAAGACCTCTGCGACAAATAGATTGTAGTCACGGATAGGCACAAAGCCGAGATTCGTTCTGTTGGACAGCATAAAGAAGGTGAAAATGGCCGCTATAGTGATGAACTGAACAAGGATGATGGCCAGTATACCGGTTGCGAAGGTGGCCCAGCCCGGTATGGCCTGATGAGTGAAGAACCGGATCATAACGACGACAACAATCCCGACGGTGGCCAGAAGCGAGCCAACCAAGGACCCGATCAAAAGCCGTACTCCGACAACGTCTCCAAACACCGAAATTGCGCTCAAACCGTGAGTGACGAGGGCGACGAAATTCATCTGGGACGTTCCGGCGATCCGGTATCCCCGTGGAATTGGAATGGTTGTGAACGGAAGCCGTGATCGAAAAACAGCAGCGGCGTAATGATTCCACATCTCAGGAAGGGTGACAATCGTACTGAGGTACGCTGAGGGCAGAATACTGAAGTTCCCGACACGCACGCTAAGGCCTGTCAGAATGCGATGCAGAGACTTGTAGAGCCGATAAAAGCTCCGGAACAGAATTGATTCCACCCGGCGGCTCCGTTCGGCAAAGATCGCTTTTGTGCCGCCACTATCCGAGAACGAGCGAATGAGCTCTAAGGCCCCACTCGGTGTGTCCTCTCCGTCGGCATCCATCACTAGGACGGCGTCGCATACGGTAGTCTGTTCGATATGGGCAAGACCAATCGCGATAGCTCGCTGGTGGCCAAGATTTCGCCGCAGACGCAGCATGCGTATCGTTTGTACAACCGCGAAGTCGGATTGGAAGTCCTCCGAAGTGCAGCCTTGAGCCGAGCCATCGTCAACAAGCAAGACATCAAGTGCACACGGATACGAGGAAATAGCCTGATCAAGCCGACGAACAAGCTCTGCGGCAGAGGCCCAGTCGTCCCGGAGAGGCATAAGAGTTACGACATGCAGCGGAGATGCTCGCAGGGTGCTGGGAACCATTGATGCCTCTAGCGGTTAAAGATTCAGGGTGTACCGAAAGCCAAATTGTGTCCAAGTGACTCTAGGTAATGCCTTCGACGCATTTCGTCCCGAAGCGGATCGTGCTGTAGCAAGTTTCGTGCAGCGTAACATTCCTCCAGCGCTAAATCCACTCGAAAGAGCCTGCCTGGTTGAGAAGTGAGGGTGGAGGGTGGAACGTCCAGGTCTGGGTGATTCCGGTCACAGCATTTTGGCGTCTGGCGCGCTAAATTGCAGAGTGGTCTGCCAGGCGATGGGCAGCCGTGGACGGTTCAGTGCATCGCCACGTGACGCGGGGGTAGCGTATGGCCGTTGTTCTGGATGAAGTGCAGTCGAACCAAGCAGGAATCAGTCTGGTATTGGACGGGCATTCGTTGAAGATTGAGGATGTCGCTGCGGTCGCCCGCCATCGTCAGCCAATCCAGTTACACCCGGACGCGGTGGCACGGATCAACAAATGCCGGGACCTTCTCGAGCGGAAAATTCGTGCCCGCGAAATCATGTACGGAGTCAACACTGGCATTGGCGAACTTGCAGATGTCGTGCTGACTCCAGAGCAGGTCGAACAGTTCCAGAAATATTTGCTCTATTCCCATGCCGCGGGTTGTGGAGAACCCTGCCGCGAAGAAGATGTGCGCGCGGGCATGCTTTCACGCCTGAACACTCATTGCTGGGGTCATTCCGGGATTCGCCGCGAGGTCGTGGAAATCCAGATCGAGATGCTCAACCGGGTCGTCACCCCGGTTGTGTGCCAGAAGGGATCGGTCGGCGCATGCGGAGATCTCTCCCCGATGGCGCAAATGGCCATCACGCTCATGGGCGAGGGCGAGGTGTTCTACAAGGGGAGTCGAGTGCCGGCGAAAGAAGGTCTGGCAGCCGCTGGCATTCGGCCGATTACGTTCCGCGAACGGGATGGTTTGGCCACCATCAATGGCTCCGATCTCACCACTGGCATGGGCTGCCTGGAACTCTACGATGCGGAAAGGTGGATCAAGACGCAGGAAGTCTGCCTGGCGATGACTCTGGAAGCCCTCAATGCCAACATGGCCGCTTACGATCCGCGAATTCACACCGTGCGCGGTTATCCCGGAGCGCAGGCCTGCGCCGAGAATGTCCGCAGGCTCACCGCGGGATCCGAACTTCTCAAGCTACCGGGCAAGAAATTGCAGGACGCCTACTCGCTCCGTTCCAGCCCGCAAGTCATCGGCGCCGCCAAAGACGCATTCCAGTGGAGCCGGTACATGCTGGAGATCGAACTCAACCACGCCGCCGACAACCCGGTTTTCTTCCCGGATGAAGATCTGGTACTCACAGGCGCCAACTTCCAAGGCACTCCGCTGGCGTTCGCGCTCGAACTCGCCGGCATGTCCGTGACCACGGTGGCAGCTCTCTCCGAGCGCAGACTGAATCGGCTCCTGAATCCTCATTTGTCGATGGGGCTGCCTGCTTTCCTTACCAAAGGCGCCGGAATGTTCTCGGGCCTCATGCTCTCCCAGTACACCGCTGGAGCATTGGTTTGTGAGAACCGTGTGCTCTGTCACCCGGCGGCGACCGGCTCGATTCCAGCTGCCGCCGACCAGGAGGACTTTGTCTCCATGAGCATGACTACGGCCATCAAGACCCGGCAGATTCTGGAGAACGCATGGCACATCGCCGCGATCGAACTGATGGCGGCCGCTCAGGCCTTCGATCTGCGGGCGCCGGTCAAACCCTCGCCAGCCTCGGAGGCGGCGTACCAGGTCATCCGCAGTCATGTGAAGAGACTCGATCAAGACCGGCCGCTCTTCGACGACATCAACACCCTCGCGCGAGTGGCAAAAGACGGCAAGATACTGGAAGCTGCAGAAAAGACTGTCGGAAGACTCAATTGAATACGGGGACTGCGCACCAGCCTGTGCGGTTAATCACAGAATGTTTAAACCGGCTACTGTCAAAGTGCGCTCTTGTAGACCGGTGACCGGTCGAGAGGTTGCCGCAGTTGATCACCTCGCAGCCGTGGCGACGTAGACCGCACGCTACACGCCCATGTATCCGCACCGCCGACCACCAGAACGGCCATAATCAATTCTTTCCAAACAAAGTCTCTTCGATCAGTTCGCAAAGAATGTGTCCAGTTAAGATGTGAGCTTCCTGGATACGAGGTGTCTGCTCGCTGGGAATGCAGATGCAATGATTGACCGCGCTGCGCAACTTTCCGCCGGCTTTTCCGGTCAGACCCACCGTGACGAGTTTCCGCTCGCGGGCCACGTTCACGGCTCGCAGCACGTTGGCAGAGTTTCCGCTAGTGCTGATGGCGAAGGCGACGTCATCGGGACTGCCCATCCCCTGGATCTGGCGCGCGAAAACGTCGTCAAAGGAATAATCGTTGCCGATGGCGGTTAGGACGGAAGAATTGGTGGTCAGCGCCCAGCCCGAGAGGCTGGCTCGTTCCTTCAAAAACCGTCCGCTCAGTTCCGCGGCCAGGTGCTGGGCGTCCGCGGCACTGCCGCCGTTTCCGAAGAACAGGATCTTGTTTCCGGAGCGGAGGCATTTCGTCATTGCGTCCGCTACCTTGACCACTGCGCTCAAATACTCTGAAGACTGCAGCAGGCTCTGCACCACCGACGCGCAGTCACGAATCCTGGCGACCGCCAGAGACTGCGCAGTATCCGCGTTCATAGAACATCTCCCGTCAGCGCTGACGTTCACGAGGTCGCACTGGGTTGGACCTCATTGTCCGGCAATGTGTCCCGCAATGGTTCACCCGCTCCATATTCGAAATTGATCCGCTCCTGCTCGACCACCAGCGGCCGCTTCTGCACCAGGGTATGGATGGTGCCGATGTATTCCCCAATGATGCCCATAAACAGCATTTGGACCGACATGAAGAAAAATACGCCGATAACCAATGGGGCGATGCCAACCGAGAAGTTGTTCCAAAAGATTAGTTTGTAGATGAGGTATGCCAGCGACACCAGAACCGAAACCAGCGCGCCCACAAAGCCGGAAAAGGTCACCAGCCGCAGCGGCACCTTAGACAGGTTTGTGATCCCGAGCATCGCCATGTCGTAGAGCGAATAGAAATTGTTCTTGGTGATTCCGCGTTTGCGCACTGGCTGATGGTACGGAATATCGAAATGCTGAAACCCAGCCTCCGCGATCATGCCTCGGAAGTACGGATAGGGATCGTCGAAGCTTCTTATGACTTCCACTACCTTGCGGTCATACAGGCCAAACCCGGTATAGTTCTCGTAGGTTTCCACGCCGGAAAGACGGTTCACCAGCCGGTAGTATTGCTTCCGGATCAAGTACATCAGACCGCTTTCGTCGCTCGCCGCCTTGACGCCGATCACCACCGGGTAACCCTCCTCCCACTTACGGATCATGTCAACAATCATCTCGGGAGGATCCTGCAGGTCGGCCACAATCCCTATGACAGCGTCTCCGCTAGCCTGATACAACGCATGCTGAGGTGACCTGATGTGGCCGAAGTTGCGCGTATTCCTGATTACCTTGACGTTCCTGTCCGCGGCGGCGATGGCCTTGAGTTCACCCAGAGTGTTGTCGGTCGACGCGTTGTCGATAAAGATGTGTTCGTACTTGTAGTCGCCGGCGGCGGCGACGGCAGCGCGCACTCGGAGGTACACCTCGCGCACGTTGGCCTCTTCGTTGTAACAGGGCGTAAGGATGGTCAGGGTCTTTGGCATGGGCATGGGTTGCAGCTAGGCACGTTTCAGTCTGCGCTTGGGAATGGCATAGCAAACCCCTTCCCAGCACTCTTCTGCGTAGCGCCGTAAGAATACATGGTACTCGGGTGAAATCGATCGGATGAGATTCGGTATCTGCCAAAGGTGCTCACTTCGGTGATACGTGCAGACCGCGAGCACAGGCTGATGGCGTCGTAACAATTCACTTGCCCCGGCCAGTGCTTCTGGCTCCGCGCTTTCGATATCCATTTTGATGTACGTCGGCATCAGAGGCCACTCGATGTCATCCAAGCGGCGGCACTCGATCGCCGATCCCGCATCGGATTTCGCATTCTCGGTTGTCACGTGTGAGGAAGCAGAACTATCGAAAGCAAAGGAAACTCGGCCATTGGTATTCCCGACGGCGTAGGGCATTACCGTGACCCGATCGCCGATTCCCATCGCCTTCACGTTGGAGGCCAACGCCCCTCGATTTACTGGATCGGGCTCGAAAGCGAAGGCATGACGGAACTCGCCGCCCCAGTGACGATTGAAGCTCCGGATGCTGTCCCCGTCGAAGCTCCCACAATCGGCGAATACTTCGTCAGGAACCGGCGACAGTAAGTCCATCGGGAAGTACGTGTCTCTCGCGTCCAGCGGTGGCGACAACGCCGAAAAATCCAGCCAGTACCGCCAGAGTAGTTGTTCGCGCAGATCGCGCTTCGAGAGTTCATCCTCCAACATGGCGTAACATTGCCGGATGCTCGCGCACTGTTCTCGAAACCTGTGGGGCAGTTCAAGTCCACATTGCGGAATAAAAATCTCGGCGTACTTCCAGAGGAGTGGGGCACAAGCCACCACCCGCTGACAGCCTAACGATGCCAACTGGTGGCGAACTGAGGAGCCTTGATAGATGGTGACGACAAAGCACGCGGTCTTGCCGTACAGTTCCACCGCTTCGGTGGGAGAGAGCACGGGGAGTCCCATTACCTGTTGGTGCCAAAGATCGCGCTTGTTGTCGGCAAACGCCAGTGGCTCAACTCCTGCTTTGCGCAGTCCGGCGAGGACGCCCTTGCCCAGCGGCCCGGCGCCAAATAGCACTAACCTTTCGCCAAGTGGGCTCGCGAGGTCGTCGAATGCACTGCGCTCACGCGCCCTCACCGTGTCTGGTGGTTCCGTCTCGATCCGCCGCAAGATAGTTTCAAGCTGCTCCACGTCGCTGCTTGCGGGCGCCTGGGTTGGGGTCACTTGCTCACTCCGATTTTGTTGTTCTCGTCGAACCTTAGCGATTCGACGTCGAGATCGTTGTTCCGCGCATACCAGGCATAAAGGTCCTTGATCGAGCCTTCTAAATCCCAAAACTGATACCCGCGCAATTCCGTCAGCATACGCGAGTTGTCCCCTGAGTACTCGGGTCCCATTCCTTCGGTCATGACGGACACATTGGGATTGCGCCCCGAGACCTGAGCCGAGATCCGGGCAATCACTCGTGCCAATTCGGTGAGCGCCACCGGCCGCCCGGTGCACACGTTGTACGCCTTGTGGCGGGCGTCGTTCTCGATAAACCACCTCGTGATCTTGACCAGGTCTTTGATGTACAGGTAGTCAAACATAACATCCTGCCGGAGCACAATCGGCAATCCTTTCAGCGCCCGGCAACAGGCGTTCGAAATGAAACGCACCGCATAGTCCTCGTAGGCGCCGAAAACTCCGAACAACCGCAGATTAACGATTCGGTCGGAGCGCTCGATATACTTCGCGCAAATGTACTTGGAAAACCCGTACGCGTCCCTCGGCACGCGGGTATCGAAATAGTCTTCCCGTACTCGCGCCGGCACTTGAAAACGGTCGTACTCCGCGCCGGAGCCGAAGTGAATCATCTTTCCGAATCGTCGCTCATCGCCTGCGAGGTTGCGCACGAGATTGAAAAACATACGGCAATTGCGGTCAAGCAGGTCCGGAGCAGCAGCCATGCGCCGATTCGACCGCGTGGTTGCGGCATGCACGACCACATCGAAACGGTGCGTGCCGAGGTATTCGCGCACCGCCTGCTCGTTCAGCAGATCCAGTTCGGCCGAGGAGGGTGCCAGCACCTCATACGTCAAAGCAAGTTGCTCCGCCAGATTTCGTCCGATGAATCCAGACCCGCCGGTGATGAGTATGCGCATTATGCAGGCGACCGGAAGGAAAACTTCGTTTGCATGAACATGCAGAGTACCTGAAGTGCAGAGAACCCCGCAAACGGAAACATCGACGGTTTCGGACGTAAGGTCGAAGCGGTTGTTCGCCAAGTTCGCTACAATTGAAACTACGACCTCGTACCTGCTGTCGATTATGTTTGAAAGCCTGCAGAAGATTCCGACAGTGGCAAAACTCACCAGCCACATCCCTCCGGCGCAGTTTGGCCGCTATCTGGTAGTAGGTGTCTTCAATACTATCTTTGGCTATTCGACCTACGCTATCCTGACCGCCGTACTCACGCCCCACGTTCCCTACGCCTACATACTGGCCGGTGTGCTCTCCAGTGTGCTTAATATCACGGTTTCTTTCCTGAACTACAAGCGGTTCGTCTTCAAGACGAAGGGCAATTACCTGCGAGAATGGTCGCGCTGTTTGCTGGTCTATAGCGGCGGGATCGCCCTGGGTGCAGCCCTTCTGCCAGTGACGGTCTTTGCTCTCCGGCATCTCACACGCGCTGACGCGTCGGCTCCCTATATCGCGGGCGCACTGCTGATGGGTGTGAACGTCATCGTGAGCTTCCTAGGCCATAAAAAATTCTCGTTTGGGTCGTCCCCTAACGCTGCGGCGCCGAGTCCATCGATCCAGTAGCACTTCCGGTATCTCCAGCCTTTTTCAGGCGCAGCAATTTCCACCCATCTTTCGCCAGCCTCTTTGCCACAAAGGGAGTGAACATGAAGCTACGCCCCGCCCAAATCTCGCGAGCGAAAAGCCGCTTCCAGCCGGGTTTGCCGATGCAGCGCATCAGGACTGTCACGGTAAGCTGCGCGAGAAGATTGTTGCGGAGGCGTATCAGACGGCGCACGCCTGCTTGATCGCCGCGCTCGCGTAGGACCGATAGGAAGCTATCGTGCATAGCGCGTCCCCACCCCTGCCACTGCTGGCAGACAGCGGTCCCAGTGCCGCTACTGGAATGTACCCGATAGCGCAGCAACGGCTCCCGGACACACACGATGTATTCGTAGCGCAAAGCCACCTGGCCCCAGTTGGCGGTGTCGCAAACTACACCGAAGCGCTCGTTGTTGTAGCCGCCGACCGATTTGACGTCGGACGTCCGGATGAGAGTCCCGGAGAACAGGGTGCCGCGCCCGCCGCTGAAGAGGCCTTCGAGCAAGTCAACGGGCGACTCCATTGGAGGCCCGGAGCGGGTCTGCCAGAGGTCCCGGCCTTCTGCGTCGATGTTGATGGAGCCGCACCAACTCATACCGATTGTCGAAGGATCCTGGCCCTGAGTCGGCATGCGAAAGGGCAAGGACAGCTTTTCGATCGCTGTTGGATCGAGCAGGTCGTCGTCGGATAGAAGCAAGAACAAGTCGCCCGTTGCGGCATTCAGGACGGCGTTGAAGTTGCCGACCATTCCCGTGTCGGAGCCTTGATGAATTGCGTGGATTCGGGAATCCTTCAGTGAGGACAGGTGTTCCCAAGTATCGTCTGAGGAATTATTGTCTGAGATCACGACCTCAACGTTTTCGTAAGTTTGCCCCAGCGCCGAAGCGATCGACTCCATCAAATACGTACGCCGATTTCGAGTAGGGATGCCAATGGTGACTTTAGGCAGGCTGTTCACGCAACACTCTCAACATGCTCCCGGCTGATCCAATCGAGGATTGCGTCCGCATTGCTCCGCATGTGCGTTTGAGGCAGGGTGCGGCGGAGTTTCGCGGTCTTGAGCCCGGCGGCGAGAGGACGCGGAGCGCGCTGGCCGAGTTTGGAAGTAGGTACAGCAGTCACCAGGGAATCGTCCAGCCCCAATATGGACGCCGCGACCAAGGCGAACTCATACCTTGATAGCAATTCCGGGCCGCAAACATGGAAGATGCCGCCTTGCCCACGATTGACAAGTTCAATAGTGGCTGCTGCCAGATCACGATTATAGGTGGGTGTTGAGACCTGATCCGCCGGCACCCGCATGGTCTGACCCGCAGTCAGAAGGCGGCGCAGGGAATAGAGAAAATTCCTCTGAAACGGATCGTGACCAAAGACGACAGTAGTGCGGACGATCAACGGTTTGGGATGTGCGCTTAAGATTGACTGTTCGCCGCAGAGCTTGCTACGCCCGTAGATCGAGAGCGGATTGGTCTCAGAGTCTTCCTCATAAGGGCCGTTTCTTCCATCGAAGACGTATTCGGTGGAGAAGTAAATAAAGGGAACGTGCCTGGCTGCCTTGGCAAGTGCCGATGGACCGTAACAATTGGTGTCCATTGCCCAGTCGCGTTCAGCTTCACAACGCTCAACATCCGTCGCGCCACCTACGCAATAGACGGCACTCAATTCATGACTATCAATTATGATTTCCGCCTGTTCTGGGTCATGCGCAAGCCCGGCTAGATCAATATGCACCCAATCCTTGGTTTGCTGCGCACTAATTTGCTGCACCCGCCCGGCCCGAAGTGCGCCGTCACCGAGCTCAACGGCGAGCCGGTGGCCGACCTGACCAGAGGCCCCGACCACGAGTGCGCGGCTGCTCATGCAGCCGCCTCAGTGGGGGCAAAGCGGAAGGGACTGACGAAATCGCTGAGGCTGACAAAGTTTGAATCGCGAGTAGAGCAGATTGGAGTCGCGCTGGGCCAATCCATCTTCAAAGAACTCCAAAGCACGCCTGCGTCAAGCGCGGGGTTATATTCCGAGGAGACCTGATAGACGAGCATAGCGGGGCCCTTGCGAGTGTAGAAACCATGCGCAACGCCAGACGGAATGTAGACGGCAGTGGCCCTCCCAGCGGAGAGTTCGAAAGTCGCATAGCCAGCAAAACAAGGCGATCCAACGCGCAGATCTAAGGCGACATCAAGGACTTCACCCTGCAGGCAGCAGACCAGTTTCGCGCCGTCAGACGGAGGCAGCTGGAAATGCATTCCCCTTAGAACATTGGGCTGTGAGACGGAATAGAAACTCTCCAGGAATCCAGTCTCCAAACCAAGTTCGCGGAATGCGGTTGCCTGAAAAGTCTTCACGAAACTCCCGCGCTTGTCTAACCGGGGCGAGAGTTCAACCTCATAGCAGCCCGGGATAATCGTTGGGTACAATTTCATATTGGTCCTCAGAGCCTCAATCGATTCGCCGGAACGGCATAGCATACCAACTGCCATCCATCGACGTCATGCGGGCGCAAGAACAAACGGTAGTCCTCCGCCAGTGTGTGGATGAAGAGCGGAATGCGCCACAGATCATTTTGCTTGTGGTAAACGCAGATGGAAAGAATCGGGCGGTGCTTCTGGATCGAGCGTCTGGCGCCCTCGAGCGCGTCGAGCTCAGCCCCTTCGATATCCATCTTGATGAAAGTGGGTGCGGTTTCGGTCGCCAGGTCATCAATCGGAACGCACTCCACCACGACATTGCCGTCGGCCGCAAGCTTGGCGCCTTCGCCGCCGCCTGCCTGAAAGCGAAGTTGGCCGCGTTTGGCGCCCACGGCGACGTTCAGCGCGGTAATCCTGGAAGCGACGGATGCCTCGAGGGTGCCAATCCACTTTGTAAGACGATCGAAATTCTCCGGATCCGCCTCGATCGCGATAATCCTCGAGAAGGCAGGATTTCTGCGGATCACCTGTTCAGCCGTGTCTCCAGTGTAGGCGCCGCAATCCACAAAGACTTCGTGGTCATTGATCCGGTACAGGCTGTCCAGGAAATACGACTCTTCTTTGACCGGCGGTCCGAGGGCGTCCTGATCGCCGAGCGCGCGCCATTTCACGTGGTTCAGATATTCCCGGCGCGAGGAGTCATCGGCCCACAGGGACGCTGCCTTCCGCACCTCGGAAGCTTGCTCGTACAGCTTGTGGGGCAAATCCTGGCAGAAATCGGGCAACAATCGGTCGGCAAACTTCCAGCGTAATGATGCCGTGGACTCGACGTGGGCGCATCCCAAGCCTTCCAGTTGCGCCCGGGTCTTCGGGTAAAAGTGTCCCAGCGACCATATGGTGACCACAAACAAAGCCGATGCTCCGTACTGCTCTGCAGCATCCTTGGGAGAGAGCACGGGGAGTCCCATGACTTGCTGTTGCGAAGGATTGGGGTTGCTAACGGCGGGTGCAAAATCTTCTACCACGCCCGCCTGCCCTCCTGAACAGGGTTCTTCTGTTCTTCTGTCTACGCCTGTTCTCCTGTTCGCTCCTTTTCTCCTGTCCGCTCTTCTTCTCTCTTCTTCTTTTCTTTGCGCCTCTCTTCTCCTTTCTTCGTCTCTCCTCCTATCTGCTTCTGTTCTCCTTTCTCCTCCCATTCGGTTGTCGGCAAAGGCCAACGGCTCCACCCCAATGCTGCGTAGGCATTGCAGAACTTTGCGCCCCAGGTTCCCCGCGCCGAAAAGCACCAAACGGTTCTCGCAGCCCGCCAGCAAAGTATCAAAGGCCGAATTCTCGCGCTCGCGCACGCTGCTCAGAGGCTCACTGAGCAAGCGATCAAGCTCGACCAGGTAGGCGTTCGTTGCTGCCACCGTCATTCGCTTATACGCTCCACGATCATGCTCTAAGTAAACCTCGGATTCTTGTTACTTGACAGAAGACCTTATAATAGAAGTTAGGTTGCAGCCCAGCGAGGCCGCGCCGAACTTTCAAGTAAGTTCTTTGAAATCCTTAAATTCTACCGCGACTTAGTAAGTCCGCTAACTCCATTGTTATCTGGATTTTGACTTTAACTCCTGTAAATCCAAAGATTTGGCGGGAATTTATCCGTAACTCTCTGATCCTAATAGACCCCAAATAAAAAAAAATCGAAATCGCCAGGCAAGCAAAAGATAACCGACGGTAACTCCTTTGTTTTGAATATTTTGAAGGTAACTCCTTTAAATTGAATATTTTAGCAAATTTTAGGGGGGGGAGGGGGGTACCCACCACCAACTAATATCTCCGAGCTAAGGTCTGTCCCCCGTCATTAGCTCACCGGCTCCACGATCATATTCCGGGCGAACTCGTCGCGATCCAGGAAGGGCCACAGATCCTCCAGAGGCTTGGAAACAAATGATCCATCGGGACGCTGAATCGAGGTTACACGCGGAGCCCTGATCTCGTCGGGAATTACATGTACGTCGCAAACCACCGGTCCACGGCCGCGCAGAACGCGACGGACAGCGGCGCGCAAGTCCGATTGATCGTCCCCTTGACCTTCGATCACCGCCGTCTTCAAGCCATAGGCACGAGCGACCTTGCGATAATCGGGGATCGACACGCCAGTTTCCGAACTGCATCCGATGTTGGGGCCGCCGAAGTAGTTGGTTTGACTGGCCCGAATCGATGCGTATCCTGAGTTGTTGAGAACGAAAAATTTGATCGGCAGTTGGAGGTGCGCAATGGTGGCCAACTCCTGGATGTTGAGCTGAAAGCCGCCGTCGCCGTCAACGCAGATCGTTTTCTTGCCGCCGCTGCCAAGACAAACGCCAATACTTGCGGGGATACCGAATCCCATAGCCCCCAGTCCTGCCGTGTGAAAAACGCGGCGCCCTTTTCGAGCTCGGTACGCAAGCAGGAAAACTTCAATGGCGCTACCTGAGCTTCCGGAGACGATGCGGTCGTCAGGTCCGACTTCCTGCCCGATGATCTCCGCCAGATGATACACACTTACGAGTCCCGGAGCGCGGTGCTCGGGCAAAACGATGGGATAACGCGCCTTCCAGTCCTGGCATCGCTGGATCCAAGCGCTGCGATCCTTGCCCACTACAGATCCGCCCTGCTGGAGCATGTCGTCAATGAATACCCGAGCATCGGCGCAGATCGGCTTGTCGATAGCGCCCTCCAGCTTTCGCAATTCCGCCGGATCGATATCGACGACAACTTTGTAGGCTCCGCGCGCGAACTGATGAGGGTCCCAACCCATCAGAGGCGGGTCAAGACGAGCTCCGATCACAAGGACGAAATCGGCATTCTGCAGGGCGAAGTTTGCACCCCGAGATGCAACCGTGCCAGGCCGGCCGACGAAGAGCGGATCGTCATCGTTCAACAAATCCATGGCCATCCAAGTCAAGCCGACGGGGACATTCAAAAGACGCACAAGTCTCTCGAACGCTGCCGCCGCGCCGGAAACTCGAACCCCGTTTCCCGCGAAGATGAATGGCCGTTCGGACTGGTTCAGCCGGGCAATAACGTCGCGCACATCACGCACCTGAGTAACTGAGTCGTCTTGATCGCGGTGTGGCGACTCGGCAGGATCAAAGCCGCGCATCAAGTCCGAGTCCGGCTCAATGGGCGCAGCTTGCACGTCGATCGGAATATCGATCCAAACCGGACCGGGTCTTCCGGTGCGAGCCAGGTGTGCCGCCTTTTCGAGATGGTAGCGAATGCTCTGCGGATCCTCGATGGTCACCGCGTACTTCGTAATCGGCTTGACCAGAGAGACAATATCGACCTCCTGACTGCCTCGCTGTCGCACTCCGAGAGGAGTGCCATCCGGACGGTACATCCGGTCGGCGCGTTTTACCTGCCCCGAGATGACGAGCATCGGAGTCGAATCAAGCCATGCTCCGACCACGCCGGTGATCGCATTCGTTCCGCCCGGGCCAGTGGTGACCAGGGCGACTCCGAGGTTATTGGTGGCTTTCGAGTAGTTCTCCGCGGCGATCGCGGCAGCCTGTTCGTGGTGGTTGCAGACGAAGGTCAGATCGCTGCACCGGGCGAGAGCATCGTTCAAATGCATAGCCCCGCCGCCAGTGACGAGGAAAACGTGCTTCACGCCCTGCTGGGCGACAAAGCTCATGACATAATCAGCGAGTCTCATGCTCTCCTAGCGAACCGGCTTTGCCGCCATTCGGGCAGACCCGAGCAGCATGTCCACGACCTCGCGCACGGCACCGTTCCCGCCGGCGAGCTTGCTGACCACCTGGCAATGTTCTCGGATCGAAGGGCGCGCGTCCGCGGGACAGGCGCTGAGACCAACGATGCTAAGCGCGGGTAAATCGTTCACATCGTCCCCAATGAAGCAAATCTCCTGCAGGCTCAACCCGTGCCGTTCCGAGAACGCGCGCAGCGCGCTGGCTTTGTCTTTGCAGTCCTTGTGCACGTCGCTGATGCCGAGCTTACTGGCAAGCCGGTCGACCAGCGGGCTGTTCTCACCCGACACCAAAGCAATCACCATTCCCGATTTTCGTGCCAGCGACAGGCCCATAATGTCGGCAAAGTGAAAGCGCTTCCATTCTTCGCCGTTTGGCCCCCACCAAACTCCCCCATCGGTGAGCACACCATCGACATCCATGGCGATGGCCTTGATCTTTGATAGGACCTCCGGCACGATCTCGGGCACTAGACGGCTCCCACGCGCCGCAGCTTTTTGATGATCGGTTGCTCGCGCTCCAGCACTCGCTTGACGCCGTCACCCATCGATTTTTCGATCAAGCGGATGTCTCGAACCAAGCGAGTGATGCCATTTGGTTCCAGCGACGCCGCGTGGTCCGAACCCCACATGGAGCGATCGAGCGTGATGTGCCGCTCGATTATGCAGGCGCCGAGCACCGCGGCCGCGACGCTCGAGGGCAACCCAGTTTCGTGGCCCGAGTAACCAACCGGCACGCCATACCGATCTCTCAGCACATCGATAACCTGCAGGTTCAATTCTTCGTAGTACGCGGGATACGTACTGCAGGCATGCAGAAGGACGAGATCCTGCTTGCCCAGAATTTCCACCGCATGGTCGACTTGCTGGATCGTACTCATTCCGGTCGACAACACGATCGGCTTACCAATCGCGCGGGTATGGCGCAGCAGGTTGTCATCGGTGAGGGATGCGGAAGCGATCTTAAAGCAGGGGACACGAAACTGGGCTATGAAATCGACGGATGCCTCATCCCAGCAAGACGCGAACCAGTCGATCTTGACCTCACGGCAATAACGGTCAATTTCCTCATACTCTTCGAGCTCGAATTCGAGGCCGCGCTTCAGATCGCCGTTGGTCGTTCCAAAAGGGCTTTCCCGAGGCTTCGCCAGTTCTTCCGCCGAGTAGACGACATCGATGGTTCTCTTCTGAAACTTGACGGCATCACAATCGGCGCCCAAGGCCACGTTGATAAGTTTTTTGGCAAGATCGATATCTCCATTGTGGTTGATTCCGATTTCAGCGACCACATAGCAAGGTCTCCCAGGTCCGATCACCTTGGACCCCAATCGAATCTCTCGAAGCTGGCTGGAGGAATGGTTGTCATTTTCGTGCGGCATCGGAAAGTACCCCCTTTAAAGCGATTTCGTTCATCGTTTCCAGAACGTAATCCAACATCGGCTGCGTGAGTCCGGGATATACGCCAATCCAGAAGGCCTGATTCATCACGCGGTCACTGGTTCGAAGATCACCCACTACACGATAGTTGAGGTCCGCATAGGCAGGTTGACGGACCAGGTTGCCGCCGAACAGCTGGCGAGTACCGATCTTTCTCCCATTCAGAAACTCAATGAGCGCATTACGCGAGAATGGAGCTGTCTCCCGTACCAGCAGCGGAAATCCAAACCAACTCGGGTCGGAATTCGGGGTTGCCTCGGGCAAGACGAACTGCTCCTCCACGTCCTTGAGCCCCGCCTTCAAATACGCAAAATTTCGTTTTCTCGCCTCAATGAATGCCGGCAGTTTCTTCAACTGCGCGACGCCCACGGCAGCTTGCATGTCCGTGGCCTTCAGGTTATAGCCCACATGCGAATAAATGTATTTGTGATCGTACCCGTGGGGCAGCTGACCCACTTGCCAGTCGAAACGCTTTCCACAAGTGTTCTCTTTACCCGGGGCACACCAGCAATCCCGCCCCCAATCGCGAAACGATTCTACCAGCGTGCGCATCAGGGGCTTGTCCGTCAAAACGCATCCGCCTTCGCCCATGGTGATGTGGTGCGCGGGATAGAAGCTGACGGTCGCGAGATCGCCGAAGGTTCCGACTTTCTGTCCGCGATAGGTCGATCCGAGCGCGTCACAGCAGTCTTCGATCAGCCACAAGCCGTGCTTCTTCGCGAACGCCGTCACGGCATCGAGATCGAACGGATTCCCCAGGGTGTGCGCAAAGATGACGGCACGCGTGCGCTCAGATAGCGCCGTTTCGAGATAACTGACATCCACGTTGAACGTGGGAATGTGAACATCGACGAAGACGGGAACCAGTCCGTTTTGCACGATCGGATTGACGGTAGTGGGGAATCCAGCAGCCAGGGTAATGACCTCGTCTCCGGGTCTCAGCCGCCGATCGCCCAATCTCTTCGAAGTTAGGGCTGCGATCGCCAGCAGATTGGCCGACGAGCCCGAGTTGACCAGCACTGCTTCGCGCACACCGGCGAATTTGGCGAACTCACGTTCGAACTGCTCGGCGAAGCGCCCGGTGGTCAGCCAGAAATCGAGCGAAGACTCGACCAGCAGTTCGAGTTCTTGTTCGTCGAAGACACGGCCGGAAATCGGCACAGGCGATGATCCCGGCACGAAGGCAGGGGCAGGGAAGACGAAGGCCTCGCGGTAGAACTCCGCCACCAAGCCGCGGATCCGGTCGCGCAACTCGTCTGCTCGTGACACTACTTCAGCGCCTCCCGGTACCACGCGATGGTCTTTTCCAAGCCTTCATCCAGCGTGAACATGGGCTTCCAGTTCAATTCCGTGCGGGCCCGCTCGGCGCTCAGGAACTGATGGCGGATCTCATTCGAAGCCTGGTTCTGAATCTCGGGCTTCAACTTCGATCCCATTTTCGCGAGGATCGCATTCACCAGTTCAAGCACGCTGATCTGCGCTTCATTCGAAAAGTTATAGGCTGCGCCGCAAAGCTTCGAATTCTGCATGAGCCGCTCTGCCAGCAGCATGTATGCCGCGGCACCATCTTCCACGTAGAAATAGTCGCGCACGTATTTGCCGTCGGAGCGAATAATGGGTCGTTCGCCACGAATCACGGAGCGGATCGTGCCGGGCACCACGCGGTTCCAGTTCAGGTCTCCGCCGCCGTAAAAATTCCCGCAACGCGTGATCGCCACTGGCACGCCAAACGTGTGCGCGTAGGATTGAGCAATCAGGTCCGCGCAAGACTTGCTTACGTCGTAGGGATGCTTCCCCTGCAACGGCATATCTTCCTTATACGGAAGCACCTTCTGATCGCCGTAAGCCTTGTCCGAAGACGCGAGGATGACCGACTTCACCGTCGGCGAACGCCGGCAAGCCTCCAGAAGATTCCACGTTCCGCGGATGTTGCTCTCGAAAGTTGAAAGTGGATTGCGGTTGGCGATTCCCACGATCGTCTGCGCGGCGAGATGAAAAACAACTTCGATCTCGTACTCGCCCAGCACACGTTCCAGCAGATATGGACTGCTCAGACCGCCGCGCACTACGTTGACGCGGTCCGCAAATCCGTCGCGCACAAATTCGCTGGCCGGAACCCAGTCGCGTACCAGCGCCGTCACGGACGCGCCCTGCTCCAGCAAGTGTTTCGTCAGCCATCCGCCCACCAGTCCCGTGGCGCCAGTGATAAAGACGGCACGGTCGCGCCAGAAGCCGTTCTTCATTATTATTCCTGCCAAACCTTCCATGGCGCCTGGTTCGCGCTCCATAACTGGTTCAAGTACTCGTATTCGCGATACGTATCCATCGCGTAGAAGAAGCCGTCATGCTGATAGGCCATCAACTGCCCGTCGGCGGCCAGCCGCTCCAGCGGTTCCTTCTCGAAGACGCAATCGTCACCGCCGAGATAATCGAACACGCGGCGATCGAGCACAAAAAAGCCTGCGCTTGCGCGGCCGCTGATCTTTGCCTTCTCCTTAAACTTTGTCACGCGACCTGTCGAGTTTGCCTCGATGACTCCGAAGCGAGAACTCGGTGTGATGGTCGTGACCGTGGCAAGCTTCCCATGGCTCTTGTGGTACTCCAGCAACTCTCGGATGTTTACATCGCCCACGCCATCGCCATAAGTCAGCATGAAGAGATCCTCATCTTGACCAATGTACTTCTCAATCCTCTTCACCCGTCCGCCCGTCATCGTGTTCTGTCCGGTATCGACGAGCGTGACCTGAAAGTCTTGTTCGCGATGGACGT
>Ga0208191_1000534_pt1 | contig 25725 bp, 20 predicted proteins | sample June2015DPH_13_5_FD_184709 | JGI IMG/M metagenome (GOLD analysis project Ga0208191, IMG submission 184709) | Peatland microbial communities from SPRUCE experiment site at the Marcell Experimental Forest, Minnesota, USA - June2015DPH_13_40... | ecosystem: Environmental > Terrestrial > Soil >... | reverse complement strand
GTCCCAGATAAACCGTTCTTCCGTTTTGCACCTTAACAACCACTCGAAACGTTTGGCGCCATCCTTCCACTGCTATGGACTTCGGAGGTCCCGGAACGAGCTTTGCCCGCTGAATGGCTGTGACAAAAGCATCCTTGGAGCTTGGGCCGACCCACAACGGACCTTCACTGTTATTAGGATCAATTGCCAAGAAAAAGACAGAATTCAGCCTTTCCCCGCGGGCATTGCGCTCATCCGGTACTTCCTGAGTAGCAAGCTCGGCCACCTCTCGAACTATCCGCTTGTACAGGTGATCGCTGGGAGTATCTGCCGAGACCTGAGCAAGAACCTCAGCTTCGCCGCTAAGCCATGTATCGCTGCGTTCTCGGATGCCCTGAGCGACGAGGAAATAAACTATGGAGAAAGCCACAGCGGTTCCGAGCGCGAACGCCAGAGTTGTCCAAATCGAAATCCGCCATGCGGCGGTAGCGCGTAAATTATTAGGCATTCTTGAGAACATAACCAACACCACGAATTGTGTGGATCAGTGGCCGCGGAGTGTCGTGGTCCACCTTGCTGCGCAAACGATAAATATGGACATCCACGACGTTGGTTGCGGGATCAATCCGCATCCGCCAGACGTGGTCCAAAATCATAGTGCGAGTTACCACGCGACCTTCATTCCGGCAAAGATACTCCAGAAGAGAAAACTCCTGTGGAGTCAATTGCAGCAAGTGATCGCCCCGTCGCGCTTCCCGACGCACCAAATCAAGCTGCAAGTCGGCAGCCTGCAGACGTACCGATTCATTCTGTGGAACCGACGACCTGCGCAAGAGATTTCTCAGCCTTGCCAGCAGTTCCGGGAGGGCGAATGGCTTCGTGAGGTAGTCGTCTCCGCCCTGCTCTAGTCCCCGGACACGCTCGTCCACAGAACGCCGGGCAGACAGAATTAAAACTGGTGCCGAACTGCCTTGAGCGCGGCAACGGGCAATCAAGTCCAATCCATCCATGTCGGGAAGGCCAAGATCGATAATGAAGGCATCGTGAATGCCTTCCAAGGCCATGGCTTCCCCAGCTTTCGCTGTACTGGCCACATCCACCTGGTATCCTGTCTCCACCAGCGCGCGTTTCAGGAACTGCTGAATGGATACATCATCTTCTACCAACAGCAATCGCATAGGAGCTTCCCGATAGTCCAAAACTCTACACCTCCAATTGGGATGCAGGAAACTCCTCAAACGTTGAAGCTCCCGTCAAGCCAGACCCAATCCTCTAAACAGAGCTGCCTGAACTGTCCTCCCGCAAGTGCGGACGAAAGTTTGCTCGTCGGCTCACTGCGAATGCCAGGTCATGTCCACGCGCACTGGGATTTCGTTCTTGACTGGCATCGTCAAGAGCGATGGCGGGTCGATTTCAAAATCGGAAAGCGTGGCCGGAATTGTCCCCGTGATGTGAGTCTCGCCACCCTGTGTCTCCAGTTTGAAGGGAACCTGCTTGTACTGGGCAGTCTGCCCAGCGAACTGAATCTCCAGGTCGGCGTTGATGGTCGCAGACGCGGCGGCCGATTCGGGCAGGCGGGTGCGTACGATGACTATGGGAAACTCTGCTCCGCGCGTGACCTGAAGCATGTGAAGATCGCGGTTGCTGTCTCCGGAATCAAATGACTTGACGGGCACCGCGATCAGGAAATCGCATTGTCCGGCATGGCAAGTTCCCTTACCTCGTGCGGCGTGGCTCACGCCCTCGGTCTGATGCAGCGGATGGGATACATGGTAGGTGAGCGTGCATTGTTCGAGAACCCACTGGCCGTCCGCAAGGGCAAGCGCAGGAAACGCTAGAAGCGCGAGGGCGATCAGGATGTTTCTTTTCATAGGCTCGGCTTAAAACTTAACGGACACCGACAGAAGGGCTGCGCCAAACGCCCCGGCCGTAACGATGGCCACCGGGCCATGCGCCTGGGCGATCCCATGGACTCTTTCCCCTTTATTTTTTTGATCGAAAGCCATAATTCCCAGGATGGGCGTCGCGATCATGCCGGGGCCATGGATCCAAGCCATGACCTTGTGAAAACGGATCGGCCCGCGAGTTTCGGTTCCGGGGATCTTCGGAGCGCGGATCGCGTAGTAAGCCGTCATGAAGTACAAATCTCCTGTCAGCCCGCCGAGAGCCGTATGCAGATCGCGCGAGGTTGTGCTCGTGTTCTTGCCGCCGGCATTGAGGGAAGTGGCAACGGTGGCAATCAGCGGAATGGTCGTGATCAAACCCATCCGTTGATGGATCTTTAGCATGTGTGTTCGTTTGTCGAGCAATGCCTGTTCCCTAGGATTCGCTTGAGTTTGCTCCGCAGGGAAACCCAAGTCCTGAAGCGACGGTTCTGTCTTAATGCTGGAGGGAGCATTCGGCAGGTTGTCCTCTTGCGCTGGTGTTGGTTTTTCGGAGATTGGTTCGCCAGCCTCCAGCTTCTCGTCTAGAACCGCCGTCTCGGTTTCATTGACTGTTGTGGAAGGAATCTCCAACGTCTTGAAACCGGCGGCCTCAAACTTCAGCCGGTAGTTGCCCGGCGGCAGACCGTCAAGCCTATAAGAGCCATCCGTCGCTGTGGTCGCGCTTCGCATTTGGCCATTGTCTGCACTTGTCGCCGTCACGGTTGTATTCGCAACCGCGTTTCCGGACGCGTCGATAACCTTGCCCGTCAATTCTCCCGTTCCAGCCATCTGCGCCATTAGAGACGGAGCCAATGCAACGAACAGGCAAACAAGAACGAGGCCAAAGACACCACTATGTCGGTTGCGAAAGATCTTCCTCAACATCCTTCACCAAGCCCTTTCCGATGGCGCGATGACCTCGTGTGGTATGTGGGCCACCAAAATACGATATGTCTGCAACATGACCGTGCCTTTTCCGGAAGATGACAATTTGTTCATCCAGAGCTAACGGACGCATTTCTCCTCCCAACTGCGGCTATGATTCCATCTACGCGCCGCCCAAAATTGAGGTGTCTAGGTGAAATGCGTTCGTCAAGTAACTCATGCGATCTTCCTGATGTTCATCTGCAGTACATGGCTTTGGAGTCAAACCCTCAAGGCCAGACCCGCAGAACCCACTCCACAACCATCCAATTCCGTTTCACTGCCAGCACCAGTCAGTTCCATTCCCTTGACCGTTCCGCCAGGTGCCCCTCTGAAGATAGCGCTGGATACGGAGGTGCGAGTTCGGGAAGTGGGGCAGGCGATTCATGGCAAAACAACGCAGCCAGTGTATGCATTCGACAAGCTGCTGATTCCGGCGGGGACGGTGGTTAACGGAAAAGTCTCGGCAATCGATAGTGTGCCAGGGAAGACGCGGGTGCTGGATGCGACGGATGGGAATTTCTCTCCGGCGCGGCATGTGCATGTGCAGTTTGACGAGTTCGTGATGGCAGACGGGCGGCATATGGCGTTGCAAACAGTGGCGTCTCCGGCCCCGGATGGAGTTCTTCGTTTTGTGTCGGCGAATGAGACGGAAAAGAAAAATAAGGTGGCGGATGCGGCAGGGAAGAAAGTGAGCGCGACGCGGCAGGCGATCCACCAGCAGTGGAGGGAATTGCAGAAGCAGATCCACGAACCGGGAAAGATGCACAAATTGAAACGGATCGCGCTGGCTCAATTGCCAGTGCATCCGCAATACATCGACGCGGGAACGAGCTTTAATGCGAACTTGGTGCAACCTTTGGATTTTGGAACGGAGGCGGTGAAGCCGGAGGCATTGACTGATATTGGAGCGCCGCCGCCGACCGGAAGCGTCGTGCACGCGAGGCTGGAGACAGGGTTGAGCTCGGCGACGGCGAAGAAGGGAGATCCGGTGGAGGCACTGATAACCGAACCGCTGGTGGCTTCGGATCATCTGATTTTGCCGGAGGGCAGCGTGATTAAAGGCTCAGTAGTGGAGGTACATGCGGCGCGCCAGCTGGGACGCAACGGGCAGTTGCGAATCCTGTTCCGTGAGGTTGCGCCGCCGAACGGGCTGGAGCAGAAGGTCGAGACGAATCTGGAGGGCGTGGCCGTGGCAAAGGACGAGCACCTGAAGCTGGACGCCGAAGGTGGAGCTGAGGTGACGACGCCGCGGACCAGATATTTAATCACCGGAATCCAAGTGATGCTGGCGGCCTCACAGGCGTCTCCGGACCGGGATGCGGGACAGGGAGGACAGAGCATAGGTGAAGGGGGGGGCGGCGCGGCGAGCGGGGCATCGGGATTTAAGTTGGTAGGAATGATTGTGGGGATTGCTGCGCATTCGCGCGTGGTGTCCGCCGGGTTTGGATCGTATGGAGCGGCGATGTCGATTTATTACCACTTTCTGGCCCGAGGGCGCGATGTGGTCTATCCGAAAGACATGGCCATGGTAATCGGGCTTGGAACTCGGGGCACCCAGTCAAATAATGCCGCAGGACCATCTGCACAGTGAGACCTGAGGTGCGAAAATCCGTGACCGACGTGGGTTTGCGTGTCCGGATGACGTGTCGTTTCTTGCCACTGGCAAGCAGCGTCCAGCGACAGCTACGACCTGTGGCTTGATCCGGGAATGCAGAATGTGGCTGCGGCGTCCGAACTCTTGAAGCCCTACGCTGAAGGCGATTTTGCGAAACGGTTCGAACGCGGTAAACTGAGTTTTACAGGTGACGTTTTACAGGTGTGATCCGTCTTCGGCCGTCAGCAAAAGTTTGCTAAACTATTGAAACGGCTCACTGTAGGCGCGTAGCTCAGTTGGTTAGAGCGCTACCTTGACACGCTTCCGTGGTTCCATACTTCCAACAACTTAGAGACCGTCTGGGACTGCCTCGGTACGTGTAAATACGCCCAAGACGGGCTTCTTACAGGTGATTTTACAGGTGTGATTTGCAAGCAGGGTTTTCTCGTTGAGGCGGGACACCCAGCGTCCGCACGCGACGCGCGGGCAGCGGATGATACGATCCCGCCAACAGTTCCTCGCGTATTGTCGCCAGTTCATGCTGGAGATTCGCTTCCATCATGCACTTGTCGACGCCGTCCACATCCGGTGTGCGCGCTCCGCTGGATGCCAGCGTGATGCGCGCCGCTTGACTCAGCCAGTTCCTGTCGGCAATCAGTCTTAGGAGACGATCAAACTTGCGTTCCCTGTTCTCCGTCGACCATGTCGCCAGTTTGCTTTGCATTTCGCTGATTATCAAAGGTCTTCACCTCACTATCGTCAGTTAGTTCGCCAAGCAAACCACTTCAACTGCCTCCCTTCGCCATGCGGCCGTATTTCCCGGCCTCGGACTACTACGGAGGCTCCGTCAGCCTGCACATCATCGGGGACCCACTCCCTTATCATCTGTGCAAACCTTCCCCAGTTCACATGCTGGACTCAACGCATGGGCGAGGTTGCCTGTCGCAGCCTTTCTCCTTGCTTGCCGCAAGTCGTCGCGAACACCACGGTCTAGCTGCGCGCTCCCCGTGGCTCCCTGCCAACCGGCTTACATATCCAGTCGGCATTCGAGTCGTCGAACTGAACTCTAGGTTCGGCAACAATTCGTGTCCTGCCTGTTAAGCGATGTAGGCAGGGGTGACATTTCAACCCTCAGATGCGTTTCAACAGGTTCGTGTTCCTCAACCGTCCCATGCTCAGCCTGGAAGCTCATCTTGGCGTAATCGCTTCGCCGCAAGCCCCGTTTCCCGCGGACTTCGTCACCTTGCCAGTGTCGGCAAGTCACCACCGCTTCGGCTCATTTCCCCTCGCAACAGAGAAAAGGCAGGCTCATTACTCCAACTTCATCGAGCACTGCATTCCAAACATGCTCAAGCAACATCACCCCCATAAAGGCGGGCTCCGTTGGCTGGGCGTACTGTAGGTGATATCGGCCCGCCAGAGCTGCTTGACACCGCTCACCACCAGCGCGGCCGCCAGGTTCGGATACACTTTCAACCCGTGGGCGGAGTCGGTGGTCGCCACAAACTTACGCTGCCGCAAACCGAGCAGGTTGTCTTCCCGCATCACCCGCTGCACCCGTTTGCGATTGACGGGCAGGCCGCAACGGCGCAACTCCGCCGTGATCCGGCGGCTGCCGTAGGTCGGCCACTCCAGCGCCACGCGCTGCACTTGATCGCGCAGTTCCACGGGCGCAGACCGGAACCGGACTCCGCGCCGGTAAAACCCCGCCCGGGCCCGCAGCTGGCGCTGTTGTTCCACATGCTGCAAGGCTCACTTCAAAAAATCGATCTCCAGGACCTGCTGCCCGATCTTACGTTCCAATTCCGCGATCCGCGTCTCCTCCGCCCGTTTCTGCCCCGCGCCGGGAAACGCCCGCTCCCCAAACTTATCTACATCGCGGCTCCAGCGGTACAGTTCCTGGCGGCTCACTTCCAAACTGCGCACCACCAAGCCCGCCGGCTCTCCCGCCCGCAATCGTTGCACCGCATCCAGCTTGAACTCCCTGGTGAACTTCCTTCGAAATCTCATCCAGTTTCCCCTTTCGCTGCATTTTAGGGCTTAACTGGTTGTCTCAAAATTGGGGTCCACTCCAACTGGTACCGCCAGCTTCATTGAGTAGGATGATCGTCGGGCTAAACCGTATCCTGCTCTAATGCCTTGGAGTGAGGAGATGAAGCGCCTTTCACGATACGGCGTTATTGACGCCTACACTCTTGAAGAACTCTGTCGCAAATACAAGATTTCAGACGGCAAGCGCCGCATCGCCCTTTTGAAGCAATTCTGGCATCGGCGGAATGATTCCCGACGCAGCACTCCGGATATGCCCTTTGATATAGCAGTTATGGCTGTTGAAGATTCAAATCTTGAGGTTCGCCAATGGGTCGCTCAGAACGCGCAATATTTGAACTTTAAGCCGCCAACGGAATCGCCGGACACGGACGGCTGGCCGTATGAGACGGACGGCTGGCCGAAGGCGAGCGAGAGGGACTTAACCAAAAGGCTGCGGCATGATTCCGATCCCTTTGTTCGGGCCTGCCTGCACGAGAACTCCAGCGTTGTCGGGTACCAGTGGGTGACTGTGTTTCACAGCGCTACGCACCTTGAGCGTTTGGCCCTGATGCGCAACGAGGAGGCTGCCGCCGCCTCCAACCGGCCGGAAATCAGGGAAGTAAAACTGCTGCGATTCTCAGACAGGTCGAGCCCTCAACCTTTGAAGGAGAAAGTAGCATAAGATGAATCAGCCATCGCTGCTAACCTTCAACTACCGCTGGGACACCCTCCACCATCTAGTAGTTGCTTCACCTCCTTCGCTTCTAACCCGATAAGACCGAGTCGAATGAGATCTCTCCCTTCCGCACGAAAATCCCGATTCAGGAGTTCAGACGAAAGATCAATTAGAGCAGTAATTATCGGCGTCGCGACGTTCACGCTCAGAGCAAGGGCCTCCACCGGAACCAGACCGAAGGGAACGTCTTCAAGCAGAAATCTGTGAGTCAACGTGCGGGGAGCCAAGACTCCTTCATAGACGGGGTTCGAACTTAACAACTCGGCGAGAGTAGTGCCACGTAAGGCCTCGCGGACGTACCAAGAGCGCAGGACTTCCCGAGCAGGTGGCAGGCGGAGCCCAAAAGCCATGGCGGTACCCAGCCTCTCCCGATCTACACGCTCCGTCACACGGCCAACAGGTTCCGTAACGCCTTCCCAGTAATAACGCCATTGGGGTCGATCTTCAGCCGTCCGGCCAGCGTTGAGAACAGACACTGGCGGATGAATCACGGGATTCAAGTTGCGAAAGCTCGTCTCAAGGACGTTGGTCGCCGGTAGTAGCGCTGGAAACAGAGTACGAAGTCTGGAGAGCACTTTTCCCGTCTCGCGGGCGGGCAACGCCGCGCAGGCGACTCCGTCTTTGAGACCAACCACTTTCACCGTGGTTGAGTCGAGCTTGGAAGCTCCATAGATCAGACCCTCTGTCTCCGCGATCAAGGGAAGAGATAACCCACCTCGCAAGCGCATGAGATGAGCCAATTCCAGAGCGCCGCCAAAATTACCACAGAATAGCACGACCAATTGTCCGCGCGCGAAGTGGTGTGCGCATAACTCGGTGAAGTGTTTCTCCGCGAAGGCGGGAACCACGTACAGAACGACGTCGGCCCCACGCAACGCCTCCTTCGGGCTTGTCGTCACCATCTCCAGATGCGCAAAACCGGAAGCAACGCCCGATACATTCGTATTGACGAGTTCAATGCCACCCTTCTTCTGGGCTGGTGCGATATTTGCTTCCAACTCCGGAGCTTCAAGCAGCCTGACTTGACAGCCCTTGAGCTGCAGGTCGGCGGCCACCGCAAAGGCTCCGCTGCCTCCACCCAAGACTGTGACTCGAGTGGGTGGGATCATGGATGCGACCTCCAGAGGCGGAAAAATACTGGGGAGCAGCGTTCACCGGACGCTGCGTAGAATGCTCCCACGAATACATCTAACGAGCCCTGGCCCGAAACTATGGATTTCATCGTCGTTGTTGCGCCCACGCCTCGGTCACACACTCGCGGCTGAACGAGCGTGTGCAATCAAGGCGAGGGCGAGAAAGTAGAAGAGGAACGTTAAAGCGAGATACGTCTTTGTCTTCGTACCGCTGCCGGAGAACTCCTTCCACAGAAAGATTCCCCACATCGCGGCGACCATCGGTGCCGCCTGTCCGACGGCATAGGAAATGGCAACTCCCGCAAAGCCTGCGGCGACGAAATTGAACACCATGCCGAGACCCACGATCAAACCGCCTAGAAATCCTAAGAGGTGATACTTGCGAGGCGCCGTCACGAAATCGGCGAAGCCGACGGGCTCACCGACTATGGGTTGCTTCATGAAATAGACGTTCGTGACAAAGCTGCCGACAAGCGCGCCCAGCGAGAAAAACACCGAGATACCGTAGGGTCCGAGGACTTTTCCCGACGTCAAAGCCCGTGCCACGAACGGCGGAAACAATCCCATGACAATCCCTGAGGCGGCGCATACAAACAGGCCCTTCCGGGAGACATTAGTTTGCACATGACCCAGGCCAGCATAGGCCTTGCCAGCCAAGACGACTGCTATCAGCGTCGACACAACTCCGAGCGCGAGCAATGCAGGATTGCCTTTCGGCTCAAACACGTAACCCAGAATCACGCCGAGTGCCACCGCAATTCCCGTCGAAACGGGAAAAGACACTGACAGACCTGCCAAATGAATACCCGCGAGAAGTAACAGGATCGCCAGACTGAAGATGACGCCTCCAGTCATCGCACAAACGATGTTGCTGAGCCCTGCGGAGCGGACGTTAGGCAGAAAGCTGGAGGCGTTAAAAGGGCTGCTGCCAATTGTCAGAGCTAGAGCGAGCGCACCAGCGAAAATGCCGACAAGGTAGTCCCAGTAGAACAGTTCGAACCGGAATCCCTTCGTGAGTTTGTATGTGTTCCCCCAGGAGCCGTAGCAGACGGTACTCACCAACATCATCAGAAAAGCCGTCGTGAAGCTGTGCGGCGCGAACATTGGGGCCTCCGTTTCAGGGCGTCAGGCGTATCCCAGCGACGGCGGAGCTCTGTGCGCGCACAATGCTTACGCCGGGTCCCGCAAGTACTTCAGTTATTGAAAGCACCAATCTGACCCCGCCCAGACCCACCTTCTGCGTTGTCGCGAAGCGACTCCCGCCGCAATTGATCCGCCCCCAGTCCCGTGTGCTGCGCCGGCGAAACAGCAGCCGCCTGCTTGGTTTTCTGCGTACATCATGCAATGCGGTACCGGGAGACCTTCTCTTCATCTAGCTCGACGCCTAGGCCTGGACCGTGTGGGACGTAGAGGTATCCATCTTCGTACTTGAATGGTTCGGTGATGATGTCGTCCAGATAGAAGCGACCAGCGACTTTAGTCTGTTCGCGACCACTCAAAGACGTGACGGGGTATACGCAAGCCTGAGAGACAATTTTGGTGGAAGCTGACAGATGGAGATTCACGGCGTTGGCAACTCCCAATTCCGCCGAACCATTTACGTTGCAGGTCAGCCCGCCCGCTTCGATGACAGCGGCGACCTGTTTGGCTCGAAAGAGACCTCCGGGTTTCGTTGGGTACAGAGAAATTACCTCGGCCGCACGTTTCTCCAGAATTCGCAGAATGTCCTGCGGTGTCCAAGCAGACTCATCCGCCATCAGAGGAATGCTCACTCCTCTCGCCACGCGAGCCATAGCTTCGAGGCCCGCGACGGGCTGCTCGCAGAAGAGAACGTCGTACTGCTCGATCTTCTTCAGGTGGCGAATCGCGTCGCTCGCATGTACGTAGCCTTCGTTGCCGTCCACCGTGATCGCGATTTTTGGTCCGACAGCGGCGCGCATCTCACGAACGAGCGCTACGTCGCGTTCCGGGTCCTTACCGATTTTCAGCTTAATCGTCTTGATCCCATCGTCCACAGCCTGAAGGGCTTCGTCCACAGCGTCCTTCACGGGCATGATCCCTAGGCTGTGAGCCATCGGAATCTTCTCCCGGTAAAGGCCGCCAAGAAGGTTATAGACGGGAGTATCTAGCGCTTTCCCGACTATATCGTAGAGAGCGAAGTCGATTGCCGCCTTGGCGTAGAAATGTCCTTTGGCGCACTGATCCAGCAGCGTGTGGATGTATTCGATGCGGAACGGGTCCGCGCCCTCAAGGACGGGTGCAAAATTGTCGCGGATCATGTGCATCACGGTCTCGGCTGATTCGCCGAAGTACATACCGTAATCGCCGCCCCATTCTTTGAGCGCTGGTGCCTCACCTAGTCCGACGATGCCTTCGTCAGTCTTCACCTTCACGAGCACGTACTTTCCCAATGCGACGTCCGCGCGTCCAGTTGCCATCCGATGAGGCCGACGCAAGGGCAGAGCAACTCGTAGAACTTCGATCTGCGTAATTTTCATGATTGGACTTTCTGGCTCAGAGTTCTCCAGAGCCTCATGCGCTGATCTGAAGCAATCGGCTCGTGTCAACCTGGTCTGTGATTAGTTCGAACCCGTCTTTCTTGACGAGGATTTCATCTTCGAGTTGGTAGCCTTCTGTCTCACCGACGTAGTAAGGCTCGATGCAGAGGACCATATCTTCCTCAAGCGGCCGCTCGAACCGGTCGTATTTTGCGATCCAGGGGTGTTCGTGGACGCTCAAGCCCAAGCCATGTCCTACGAAAGTTGTCGGCTTAAGTCCAAGGGATGTATATTTCTCGGCGAACGTCTGATAAATCTCTTTCGTCGTCACACCAGCCCGAATCTTTGCCTTCAGTGCATTCAGGGTGTCGACCAGCTTTTTCCACATCGCCGCCTGCGCCGCAGTTGGGTCGCCGACTACATAGGTTCTCGCGACATCCGAGCAATACGCTCCAATGTTTCCGAGCAAATCGATGCGCATGAGGTCCCCCGGTTTCAGAACGCGCTCTGTGGGACCGACGTTGGGCAATGCACTGCGATCGCCGGAGGCAACGACCAGCACCGTGATGTCTTCGATCCCTCCCTTGTACAGGGTATCGGTGATGATGCTAGCCACCTCCATCTCGGTCATTCCTGCGCGGGCACGCTTCTGCACTTGATAATGAGCTTGATCGGCCGCGCGTCCGGCTCTGCGTAGCCGATCGATTTCTTCCTGCGTCTTGACGCTCCGCAGCTCTAAGAAAATTTGGTCTGCATTGACAAAATTTGCCTTCGGCAGACCGTTCTGAATGACCGCGAAGTCCATGGCGGGCAGGTAGTCGAGCTCAATACCGATCCGGCCATTCGCCAGGCCGAATTCGTTTGCGGCAGCGATAAACAGTCCGGACGCCTCTTCTTCAAACTCGCGATAAGTACGAATGTCGGAAAACCATTTCGATCCCCTCTTTGCTGTAGACGTTTCCATGTCGACAACGATCAATGCGTGTTTATCAGGAGTCACTACGGTCATCGCGAGCCGCCGGTGCAAGCCCTGAATTCGCAATGAGGGAATCACGAACCCACATGTGTACATAACGCTCTCGGGCGCGACGGCCACGAGAGCGTCGAGCTTGTCGGCCGACAAAGATTTCCTCTGCTTTTCAAGGATTGCGCTATTCATGTCTTAGAGCTCCTCACGATTTGGCACTTTCGGCCTCTATAGTCCCCAAAAACCAGAGTCCGCCGGCCTGCAGAAATTGAACCCGGCTTTTTCGCCTCCCTTTGGCGGTACTTCGCCCGTCGACGTTATGGTATACTTCGTCCCCATCAGTTAGACAACAGAGGGCCCGTGAGTTTTTGGCTAGTTTGTGGTGCGCAGGTAAAGGGCTGAAAACTCATGACCTAGTTGGGTTGGCGAGGCGCAGCAGCCCTCATCCGATTTGACGTGAGACGGATGGTGCAGCCTCCCAAATGAGGTTGGTTCCATGGGACACGACGTATCCGCGATTTCATCTGTCCACTTCGGGCTTTACGAGCTTGACTCAATCAATGGCGAACTCCGAAAAGGTGGCATGCCGATCCGAGTGCAGCCGCAGCCATTCAAAGTGTTGGCGCTACTCGTGAGCCGAGCGGGCCAACTTGTCTCAAAAGAAGAGATTCGCTGCCACCTGTGGGGTAACGATACGTTCGTCGACGTCGAAAAGGGGACGAGTTTCTGTATCAGACAGGCGCGGTCGGCCCTACGTGACAACGCAAAGACTCCGCATTTCATCGAAACGCTGCCTCGCCGCGGGTACCGCTTCATCGCCCCAGTCGATAGACATGGGCTGACTGAGCCGCGAGCGGTCGAGAAGAACGAGACTGAAGTATCCCGCGAGAGCATCCTGGCTGTGCTTCCGTTCGGAAATATAAGCACCGATCCTGAACAAGATTACTTCTCCGACGGAATGACCGAGGCTCTTATAACGCAGTTGGCGCAAATTAGTACCATTCGGGTGATTTCCCGTACTTCTGTCATGAGATACAAAAATCTCAAGCGATCGGTCTCCCAAATTGCGAGGGATTTGAAAGTGAATGCGCTCGTCGAGGGTGTCGTTCTGCGATCCGGACGACACGTGAGAATCACGGCACAGCTGATCGATGCGGCGACCAACAGGCTTCTCTGGGCCGACAGCTACGAGCGCGAGTTTCGGGATATCTTGGGATTGCAGAGTGCTGTGGCCCGGGCTATCGCCTCCCGGATCCAGGTCCAGCTCACGCCCGAAGAACAGAAACGACTGTCAAACCACAGGGTCGTAAATCCGGAGGCGTATGAGACGTACCTGAAGGGACGGTACCATTGGAACAAGCGCACAGATCGAGGGATGCGCAAGAGCATCGAGTACTTCGAACAAGCCATTCAAATCGATGCCGATTGCGCCGTGGCCTACGCGGGCTTGGCGGACGCCTACTCGACGCTCGGTTTTTATGAGGATCCTGCCCGGGCACCGCAGGAATTCTTTTCCAAGGCGAAGATTGCGGCCGCAAAGGCTATCCAACTGGACGAAGGTCTGGCCGAAGCCCACACGTCATTGGGCGTCGTGCGCTGGGTCTATGATTGGGACTGGTTGGACGCGGACCGTCATTTCCAACGCGCCCTAGCGCTGAATGCCAATTACGCGACGGCGCGACACTGGTATTCGCTATTTCTCGCGTCGATGAAGAATCTGCCCACGGCACTCTCGGAGATCAAGCGGGCTCGCTCGCTCGATCCTTTGTCGTTGAGCATTAATACGAGTGTGGCGTTCTGTTGCTATTTAGCCCGTCACTATAACGATGCGATTGAACACGCTCGCAAGGCACTCGAGATCGAGCCAGGTTACATGATGGCGCACACCGCTTTGGGACTGGCCTACGAGCAGCAGGGGAACTTTGCCGAGGCCATCACTGAATTTCAGAAGGCCTCCATGCATTCGAAAAAGAACCTGATGGTCGAAGCTGCTCTCGGGCATGTCTACGGATTGTCCGGACGAAAAGCCGACGCGCAGAGGAGCCTTGACGGCGTCCTGGATCTATCCAAACGAACGCAGGCTTGTTCCTCCTTCGCACAGGCCCTGATTCTAGTGGGCTTGGGCGAAGAAAGGCAGGCTATCGAGGCACTCCAGAAGGCCCTTGAGGAAAGATCGGGTTGGCTCGTTTATGTCTACGTAGAACCCAGATTCGATCATCTGCGTTCCAATCCGGCGTTTCATGATTTCCGGCAACGGCTGAAAACGGCGCCCTGAAGCGTAGCAATTCCCGGCTATATCGGTCCGGCGCCGCACAGATTCCCGGTCCATTATAGACTCCAGATCGGGTCACTGAACGACATTCGCGAAATGTAATTAGTCAAATGCAGGCATCACTTCATTCGCGAACCGAATGAGTGTGTTCCGCAGGGCATCCATCGGGCCGAGCAGCAGCAAAGTAACCGTGTTCGCTCCCATCTCGAACACGCGAGCAACCCGTTCCGCGATTGTCTCTGGGTCGCCGATCATCATAAGACATCGTACCGTATCGTCCGTTACGCGAGCGACAGCTCCCGGTGTATCGCCTCGCTGAATGGCCTCCAAAACTCCCGAGATTACGCTTTCTTCGATACCGATCCGACGCATGGCCTCGGGCGGTCCTACCTGAATAGACCGTGTTACCCACGCCTTCTGGTTCTGGATTGCACTGATCGCATCATCTGTGACTTGGATGAGCTGCCAAGCGACGATGTCAATGTCTCCTAGAAAGCGGCGGCCGCGGTTCGCGCCGGACTGTAGCTGATCGAGCACGTGAGGCATACCGCCAGCATTGAAGAGGGACTCAACCAAGACTCCGTCTGCGATTTCGCCAGCCAACTCCAGCGTCTTTGGACCGCGAGTGCCAATGTATATTGGAATGGATGGCCGCGAGAGAGCGAAATCCAGCTTCACTCCACGTACCAAATCCACTCCATCCTGGAACTCGACCGTTTCACCGGCGATTAGGCGTCGAATAATCGTCGCAGCGTTCCTCAGTCGCTTGACCGGATTCTTCAATTCAATTCCGAGAGGTGTCAAAACCGTGTTCACGTTCGCGGTACCCAACCCCAGACGAAATCGGCCCCCTGCGATTTCGTCTACTACCCCGGCCGCTCGCGCGATTTGAACAGGCAGACGAGTGAACGGGCTCGTGATTCCCAGCCCGAGGCCAATCGTGTTGGTGGCGTGCGCGCACATGGCGAGCAGCACGAAGGGATCACGATGAAACGTTTGATCCGGGATCCATGCGCAACGGTATCCTAGCCTCTCACCCAATTGAACGAACTCGACCGTTTCGGAAACCAATCCAGCTGGGATAAAAGCGAAGTCAAAGCCGTGACGTTGCATTAGAATTCCTGCACGACAGCAAAGAAAGCCGACCAGTTCAACGCTGGTTTCTTCTCATCGAGATGCTCGCACTTCTCCAGCACCACCGACACTAGAGGTGGCCTAAATCGAGGAACTGGCGCAGCGATTGGACCGGGACCGCAGCAAGTCCCATCTTTTCAAGATCCAGCCCCTCTTTCCAGTAGTCCACGGCGCGCAAACGGCACGCCAGGTCTATCATCAGGTGCGTCACAGGCATCCGTACGTTGGCCATTTGTCCGAAGCTGTAGATCGGAACCAGACCGAACCCGACGTCTTCATTGACATAACGGTGGTCCAATGTGCTCGGAGCTTTGACGAACTGATTCGGTTCACTGTCTTGCAGGGCCAGGAACATGTCATTGGCTTTCACGGCACGCTCAGACGTAAATCCCGCTTGGTGGAAATACTCGATGAAGGTCTGTTCCTTCATTTGTAACCCCGCGAGGCGATTAAGTGCGCGGACGACGGCGAGGCGCTCATTATCTAGGTCTTGAATAATTCGAGCTACTGATGGACTGATTCCCTGCGAGTAGAATCGGAAGTCCCCTTTTGAGAACTCGATCCAGCCAGCATTCAGCAGTGTGCCAGGCGGGTGCTCCATCGCGTTTAGGTTGAGCAAGCCAGTATCGAGCACGTTTGTTGCGGGAACGACATTCGGAAACGCTTCTTTCACCTTCGGCAGCAACTCTTGGAGATACCGGCCCGGAAAAGCCGATAGTTTTAGGTTGGTCATAACTATCATGATGCTGACCTTATCCGGTCCGGACATCCTGGAGCCGTGAGTGAGCGTAATCGTCTCGCACGTCCGCACTTCGTCGTTGAAACCTGCTAGGCGCAAACTATTGACAAAATGGAGGCCACCGCCGGTGTGCCCCGGGTTTAGCAAAATGAAATGTTGGCTTCGTAGAAGAGGGGAGAGCAACCGAGCGTACCAGCCATGCGCGTTTGTCGGTGTGCTGATGACAATGAACTCGGCTCCCTCCAATGCTTCTTGAATGTTGTTCGTAATTGTCTTGATTGGAGCAAATCCCTCTCCAATCGCTCCAGAGTATTCAACACCTCCACGATCACGGATCGGCTTCAGAGTCTCAGCGGACCGTGTGAACAAACTGATCTCAAAACCACGTCGCACCAAATCGGCAGCGGCAGCGCAGCCTCCATTTCCAGCTCCCAAGATTGCAATTCTACTCATACCTGAATTGGTCCTCCGCCACTGCGCTTCTTGGCACGGTGCTCGGCATTGCGTGCTCAGGTCGTAATTCTTATCTAATATTCCGTCAAAACGGCGCGTAGTTGAATCAGTGAGTAATCACGGCGCACTAACGCTTTAACTCAGCGACGATCTCTGAGGCGCTTTTGACTTGTCCAAAACCCTTCTGGATGTCCTTGAGGGATTGCTCGTGTTCCTGCTCGGTGTCCGAGATTGTGCAGTCCCGTGGAACGACCGCAACGAAGTCCCGGTAGCAGGCGTCTTGGACCGTAGCGCGAACGCAGAAAGCGGTGGCCACTCCGGAAACGATCACGAACGTAACACCCAAATTGCGAAGCAGAAGTTCCAAATCTGTTTGGTAAAACCCACTGTACCTCTTCTTGACGACAACGTATTCGTTCCCCTTGGGGCTCAGCTCTGGAATGATGGAAGTTCCAGGCTCGCCTTCACGCAATCCCCGCACTTTGAACTCCTCCGAGGTCGTAAAGGGTGGTATGTCCGCACCATCTTTTCGCCAGACCGTGTGAACGTGAATGATGCGGAGTTTGAGGGCGCGGCATTCCTGCAAAAGGCTCGCAAGTGCCGGGAGAATTTGTCGTCCCTGCCGGATTTGGCAGGGAGCGCCATCGTCGAGGAAATCGTGTTGCATGTCCACAATAACGAGCGCGGTGTTCTCCGTTGTCATTGGCGGCAAGGCGCGCATGATAGTCATCGAAGGGTTCCCTTAGACGCGCATACAGTCTAACCATGCAAGATTTGCGGGTCAACCCGGGCAAAGCTAGTTTATTGATAGTTTGTGTAAAGACTGACGCCGTCGAAGAATTCGACTGAAGAGGTCGGTCCGGCAAGGATTCTCGGCTGGATACGGCGGGCCGCTTCGGTGAAATTGCAATCGTGGGAAGTTACGTTGCCAACGCTCGACTGGGAGCCCAAACAAGCGCCGGGCGTTCCTCATTCGTCCGCATTTCGATTTCTATGTCAGTGGAGTCCAAGCATGAGTATTTTGGACCGCCTCCGGTACAAATTGAGATCCGCCCAAGGGAGCGCCTCAGTGGAGTCGGCAGATGCTCACTCGAAAAACTTTTCAAGTATCGAGCTTCAAGCTGTTTGGACACTCGACTCAAACTAGCCTAAAACTCATACTGAAACTGTTGTCATCTGTTGCCCAGTTAGGGCAGTTTAAAATGTCGCCGTTGTCGGCGAGGTCTGAAAGCTTACACGGGAGGTCACTCATGGAACCGTTGCAATCGTCCATCGCAAGAGTGTTCGTGGTAGCGTGTTTGGTTTTACTCTTCGGAAGTGCTGCCGCATTCGCTCAGACGAGCACGGGAACCATCGAAGGAACTGCCACCGATCCCCAGGGGAGTATCCTGCTCGGAGCGAATGTAACGGCCCGGCAAGTGACGACAAACTTGGTTCGGTCCGTCACCACGAATAACCAGGGCTACTACCGTTTCGACGCGCTCCTAGTGGGAGTTTATGACGTGTCAGTGGAGGCCTCCGGCTTCCAAAAGAAAACGACTACGCAAGTCCAAGTCTTAGTTGGATCTATAACAGAACTGAATTTTAGCCTCTCGGTAGGACAGTTGCAACAGGAAGTCAACGTCCAGGGATCGGCACCTCTGGTTGATTCCACTTCAAGTACAATCGGCGACGTGGTGGACAGCCGCCGGATGGTGGATATCCCGCTGAATGGCCGAAACTTCATGCAGCTCGGTTTGTTGACGGCCGGCAGCGCTCCTGCTGCAGAGGGCGGACTATCCGCGACGTATGGAACCGCCGCGGGATCTGTGGGCTTTTCAATCGGCGGGCGAGATTCCTGGAACAACTTCATACTGGACGGGTTTCCGATCGTTGATCCTTCTCTCCGCACTGTCACCGTGCAGCCCTCGGTGGACGCAGTGCAAGAGTTTCAGGTTGTTCATGAAACGTATACAGTGGACGTGGGCGGTCCCCCAGGGGCGTCAGTAAACTTGACGACGAAGTCCGGAGGCAATAAATGGCGCGGAACGCTCTACGAATTCTTTCGCAATGACATCTTCGATGCAAGAAGCTTCTTCGAAGAGCAGAAGCAACCATACCGGCAGAATCAGTTCGGAGGGGCGTTAGGCGGCCCGATTTGGCACGATCGGACATTCTTTTTCGTAAACTATGAAGGCATCCGGATACGCCAAGGTCTCTCCAACCTGACATTGCTACCCACAGAGGCCATCCGGAATGGCGATCTGAGTGGTATCGATCCTGGAACGGGACAACCCTTCCCCACAATCATTGATGATTCAACAGGAATGCCATTCCCCGGAAATAAGATTCCGCCCGGGCGGATCAGTCCGATCACGAAGGCGATCCTCGCTCTTACTCCGTTGCCGAATATTCTTAATGCTGCGCCGGGCCAAAACAATAATGTGAACGAAGCCCCGCGAAAGGTTGACGCTGATCAGGGAACCCTCCGAATCGATCATCAGATCAATTCCAAGAATCGCCTGTTTGGCCGCTTCATCAGTTTTCGGAATGACGATTACGTTCCCTTCACCAGCAATACGATTGCCTTCAACCCACAGGCCCCGCCGGGCTTCGGGAGCAACGACGACGATTCCAGTCAGAATGGCGGCGTTGGTCTAACGACTATCTTCACCCCGACGTTCATCAGCGATCTTCGCGTTGGCGTCAATCACCTCGATAGTACGAGGAATCAACAGAATTCGAATCTAGGCTTTCTGAACAGCCTTGGGGTTCAGCGCCTAGGACCGACATTGAACCTCGGTGTTCCGAACATCAGCATCCCCGGCTTCGCCAGCATGGGCGACCCAGACATCCTCCCAATTTCGCGCCTGGAAACGCTCCTTTTTGCGGGGGAAGGCCTAACGTGGACACGAGGAAAACACACTTTTCAGTTCGGCGGCGACTACCAGCTGCTTCACCTCCGATATGGCACGAATATTTTTTCTCAGGGTATGTTCGAGTATGATGATGGGATAGCCTCCGCAACCGGTTCGGCCTGGTCTGACTTCTTGCTTGACCGGCCCTTTGTGGGTTTCACCGGCCTAGGCATTGACCACGCCGACGAATCCTCCATCGGCTTCGGACTGTATTTCTCCGATTCATACCGTGTAACCAGGAGGCTCACCGTCAGCTACGGTTTGCGCTATGACATCCTGCAGCCTCCTAGGGCTCTTGACGGTCGGGCACAGATGTTTAACCCCGCTACTGGGGATTTCCTGGTTATGACGAATCACGGGCAGTTGCCGGCCGATGTAAACAGTCCTTTGATGCAATTCTATGAAAACAACTTCGGAACCAAGTTCGTTCCGCCCGGTCAAGAGGGGTACCCGAACTATTTGACCCCGATTGATTGGAAGAACCTCGCGCCACGCCTCGGAATAGCTTACGACGTCTTTGGAACCGGGAAGACGGTGGTGCGCGCAGCCTACGGGGTCTACACTGCGTTGCGCGAACTTTATACTACGGGTGGCATGCTCGGCGCGGCTCCACCGTTCTATTCTGCGGCCACCGAACTCGACTTTGCGCGGCTGGGTGTACCTGTTCCCCCAGCGACGATGGAGGCGGCTTTTCTAGGCGGCAATGAAGCTGCGGGCGGCGATACTCCGACTCCGCACTCGATTGACGGTTACGTCCAGAACTACACCATGGATGTGCAGCAGAACCTAGGCGGAGGTTTCGTTGTACAGCTCCTGTATGCCGGTTCGACCTCGATTCACATAAATCACTTCTCGCAGATAGAGAACCAAGCCCTTCCCAATCTCCCGGGCGAGCGCCGGGGCTATCGTCCCTGGTCCACCGCTGGGCTGATTCTGTCGGAGGTCGACGACGGCGTGGGCACTTATCACAGCGGAACGATCCGAGTGGCGAAAAGAGTGGGAGGAGGGCTGAGTTTCAGTTCCTTCTATACGTTTTCGAGAGCCATCGATAATGCGTCCAGTCTGGCCGAGACTGCTGGCTCAAACACCTTTGCAGCGGACTCCTATAATGAGCGGGCGGAAAAGGGGCTTTCTTCCTTTGACATGCGGAACCGCTGGGTCTCCAATTACATCTGGGACGTTCCGATTGGCAAAGGAACACATCATTTCGCAGATGGAGTTAAGGGAACGATCCTGGCGAACTGGCAGACCGCCGGGATTCTCACATTCCAGTCCGGCCAGCCGTTCACGCCGCAACAGGCAAGCTCGCTCGATGGGACGTTATCCGGTGCGGCGCGGCCGGATCGCGTCTGCAACGGAAACCTTCCGCCGAGTAAGCGCACTCCACAGCAGTGGATCGACACGAGCTGCTTCGTCAGCCCGCCTCTCTTTTACGATGCGGAGGGTCCGTACAGTATCCCCGGCAACTCGGGCCGCGATGTGCTGATCGGGCCAGGCGTCAAAAACTTCGACTTCGACATACAAAAGGGGTTTCTGTTCAGGGAGACGCAGCGCGTTGACTTTCGCTGGGAAGTCTTCAACATATCCAATCATCCGAATTTCTTCTTGCCCGGCCGCTTGACAGGCACTCCGGACTTCGGTGTTGTAACGGCAGCGAAGGATCCACGGTTGATGCAGTTCTCCTTGCGTTACAGCTTTTAACTGGGAAGCAACCGGTGATGCGCCCGCGAGGCACTGGCTGTTGTTCAAGACATCAGCAGGTCAGACGGGCAGGCAGCGACTGCTCGAGCTGCTACACGTTCGGAGGGGTTCCGCGCGAGCCCGTAGCCCCCTAAGGGAGCGAACCTCGAAGCGAGGGGCTACTACCGGCCGCAGACCAACTGTATCATGTTCACCCGCACTGATTTCTTCTGCCGGGTGTGCCAACAAGCAATCGAACGCATCATCTTGCTTTACACGGAACACTAGACTTCTGACTTCGAGAAAGGAATGCCTACAATCATGCGTCATTACCTCTTCAAAACCCTCGGCGCGGCACTCTTGGCTTCGGCGGGGCTACCGAGTGGTTCTGCCACAACCTAGGTGAGACGGGGTGGCTTCCCCAATCGAGGAGCATGCAATGGAGGTCAGGAAGTCAGGGAGAATCTGGCTGGCGCGATGTCGGTGAATTGCATTTGAACGATTGCCACAAAACAACCAAGGGAGACACGAGAGTGAACATTACACAAATGCTTGTGAAAAGCCGATCAGAGCCACTGGTCGTGATCCACTGTTCCCCTCCGACTCCTTCGGATATTCGCCGCGGAAGTCAGGGCTGGGTGCAGTGGGTTGGCCGGGCAGCGATGTTGGACCTTCGACGGGTTCCTCAAGGGCTTTTTTCGACAACATCGACCATGATCTGCTGATGAAGGCAGTCACGAAGCAAGCAAAAGATACGAATTGTACGGCGGCCAATGCGAGCCACTCACTTTATCTGAAATCCGGGTGATTGCCTGTGCAAGAACGCAATGTTCTCACGCTCGACGCGCGGTACTGTCAGGAAGAAGGTGTCATTTTACTCTCTGGCATTCAGGCCCTCGTTCGATTGCCCATCGATCAGCATCGTGCTGATGCGAGGCGCGGACTGAAGACTGCCACGCTGATTTCCGGATACCGTGGCTCACCCCTCGCGGGTTACGACTTGGCGTTGCAAAGCACTCGAAAGCTCTTGGAACAACACCAGATTACTTTCATACCAGGTTTGAATGAGGACCTTGGCGCTACAGCAATTTTCGGCAGCCAGCTTGCCAATTTGTATCCATATCCGAAGTACGACGGCGTTCTTGGCGTTTGGTACGGGAAATCTCCCGGTGTTGACCGCAGCGGCGACATCTTCAAACACGCGAATTTCGCAGGTGTTGGTCGTAATGGCGGCGTACTGGCGCTGGCTGGCGATGATCCGGGGTGCAGCTCCTCAACCTTGCCGTCGCATTCAGAAATAGCTCTTTTCGATGCTCTAATGCCGGTGGTGTATCCAGGCAACATTCAAGAGCTGTTGGATTTTGGCCGCATTGGTTTTGAAATGTCCCGCTACAGCGGTCTGTGGGTCGGTTTCAAGATCACTACAGATCTTGCGGATGGCTTTGGAACCGCAGAGGTGTCTCCAGATCGCGTACGTGCAAACCCTCCAGTTTTCAGCGTCTCTGGGAAACCTTGGGCTGCCAAACAGAATGCGGCTCTTTTTTCTCCATATTCGCTAGAACTCGAGCGTCAGATGTTTGAAGGACGCATTGAAGCAGCCCGTGCCTTTGGGGCAGCAAACGGCCTTAATACCATCACCCTCCCTACTCCGAAAGCTTGGCTTGGCATCGTCGCCCCCGGAAAGACCTACTATGACGTCAGAGAAGCGTTATCACAAATTGGTCTCAAAGATGACGAAGCAATACGCCATCGGGGAATCCGTCTGTTCAGAGTGGGGTTGCTTTACCCAATGGATCGCGAAATTGTCCGGGAATTTGCATTAGGCCTCGAACAAATTCTCGTGATCGAGGAAAAGCGGGGCTTCCTAGAGCTTATGCTTCGAGACCTGCTCTACGGCACGGCTAACCCACCTTGCATTATCGGCAAAAGAAACGAATTCGCCGAAATTCTCGTGCCAGGATGGGGCGCTCTCGACGCGGACCGCATTGCCAAAATACTGATCTTCCGTCTTAGTGCGCGATTCTTGGACCAATCCATGGCACTAGGCCTGCGTAGCTTGGAATCTATAAGCGAGCAGGAAGGTCTTGCAGTCCAGACACGGCAGGCGTTCTTTTGCTCAGGATGTCCACACAACACTTCGACGAATGTGCCCGCAGGATCGATTGCAGCCGGCGGTATTGGCTGTCACGGCATGGCGCTTAGACTTCCGGAGCGCAGAACTGCCGGAATTACCCACATGGGTGGAGAAGGCGCTCAATGGGTAGGCATGGCGCCATTCACAAACGTACCCCACATTTTTCAGAATGTCGGAGATGGAACTTTCTATCACTCTGGTTCGCTAGCTGTTCGTCAGGCAGTCGCAGCCGGCACAAACATCACGTTCAAGATTCTCTACAATTCAGCCGTCGGAATGACAGGGGGTCAAAAAGTAGAGGGACAATCAAGTGTGCCAGACCTCACGCGCATGCTCGAAGCGGAAGGGGTGAAACGTATCATCGTCACATCAGACGAGCCTAACAAATATTCCAAGCGCGCGAGGTGGGCACCAGGCGTCGCAATATGGGATCGTACACGGCTTGATGAAGCGCAGCGTCTTCTGCGCGAGATTCACGGCGTGACCGTAATAATTCATGACCAAACGTGTGCTGCCGAATTGCGACGCATGAGAAAGCGTGGACGGATCGCGGACCGTGCGACGCGCATCTGGATTAACGAACGGGTTTGTGAAGGGTGCGGTGACTGTGGAGAAAAATCGAACTGTTTGAGTGTTCAGCCGATTGAGACAGAATTTGGGCGTAAGACGCAGATTCACCAGAGCTCGTGCAACAAAGATTACTCATGTGTACTAGGTGACTGCCCGTCCTTTGTCACCTTTGAAGCGTGTGAGCCCTCAATGACAAGAGGGTTACCCTTTCGGGTTGAGCAAACGATTCCGGAGCCCTCGCGTAATGTCCCACCTCATGCAAATATTCTCCTGGCGGGCATCGGCGGCACGGGTGTCGTGACCATCAGCCAAATTATCGGGACAGCGGCACTATTCGATGGAAAATATGTCGCAGGCCTCGATCAAACAGGGCTGAGCCAAAAAGCGGGATCGGTTTTATCGCATGTCAAGATTCTCTCCGCGCCGACACACGAGTCCGCAAAGGTCTCCATTGCAAACTGCGATTGCTTCCTCGCTTTCGATCTCCTGACTGCCTGCACCTCTGCTGCCCTGAGCCGCTTGACACCCGAGCGCACGATCGCCATCGTCTCGACAAGCAAGCAGCCAACGGGCGATATGGTGCGTTCAACGGCTGTGAACTTCCCCCCGATTGAACCGTTCATCGATACAATCCGAAGTCGCACGCGCGCAGATAAACTCGTTCGATTCGATGCGGCTCATCTGGCCGACTCCCTGTTTGGCGACCATATCGCCGCCAATATGATCACACTGGGAGCCGCATACCAAGCCGGTGCTCTGCCTATCGCAGCGGACTCCATTGAAAAGGCCATTACCCTGAATGGTGTCGCAATTGAAATGAACATTAATGCTTTTAGAGTCGGAAGGCTTGTCGTTGCTGATCCGATCTGCTTCACGCCGCGTGAAACACGAAAGACAGCGCTTACATCCGCAACAATATTGTCCTTGAACGAAGCGCAAGCAATAATTGACGGGATCAATGCGGCCGGCGAATTGCGACGTTTGCTTGAGATTCGCGTACCGGAACTCATTGCGTATCAGAGTGCTACTTATGCGCGCCTTTACGTGGATTTTGTTGCTCGAGTGGCTAAAGCTGAAGATCGTGCAGTCCCAGGTGCTACGGCACTACGCGAGGCCGTTGCTCGCTACTTGTTCAAACTTATGGCCTACAAGGATGAGTACGAAGTGGCACGGTTGCACCTACAGGGTCCCGTCCTGCGTGCTGACACAGCTCAGTTTTCTGGGGCAATGCGATTTCGTTATCTCATTTCGCCCCCTGTTCTTCGCGTATTGGGGGTGAACAAGAAGATTTCCGTCGGTGGCTGGTTTAACTGGGTGTTTTGGATTCTGACACGACTCAAGAGGCTGCGTGGGACCTGGCTTGATCCCTTTGGCTATACAGAGATACGACGGCTCGAGAGACGTCTTGTCGGTGAATACAGGTCTCTGGTCGAAAAGCAACTCGCCTCACTGTCCCCTATCACACATTCGCGGTCCGTAAAGGCGGCAAGTCTGCCTGAGCTCATCCGCGGATATGAAGGAATTAAGCTTGCAAGCGTGCAGGGATTCCGTAAAGAAGCCGAGCTACTCGAAACTGCTTCAGTAAGCACAGACAGTTGTCCCGATGTGCCAACTGGTAATTAGGAGTAAAGTAATGTGTTTTCATACATGTGACCACCTCAAGAGAGGAAAAGCGCGTTGCAGCTCCAAACATTGAACCCCGGAACCGAGCATGAACAGGTAGTCGAATGTATCGACCGCAACAACGGATATCACGGAATCATTGCCATTCATAATACCGCTCTCGGCCCCGCTGTTGGCGGTACCCGTGTCTGGCCATACCTATCGGCCAGCGAGGCACTCCAAGATGTGCTGCGGCTTTCGCGCAGTATGACCTATAAGTGCGCGATCGCGGGTTTACAGCTGGGAGGCGGAAAGGCAGTCATCATTGCATCCGGAGTTTACGCTGAAGGATCTTTCGGGCAAGACCTGGACGTTTTCGGAATTGCGAGGCAAGGTTGTGCTGGTGAATTTCTGGGCGACTTGGTGTCCGCCATGCCGCAAGGAGATGCCGGAT
>Ga0208191_1000531_pt1 | contig 25899 bp, 21 predicted proteins | sample June2015DPH_13_5_FD_184709 | JGI IMG/M metagenome (GOLD analysis project Ga0208191, IMG submission 184709) | Peatland microbial communities from SPRUCE experiment site at the Marcell Experimental Forest, Minnesota, USA - June2015DPH_13_40... | ecosystem: Environmental > Terrestrial > Soil >... | reverse complement strand
CACCGCGCTTGGAAATCCCGCCAAGTACGCGGGATTCCCACTTTTCCACCGCCTCGGCTACGGGAGATTAACAAAACCGGACATTTCACTTGCTACAAAAACCGGACATTTTAACTTGTTAACAACAGGAGTTGGGTGTCAGGCTTCTTCTTCTGCATCTATTTGCTCATCGTCATCTGGAAGGACAACGCCAAGGGCTATCAAGACAATTTCTGATTCCGCCGCCCTGCGCATACGGCCTCGGATCTATCGGCCAGCACCCTTGGCCTTGGGTTTGCCCGGCAGTCTAGGTGGCAACTGCTCCACCCGCCAGCCTTACTTATTACCACGAATCGAAGGCTCAAGCGCGGCATCATGGGAACTTGGCATCGCATCTCTGCAAAGCATCTCGCGGCCTATCTTGACGAAATGACGTGGCGCTTCAACAACCGCAAGAATCCATATTTGTTTCGCGACACGATGTTGAAGCTCATTCATTCCGAAAACCTCGAATATAAAGAACTAACGAAGGCTGCCTGAAAAGCAAGTCATTTCGTTGGCACGCGCCCTACCATAATTTTCACCTCCCCAGAGGGAATACGGACATCTCGCCCATACTGCACTCCTAGTATCTTTGCTAAGTTGCCGCCGAACTCTTTCAGGGTTTCTTGTTCATTAGCGTCGTGGATTCTAACAGTAACTCCTTGAGGAGCCCCCGGCGCACTCCACATAAGCGCTAAGTCCACATTTTCTGGGGAAAGATTCAACATATGAGCGATCTCTTCTCCATATATTTGAGAATCACCCTCATTTGTCATTGTAAGTGTGACCTTAATCGAGGATGGAATAACCAACTTTCTAAGTGCTACTTTCTGATCCTCATCTAAGTGTCGCTCAATAGGTCCACAGTTTACAGTGTTACTTCCCCCGACGATATTCGGGGAGCATGAGCCTTTACTCTGCTGGTCAATTTCCGCCCCCTCCCCGAGGTGAACTGAATTATCTTGCTGAGTTTGTTGGGGTGTCGGCTTGGGTGCAGGAGCAGGATGGCGTGGTATCGACGTTTTGATTATTGGGACAGATGGTGATGGCGCGGTCGTATGGGCTGGAGGCGGAGGTGCTTGGTTGGTTGCATCTTGTTCCACTTTCTTTAAGGTCAGCCAAGAATCTAGATACCAGAGTCCACCGCCAACTAAAATTGCGGTAAACGCAAATGCAGCCAAGCAATGTTTCCACGAAGGAGAGATCAGCCATGTAGCTAATGGTGCCGCTACTATGCTAATTCCGAATGCAAGCCAAAATAGTGCGTGGGTTATCTGCATACTGACAACCCCGCTCGCTCCGAGCCCTGACAAAACCAGCCCCACAATCAAAGTCACGATCGCACAGCCCATGATGGCCAGAATAGTCTCGACTGCTTTACGCACATGCATCTCCACAGGGAAGAGATCATTGTAATCCTCCCTTGCGTGAAATGCACAATCCCGCTTATATTCGCTTTTAGTTCTTACACTTACGGGATTTATAGGGAGTCCGACTAGGCGAACAATGATCGAACAGGGAAGGCAGTGCGAACGGCGGGGTGACGAAGTGAGGGCCCCGCGTTTCAATCTGCGAGGCCCCTTGGTGTCAGTGACTCGACTTGCATATAACCAACGTCGTCTCGGCCTGAATTGCGAAACTGAGGTACACGGCGGGTACACAGCGATCCCATTGTGATTGCCATCATTGACATGTGTGTTCCCTCGTGACTATATTTCGCATCGTAGAGTGATGCGGCGTAGTTATCCGACCGAGGCGCGCCGCCGTATAGTTTCCTTTCTCCCATTCTGCACGGGCCCACGCGCCGCAAACCTTTGAGGGCACAAATATGAAGAGATCGATTTCCTTTCGAGCTTTCACAGCCAGTTGCTTTGCAGGTTTTCTTTTAATTGTTCAGTTAGCCGGTGCGCAGGTATTTGTCGACAACGCAGACTGATAAGGAGGGATGACATGATCTACCGCAAGTGGAGGATTATTGCAATTCTGGTCGTTGCAGTTTTCTGGGCTACGCTAGGCCTTGCCCAGAATTCGATTTCAGCAGCGGAGGCCAAGAATCACCTTGGGGAAAAGGCGACTGTTTGCGGGGAGGTAGCTAGCACGCACTATGCAGCAATGAGTCGCGGAAATCCGACGTTCATCAACCTCGACAGGCTATACCCAAACCAGATTTTCACGGTGTTGATCTGGGGAAGTGACCGCCCGAAATTTGGCGATCCCGAGGAGGCGTATCGCGGAAAGCGCATCTGCGTCACCGGAAAGATAAGCGATTACAAAGGCGTCCCTGAAATAATCGCCTCCAAGCCCGCACAAATCAAAGTTCAGTGATTTAGGGTTTTACGGAGAAAAGCATGCTCAACGCATAAAGAGGGAGGGACCGATCCGGCGTACGCAGCATCGCTATGTATGGTTGGCATTCGCCCTAGCTGGGTGAGGTTACTCAGTTGAATGGAGGTTCGAAATGAATCGATTTGTAGCTGTTTTGGTTTTAGCAATCGGCCTTTCTCCGCTCTGTCGTGCGATTTCCGCCAGCGACCTTGGTGGTTTAGTGGGTTACACCATTGTGGCTTCTACCAACGCTTCCGGTGAGTTGGAGGGGGCTGACTTCGACAAGCTGGTAAAGTTGGACAACGGGATGGTTTTTGAGTTTCAGACATACGATTACTTCTATGCGTATCGCCCGGATGTGATCGTATTTGCTAAGACCGTTACATTACCCTCAGGCAAGTTATTTACGGACTACAAACTCATCATTGAAGATGAAGATGAAGATGAAGTCTTCGATGTTATCCGCATTCGGTAGGGATAGGATGAAACACTTTTTCACTATATTGGACGTAGATTCTGTCCGGGATCAGGCAGCGGGTTTTTTAATGTGGGGCGAACCCTAAATGCGCGCGAATGAAATCAACACTCTCGATGACCCCAAATGAAAGGGAGGTGAAGCATGGCCAGTCAACAAAGTCTCGACAATTTGACCCGGACTGTAACAGGACTTAGGTCCATCGACAGAGATCGGTTGTTGCGAAGCTCGCTTGGAGAGGAATCCCTGGAACAATCAGGGTTCGCGGAAACGTTCGGTCGTATTCTGAAAAAGGCCGCCTTTGCCCTGGAGTATGCCAAGACCGTGGACGATGGCGTGGTGAATGGTGTTAACAGCGCCTTTGAGCAAACCAGAAATATTTTAGACGCCCAAGCAAAGCGAACCAATGCCCAGTACGTCAGCGAGAAGGCAGGTTTACTGAATCAGATTTCCACATATCAGCAACAGGCTCAGCAGTTTTGGCCGCCGTTTGTGACATCAGCCATCGAGGCCAGAGGATTTCTGGAGGACGAAGGAATTCGGAAGGAGTACGAAAACACAGTTAAGGAGATGAAGTCGCAAGCGGAGGAAGCGCTGAAGCACGTCCAAGAAGAATCCGCGAAGACAATAGGGGAAGCTAAGAAGCTCGCACAGGAAATAGAAGAAAGGGCAAGAAGGACCGCTGCTCACATTTCTGTGGAGGCTGCCCAAGAACAATTCCGATTAGCTCAGATTACCTTAAGTCGAGATGTTAAGTTGTGGGCCGTAATGAGCGCCATAGCCACAGCCGCCTTTATTGCAGTTGCAATCTATTTAGCGAAAATCCATCTGCCAGAGGGAATGAAATGGGAGGTCATTTACTTTGCAGCTATCCGGATCACGATCCTCACGGCTGTGGGCGCGATGGCCACTTTTTGTCTCAGAATACTTCGGGCGCACATGCACATGAGTCAACAGAACCTCCATCGTCAGCGAGTTGCAAACAGCATGGCCGCATTTGTTGAGTCAGCAATTACTCCGGAGCAGAGGGACCTCATTCTAGCTCAGCTGGTAACCTCCGTCGCAAGTTTCGGCACATCGGGACTGCTTTCAAATGAGGATGATGCCGTTTACTCGCCGAAGATGACTATCGAGGCAATCACAAGAACGCTCGGGCCGCCGCGCACATCAATCTGTGACCCTCTGCACTTGACGTGACGGGCTGATTCGTGTGGCATTAGTTCGTCTCGCCGCTCCCCCAGGCGGAGATGCGTTGAACGATTAAGCGATGCCGGAGGCGACATGTTGAAAACTCTGGTCGGTCTTTTGCTAGTGGTTACTTGCTGTTGTCATCAGTTGTGCGCCGAAAACAAGGCGCTGAAGGCGGACCTTGAACGTGCATTTGTCGGAAAGCCTATCGTGTCGAAGATCGTGTTCGGTGGAAAGGCGAAGCCGAGTGGTCAATGGGCGACCTATCCAGTTGTCTTGCCTCAGCTGGAAATGGAGAGAGCGTTCGTCCGTTAAGATAACGGAGCGAACGTATGAGGAAAGAGCGTAAGCAGTACACTGCTGAGGAGAAGGTTGCCGTTTTGAGGCGGCACCTTTTGGACAAGGTGCCAGTTTCGGATTTGTGTGAAGGACTGAGCCTTAAGCCGACGGTGTTCTACCGTTGGCAAAAGGAGTTCTTCGAAAACGGAGCGGCAGCTTTTCAGGCTCAGGAACGTCCCCACCGCCAGGTGGAGGAGAAGCAGAAACGGATTGAGTTCTTGGAGAAGAAGGTGCAGACCAAGGATGAAGTTCTGGCCGAGTTGATGGCGGAGCACGTCGCGCTAAAAAAAACACTTGGGGAACTCTAACGGGCAGCTGGGTGCCGCATGACGTGCGGGACCAAGTTGTGGATTTCGTCCGGCGCTGGTCGGAGAAGACCGAGATCGGCGTCGGGCGATTCATTCATTGGTTGGGCGTGACCGCCAGCAAGTTCTATGACTGGCGTCAGCGCTACGGTTGCCTAGAGGTCGGGGGGCAGAACGGCATGGGCGGACAGACCGTGTCTCGCGTGGTGTACTTGAACAATGGAAGGTGGCTAGATCAGGGGGGATTCGGGGGTGCCCTGGCTCAACAAGACGGAGGCGGGGTGGACCGGTGGCAAGATGTTTGCACGAAGGGGATCTTCCACCCGAAACTAGTTGCCGGAACCGACGTGACGGAGAAGGTCAACCAAGCACTGAAGGATGCAAAGTAGCTGAGTTGTGTTCTGCCCAAGTGGGAAGTTGTGAGGCAACTCCCGACGAGCTTGTTTGAATTGGACCGTTTTGGACCGTAATCGGCTGTCAAGTGCACGCCAAATTGAGGTTTTTTGGCTGAGCGCATCGTTCGCAACGATGAGGTCGTCGGTGCGGGTTAGCGAATACCTGGGATGAATTGAAAGAGACAGGCGTTAGCAAGAGCGCCGAAACCAGCAAGGACCCAGCATGACGATCAACGCTGTGTTGCTGGGCTGGCTGTCGAAAATCGTGAAGTTTTTGGCAAGTAATTCGCCCGCTTCAACAGTGCAGAAGTCCGTTACTTGCTCATTCGCTGGAAAGTTGCTCCACCCCGCTACTATGTCGTAGAGTGCCATAAACTCCCCTTTCTAGTTCGGGCTTGCCTTCATCGCTCGTAGCACGCTGAAAATCGGGGCCAAATATCTCAAGGTCTTCTCGCAGAACGTACCATCCGTAGACTCCCTTCTTTCTTTTCAGAAAGCACTTGGGGATTCTCACCACTTCCTTGCCGTGGACTTGGTATACCACCACTGGTGTCTTCTCGATGGCAGAGGTCTGCGCTGTGGGCAGACTGATCATGGCGAAGCTCGGGAACTCAGGGTGCCATGATGGTAGGAGTTTTGCAGAGAGGAAGTCAACTAGCGCGGCCCTCGGTTTATACTTTCAGCCGAATAGTTGGGTCTCGGAAGGGACTCTGTAACACTTCGGGGGGTGGCAGCCGTGAGTGACGACGCTCAAGGGACGGAAAAGATTTTTTGCAACACGTGTAAGACGGAGACCAATCACGTTCTGCGGTCGAGGTACGCCATGCAAAGGCGCGACTATTACGACGGCTACGAGGAGGGGGTCATGCACGCATACAGGTATTCTCTTTGGTCATGTGCCGGATGCGACGAGGCAACGCTTGAGTGTCAGGTGGCGTGGCAGTCAGCATTCCCACAGGACGAAGAGGAATGGGAAGATAATGGCCCCCAGGACTACTTCCCACCGCGACGGATAGACTCGATTAAGCCAAAAGTCTTCGTAAACATCAAGCCCGAAGTGGATCAACTATATAAGGAATTGGTCGTCTGCCTTAATCAAGACTGTCCGCTGCTAAGTACTATTGGGCTGCGTGCGTTGATCGAGGGCATTTGCGCCGATAAAGGCATCACAGACGGGAATTTAGAGCAAAAGATCAATGGGCTTCACAACAGCAGGCGCAACCATACTTCCGCGGGCGTTTGTATCCGGCCGCGAATGCGACTCTGGGGATGGCGTTCCCCTTGCGCTTCGTACACCGTGTCCACAAGCTGCTCGTCTTCCAGCAGTTCGTCCACCAGCCGCATCCACGGTTCCCACAACCCCTCGATATCTTCGGCCAGACCTCGATGCCACAGCGACGGTTGTTGATGACGTAGTTTGATCATGGCCGTCATCCTAATCACTGTTGCTGCCCAAAACAATATGCCATCAAAATGTTTTATTACTTTCTTGAATACCATTGCACAAACTGAACACTCTGGCTCCAACCCTCGGCTCCTGCCCCGCTGTTTACACTCCTCTCACCCCTCACTTTTGCGATGGAAAGTAGTTAGCATCAGCAAGACACATGCGTGCGGATTGAGCATCACGCGAACGTGCGAACTGTCTTCGAGACGCTCTCCAGTCCATGCGTTTCGAATCGCGTACCGGCTGAATGTCAGCGCGAAATCGCCGAAACTCCGATCCACGGTGACTGGCTTTTCACCCAGGTTGAACAGGGCGAGCGCACGTTCATTTCTTGGCATGTCGGCGGTCCAGGCAACCAGGTCGCCCTCATACAACACCTGCCGCGATGCCATAGCGGTTTGGTCGATCCGAAGCATATCGGCGTTCGTCAGCAGGCGGGTGGTGGCTTCATCCAAGAGCGTAAGGTTGGCTCCAACAATCAACGGGCTGCGCGCCATTGCCCACAGGGTCAACTGCGTTTGTTGCTCATCGGGCGTCAGCCGGGTGTGCCGGGCGCCCCGGCCCACCTCCGGGAACGGGCTCAATTCGCCCACGGGCAGCATGTCAGCATCCGGCCAGTGGCCCGGACCGGCGTATTGAATCCATCGCGCGGCGTTCTCAAACTGGCTTTTGATACCGATCGGGAAAACCGGATTGCCGCTATCCCAAAGGTCCCAGATGTCGTTCGACATGCGCCACATCTGAGCCAGTTCAGCGACTTCAGTATGATGCTCGAGTTGTGTCGGCCCCGGCGAAAGACTCAGAACGATCTCGCGTCCGCTGTGCTGGATGGCTCTGTTGATCTGCCGGATTTCGCTGACCTTGTAGGGATGATCGGCAATGCAGTCAACCTTAATGAAATCGACACCCCATCCAGCATACTGGCGCAGAAGAGAATCGTACCAGGCCTGTCCGGCCGCGTTGTCCCTGATTCCCCAGCTCGTAGGATCCCATGGGCAGGCATCATTCTGATCGGCTGCATCCTGAGTCTTGAAGTCAGAACCTTCGATGGGCAGGTTGCGCTGGACGCTTTCCCGCGGAATACCGCGGATGATGTGAATGCCGAACTTGAGCCCCATCGAATGGACCCAACTCGCCATTTGTTCGAAGCCGGTGTTTCTGCCGTCTTGCAGGGACGATGGAAACCGTTGGGGAACGGAAATGAAACGACCGTAACCGTCCACAACATATTTCAGCAACTCGGGTTTCGGCCGGTCCTCGGGATTCAACATGTACCAGCCTTCATCGATCACGGCGTAGGTGTAGCCCGAGGGCTTCAGCTTTGCGGCCATCGCCTCCACATTGGCCCGAAACTGCTCTTCGTTGATGCGCAGGCCGTAGGAGTCCCAGCTATTCCAGCCCATTGGCGGCGTTTGCGCGAGCATCTTCTTCGCCGAGGGGGCATCTTGTGCGGTCAGCGTGACCGCTGTGTACAGAATCTGGCAGGCGACCAACACCATGCCGATGAAATTACCGCGTCGAGACTTCTGGCTCTTGCTCACAAGACCTCCTTTGATTGGAACGGACTCACAAACCACATTCTCAAATCGGCATCCGACAGATCCTTTTGCATGGCATTTATTTCCGACCGTCGCGGATCACCCGGTGGAAGCTGGTAAGGTTCAAGCATGGATGTGAATCGCTGTAACATAGCCCGCAACGCAGGCATGTCCGGCACACCGCTTCGCAAGAGTTTCACTTGCCTGGTGGGGGGATCGTGCATCGCGGCCAATTGCGCAGCCTCAAGAAGATTTGCCGAGACTTCGGCCAGGTCCAATCCTGTTTTCCAATCGGCGTTTGGATCTACCAGCCACTTCTTGTTCTTCGTGACCACTTCCGTGAGATGGTTCTCCCGGTCGGGAACCACTTCTACAACGTCTCTACCGCGGTTACGAAAAATCCCGAGCAGCGCTGCGACGATCGAAGGATCGCGAACCGTGCCGTCGGGATAGAATACGCCGTGCACCGGGCCCCAGTAGCCCGTGATCATCAACTCCCAAATGTACGATCCGACGTGGGCCTGCATGTGCTCCTGGAGCGCGATATCGTACGGATTCGCGCGGGCAATGCATCCGATCTCGGTATCGACCAGAGGTTTCCTGGTCTTTTCAGCGTACTGCTTTGCTTTTTCGATAGTCGCGCGAATCTGCGCACGGGTGGGGCTGTAATCGTGGAAGGATAGCACATCCACGGCATCGCCCATGTCGATCATGTTCTCCGCAAAAGTCGCGCCGATCGTCACCGGTGTTATTGGGTCGAGTTCGTGGAACACCTTGGCCATGTACACGGCATGCTCCATGTGCAGGCGATTCTCCGGAGTCGGAGGCAGAGAACAACACTCGGGCTCGTTATCCACGTCCCAGATCATGAGGCCCGGTTCCTTCCCGATAGTGGCCACAAGATCGGCAACGAACTCCCGCGAGTTGGGCCACGCAGTCTTGTCCTTCCATTCATCAGACTCATACTGCATGGTCGGCATGACGCCCATGCCGCGCCCGTACGCTGCCCGCACAAAGTGGAGGAGGTTCTTTCTGAACGCCACCTTGTCCTTCTCCCAAGCCGCGTGAGTGACGAACACGCGAACCTGGTTCAACAGCAGCCGCTTGGCATAGTCCAAGTCACGCTCCGCTACCGCTGGGTTGTACCGAAGCCAATGTTCAGTTTCGTCGTTGGTTTCGGCGGACTCGTAATTGAACCCCCTGACGTCACTCAGATCCTTTGGTATGCGACGCTGCGCGGACACTGGCAGGGCAAGTGCGAGAATAACGATGAGCATTGCTATTTCATAGAAATAAGTTCGCATGGAGCCTCTCGTGTACTTATGGCAAGTCCCATTTCGGGATACCACACCTTTCTTTCTTCTTTGCTGTCGCGCATGCCGTGCCAGGCCGAGAAAGTTTGCCAGGACGAACATGATCCTATCCCGAGATCAAGCAAGCCATGCGCGTTCGTGGGAACTCGATGCTCAACAAGCTGTCCGCAGTCGTGATCTTGATGCCGAGGTCAACGGGGTACACGAGTTTGGAATCCGGCATCGGCCAAGGTACTGTCGTCTTCGCGGGACCATCGATTCTCCAGATAGCGAGCAGAGTCCGGCGCTGCGACCGCATTCCCAAGGCAACTGGTTTTTGCGAGTCGGTTACATCCGAAAGTCCCAGCGGATAAAAGGGGAGTGCGTCGGGAATGTCCTTGCGAACTAGCTCCCTATAAATTCGGATGCCTTCTGCCACCTGGGCCCAAGCTTGCGGCGAGAGTGAGTCGAGATGTCCGCTCTGATGAATGCGGAACATCATTGCCGTAACCATGTTGAAGCTGGCTTGATCAGCATCGGAATTTATCAGGGGATACGACCAGACTCCAAGTTGCTCCGGCAAGACGGCCGCCGACGCGCCTACCAGAATCCCAGGCAGCTTGCGATAATCTTCCTGATCGGTCATGGACTGTAGCTGAAGACGGCTGAGCATTGCGTAGTCCATCCGCCCCCCTCCGCTGCCGCAGTTTTCAATGACCAGGTCGGGATATCGTTTTACAATGCCATCGAGCCACTCAAGATGCGCCCGATTGTGCTCCAGCAAGCCCTGACCGAAGCTGTCTGCTTTGATCTCGGTTCCTTGAAGTGAATCGACGTTGTAGTCCATCTTGATGTAGCCGACGCCATACTCGTTGACGAGTCTCGCAATCACCTGATCGAGATACGCCCGCACCTCCGGGTTTCGGAAATCCAGCAGGTAACGCGAATTTTTCAACACTCTCTTGCCATGACGCATGAAGAACCAACTGTCCGGCTTTTGGGCGAGCAGCGACTTTGCTCCAGCAACCTCCGGTTCGAGCCACAATCCCGGAATCATGCCAGCTTGCCTGATCTGATCGAGCACGAACTTGATCCCACGTGGCCAGCGGCTGGGAGAGGGCTGCCATGAGCCGATCGTTGGGCTCCAGTCTTCATTTATGTCGGCATACCATCCGGCGTCGATGACGAAGTACTCGCAACCAGCCTTTGCAGCGGCTGCGATCAGAGGCAATTCCTTAGCCTCGGTTGGGTCGCCCCAGAGACAATTCATGTAGTCGTTGAAAATTACCGGGCATCGCGAATTGTTCTTGCTCGCTCTTATGCAGGCGACACGGCGATAACGGGTCAATGCCGCGACCGCATCGTCGAAGCCGCCACGCACACACCCGACTGCCACAGGAACCGTGTGGTAGGTTTCTCCAGGGTTCAAACGCTTCCATGCTGCGGAGTGAAGGTCGTCCGGGCCGCCGAGATAGGCGTACACGTCATCGGCATAGTTATCGCGCGCGGAAACATTGGAGATTTCCCAATACCACGATCCATTATGTTCAATCTGCCAGAACCAGATGACGCCTAGCTTCAAGTTTTCTGCCATTGCCATCGGCAGATACCGGTCCGTTGACCAAGTGCCAATGCTGCCGGCTTGCGCTTCCGACCGGCTTGTACGCTCGTTTTCGACGAAGCCCATCTCGGACGGACGGAGCGTATGCCACTGTCCCTCGGCCATCCAGCTATTCAGGGCAACATGGAGGCGGAGCTCACGGTCGTAGTTCTGTGGATCAGCGAGACCATGGAGCATCGCCGAACTCAAGAACTCGATGCCCACGGGCGAGTTCCCCTCGTTGGTCACTTGCGAACGCCGGCGAACTACGGGAAGGCCGTCGAAGGCTTCATAGACAGACTCCACACGCAGGCGCAATATCGGGTCCGTATGCGTGCACACTAGGCGCTTGCCCTCGCGTGTTGATTCCTCGCGCTTTCCAGCAAAGAGCAGCCGCACGCCCGGCTGCCCCATGCCCGATTTCATTCCTTGGTCGGGGGAATCTTCTCCGCTGCATTGCAGAGCCACTTCAACACCAGAAGAACTCCCTGCGCCGGGTGCTGCCGCACTGGCGGGCACAAGACATTTCTGACGCAGTCGGCCAGCCATCACATCGAATGAGAACACCAGATCGGTCGTGCTCCAGTGAAAGGGTTCTGCCGTATTGGAGGCTGAGGAAAAACTGGAAAGGGACGGCACACAGGCTCCGAATGCCGCGACCCCTGTCGACCTCAAGAATGCTCTTCGATCCATAAACATGGAGGACAGCTTCACCTCTGTTGTTTCTCAGTCTCTTGAAATCCGTTCGGCCTGACTGTGTTAGGCATGAACTGGTACCTCGTGTAACCCATGGCCGGGCCGCACCCATCACACCGCGACCATGCACCTCATTTCGCAGTTTCGACCAGTGGAAGAATAACGGCATCAATCCAGCTTTCGGTTTCACCAGCTTGAATGTCCTTGAAGAGCCACCAATGCTCGGTATGTTCTGCCGTGTCTCCTGGCTTCAGATTCCGCAGTGGCCCCAAGGTTTCGAGTTCGAGCGAGTGCGCGTTTGTGTATATCTCGAAATTGCAGCCGAAATCAGGGTATTTTGCGTCTTTTTCCACCTTGGCCTTCTTAACGAACAAGTGGCCCCTTCGGAAGTAAGCGCCCCACCCGAGTGGATTGAAGATCCCGGCCATCTGCTCTTCGAATTTGCTCGCAGAATTCCCTGCCTGGTGGAGCTGAATATACTTAGTGCCAAGTTTCCACCGCGGGTCCGCCAAATCCGTATAGGACCAAAGCGCCAGGACTCCTTCGGGCAGTAATCTGTCGGCCGACATCGGTGCCCGCGGCGGAAGGGGAAGAATGGCCGTCCCATGACCAGCCATCACGGAGAGTGCCCAGGGAGCCATCTCGGTGGGTTCTCCTCCAAGATTGCGGATGCGATGCGTGACGGTTACCCGTGCTCCTGTTTCCGCCAGTTTGATCTCAACCTCTTTTTGCAGATTTGTGCCGGGATGTGCGGATTCCGGAGGAGCGGTAAAAACAAAAGCGTCGCCCTGCCTTCGCACTGAAACAGGGACATTGTCGGGATAATACGTGCGCGCGACTTCGGGTGCTACCCAGAGTCGGTGGCCTCCGTAGACTCTAAAGGCCTCATCGCCGGTCTTCCCGGAATGTTCGGGAATTTCGTGGAACTCGTTGTCTTCTCCCCTATAGCCAAAGAAGAGAATCCGTGGTCCAACTTCGGTCAAAACGACCAGTTCCACAGTATCATTGCAGATTTTGAATGCCTTCTTCCATTTCTTGTACGCTACTTCTTCGGCTTGTACTGTGCCGACTCCGGCAAGTTCTTGCATGTCTTTGCTCCCCTTGCTCAGTGCGTCAAACGAAAGTACGCTCGCCCATGGCTGCATGACCTTGTCATCGAATTCGACCCTCGCATTCGGCTTCGAATCGGACTCTATTCCAACCCCATCTGCATCTGGGACACGTGGGACGCGCAAAGTCCTGTGTTCAAATGTTCCAGGGCATCGCCAGAATCTTGACGAGCGTTTCCTTTGTGTATTTCAAGGTGCTTGCACCGAAATCGCCTTTCCGGTGTATTCAACGGTGTTGTCGGGGCTGGCCACTGGGGCAAGCCCCGAGCCATGTCCGGCGGACACCCAAACAATATTGATTTGGATTCTTGCAGGCATTCCGGGATAGCTCCCCTCCCGGTCGCCAATCGTGAGAGTTCGCGTCGCCTGCGACCAATGAAGGGGAATCACTGAGTGAGCTCCGCTTTCATAGTCGTAGCTATCGCCGGCATCCTGATATAGTTCGAAGCTGCCGTCGGCTCCGGGGAAAATGCGCAGTTCGATGGGTCCTGCAGGCTTTTCGTCGGCGTACTCAATTTCCGGGCCGAGAGGAAGAATCGAACCGGCACGTACGTAGAGTGGAATGCGATCGAGAGGGGAGTCGGCGTCAATCGCACGCCCTCCGTTTTGCGATGCTCCCGTCCAAAAGTCATACCATGCGGGAGAATCCGGCAAATACAAAGTCCTGCGAGTCGCATTTGCCTCAAGCACAGGGCTAACGAGAATCGAGGGCCCAAACATGAACTGGTCGCCAATGTCACGAACCCTCGGATCCGTGCGCCAATCCATGACCAGCGGGCGCTGGATGGTGTAGTCCTCCTTCGTGACTCGCCAAGCGAGGGAATAGATGTAGGGCATAAGGCGGTAGCGGAGCTTGTCGAAGTTGACTAGGATTGGCTCGACTTTGTCGTAGGACCAAATCTCGTTTTCCGGTCTGTGTCCGTGCGTGCGGAAGATCGGACAGAAGACTCCGTACTCGAACCAGCGTGCGTAGAGTTCTTGAAATTTCGGATCGTCAAGAGGTTTGTCATGAGGTGGCCAGTAACCACCGATGTCAGTTGTCCAGTAGGGATATCCGGAAAGTGCAAAGTTGAGCCCAGCCGCGACTTGATGCCTTAAACCCCAATACGAGCTATAAACATCACCAGACCACACCGTCGCGCCGACTCGCTGCTGACCGAGGAACGCTGATCGCGTCAACAGGAAGACTCGTTTGCGATCTGTCGTCGCCTTCCAGTGCTGCTGGATCCCCGTGGTGTGCATGAACGGAAATATGTTCGTGTACTCTGCGCCGTTGCCGATTGCAGTCTGCTTGTCCTGGAGGATCGCATCTCCCATGTGGGGCCAATATTCTTCGGGCTCCGCGCTGTCGAGCCAAAACGCGTCCCAGCCCTGCGAGAACAGCTTGCTGACCAAGTTGTCCCAATAAAAGTCGCGGGCTTTAGGGTTTGTAGCATCGTAGACGTGAGCGCTGGGCACGAGAAAATGTTGCGCTTCAAGTTGCTCATAGTTTCGTGCTTTCGTATCAAAGATCCCCCAGACCGAGAGCATGGTATGAATGTGCTCATCATGCAGGCGATTCAATTCGCCCGGGACATCTGTAAAGTTCGAATTGAAGATCGGGTCTCCCTCTGTCTTCCACCAATACCAGTCCTGTACGATGGCATCGAGCGGGATGTGCTCCTTGCGATAGCGATCCGCAATCCCCAGGACCTCATCCTGAGAGACGTAGCGATCCTTCGACTGGAAAAACCCATAGGCCCACTTGGGAAGCAGAGGCGTGTGCCCGGTGAGGCTTCGATATTCATGGATGATCGAATCCAGTTCGGGACCGTAAATGAAGTAGTAATCGATGGAATGGCCTGCAAGTGAGTCCAGGTTCAGTTCGAGCGGGAAGCGATTATCGACATAGGTCAGGGAGGCAGTGTTCCACATCAGCGCATAGCCCTTGCTCGACAACAGCAGAGGAATTGCGACGTCAGTGTTGTTCTGTCCCAGTTCGACTGTCGATCCCCGGTAGTTGAACATTCCGCTTTGGTGCTGGCCAAGTCCGTAGAAGCCCTCGCCGAAGTCGGGCGAAAACCTATCTTCAACATGAAAACTTTTTTCGCCATTCACACTGGTCGGGTCATACGTGCGCGGAATGGAGTTTCGCTCTCGCAGCAGGCCATCGCCTGCAATGGTGCTGTACTGCACACTTCCCCACTTCAGAGAGAGCTCGACCTTCAGGGTGCTGGTGGTGAGGAGAGCGGTATCGGTTGTCTGTGTCACTTCGAACTTTGCACCTGGACATGAGTCCTTCGCATCGAGCATCCAAGGCCGGCTCTGTTTAACGATGTTGAGTGGCTCGGGCGTAGCGACAAAATGAATGACACCGGGGCCGCAGACGGAAATCTGAAGACTCTCGTTGCCCACCGAGGCGGTGACGCCGTCCGGAACCTGCCGATACTTGACCGGAGGCAGGGGTGGAACTTCCCAAAGCTGAGCTCCTGCCGGAATCGCAGTCCAGAGGAAACAGCAGATCGCGAGGATGGAAACCCGATGATTCCACCGTTGGACGGAAGTTGCTCTGGTGTAATGGAGCGGTTGGTTTAGCTGGATCCTCATGCAATCGCCGCACTCGTTCGCCGCTCCGTAACGCAATGGGAAAAGCGCACGAAACATTCTCTTTGTGATCATCGCTATCCTTTCTTGAGGCACGTGGGTGTCTCAGTCCGCATAAGACCCAGTCATAAGACTGTTTCGCCGCGCGTTGTACATACTCTCAGGCGGTACTCAGACATCACGGCTGACCTGCCGGAGTACCGTCGGTCACAATCGCCTCGGCTTGGCCATCCGCACCCGGAATTTCAAAGTTCACGAGTCCCCGCCTGAATCCCCGCGTGTTGTAAGCACCGTAAGCTAACCCGATAACCATCCATCCGATTCCCAATACTTTGGCGCGCCAACTCAGGCTCAGCCACAACAGCATGCAGATCAGGAAACCCAGTACCGGTGACACGAAACTAAACCAACGCTTGCGTGTTTCGCGGAAGTAGAATCGCGCGAGTGCCGAGGCGTTCACGCCCATGAACGCCAGCAGGGCGCCGAAATTCAGCAATTCCACGCCCCGCTCAAAACTCAGGACCATCGCACCGATGAGTGCGACTGCGCCGACAAGCAACACGTTGTTCCGCGGAATGCGCTTCTTGGGCTCGATGGCCCCAAAAAAACTGCGCGGCAGAGCGCTGCTCCGTCCCATGCCGTAAAGCAGGCGCGCAGCACCCAACTGCGCCCCTAGCGCCGAACCGAACGTGGCCACCAAAAGCGTCACATTGATGATCGAAAAGAGCCAGCGGCCACCAGCTCTTCCGGCAACAAACACAAATGCCGTGTCCACGTCGGGAAAGTTCTGGGCGCCGGGCCAGATGAGTTGGGCCGCATAGACCTCGATCGACGCCAACACACCGGTAAGCAAACACACAAAAACCGTGGCAAGCAGAATATTGCGGCGCGGGTTTTTGGCTTCTTCGGATAGGGTTGAGATCCCGTCGAAGCCAATATAAGTCAGCACGGCCAGCGAGGTGCCGCCCAAGATGGATCGGACCGAGAAAGTTTTCGGATCGAAAAACGGCCGGGTAAAGAACGCGATTCCGTCATGAGGTGCCGCGTGCACGTAACGAACGGCTGCCCCCAAGAACAGCAGAATGACCACACCCATGATCGCAACGAGACTCGAGTTGATGCGCGCCGAAGTTTGAATGCCCTGCATATTCAATGAGGTGAACAAACTGACGAAGGCAACCACCCATACCGCGTAGGGGATTTCCGGAAAGAAGTTCATCGCGAATTTGCTGCAGAGAATTGTGCAGATGAGCGGATTGAGCACGTAGTCCATGGCCATGCTCCACCCCGTTAAGTAACCAAGGGCTGGGTGAATTTCGCGCCCCACATAGGTGAACGCAGAGCCGGCGCTGGGATAGGCGGAGGCCATTCTCCCGTAGCTGATGGCCGTAAACAGCATGGCCATCATGGCGAGCAGCACCGTGATTACCGCATACCCGTGAGAACGCTCGCTCATCACCCCGTACACTGGCATGGGCGCGGTAGGTTGAATAACAATGAGCCCGTAGAGAATTAGATCCCATAGACCCAACGCACGGCGAAGCTGCGGCGTGCTGGCGGTTTCCGTCAGAGATGGGGACATGACTTGGTACTCAACTCGGGCCTACGTAGAATCCGGAACACTTTCAGGAGACATCTGTTCGCATTCGTAGCACGCACACCGAAGCGAATCGGAAATGGACGCGCCGTGCGATTCCGCGAAGGCGAACAAGTTTTTCAGTACTGCGTCGGGGTGGATCGTATGTGGCGAAGTGACACTGAAACTCGCGTTCAGGACGCCGAAATCCAGCGCCGTCCGCAGTATTCGGCCCGAAAACGAACTGCCAGATTCGTTCCGCTTGATGAATGGCAGGCCCGCCGCCAAACCACACACAACGCCCGCGAGGAGTGCGTCCCCAGCGCCCGCCGTGGACATCGGTTGAAGGACCGGCGCTGGGCAGAATTGCGAACTCCCGCCCTCGAAGCCGTAGGCTCCTTTCCGCCCGGCGCTGACAATCATGCGCAACCGCGGACGGCTCGCCGTTAGATTGGCAGCGTACTCCGCCAACAAGCCATCCTCGAGAACATGACCCGGGTCGTCTCCAAGTGCGGCCGAGGCCTCCTCCTGATTCAAAGCCAGGAGATCCGTCAGAGCCAGCAACCCCATCCTCTGCGCTTCTTTAATCTCCCCAAGCACGAAGGAGCATACGCGGTAATTACCGCAATCGGATGCAATTTCAAGGAAGTTCCGCCTCAGTTCCAACGGAACCTCCGGAATACACAGCGCCAGCCCGCGTGCTCCCGCAGCTTTCATGTAAGGTGAGGCAGCCCTTAGGTCATCTGCGGCTAAAGCGCCAGCGGCTGAGTTACTGCTGGTAATGTTTCCACCCGAACCATCGGGGTACAGAAAGCAAACACTAAAAGGCGTTTTCAGTGCCGGATGGGTCCGCACAAACTGCGTGTCCATTCCCGCAGCACTCATTTCAGTCAGAATTTGACGTCCCGCTGCATCGTTACCGACGACGCCGACTGGCCATACCGGAAAACCCGCTGGCCCCCTGCCGGAGCCCATAAACCTCGCAACGTAGTGAAGGACGATGTGCAACTTGCAGTAGTCCCGTGAGTCCAGCAGTTCACCCAACCTGCTTTCGTTGCGACCCAGTTCGTGTTCGCCCTGGAGCGCATAGACCATGCCCGCTCCGATGCCACCGATACCGATAGCACAGGTAAATCCGTGTTCCGTGTTTGCGCGCAGCGCCAACATAAATTCAGAACAACTCCCAATCTGGATTTTCGCTAATTGGATGGCGAGCCGTTTCCAGTGTTGCCGTTACGATTGCGTCGGGATGGGTTTGCAGCAAGGTCATTGGGTATTCCGGAGTGGGCTCGCCGAACAAAGCGACCCGCAGCGCCGTCTGCTTCCAGGCGCCCGTGTCGCTATAGACGCGGACCTTCTTTGCGGAAAGGCACTCGCGGATCCCCAAGGTGACCGACATGGGCGGAACAAACTGGTAGGCCGCACCGAACGTCCTCTGCGCCAGCGCGATGATCGTATCGATGTTGTTTTCCTGAATTCGGATGGTCGAGTTTGCGATCTCCTCCAGCGTGGCATGGTGAAACGGATGGCGGCGGGCCTGGTTATAAGCCACGTGTCCATCCTGGCCCCACCCACCCACAGTAATGTCCACCGGTGCCTCGTTGATCGCGGCTCCCACTTGTTCCATCGTCGCGGGTAGTAGCCAATAGCGCTGACCCTCCGGCACCGCGAGTTCCGGGCGAATGCCTCCGTAGAAGTGCCGCTCCATAAAGGTCTTGAAGTTATAAGGATGACCCGTCGGGAGCGGTTTCCCCTGCCAATCCAGACACTCGTCCATGTGAAACACGTGCAGGTCTTTCAGAGATACGCCGCGCGAATTCACTAAGGACCGAAACGGTTCGTACCAACAAGTAGGTCCACAAGGAACAATGGCGCGTGTTGCCCGCTCTTGCTTGTTGTTCTCCTCGATGGCTTCGACCAACTCCCTCGCCATCAACGCGCCCAACTCCGTAGAATCGGCCACCTGCCGGTAACGCACGCGCAGCTCGCTATGTCCCGGCAATTCCGTTGCTGGAATCGCACACCAGCGTCGCAGTTCTCTGGCGTCAACAGGAGACGACAAGCCAAAACACGATTTTTCTACGTCCATATTAGAGATCCAAGGTGTTGAAGCATCTGGCGGATATGATTGATGGTGGTTGGCACACTTCTTTCACCAACAGAACCTAACCAGTTGAGTTTCTACTTAATCTCAGTGGAAGTCGGGGGCGAATTGTATCCTTCGAGCTTGATCCAATGCGCCTCCGCCGCCTTTGAAACGCTTCCATGAATCTCGGCAGTTTCACCGGGATACACGGTGATGTAATTGTCGTCGTACTCGATGGGGAGCACTTCGTCCCCGTTCTGGGTAACAGACACGGTTGCGCGTTCGAAGAAGGCGATGTGTTCGGACGGATTATGCAGTCGGATAGCTACATGCCTTTCGCTGTCGGTCACAGTCTGTTCAGCGCTGAGCTCGAGTTGGATCTGAGGCATGGTATTGAGCGCCGTCATGTCCGCCCAACTGACTAGTTTCAGGTCCATCGCGTCGTCGTTTTTCCGGTCTCCCATGTCATCGTCTTTCTGCGATTGCCAGTAGCTGTTGTCAACCAGCAACTTCCCGGTGTTGTCAAACAACTGGCAACGCACGAAAAACACAGCAGAACTCTGGGGATAGCGAGGCAGCGCCATGATCTGATTTGCGCCATTGAACGGAAGTTGGATACCGTCGGCGGAGCGGTCGTCGAGAACCTTGCCATTCAGATCGTAAACGCGCACGCGTGCGCGCAAACCCTGCACGCCGCCAGGAGTCTGATTGAAGACAATGATTTTGGCCTGGCTGTGATCGCCGGTTGCGTAGGCATCGAAGACCACAGATAGCGGACGCAGCCCCTTCTTCGCACCGTAGTACGTACCGCCGGGACTCAGATAGTAATCAATGATGTTGCCGTAGAACGAGGGCCAGTGACTATTGAGCATCCAGTAAAGCGTCATTTTATGGTTGCTCCAGCCAGTGGCCGCGAAATCTTCGAATTGCGCGCGGGTGCTCTCGTAATGTGCCACCTGCGCCTTGCGCACGAACTCCTCCACGTTGCTGGAAGGTCCGTAACGCGTGTCAACCGCTCGCTGGACATTGCCAAGCGTATTGGCCTTCGCGAGCGCTCCTGAATGGAAGAACCACGTGTCGTTGATGGGCCAGAGCTTGTCGGAGGGGATGAACTTCTTCAGGCTCTCCAAGGTGGGAATGTGTTCGTTGTCGCCCTGCTCGGCGGAAGACCCGCGAGATGGCACGTATTTTCCACTGAACCAGTACTCCGGCGGCCGCCAACTGTACGGTCCTTCCATGATGATGCCATCCCAAATATGTTCGCCTTTGGCGTCCTTGGCGAAGGATGAAACGGTATCGACAATCGCGTTTTGCCAGTGCACCTCGGACAGAATCTTATGGTATTCGTCGCGGACAGGTTCCGGCGGCAGGCCGTCGCTTCCGTTGGCCCAGATGAACACCGACGCATGCGGACGGAGCATGAGCGTCTGGGAGCGAAGGCTCTCAGCCGCCACCCGATGGTCCTCTTCACTCCACTGGTCCCATTTCTCCCATTGATTGCAGCACATCCAACCGAACATCAGAGGAATGCCTTGTTCGTCCGCCAGTTCAACAATGTGTTCACTGGAGATCTTCGATTCCCACCGCAGTAAGTTCATCCCAAGATCTTTCACGTACCTTAGGATTTCTGCTTCGCGATCAGGATCGTATCTATATAGAAGATCCGGGGTATAATCCCCGCCGCGCGCCAGGAAGTCTCGACCGTTCACTTGCAGATAGAAATTCCCGCCCTTGCCCTTATCGGGGAATTGCTCGTCTTGATCGCGATGCTGGGTAATGCTCCGTATTCCGAAGCGAATGTGAGAGCGGTCAGAGACTTTCTGTTCCAGCGCAAACTCCAGATGAAGGTCGTAGAGGGCTGGCTGACCCATGGTGTACGGCCACCAGAGATCGGGATTGCTTACGACCAAGCTGGGGTACTTTTCAGCGGTAAACACAACTTCGCGAGTTTCACTGGGGGAGAGACTGACACTTTGTTCTAATTCGATCGTTGGCTTCCCTTGTCGCGAAATCGTTCCCTTCAGCGTGCCGCGGAGGGGTTGCGCGGCAAAGTTATGCAGGTTCGCATAAACCGTAAGCCGCGCAACCGCCTGTGGCAGGGAAAGCTCAGAGTTGACCACCGGGTTCTCGAGCGCGACCTCACCTGTGGTCTTTAGGTAGACCGGCTTCCAGATGCCTGCATTTCTGTCCGGCACGAAGGAAGCGTCGAACATATGCTCCCTGGTGTACTTGCCTTTGTATCCCAGATATTTCCAGTTGATCCAATCGAACCAACTGTCCGCCAGTTCCGCACCGTCAACGTCCTGAACCAGTTGCTCGGGTGTCACTTTGACAGCCAGCGCATTCGGCGAGCCTGGCTTGATCCACTCGGTCACATTGAGCTGGTGAGCGGCGTACATCCCTACGATTTGCTTGTTGTCCGCCACCTTGTGCCCGTTCACCCAGATTTCCGCGCGATAGTTGATTCCCGGGAATTCCAGCGTGTAGGCCGAGCCCCCAGCCGGCGCGGTGAACACAGTCCGATACCACCAGTCCTGCTTGTACAAATCCTGCGGGACGTTCTCCAGCAGGTTCTTGCCAACATACAGGTTGGGGTAGACACCATCCTCCTGCAAGATTTCGAGAACCGTCGCGGGCATGCGATGGATGGGATGCCACGCCTGGTCCTGGTAATTGGATCGAGAAAGCGCTGCACCATCTGTCCCAACGTCTTTCGCCGCGGCCAATTTCCAGGCCTCCGACAGCTCCCGTTTCCCGGAAGCGTCCACTGCGCCAAGCGCGGGCAGGACGAACAGGCACAAGGACAACGAGATTGTAGAAATCACGCGAAACATGCTGTTCTTCCTTTCGGAGCATTTGGAGCGGGTCTCATGTTCGTGAAACCCGCTTGCGCAAGTCCGTTTTGGCTGCCAACCTCGCGGGCAATTACGCACTGCGAAGAGCCACGAATCGCCGGCATGGTTTGCTCAGGCGTCAAGCTTCAGAAATACAGTTTCAACGCGAACTGGATTTCGCGCTGATCGTTTTGCCCATCGCGTGTCGAATTGATGGCTCCAAACTGGGTCGGACTGTTGTAATTCAGTGAACCGGGGGCCGCTGGCACTCCATTAATGCTGAATCCCGGATTCGAGAAGTTCGGATGATTGGTCAGGTTGAAGAACTCGGAGCGAAACTCCATCCGGAAACGTTCGCTCAACGAGAACTGCTTGAAGAGCGAGAAGTCCATGCGATGAAAACCCGGTCCACGGAACTGGGCCGGCCCGCCGCCCAAGGGGCTGTAGTCGGTTTGCCCAATGGTGGTCGCCAGTGGAGGCGTTGCGAAAGCTGCCGGGTTCATCCACTGGTCCTGGTTGTGTTTTCCGGCATACAGATCCACGCCAGGAACTTTCAAGGCATAGCAGCCGAACCCTGAAGTCGTGGGAATGGCGCACGGGACCGTACCGGGTTGGCCATCCTGCAGGGTCAGAATCCAGTTGGTGTCCCAACCGCCCGCGATCGCGTTGAGCAAACCGCTGCTGCCGCCCAGAAAATGCCGGCCATGCCCAAAAGGCAGTTCATACATCCCGCTGAGGTGGAACACTTTGTTAATGTCGAAGTCGCAACGTGCGAAGTCCCCGTGTATGCCAAAATTCGGAAGGAACGGAGCGCGGTAGCTTGGGCCCAATGCGGTGGGATTCAGAACGTCCACCGCATCGTTCATGCAACTGGCCCAAGTGAAGTTCCCGAGGACACTCAAGCCATGGCCGACCCGTCGTTCGTAGTTGGCTTGGAGAGAATTGTAGTGGCTATTGCCTGAAAAGGTGGAATAGACCATGTAGGAATTAAAATCAGGATAGGGAGAATACGCTAGGGCGTTCAGTCCCGGCGGCAGGATCTCCCGAGGAGTATTCGGGTTGACGTACGTGCCCATGTGATGGACCGTATTCCCGACGTAGCCCAATTGCACTGTATCGTGGGGGCTTAACGCGTACTGCACTGTGAGGTTGTATCCCTGGGTGTAAGGAGTCTTCACGTGGTAGTCTTCGCCCGTGAAGGAGACTCCTCCCGGTTCAACGGCGCCCGGAGTCAGAGGAAGGCCGGTGGTTCCCGTCTCAAGCGTGCCAATGGAGCCGTTGTCGAACTTAACCGGCGCATTGGGCACTTGATAACTCTTGCCCAGCGTGTATTGGAAAGGAAAGTCCACATAAGTTTCGATCACGGAATTTTCGAAACCGCCGTAGAAGATCCCGTATCCGCCTCGCGCCACCAACTTGGGAGTAAGTTGATAAGCGAATCCGAATCGCGGCGAGAAGTTCCCCTTCTGCGATACCCCGAGACCCGGCTGGCTAGAACAGACGATATCAATTCCATCTGTCGTCGCAGCCGTCTTGAAATCTGCGGACAACGGTGTGTTGCAGCGCTTCTGTGTTAACAAGAACGTGGAATGTCCGTTTGCCCCGGCAGGGAGGAAATTCGATTGAGCACCATAGTTTTCAATCAACTGGCCGAAGTATTCGTACCGGAGGCCGAAGTTCAGTGTCAGCTTTGAATTCACTCTCAAATCATCCTGGAAGTAGCCTGCGTAGTATCGGTGCTGCATTGACGTGTTGGCGATGTTAGAAGCGCTTACCGAATCAGCTCCTCCCACGTAATCAAAGGCACCCGGCACCGTTCCCGGAATCGGCGTAAGAAGCATCTGGGCATAGTCTGTGTTGCCTCCGGTCGTGGTCGGGACTTCTGTATAGTAACCGCTGAAGGCCCAGGTTCCCCGCGCTGCGATCGGCTGCAGAATGGAGAAACCCAGGCGCTGCCATTCGAATCCGACCCTAAAACTGTGGCGGCCAACAATTTTGGTCAGGTTGTCCGTAATCTGCGATGTAGTGCTCAGTTCGATCGAGGGCAAGTATTGGCTGCTGCCCAGGGAGCTGAGACTTCCGAAGTAGATGGAACCCAGCCCGCCATTCGAATTGCCTTGCGGTACGCCTTGGATACCGAACTGCTCGGGGATTCCCTGTGTGTTGGCATTGGGCTGAACTCGCGAGACGCTCAGATGGTTGTACCCCAGCCGGAACTCATTCACGAATGTCGGTGAAAATGCATGCGTTTCGCTGAGCGCCGAGTTCCAGGATCTTGTGTTCTGATTCCCGGCATAGAAGGCGCCGCCATCCGCGATGCCCCCAAAAGGTCCGGGAACGATCTCCGGATTTCTCATATAACTGAGACGCCCAAAAACATTGTCTTTCGAACTGATGTTGTGATCGACGCGCACGTCGAACTGATCGGTGTCGCTGTTGATCGCTGGATTGGACAAGTAGTTACCGAACAGGCCTGAGTTGTTCGGAGCTGGAAAGAGATTGAGGAGCTTAATCGCATTCGTATCCAGCCGTCCTGCGGGGAGTATATTTCCCGCAAATGGCTCTCTCGTATAACCGATCCCGACGTCAACCGTCGTAGAAGGGTCGAACACCTGTCCAAGCGTATAACCCCGCCCTAAGACATCCGCGACGCAACCTGGTTGGTTTGGGTTCAGCATACAACTGGCCGGAGGCGGGCCCTGGCTGAGCAATTCGGAGAAGTTTGTATAACCGCTGCTGCGCTCTAATGCTGTCGGCACAGTACTCACGTATGGATTGGCCTGGCGAATGCGTGTGCCTTCGTAATCCATGAAGAAGAATGTCTTATCGCGGCGGATCGGGCCACCAAAGGTGGCACCAAACTGGTTCTGGCGGAATTCGCCTTTCTTAAGACCATGCTCAAAATAGTTGGCTGCATCGAATTTGTCGTTGCGCAAGAACTCCCACGCCGCACCATGGAACGCATTCGTTCCCGACTTCAGAGTGGCGTTCAGTACCGCAGCCGCCGACCTGCCTGATTCCGCGCTATAGTTGTTCGTCTCGACCTTGAACTCCTGAATCGCATCCACCGGTGGCTTCGCGGAATAGGCAGTACCGTTGAGAAAATCCACGAGGTTGGTGTTGTTGTCGATGCCGTCAAGTAAATAGTTGTTCTGCGCGGGGCGCAGTCCATTTGCCGCAAAGCTTCCGCTGCCGCCCAGGCCGCGGGTGTCCTGCTGGCCCTGAGTAACACCGGCGGAGAGCTGGGCGAGAAATGTAAAATTCCGGCCATTCAGCGGCAGGTCATCGATCGCCTTCTCCTCAATAACTTGCCCCACGGACGCATCCAGGGTCTGCAGCAGAGGCGGAGCTGCTTCGACCACGATCGTTTCTGTCGCTTGTCCGATCGGCAGCGCGATGTCAACCTCAAGGTTCTGCTGCACGTCAAGAGTCACGTTATTCTGCTTAACGGTCCGAAAGCCGCTGGCAGATGCAGACAAAGAGTAGTGCCCGGCCTTTACGGGCGAGAATGTATACCGCCCCTGTGATCCCGCCGTGGTAGAGGCGGAGATGTTCGTGTCCACATTCGTCAGCATGACCTCCGCGTTGGGTATGGCTGCGCCGGATGGGTCGCGGATCACGCCGGATATCGAGCCCATGTCGACTTGGGCCATGACCGTCGCGGATACAAGCAACCCCAACAACAGCACTACCACAGACACGGTTGACTTCGTCCATCCAGAGTTGAAAACCAACATGATCTTGCTCCTCCTCCCGTGAGACCCGGGCACCCGGAACGCGATTCCGAGAAGTCCATTGCCGAGGCGCTTTGGATATCGGAATCTGCGGCCCTATGAGGTTCTGTAAATGTTTGTCCACGCAGCCAGCCCACCGAGATTTGGCGAGCGTGTACGTGCACGATATTGGCGTGCACGTGCACGATGCGCCTACAGGGACCCAATTGTCAAGCTTTTTTTGTAGCTTTGTTGTTAACAAGTTAAAATGTCCGGTTTTTGTAGCAAGTGAAATGTCCGGTTTTGTTAATCTCCCGTAGCCGAGGCGGTGGAAAAGTGGGAATCCCGCGTACTTGGCGGGATTTCCAAGCGCGGTG
>Ga0208191_1000523_pt1 | contig 26205 bp, 30 predicted proteins | sample June2015DPH_13_5_FD_184709 | JGI IMG/M metagenome (GOLD analysis project Ga0208191, IMG submission 184709) | Peatland microbial communities from SPRUCE experiment site at the Marcell Experimental Forest, Minnesota, USA - June2015DPH_13_40... | ecosystem: Environmental > Terrestrial > Soil >... | reverse complement strand
GCCGTCAGAATACGCGGGCCGGGGATTACTCCTTTCGCGATGGCATCACGAAGCGGAATGTCGTTTGGCGAGCCCACACTTTGCACCGTCGTGAAGCCTGCCATTAGCGTCACCCACGCATTTGACACCGCTTGATAGGCATCCTCTTGGGTTGTCCCTTCCGTGCCAGCGTTTTTCCCGTCCTTGCCGAAGATCCATGTAATGTGCACGTGCGCGTCAATCCAGCCGGGCAACACCGTCAGGCCGCGAAGGTCATAGTCCACCGGGCCCTCGACAGTAGGACCTATCGCAACAATCTTTGAGTCCTCGATCACGATCCGAACGTCATGGAGTATGTGACCCTTGCCATCGCTCACCACGCTCGCGGCAATTACTATGGGGTGCCGCGAGGCAAGCGTCTGTGCAGGAATTCGAGGCGCCAGGGCGCAAACGCCAACCATGCTGAGGATGCAGTAGATAGCCTTTGCCGGTCGCATGACCGCTCCTTCTTCGGCTCGATCTGAAATGCGAACCAATTCTGATTCGGACCTCTAGCTTGTGCATTGTAGGCGTCCAGTTGGCAGCCTGTACAGAAAGCGGGTGGTGGACAATCGCCTTCGCCGGCAGGTCAGCTGCGTTCGGAGCGGGCCGGCGGCCCCAGAAACGGGCTTGTAGTCGATGATTCTTCGGCTCAACCGCTCAACCGGACAGGTCGGGGGATTGTGGTCTCGCCCTCTCGGCTTTTGGCAGCGGTTTCGCGCTTCCTCATGGTCGCTAACACAACCGGCAGTGCGCGGCCTCAGATTCTGGTCGGGCATCCCATCAGACTGGTGCCGAAGGATACACTATACGATGTTCGAATGGCTGCCTCCGGAAGAAGAACAGATAACATGCCGTCCCCAGAGAAGGATCGGTTAGCTACTGAGGCGATGCAATGCTGGGCCGATTTCCAGGCAGGCCTTTCCTCAGACAAGCAAAAATATCCCTTTCAACAGTTTCGAGTTTTTTGGGCGGTCACCAAGCGCTACGCCGAGTTGACACGGTCTGATCCTCTGATTCATAGGAGTGTCGCGGGGGCAGTTAATGAACTTCTCGATTGCCTCGAAAGGGGAACGTAAGCGCGTCCCAAGTGACGTTCTTCGAGATGTGGAGCGCCTGCAGTGCCTCCTTTTTAGCGGATATGACCCGCATTTCGAGGGGGATGAACCACCGGGCTTGTAAAGAGGTACGACCATGTGACTGGCCAGCAACGGGCTTCGACACTTCGAGACCGTCAGTCTCCAACTGAACGACCATACTGACCGCGGCGTGGGAGGCCGCCAGTATGGCACATCGGAAGACATCGAAACGCTCCAAGGCTAGAACAATACTTCGGCTACCCGACCTGGAGCAGTCGAAGAATGCGGTTCTTCACTCGCTCGCAGCGGCCAGTTCGCAAGAATCATACGGTCATGCCATCGACGAATTCATCGGATGGTATTGTTCCGAACCGCGTTTGGCCTTTAACCGAACCGTCGTCCTTCGCTATCGGTTTTTTCTCGAACAGAAAAATCTCGCACCCTCCACCATCAACGTCCGCTTAGCCGCCGTGAGGCGGCTCGCCTACGAAGCCTCCGACACTGGCCTTCTAAGCCCTGAACTGGCGGCCGGAATCCGCCGCGTCAAAGGGGCAAAGCGTCTCGGCGTTCGGATCGGCAATTGGTTGACTCTCGATCAGTCCAAGGCCTTGCTCGGCGAACCACTGTCAGACAGCCTCCGAGGCAAACGTGATCGGGCGATTCTGGCGTTGCTCGTCGGATGCGGACTGCGACGGGCCGAACTGGTTGGACTCGGAACGGAAGATTTCCAGGTCCGCGAGGAGCACTGGGTAATCGCTGACTTGATTGGCAAAGGAAAGCACATTCGTACCGTTCCGGTTCCCGCGTGGGCGAAACGCGCCGTCGATGAGTGGATCATGGCGGCTGGCATCGACGGTGGGGCGATCTTCCGGCGAGTAAGTCGGCTGGGCAAGATCTGGGGCGATAGCATCACACCTAAGGCGATCTGGCACGTGGTAAAAGCGGCCGCGAAGCGTGCTGGCATCAAGGACTTGGCTCCCCATGACTTGAGGCGCACGTGTGCACGGTTATGCCATTTGGCGGGCGGAGAACTTGATCAGATTCAGTTTTTGCTTGGACACGCATCGGTCCAGACAACGGAGCGCTACCTCGGCTGCAAGCAGAGAATCAGCCAAGCGGTGAACGACAACCTCGGTTTGGAAGACACTTGACGGGGCTGGTCACGCCCCACAAGCCGACTTCGGGCTAACGTTCGTTGGAGAGGAAGGGAGGGCGGGCCGTAAGGGCGTTCGTCTCGACCCTTGACGGCACGCCTCCCTTCCACAATCGAGGTGGGAACGAAGCGAAACGAAGTTCAGTTAAGCTTCTTTCTTGGTTGATCGGTCAACTCCGTCGGGTTCTTCTCCGGACGCGCAGCAACGACGCATCAACCGAAGGAAGAGAGAACTATAGCTGTCCGATCTGGAAACTCCCAGGGGCACCCGTGCAGATCAGTGCTGCATTTCGTCCTTCTTCATATTGTCCCTCATCTCGCCTTTCATCTCGCCTTTTGCCATCTTGACCGATGTTACGTGAATCTCGTTCTTGTCGGCGTCGAGGTGTCCTTTGACGGTAACGTGATGTCCTTCATGCCCCTTCAACGCTTCTGGGTTGCCAACGGTAAAACTCTTGTTGTCTTTGTCGCTCACGAACATTTTCCCGTCGTCGCTGACCTTGCCTGAAAAGCTGACTGCTTTCTTAGACATGTTGTCAGCTTTCATATTGTCGTGCATCTGGTCGCCCTGTTTCATCGTGTCCTGAGCCATCGCGGCTGTGGACATCATTAGTGCGGCTGCAAACGCAATCGATATCCGTTTTTTCATCTTGGTTTCTCCTTGTTTGTTCTTGAGCCAACGCCGCGTGGCCGTTTTTCAGGCAACGCTGCTAAGGCCATTACCAGCGCACCTGGCCAGCCAGGCTGGTGCTGTCTCCCCTAGATTCAGCAGCATCGAAAAAGTGACGCTCCTGGGCAAGAATTCTTCACCGCAGACCTTCATCCGCTTTTCTGGCATCCAACAGACTGGACCTTCGCGGACGGAGCATACTTGATAGTCGTTCTTACTGCGCACTGACCAGAATCGAAGCGGCTCCAAGTACTCGGCCCTGCCGAGGTTCTTGAACAAATGCGATCAGCCGCAGATTGCGGGAGCCAGACCCAGGTTCCAACTTGAGCTGAACATCTTGCGCCAGGACCTGTCCTTGTTTCAGAGAACCAATCTTAGTAAGAGTTCTGACCACAGACACGTGCAGCAGTCTGTGCCCGGAATTCTCGCCAGCCGAAACTTGCGATTCAGCGCGGTTCAGAGCAACTGCAACATACACATCCGCCTCTGGTGAGCCAAATGAAGATCCGAGTGTTCCGGTCTCTAGATGAGCGTGCAAGGTATTCGAGGCGTCTGCCGAGATCGACGACAAATGGACAGGAATCTTTGGAAAGCCCAAGGCCTTCGTAAAGGCTTTGTCGGCCAGGCGGGAATTGCTGCCGACAAACTCACTGGCCCCGTCCACCACGATTTGCGGAGTGTAAACGCTATCCAAGCCAAAGCGCTTGGCATAGGCGCTTTGCCTCTCACTGTAGAAGCGGGCAGAGTACGGATCTTTCCAGCCGATCTGGTTCCAGTAGTCGACATGTTCGCTCAACACAATCATTTCCGCGCCCGGTATGGGTTGCCCATCCAGCTTTTGCAGGAACCTGTCCGCTGGGGGACAACTGGAACACCCCTCCGAGGTAAACAGTTCAACCAGTACTGGGGTACGAGCACCTGACTGGTGGAGAGGTTCGGATCCCCGAACCACTGCCCAGACTGTTATTAAGAACACAGTTACCATGGAAACAAGTGCAATTCTCATCGTGGTCAGCGTCCTCATGTCCCTTGAGTTGATGTCCTACGAGCGTAAAAGTTACGCTAATGACGAGCCGACTGAATCGAAAAGTCGTAACTTTTATTCTTCTGCGGACTCTAACAAAACTGGGCGCTCGGAATCGACTTGCCAAGAGCCACGAGGAGGTTGTTATGTCTAGCTTGTTTTCACGCTTGTCTGTCATCTTCCTGACAGTGACATTCGCGGGCGTAGCTGCCTGCAGTGCGGGTGACCGGGCAAGTGCCTCCATTCCGAACCCCGCTTTAGACGATCCAATTGCCAAGACCAAAACCGGGCGGACGGCGGTTGTCGCAGGTGGCTGCTTCTGGGGAATCCAAGCCGTGTTCCAGCACGTAAAGGGCGTGATCAGCGCAACGTCAGGATACTCTGGAGGCTCAGCCGAGACCGCAGAATACGAACTGGTCAGCACGGGCGGAACCGGCCATGCAGAGTCGGTGAAGATCACCTACGACCCGTCGCAGATCACCTACGGCCAGCTTCTTCGGGTCTTCTTCTCCGTGGCTCACGACCCCACACAACTGAACCGGCAAGGCCCCGACGAAGGTACCCAGTATCGTTCATCCATTTTCTATGACAGCGACGAACAGAAACGGATCGCCGAGGCGTATATCGCACAACTCGAAAAGGCCAAAGTTTTTCCACGCGCCATCGCGACCCAGGTAGTCCCATTGAAAGCCTTTTATCCGGCAGAGGCCTACCACCAGGACTATGCCGCGCATCACCCAGACAACCCGTATATCGTGTACAACGATGCGCCTAAAGTTGCTCATCTTCGCTCGCAGTTTCCGGACCTCTACACCAGCAAGTAGAGCTTCAGGAGGAAGCGTTAATGTTCGACTCTGATCTCGGAATAGATGAAGGAGCGGTCAAGTCCGAGAGGCGGGCGTTCCTCTTGACCTCGGTTTCAACGGCAGCCGGCCTGATCCTGTGGTCACTGCGAAAGCCAAGGTTTGTGCAAGCGCAGGCGTCGAAGAAGTCGTCCGAGGCAGTTACGATTGCTGAATTCTCTGATTCGGGAGAACGGCTGAGGACGGTTCATGTGCCAAAGGTCGTCAAGACTGAAGACGAGTGGCAGAAGCAGCTGTCCCGAGGGGCTTTCGCAATAACTCGTCAGGCTGATACCGAGATTGCATACTCCGGAGAGTACTGGAACCTTCACCAGAAGGGTCTCTATCGCTGTGTTTGCTGTGACAATGCCCTATTCAGCTCGGACACGAAGTTTGATTCCGGAACCGGCTGGCCGAGCTTCTGGGCGCCAATCGCGCCTGAGAACGTTCGCACTACGAGAGACGCCAGTTTCGGTATGGTCAGGACTGCAGTTTCATGCATTGAATGCGACGCGCATTTGGGTCACGTATTCGACGATGGTCCGGAACCTACACATCTGCGCTATTGCATCAATTCAGCATCGCTCAGATTCGTCGCGCGACAAATGACAGCAAAACCTAGCAAGTGAGCGCCTGCAGCATGGGCAAGGGCTCCAGCTTTTTCGGATTACTCACGATGTAAATGCTACTGAATCTCTATATCTTTTATGCAGCAAACGAGCGAACGACCTTTGGCTTAAGATTTGCAACCGGGACTATTCGGAGTGGGTCGCTCGCAGCGCAGAACCAGCTGGCCGGACGCTCCTCGAATGCCTATTCCATTGCTGGCGCCTGCTCGGGCACAACCTCCACGCTGGAGGTGATCTGAAACGCAGGCTTCAGCGAGCGGTACACGGGACACCCTTCCGCATACACGCTGTGGACGCGATCCACGGTTTCGCGGACTTCGTCGGGATTCGCGGCGCGCAGGTGAAACGTCACGTGCACCCGGCGGATGATCAGGACCTTGTTTTCTTCTTCGACTTCACCGCGCACGTCAGCGGTGAGGCGGCCTTCCTTAGCATTGATCTTGCGCGCATCCAGCGCGCCGGCAAAGGTGCCGAGCATTCAACCGCCCAGTCCGGCGACGACGTAGTCGATCGTGGATGCGTGCGACTCGCCGAAACGCGACATATCCAGACCGTAATGCTTCGCGATCTCGCTGTGTACGCTGAAATAGACAGGCTGAGCCTCGCCGGGCAAGCGCGCGACGCGCAATGGGCCCGTGAGGCGCTCGATGTGAATGTTAGAGACGTAGGCGACTTCGGCCATAAAAACCTCCCCGACAGTGTAGCGCGGGCCCTTGGGCTGGCGGAAGCCCAAGGCAGCCATTGTAACCGGCTTTCCGCTGCTACCCTCCTACTGAAACGGCGACATGGTAAACAGTCCCTTCCAGGTTGCGAGACCTTCAGGGTAGCTGGTGCAGGCAGTATCAATCGGCGACCCGGAGGCTCCCAACAAAACACCGCTCTGGAAAAACCGTCAGCCGATCATTGTTTCTGACAGCTCAGACTCTGTTGTCCAAGGATGACGAGTGCGTTTCGGTATTAGCCGTGGCCAAGGGCGAAGTCAGCCAGCGTTCAAATACTGCTTCATGCAGCGGACGCAAGGCGCGTACCCCGCTCGCAGCGCTTCCCGGGCCGCGATTGTCTGAATGTGTGCTTTGTCGTGAATAAACGGGCATCCAGGCACGTGAAATGTCTTCCCATCCGTTGAAACCAAGACCAGCATATCGGGAGGAACGCCGGCTCCAGGTTGGGCATGCTCCGAACGCAGCTCAGGATGGCTGGAGACGGAGGACCTAGCCACCTCGAAGCTGCCGGCGACCAGGACTGCCGCTGCGGCAGCGACCATCCATCCGAGAAAGCCTCGCCGGCTGCGAGGCATACTCTCATCCAGCCTCCGCTGCAGACGCTGGCTGTATCCCAGTGGCACTTCGAACATCCTTTCGTCTCCATACAGCTGAACGACGTTGCGGGTACCGTCGAGCACGGCGGCACAGTGCTTGCAGCCACGGACGTGCTCTTCCAGGGCAGCCCGCAGACCCGGTTCGATGTCACCATCAAGGTAGCTCGAAATCTCGCGCCAGACTTCTTCGCAGTTGACTACCATGGCTTGGTCCCCTTTGCAAAAGACAATTTGCTGCTCCAGCTACCGCCGAGCCCCGGCGCTAATATGTCGCGGAGCATCAGCCGTGCCCTCAGCAGGCGGGTCTTGACCGACGCAGTTGAGATCCGAAGAGCCCTGGCTGTTTCTTCAATACTCAGGTGTTGCATATCGCGAAGCACAAACACTTCCCGATACTTCTCTCCCAGCGAAGCCAGCGCCTCGGCGAGTATCCGCCGGACTTCTTTCCGCTCCAGGGTTTCCGAAGGGATCTCACGCCAGTCCGCGAAGTCGCGGGGTGTATAGTTGCCCTCCGCGTCCTGATGGTCAACGATCGGTTCAATCATGTCGGCGTGTTCTTTCCTCTTCCGCATACGCGCCTCATTGACGGCAATCTGAATCAACCACGTGCTGAAGCGTGCTTCCGCACGGAATTGCCTGATGTGCTTAAACGCTTTCAGCACCGACTCCTGTGCCACGTCTTCGGCATCCGCCTCATTCCGCAAAACGGCAAAGGCCGTAGCGTACACGCGCCGTTCGTAGGGCCGAATCAGCTCGTAGAAAAGGTCGTGTTCGCCGTCCCGGATACGCCGGATCAGCAACCCTTCGTTGAATTGTCCGGCTGGATCTTCCAGCGACATCACCTCTTCCCGCATCGCTCCTCACCGCAACCGTGAACGCCCTGCCGCCGCAAGCAACCACTATTCCGACGGATATTCTGGGTCCTTCTTCCATCCCGTCAACATGGAGACGAAATTATTCCAGCCATGAAGCACTACCATCACCAAGTGTCCGAACACAAAGGCCAGCATCGCCCACATGATCAGGAAATGCCAGAGCCGTGCCAGATGGAATCCGCCCATTAGCCATGCCAGCCACGAAAACTGCACCGGCTTCCAGACCGCTAGACCGGTCAAGACGGACAGTACGCCCAAACCAAACGCGGACGTGTATGCGTGCTTCTGTAGCGGGTTGTAGGCTTCCCTGACCGGCGGCTTGGGGCCGAAGAAAAAGTAGTGGCGCACCATTGGCCACACGCCAGGCAGGTCGCGCCCTATAAAGAGTACCTGCTTGTAGTTTCCGCTGAAGATCTGGTAACCGATGTACAACAAGCCGGTCGCGATATAAATCCACATGAAGGTAAGATGCCATTGCAGCGCGCCTCCCAGCCATCCACCGAGCGCAAAGGCCTTGGGCCAGTTGAGAAGATCTTTTTGCGGGATCTTGGCTCCGAAGCTCGGGAAAGCTCGAAAGATCTGAAATCCGCTGCCTACCATCACGAACAGCGAAACCGCGTTCACCCAATGGCAGAGGCGCACCACCAAAGGGTGTTCGTACACCGCTTCTGTTACTTCTCCCGTCTTCACATCTTCGATTTCGATCGCGCGGCTTGCCATGTCGTCTCCTCAGAGCTACAGACCATAGAATTCGGAGTAGCCTTGATCCTCCCAGTAGCCAACCTTCTCCAGTACATGGCTCACTTTGAGATCGGTGAGGTATTTTGCCTGCTTGTAGCCAACTTTGGTGGGGATGCTCAGACGGAGCGGAGCGCCGTGTTCGCGGGTCAGGGGCTGACCGTACATTTCGTAACAGAGCAAAGACTGCGGATGCATGGCAGTGGCTATGTCGAGCGACTCGTAGTAGTCATCCGCGCATTCGACGGTCACGAAGCGGGCCTTCGGGTCGGCGCCAATCATCTTGAGGAAATCGGAGAGGCGCACACCGCCGAACCGGCCAATCACGTCCCATCCCTCCACGCAAACATGCCGTGTATTTTGCGTGAACCGGGGCAAGGCCTGAATCTGCGTGAGTGTGTAATCTCCCGGCTTCTGTACCTCACCAGTCACCGTAAGAGTCCATCTGTCGAAATCAACTTCCGGGTCATCGACGTCGTAGTCGTTGACGGGAAACTGGTTGAAAGGAGTGAGGGAGGAATCGGCAAACGTGGGCGCGAGATGGCCGGAGCGGAACAGCCTTGCCGAAGCCCAATCGCTGAAGCCGAGACCAGTCTTGAGGAGTGGTTTCTGCAGCTGCGGGATGGCAAAGGCGCCCAGCGCTACCACCGGCGTGAGCTTCAGCAACTCACGCCGGCTAATGGTTTTGAACTTGCGGCTATCGGTTCGTGAGCTCATGATTGCTTTGCCTCGCGGATGACAGGGGACCTTACATCAGATTCGCGAATCAAGCAAAAAGTTACAAGGTCGACCTAGGATGTGAACTGCGTGTACTAAAACTCCGGCTTAGGCAATACGTTCCGGATTTCTAAATCGCCTGCCTATTTGTGTCGAATGTTCACGGGAGCTCGAGACGATCTCGGCGCACAAGCTCTCCGAGCGAAATCTGCCCGGTCATGGCAGCGTGCCTTTTGTAACTTTGTTCCTGATGTATGGTCGGCAAACGGGATTCGAGGAGATCAATGGGAGATGTCCTCGAAGCGGACTTCTGGCCAGCGTCGTTGAGAGTCCGTCCCGGGGCAGACCGCAGAAGGAGGGCCTTTGGGGCCATTTTAGTGTGATAGTTGACCAAGGCACCTCATTTTTGCGACGGGAAGTACCTAGGGGTTAAGCTAGACGAAAATCTGCCGAGTCGAAAGAGTGTTTCTGCCGTTCGCTCATATTGATCTACCAAGGGCGGAAGCGATCGGCTTTGCAGGTCAGGCAATAGGATTTCGGTCAGCAGGTGGAGGCAAGCCCTGATGGTTTGCAATCGAAGCCGAAAAGCATTCTCAGCAACCTGAACACCGGACGCTGCGATCTCCGGGTCGGAGCTCCGTTGCGCGGCTTGGCCAATCTTTGCCAGCGCCGTCGCGGCCCTTCCCGCTTCCCAGGCGTAGATGAATGCTGCCCACGCACGCTGCCGCTTAATCTCGCGGAACTTCTTTGGCGATAAATTATTGCGAAGAAACGCTTCCTCGGCGGAGTCGACGAGGTTTCTGAAAGCCTCAATGTCGAGAGACCGGAACGCCTGGACAACTCTTTCTAAATCAACCCGACGCGTGCGGCTGCGGATGGCAACATAGACCAAGATCGCCAGCGCGAAGAACCCAACGGCGACAAGAATCCAAGCGGCGATCAATGCCTGAGAAATTGTTGAAACTCCCTGTTCCAAGTCTCCACCTCATCATGGGGAACAACCGTGACGGACGCAGGTTCAACTTCGGGCACCAGCAAATACCCGATCCAGATCAAAACACAAACGAGGTAGGTGCCGGTTATTAGCAAATCCAAAAAATTCGCCGCGGCCTCACTGGTGAATGCCGCGCGAAGAGCAAACATGGCAAGATCAAGACTCGTCAGAACCGCAAGACCCAGCGCGATCCCGAATGCGGAGCGACGCCAAGACAGGCCCAGGAAGCGGGAAAAGAGCAGCAAGGAAAGGAGCAAGCCAGATTGAACCATAGCGGCACCCCGGTTGACAACGAATATACCTGCATACCACTTGGCACTATTGCCCCCGGGCGCATAGACCGCAAGCAGAACACCCACTACAAACAGCAGGCCTGTCACGCATTGCAGCGATCGCCGCGCGGCCACCTTCAGAAACTGGGATTCGCGAAACAAATTCCTGGAAATCTCGGCAATCACCCCGAAGCGCAGAACGATGCTAACCAACAGCGTCACGCAATAAGCATACGCATACTCCTTCCCAGTCACGCCCTGGACGGAATACAACGCGAACAGCGGAATGAACTTAGCAATTTCGTAAAGTACATAAGCGAAAAAGCACGGGAACTCCCGGTACAAGCGGCGCTTGTAAAGAATAACCGCCAGCACACCGAGAAGCACATGCGGCGAGATCAACAGGAAAAGCGATAGCGCCCTGTGCCAATTCAGTGAAAGCATTGCAGAGCACTATAGCCCTGAAATTGCTCCTTTTCAACTGAGGAACCCGCCACGATTCTTTCATTGGGGAGCATTTCAGAGCGCCATAGTTCTCACAGTGCCATGTGACCAGTGCCCGTAGACGTTCCGTGGGGTGTGGGAAAGCCATCGGCCATACTCGGAAGCGCGGCCGTTGTCAGGAAAAGAGCTAGAGCAGCCAAAGCCAGCATGAGTCGTTTCACGGTATTTCTCCTTTGCGAAAGAGTTCGCACCGTGATACATTGCAGGCGGCAGTGGGGTTTTCTGTATTTAGTTAAGCTCCGATGTCTTTTCGGAAATCGTAAATTCGATGAGACTGAAATCCGCTCTCGAGGACTTTGAAGCGAATACCCTAGGCGCTGTCCCTGGGTTGTTGGGCAGACTTTCCTACGTTGGCAGATTGCATGACGGCAAGGGAACGTACGGTCACTGGGGTTTGGCGAAGGTGTATGGCGACGATGCCGCACAATGCGCCATCCGTGCGTCTCATCGAGTACTACTTTCCGAGGTCTTGAAGCAACCTTTGGCTGTGCTGCTCAAAGACGTGCCAGCGTCTTGCTCGAATAAGCAGCTAACAGAAAGGGAGTTCTTGGCTACGCTGGCGCAATCTTCACCTAAGCCTCTTTCCCCAGCTGCCCGGGCACATCTCGGGTCAGTGCTGAGCGCCCTTTCGGCGTTGGTTGAAAGTCGGAATAATGCCAATCTCCGAGGCGCATTGCAACCCCCACAACCTGCCCAAGAATCTCGGCCTCCTGCGGGTGTTTAAGAACTCGAACCGGCACGGGAGACAGGGGATGAGGTTGCAAGACGATGGAGTCACGCTTGGTCGAGCACCAGCAACACGTATATCCGTCGCGCATTTCCACAAAGTAAATAGGACGCTCGTACTCCGAACGCCATGAGCCTTCCCCTACCTTGTTCTTGGCCTCGTCCACTTGCACGAAACTGCCAGGCGGAAGAATGGGATACATCATGAAATCTTCCGAGCCAATATACCCATAGGTGTATCGGTCGTCTGCAAACAGCCCAAGGTAAGCCATGGGCACAGTACCCCATTGCTCGATTGCACGTCTCAAGTCGGTCGTTTTCTGGAGCGAGAATCCGGGATCGACCCTCGTCGGCATCCGCACTTGTCTGACGTTGCTCAAAGCTTCGGACACGTGAGACTTCTGCGGGCGCCCAAAGCCAATGTCGGCTGAGATGCCGTCAAGTTCGAGACCATAGAAGGATAGCAACTCCCGATATTCTCGCCGATAAATAGCGGCAAACGAATAGAGCCGAAAAATACTCGGAATTATGCCTTTGGTTTCAATGTCGGACAAGCGGCTGGGCGGAATTGCGAATTCCTCATTCTCAAATCTCTGCGCGATCTGATTACTGGCCAATTCCACATCCCTCATACGATATCCGAGGGTTTCTCTCAGCGCCCGCAGCCTCTGCCCTCCATTAAGTTGCACAATCGCTGCCCTCCGCGGAGATATTCTATCACCGATTCAGGTGGCGCAATGAACACGAGATTCCACCCCGGATTTCCGGATTCTGGAACAGAAAAGAACGCGTGGTTGCAGTGCAGTTCCTTCCGAATGGATCCGGATGGACACCGCCGGTCGCACAAAGCGGGCAGGTCCCCGTAAGCGTCTGTTCGGTTTTCGTAACAGAAAAATCGCTGCCAGTCCAGTAAAACAGGAGGCATATACCAGCCATCCAGTGCAAAGCTGCCGGCCAGGACCTAAGCCGACAACACCGCGTGCGGGAATCATATAATGGCTCTCGATAATGCAGACTACGGGGCGACTGGAATGGCGAGATTCTGGAAAGATTACGGGCAAACAGGAAGTGACTCCAGGAAACTCGATCGCCGCATTACTTCTGGCTTGTCGACTACACAGGAGTTAGCCAATCGCTGACCGGGCCAAGTGCTGGTTGCAAGGCCATTTCCCAAGACGCATTCAGCCAGTATGAGAACCTCAGCAGAAGTTCGTCTCGCGAGTAGCCACCCACAACAATCACGAACACTTCAAGTAGTCGGCTCAGTCTCCGAAGTGGCCCACATCGAGAAGGATTCTCCCTCTTTCTCGAATCTGATTCTTCCCCATTTTTGAGTGTCAAGAAACTGGCTAACCTCTCAACCTCATTTTTGGGAAGGCGAGAATTGTACGAAGGTGAGAAAGGGGGCGGATATACTTGGTTTACCGGCCCTTCCCCAGGAAGTCGGAATCGCCGCACCCGCGAGCGTTTAACCGATCCGTTCTAAGTCTTCGGTCAAAAACTGCTGCAGAACGGCCTCGCCATCAAGGGACACCAGCACCACTTCATCGGGAGCGCTATCAGCATTCACAGTCCCAGTCCTTCCTTGAAACGACTTGTCCACTTTTCCCGGCAGTTTTGCCGGAAGTTTCGCCGGCAGTTTGACGCGCACTCTTTCGCCACGTCTCATAGATGTTCTCCACCTCCCCTACACACTAGAACGAGAATTGAGCCGTATTCCCGTCGCGGGGTACAAGCGACGTGAGTCGCGTACAAGTACACTTGATCCAGTGCAAAGCGCAGGCCTTGCTTCGTGATCTCGCGGCTTTCTCATACTGCCCCTGTTGGCCGAACACTAGGCCCAAATTGTTGATAGCCCAGTAATCCCGCGGGTAGCTCTCAATCTCTCTTGATACGTCTGGGCCGCTCTATCCAGTTCTCCGGTTACACTCCGATAGTATTCGGCACTGATCGAAAACCTTTCCCGCTCGGGAAGGAAAAATGTAATTGTCTCAAGCCGTGATCCTCCGCCCGCCTTGCTTTATTCTTGCGGCAAGTGTGAGAATTTGTCCCTCACAGACTCCGGAATAGCCAAGCGACGAGACAGCCACTCTTTTAGGTTAGAGGTTCGATGCATGAAAAAGGAAGTGAACTGCATTCCAATCCGCTGCTCTTTGGCCCAGCGGACCGTCGATTCGAGCACAAACTGGAATTCATCACCCGGCAGAGTGAATTGCAACTGTATCGGGTCGCCAGGTCCTAGTGAGGCGGCCGTAGTGATCGACATCCCACCCTCGCTGACGTTGACGGTGTGGCCGTGAACTGTTTGCATGGCTGCCCTAATAATCGCCACTGGAACCTCAACCGGGCAGCGGAAGTAACGGCGCCTTTCTCGTATCATCAAACCGTAGGCCGCCTTTAGGCTGTGGTCGATCGAAGCTGCAGAGAGAGGTCTCCGCAATACGAAAGTTGAACCAGCCTTAAATGCCCCAGTAGCTTCGACCTCGCTATCGTTCACGGCGAATATAACTGCACGTTTATTCGAAGCGGAGTGGCGTACCCCTTCCAGGACTGCCCCAGCCTGGCTCCCGAGCCGGAAATCAACAATTACAGCTTCAAATTTGGCCCGGTTCAACAGCTCTAGAGCGGAGGAAACCTCGGGACATAGCTCTAGGAACAGCGCGAATCGTTGCATTGATTCGCTTAGTTGCTCGATCGCGATCGCATCATTGGACACGAGCAGAACTCTTCCGATAAACGCGGGAGATAGTGAATTCATGTTATTCATGCCAAATAATTAAGCAGCCCCTAGAACGATCATCTCCGGCACGGAGCACTCGTAGTGCGCCTGGATCATTCGCCGGTAATCAACGAATGCTTCTGAAAGCTGGAGCGCCCCACAACTTGCCCTCAATGAGTACCCAGTTGGACGCATGCACATCGCCGAGGAGTTGGCATTAGTTCATAGGACAAGAACGCCCGCCAATTCCCTTCACGCGGGAAGACAAAATATAATTGTCTCAAACCGCGATCCTCTGCCCTTGCTTGACTCTTGTCTATCCGATTGAAGCCACAGGTTTTATCGCCGGTCGAAAGGAAGTGGAGGCGATCAACCGCACGTCCCCCCGGATCGTCTCGATCCCTATTGAGTTCCTTGTTTCCGGGAGCTTCCATCTGTTTGGGATCACTGGGATTCATTTCTATTTCATTGATACAGCGAAAGTATATGGCCAACTGTTTTATCGAACTGATGTCGAATTTCCTGTTACGAAAACCGAACAGAGGCCTCGGGCCTACCCGTTTTGATGCGATCGTAGTGTCGATCCATTCTGAAGGAGTTGCACTGCAATCGCGTGCGTTTTTCTGTTCCAAGATCCGGAAATCCGAATGGAAGTTGAATCCCTCCATGACTACCTCAACAAACCAGTGCCCCAAGAGACCAGAACACCATGTTAAACATTCCACAGGCGCAGCATTGATTTTGAATTTGGGATTTGCAATCTTTGTCATGCCGATATTTCGGCATAACGGACGGTAATTCGGCAAGTCCTATGAGAAGCAGACGCGGCCCTTATCCATCCGACCTGGAGCTCGATCCAGTCTCTCTTATAGCTCCTCGAGCCTCCACAACCTAGAACCTCGCCTTGAACGTCCGCCTTAATCCGTCATACAGCTGGGGACACTTACTGGAGGACGTTACTGCGTTACAAGACTCGGACCCAGACGACACTCATGAGTCCTGTGGACGATACCATGAAGATGTACTTGCCTCTCAATGTCGGAGGGCATTTTTCAGGCCGGATCGAGGGCCGAGGGATTCGCTATTTTCTGCGGAACTGCTTCCCGTTTAGCCACGTTCACTCGATTCCGTCCACTCCTTTTTGCCCCGTAGAGCGCCTGATCCGCGGCGGCTACCAATTCTTCAGGTGAACTGTGCCATTCCAGCGTTGCAGTCGCGACGCCCACGCTGACCGTCAGGAACGGGGCAACCGGCGATGCGGGATGCGGCAACTTGAGACCAGCGATTGCCAACGGCATCGACTCCGCAAGGTGTTCGGCCCCGGCGGCGTCTGTTTCCGGAAGAATCACGGCGAACTCTTCACCGCCATAACGGGCGGCCAAATCAGTTTGACGCTTGGCAAGCCGTTTTAGTTCCGATCCCACCAACTTAAGGTACTCATCGCCTCGCTGATGTCCCTCGGAATCGTTCAGCGCCTTAAAGTGATCGATATCGAGGATCAGGAGTGAGACTGCAGATCCCGTTCTCTTCAGACGAGCGCATTCCATCTTAAGGGTTTGGTCAAAGACCCGCCGGTTCGCCAGCCCGGTCAGCGAATCGACTGACGACAGCTGTAACAGATCCTCATTCAACCGCCGCAGATCCGCTGTTTTTTCCTCCACAATCCGCTTGAGTTCCCGCTCCCGTCTTTGTGCCGCCAGCATCCGCCAGCGAAGCACAGCCACAGCCACCGACCCAGGGGTCAGTGCGCAGGTGGCCACAAACCACCACGTCCAATACCACGGAGGCAAGATTTCAAATGGAAACTCAGTCCCGGGATCACTCCACACTCCATCGCTGTCTCGGGCTTCTATCACCAGCCGGTAGGCTCCGGGCGCCAATTGCGCAAACCGCAGTTCTCTTTGAGTGGTCTCGGTCCAGGACGAATTCGCGCCCTCCAACCGGTAACGAAAAACAACCCCGTTTTCACGGGGAGCATTCGGTGCGGCGTATCTTGCGATGAGAGAGTTGGAATGACTGCCGGAGGATGGGTTGCGCTGCCCGGAAACATCAGTCCGTCCCATGACCAGCTTCGTAAAAACGACCTCGGGCGGTGCTTCGGGCGCGCGCTGCGGACGAGGCTTGAAACGCGAAAGTCCGCCGCTGGTTCCGATCCAGACTGTGCCATCGGGCTCCTCGGCGAACGCGTTTAGGTTGCAGTCGTCCCACGCCAAACCGTCCCTGGTATCGTAGTGGCTCCAGCGGGAACCATCCCACGTGTCCACGCCCCGTTCTGTTCCCACCCAGAGCCGCCCTGAGGCATCGAATTGCAGGAAATACACGAGTCCGTCGCTGCCCCGTCTCTGGATGCCTTTCTCGATATTTATGCCGCCAGGCCGCGGATGGATACGGTCGATACCACCCCCGAAACGATAACCGATCCACATGGTGCCATCCGCACCGGCGCCCAACGAAAGCACTTCCTGATTGCTTAAGCCATCGGCGCGCGTCCAATTCTGCCAGCGCCCGGCTGAGTATCCGAAAAGTCCGCCCGCGCCGCCCGCCCAGATCGTTCCATCGGTTCCCTCAGCAATCGCCCACATGCGTGTCGACGGCAATTCCGCGATTCGCGAGAACTTTTGGTACGGACCACTGGCTACAAATAGTCCCGCTTCCGTGGCCGCCCAGAGCCTTTGTTCGCGATCGAAGCGCAAGGTGTACGCTGCCTTGCCCGAAAGACCTTGCTCCTCACCAAACCACCGCACTCTGCTTGTTCGTGCATCAATGCGAGCGATCCCACGCGTTTCGGTACCAATCCAGAGATCCCCGCCCGGAGCCGTCTGAAGACTATGCACCGGGAAACCAACCAGTCCCGCAACTTTCTTCCACGAAATGCCGAACTGCCGGCGCGTCCCGCGAAACAGCCCTCCTTCGGTGGCAACCCAGAGCGACCCGTCGGCTCGCGGCAAGATCTCGTACACAATATCGCTTGGTAGCCCGCTTGCAGGCGAGTAACTCTCCCACTCCCGGTACCCTCGCCACTCGACGAGTCCCCGGCCCGCCAATCCAATCCATAGAGAGTGCTGCCGGTCCTCGAAGGCTGAGTAAACTACCCCGCGAAGGCCGACGGATCGGTCGATCTTCTGCCAGCCTTTCTCGTCCCGGATTAGCAACCCATCGGGCGACGGAATTAGAATCCGCCCTTCAGCATCGGTCTTAATATGTCCCATCGCGCTGCCTGGAACGGGCGCGTCTGGTCTTCGAAATCTGGTTTGGCCGACTGGCAACACGAACACACCCGCATTCCTCGCTCGCACCCAGAGATTACCGTCGTGGTCTTTCCGGATCGCCACCCAGTTTCGACCCGGAAGTCCGCTGTCTTGCCCGAAGACGGTCGTCCTATCCCGGTCCATGCGGCAAAGTTCGTCTCCGCATCCGTACCATAAGATGTCGCCATCCACGGAAACGCCGTACGCACCCGGCCCGGATGTTCCGGGCGCTTGTGGAAACCTCCGCACCGCGAACCCATCTTGCCCGGGTTCGGAATAGAATTCCACAAGACCGGAGTCCGTGCCAATAAACGTGTGCCCTTTCCCATCCGACTGGATGCCTTGTGCCCAACTGACCGTTTTGAAAGCGACGGGAAGCTTTTCGAAACGGTTGCCCGACAGTTGGTAGAGTCCGAAGTCCCCTCCAACCAAAAGAGAGCCATCGGGAGCGTCGCCAAAGGCAGCACCCGAAGTGGATGGAATCCCCTGCTCCGGTCCGAAAGCCTGAAAGCGTTCCCCGTCGTACCGGAAAATACCGTCTTCCGTGCTCACCCAAATGAAACCCACGCGGTCTTGGTAGATTTGCCGGACCGCGAGGTTGTTGAGGCCTTCTGTGGTCCCGAAGGTGCGGAAATCGTATTCCTGAGCGCACAAAACCCCGGATGTCAGCACGAGGAGAGCGAATACGCGCGCTTTTGATGAATAGCCCACTGTAGATAGGATCGTCGCGATCAATTTAACTACGGAACAAGAAGGTGACCCTAGTTACTACAGTCATTGAGTGATTCCCAGGGCCACAGCGTTTGTGAGCGAATCTCGGAAGCGACCGGAACCACGTGGAAGTACATGCGAGTTGGCCAGTCTAATTTCGATTCACGGAAGCCGACCGCACTAAGTCAACCGCGAGGGGAAAAGATGGCCGCCTGTCTCTAACCACCGACGGACGCGGCGCGAGCGCTGTGGTTGCCTGCCAATAGTTTCAACATAGCCTGGTCGTCAGCGGGTCGAGAGAAAAAGTATCCCTGCGCCATCTCGCAATTGAGCTGCTTGAGCAGGTTGATCTGCTCTTCCGTCTCCGTCCCTTCGGCGACGACCTTCAAACCGAGATTGTGGGCAAGCATAATGATGGCCCGCACGATCTCGCGGTTTTCCGGGTCACTGTCCATGTTCGATATGAAGGCACGGTCGATTTTCAAAGTGTCCACCGGAATCCGGCGCAAGCGGCTGAGTGAGGAATACCCGGTGCCAAAATCATCGATGCTCAACCGCACGCCGAGTGCCTTCAGTTGCGCGAGGACGTGACCGGATTTTTCTGCATCCCCCATGGCGATGGTTTCTATGATTTCGAGTTGCAAGCAGCTCGGATCAACCCCGGTCTGATCGAGAGATTTACGGATCTCGCTGGCTAGATCGGGCTGAGCGAACTCCCTGGGAGTGACGTTCACGCTCAAGGTCAGCGGCGGGCTGGAAGGAAATTCAGACTGCCAGGATCGGAGATGTTGGCAGGCTTCGCGCAACAGTTGCCGATTCATGGGGATGATGAGCCCAGTCTCCTCGGCAACCGCGATGAACTCAATCGGTGGAAGGATGCCCTCCGGACGTTGCCATCGTGTCAGCGCCTCGAAGCCCGTGATCTTGCCGGTCTGCAACGACACAATGGGCTGGTAGTAAACGCGGAATTCTCCCTGGTCGAGGGCCTTGCGCAGGTCCGTCTCCAGCCTCAAACGCTTCACTGCATTTGCATGCATGGCCGTGTCCGATACCTCACAACGGGCTTTTCCCGCCCGCTTGGCACGATACATCGCTATATCCGCGTCGCGCAGAAGATCCTCCGCCTGGGTGTGAGGGGTAATGCTTGAGGCGATTCCGATGCTCGCTGAAATTACTATTTCCTGTTGGTTGACTACAAAGGGGCTCGCCAGTTCCGCTTGCACTCGTTCCGCAACGCGTACGGCTTCAATGGGGCCTCGGATGTCGTCCAGAAGGATGGCGAATTCATCACCGCCGAGTCTGGCTAACGTGTCGTCATTGGCAGGCCTTCCAGGGGCGCCGCTCATGCGCGGACGCGAGACGGTGTCGGCTCTCCGCACAGAATCCTTCAATCTTTGCCCGATTTGAATCAGCAACTCGTCCCCCGCCGTGTGTCCGAGACTGTCATTGATGATTTTGAATTCATCTACATCAATGAGTAATACCGCGAATTTGTAGTTCGAGTGTCTCTTGGAAAGGGTTAGCGCGTGTTGCAAGCGGTCCATAAACAGAGCGCGGTTGGGCAGGTTGGTGAGTCCGTCGTGGAATGCGTTGTGGACCAACATTTCTTCGGCTCGCTTGCGTTCGGTGATGTCGCGGTTCACGATTACCAGTTTGTCGGTTTGGCCTTCTGCGTTTCGGATCGGGCTCGCGGTCGATTCCAGAGTGCGCCAGGACCCGTCTTTATGTCGTACCCGGTACTCCATCCGTTCTCCACGACCGGTAAGGCGGGCTTTCTCTGCGGCTTCCAATACTCGCGGGCGATCGTCAGGATGAATTTGCTCGAACGACGAAGTGGTCTTCAAGTCCTCGGGAGAATACCCGAGGATTTTTTGATATGCGGGACTGTTGTACAGCCGGCGGCCATCGCTGTCGACCAGCGCAATCATATCGTCGGCATTTTCACTGATGAGTTGAAAAAGCTGATCGCGCTCGGCCAGTTGGCGTCGAATGCGGTGGAGTTGCAGGTGCTGATAAATCGCGTAAAAGTCGAAGAGCAATACCAGAGCTGCCAGCCCGCGTACCCATTCCCTGAGATCAAACCAGTAGGCAACATCCTTATCCTGATTAGACCAAGGAAAAGTGAATGAGATGATCCCCAGGGTCAATGCCAGGGTTACGGCAACAGCGAACCCCCACAGCCACCATTCCCGACCTTCGATCCGGCGCCTCTCGGTCGGAATCGCCTCGGGGCTGTTCTGGTTCACCTGTTGGAATGCTTGCTGATTCATGCCGTGCAACTGTTCTCCCGCAACCTATACGAATTCTAGCCTGCGGAGTAACTTAGGAAGAGTTACGAAAGGATGGCCGTCAGCGCTAGACCCCCCAATTCGGCAACGGCATCATGTTCGTGGAATTCGAAGGCCAGGCAGAACAACTCCTCGCGCGTTACCTGGACGCCATACCACCTAAATGTTGTGTCCCATAAATTCGCGGCACAGACACATCATTTGTGGTTACTTTGGGTATGTGATTTGGAAGTAACCCACCATGTCTCCCTCAGAATCCCCTAGACTTCAAAAGTGGGCATCCGCTCCTTTGATGTCCCAGCAGTGTTATGTCCAAGCAGTCTAAAATCATTCGTGAGCGGGAGAAAGCTGCGCAACAAGAACTGCTGCGGCTCGCGGCCATCGTCCAACAATCGGACGATGCCATAATTGGCACAGAGCTGGATGGCACCGTAACTAACTGGAATCATGGAGCGGAGCGGGTTTATGGCTATTCTGCTGTCGAAGCACTGGGTCGGAACATTTTGTTTTCTGTTCCACCAGAGAAACATGTGGAGTTTCACATTCTTTTGCAAAAGATTGCAGAAGGGAACACCATAGCGCGCTTTTGGACGCAAGGCCTCAAAAACGATGGCACGATCATCGATCTGTCCCTGTCGGTTTCTCCGATCAGAGACGAGACTGGGAAACTTGTCGGGATATCGAAGATTGCACGAGATATTACTACTTTCAGGGGCGTAGAAAAACAATTGCGACTGCAATCAGCCGCGCTAGAAGCGGCCGCAAACGCGATCGTAATCACGGACCGACACGGGACAATCGTCTGGGCAAATCATGCGTTTACGATGATGACTGGCTACAGCAAGGAAGAGATATTGGGCAAGAATCCTCGCCTGTTGAAATCCGGAGAGCAACCCGAAAGCTATTATGCCAATCTCTGGTCAACGATCTCATCAGGCAAGGTCTGGCAAGGCGAGATTGTCAACCGGCGGAAAGATGGAACAACCTACACCGAAGAGATGACGATCACACCTGTGACCCGAGACCTCGGCAGTGCGGTCGATACTTACTTTATCGCCATCAAGCAGGACATTACCGAACGTAAGCAGGCTCAGCAAGCCCTTCGGCGCGCGGATGAAAAGTATCGGGCTATGTTCGAAGATGCTGTCATTGGAATTTTTCAGACCACTCCCGAGGGTCGTCCTCTAGGCGTCAACTACGCGTTGGCGCAAATGCACGGCTACGATTCACCGGAACAGTTCCTCGCTGAAGTCTCGAACGTAGTACTCCAGCTAGTTGTCGATCCCAACCGGTGGGATGAATTGAGACGCATGCTGCGCGAGGAAGGCATAGTGCGTGGTGCCGAAATGGAAATCTACCGTAAAGATCGTACTAGAAGGTGGGTGTTGTTGAATATGCGCGCAGTGCATGACGCCAACGGCAACATCGTGCTCCACGAAGGCACAGTTGAGGATATCACGGAGCGCAAAGTTACCGAGGAACGGGTTCAATTCCTAGCCTACTACGATGCTCTTACGGGACTACCCAATCGGACTCTTCTTCAGGATCGATTGACAAAGGCGCTCGCCAGCGCTCGTCGGCAAAAGGGCAAAGTTGCGCTTCTGTTCCTCGATCTCGACGGGTTCAAAACCATTAACGACTCGCTTGGGCACTCGTTTGGCGACTCTTTCCTGCAGGCCGTTGCAGAACGGCTTAAGAGATTTGTGCGTGAACAGGACACAGTAGCCCGGGTAGGCGGAGACGAATTCCTCATCGTGCTCACCAATGTAAAGGACACCCCCGACGCAGCAGTTGCCGCTGGGCGGCTCATGGATGCAATGACCGTTGAACTCGTCATTCAAGGTCGCTCACTCAGTATCGGCTGCAGCATCGGCATTAGTATTTTCCCCGAACACGGTACGGAGGGTGAAACCCTGATCAAGAATGCTGATGCGGCCATGTATAGCGCCAAAGAGAGTGGACGTAGTAGCGTTCGTTTCTTTACGGAGGACATGAACGCCCAGGCTGTGGAACGCTTGACCCTGGAGAACAGCTTGCGACTGGCGCTCGGCAGGAAGGAACTTTTCCTGGTGTATCAACCGCAGATGGATATTGCCACGGGAAGAATCATCGGGTTGGAAGCGCTCCTTCGCTGGCAGCACCCGGAGTTGGGCCTTGTATCACCCGATAAGTTCATACGAATTGCTGAGAACAGCGGCCTGATCATGCCAATCGGTGAATGGGTACTGAGGACGGCCTGCTCTCAGGCTCGGAAATGGCAAGACGAAGGGCTTCTCGCGGTGCCGGTAGCAGTGAATGTATCAGCGGTCCAGTTTCGCCAAGAGGACTTCCGCGAAGTCATCGGGAGGGTGCTCCGCGAGACCGGCCTCGCCCCCGAATTTCTCGAACTAGAGCTCACAGAAAGCCTCCTGCTATCGAATGCAGACGTGACGTTCTCGGTTCTTCAGGAATTAAAGGCCATGGGGTTGAAGCTATCGATTGACGATTTTGGGACCGGCTATTCCAGCCTTAGCTACTTGAAACGTTTCCCGGTTAGCAAGCTCAAAATCGACCGTTCGTTTGTTCAGGATGTTGCCGTGAATCCTGATGACGCGGCGATCACAAGCGCAATTATCGGAATGGCAAAGAGCCTGCATCTCAAGGTGATTGCCGAAGGGGTTGAAACCGAAGTGCAAATGTCATTCCTTCGAGCACATCAATGTGACGAAATCCAAGGATACTACTTCAGCAGGCCTTTAGCAGTTGACAAAGTTACCGATAAGCTGCGGAGCGACTATCCCGAAGCGCGCGTTCGAGCACAAGCAAGCGGGGGACAATCATGACAGACGACCTTATAAGGAGTGTATTTCATTATGGCAATCGGTCTTGCACTTTTGGTGTCCGCTGATCCAGTCACAATTCAGCAGTTCAGCCACGCCCTACAAGAATTTTCTATTTCGCCCGATGTCTGTCGAGAAGTGCCAGCGGCCGTTCGCCTATTGAACATCCGCAAGTTCGATGCTGTTATCGTTGATCTCCAGCTAGGAGAACAGTCCGGACTGATCTTGGACGAGGTGCATCTCTCCCCATCGAACCGAACAGCGGTGACGTTTGCCATTAGCGGCAGTGATGCGGAAGGCGCAGCCTTCCGGAAGAGGTCGGGGTTTGTCTTCGAGAGGCCTCTTTCCACGCAGTCAATCCGCAACGCACTCAAGCCAGCTTACGGACTGATACTGAGAGAGCGACGGCGCTACTTCCGGTGTCCCATCTCTATCCCCGTCACCATCCTGAGACAAAGCATGCCGGAAGTTCGCTGCTACAGCGTGAACATCAGCGAAGGGGGCATGGCCATAAGTACGTTCGTTCCGCTCATCGCCGGAGAAGACGTGCAGATTCAGTTCACTTTACCGGATCACAAAGGACCATTCTTGGCAGAATCGAAAATCTGCTGGTTGAAATCGGGCCGTCTCGGTGTTCGCTTTGTGTCTCTTTCGGAGGAGCACAAATCTGAGCTACAGGGCTGGCTATCACAAGAACTGGAAGGGATGCTTCCGGAATTCGTTGCTCAGAAATTCCAGAAGGCGGAAGTTCCCTCCTGAATTTCAAAGATCGCCTGGTGGGTCTCCTGATCCACAATTCTCGGCGTGTCGAAGCTGCAAGCGATCAGACTCGCTAGCACGTAGCGATTATCAAGGATGGCATTTGTCCTCAGATCGTAATACTTCCAGAAGTTCTGTTATCTGATCCGTTCTTGCTTCGGAAATACGGTTTGCGAGGCAAGCGCGTCACTCAATGGCTAGACGCTCTGGGGTTCGTGATCATTCAGGACGATGCATTTAAACGCAAGTAGCGGCTGGATTGGTTGCGAGAAAAGCTCGCCGGTGAGCCAAGCGGGTTGTTTCGATGCGTCCCATGTCGAGCATGCCTTTGCGTGCCGTCGACGGGAAGCCACGTGTTTAGCACGACTTTCCAGTGCGCGCAGCCACACGGCCGAGCCTAACAGCGCCAATCAGGTGTTTCGTCGCTCCGCCAATGGCACATGGCTTGCGCTCGGCCGACTGTCGAGTCGTTGCAATCTAACTTTGGCCGGCCTCGGGTTCGAGTTCCTGACGTAGTTGTTGGCCCAGAGTGTTCGCCACCGAATTCAAGTCCTTGGCGAGTGCGAGCCGCCACTTTTCCGTGGATTGCTGTGCGAGTTCCTCGAATTGTTGCGCGATCGACTGCACAGCTTCCTCGCCCTGGGTGACATCCGTCAATTCGCTTTTCTGCCACGCTTCCACCTGCCTTCGCATCGGCTCGAAGTTGCGCTGCATTCGATCAACGCCAACCGAGATGCAGTCGATGAGCGGAAACGACTTCGAGTGTTTCGCGAGCACAGGGGTGAACACGCCACTGAAGGCGATGTTTTGATGCAAATAGGCATCATCGCCGACCTGGGCACTGCTCCTAGGAACCTCGCCGGAGTCCACATTGATGGTTCGTCTGCTCGGAGACCTGGCATGCGGTCCAGAAACGGGCTTCTGGGAAGTTGGCACGCTACTTCAAGCCAAACAGCTTAAGTTAGCGCTTATGTGGGAGCAGCCCCATGAATCCCTTCTTCTACAGCGAGGAAGCAGGGGCAAAGGGGCTAGCCGCCCCTTTCCCCTGCACCCCCAATCCCCGCCGAACCTGCCTCCGCTTCGCTCCGGACAATTTCGCTTGACGATTCCGAACACTTACTCCACAATCACCATGCCAGCGTCGATTCGCTCCGAGCTGTTCACCTTCTCCGGAACGCCGTTCGGCTTCCCTCCGGAATCGATGTTCACCTTCACCGGAATACCCAATCAGGGAAACCTGGTGGGCTTTTCTATTGCCGCTAACTTGGCTCGCTGGACTTGTAGGTGGATAGAAACTTCGTCAGAGCGTTGGAGGGTTCGGCATTGACGGCAACCTTGCTTCTATCACTTGGACTCATTGCGAATTTACCGCATAGTGAAACCAAGGCACTGAGTTCCATGACTCGTATTTTAGCCTTGCGAAGTTTGTTTATCAAAAGGCATAGAATCTCGAAAAGTTGACGGTCGCTTCTCTTGGCAACTCCATGTGGCAACTGTTCTGCCACCTCTTGCCAGATGGCTTGAACTTCGGCAGATAGTCGAGCAGGAGGGTCCCCAAGAGGTCTGTCGCTGACTGGCTCATGTTCTCTTGCCTCCTCGCGGCTGGGATTGGCGATAAAACTCCCACGCGCGGATAACACTTCGGTAGGGATTCTTGGACGGCTCATGTTTTCACACTCTTTTCTGTAACCTAATGACTTGAAATAATGACTAATTCCCTAAAAACGATGCGCGTCGGGCTTCCTAAGTCCTTGCTGGGAGAATACATGGGGCGCGGGGTAGTCATTTCCGTTCCACCCTCTCGCACACCTATCCGCAGGATCAATAGGCTATGCTGTTCTGCCAAGTTCCAGATAACAAGGCTCTTGCTCTGCTTCGTTATGGCTTCTGGTGTCTGACGCTAACTGCTTCTCACACTCTGCCAGTACCTCATTGATAACAGCAAGGGTTCCCTTGAAAGGGTGCGACGTTAGGACCTCAGCGATCACCCAAAACCGGCCAATGAGTATCACCTGAAAACCGGCCAACGAGAGTAGCGTCCGGGACATTGATTCCCGCGGAGGCTTGTAGGCTCCGGGGCCATGGCCAATGTCTTGAACGAA
>Ga0208191_1000521_pt1 | contig 26330 bp, 30 predicted proteins | sample June2015DPH_13_5_FD_184709 | JGI IMG/M metagenome (GOLD analysis project Ga0208191, IMG submission 184709) | Peatland microbial communities from SPRUCE experiment site at the Marcell Experimental Forest, Minnesota, USA - June2015DPH_13_40... | ecosystem: Environmental > Terrestrial > Soil >... | reverse complement strand
ATCGCGTCATATCGAGTGCTCAGGGCTCGAAGGATTTGACGCCAGACATGAAAAACGTGCTCATCTTCACCACATTCCATCCAGCGATGTTCAGGGGTAGCCCGATTGCGGGAACGGCCGTGCTCTCCTTATTCAAGATCGACAAGTTCTAGGATTTAGCCCCCTCCCAATCAATCCGCAAGAGATTTGGGAGCGACTAGTACTGTGACCACATAAATAGTAATACATGTAGATACTTGTCGGGGAAGATGTCCAGGCGTATTGCTGGGACATGGGAGACAGCAGGAAAGTTCAGGTTCGGTTATCCAAGCCGGAGCAGCAAGAATTGGATGACCTGTTGAGCGGCGGTCTGCAGCCGGTACGAACCGTGCTGCGAGCCTTGGTGCTGCGACAACTGGCGGATGGGCAAGCGATTCGCAAGGTAGCCCGCAACGTGGGCTTGACCCCGAAGACGGTTTGGCTGACCAGCCAACGCTATCAGCAAGGCGGGCTGGAGGGAGCCTTGTATGAGCGGGCGCGACCGGGGAAAGAAGCACGATTGGATGCCCAACAGCGGCAGCGCATCGTGGCTCTGGTCTGCAGTCCGCCGCCCGAGGGCCGGGCACGGTGGACGGTGCGCTTGCTAGCGGAGGAGGCGGTGAAGCGCAAGCTGGTGCCAGGAGTGGGACGAGAGACGGTCCGAATCCTGCTCGAAAGCCACGACCTGAAACCGTGGCGGGAAAAAAATGTGGTGCGTGGCCGAACTCGATGAGGAATATATTGCGCGCATGGAGGATGTGCTGGCCGTGTATGAAAAGCCGCTCTCGGTACCGGAACCGGTGGTGTGTATCGACGAGAAACCGGCGGTGCTCCATCAGGAAGTTCGGCCTCCGGTAGCCATGCAGCCGGGACGGGTAGCCCGTCGGGATGGTGAATATCGGCGTTGCGGAACGGCCAATGTGTTCTGCGGTGTCCAACCCAAGGCGGGGCGGCATTTCACCAAGGTGACGCACGACCGCTCCTCGCCCGAGTTTGCCGATTATCTGCTGGACATTGCTGCGAGTTACCCGGAGGCCGATACGATTCATCTGGTGATGGACAATCTGAGTTCGCATACTCGCAAGGCGGTCGTCGAACGCTTCGGGGTAGAGGCCGGCGATTGGCTGTGGAATCGGTTTACCGTGCACTACACTCCCAAACACGGCAGTTGGTTGAACCAGGCCGAAATTGCCATCAGCCTCTTCTCTCGGCAATGCTTGGGCCAACGCCGCATTGGGGATCGAGCTTCCCTGCGGAAGGAAACTCGGGCGTGGAACCGTCGTGTCAATCGCGACCGTGTCACGATCCAGTGGAGCTTTACTCGCAAGCAGGCTCGCCACAAGTTTGGCTACAAAATTACGCGGTCACGGTACTAGCGGAAATGATAGGTACGACTCGTTCGCGGGTCAGTTTTTTCATGAACCGATTCAGAAAATTGGGTTTCATCCATTACAACAGCGCGCTGCAGGTCCACAGCTCGCTGCTGAACGTCGTTCTGAACGACTAGCGTTGTTTGCACCGCAGTTCCTCGCGACGCCCGCTTGTTTTCCAAACGGATCAATCTTGCTCAGTTTTGTGCGTCGCCTAGAACTTACGCTACTCCTGACCACTGATTAAGGAGGTGTTTACGGGTAGCCGCCCATTCCCAGAAACACCGTGCCTAATTTGCGCGAATCCCGTAGATTTAAGAATCGACTTGTCCACCGATGAAAACGGCAAGGCGGTGCACACGGATTGTTACGTTCAGCGCATTACGGCGAAGCGTACAAGTCCTTCCGCCACCTCGTCGCCAATTAGGCCAGCCCAGCAAATTCCTGACTGACTCACCAGCGCAGGTTTCGGCAGGGGAATCGTCGGCGAACGGTGCTGCAAAACAGCTTTTTGTTCCATTGCGGAGTAATTATTCTGGATCGCAAAACGATAGCCGCGCTCCAAGGAGTGACGTCAGTATGCTGTTCCCAAGTTACAGTGCCAAAAAGCTATTCACGATTCCATGTTTTATTTTTGCTGCGTTCTTTGGCTCCCAGTGGTTTGCAGTGCCTAGCTCCGGCCAGCAAATAGTGCATCAAGGCCAGACCGTTGTCGATCCTGAAACGGCAAAGCCCGATGTTGATAAAGCAAAGCTGGTTGCAAGCGGGCCTGCGGAACCGCCGCCGGTGTTGCAGCAACTTAATTCCGCGATCGAGCAGCTTACGGCCAGGATTTCTCCTGCGGTGGTTCAAATTCTGGTTACGGGGTATGGGCCTCTGGAAGAAAATAATCGTGGTCAAACGGCGCTCATAACCCGTGAGCACGGGATCGGTTCAGGAGTGATCGTGGACTCGAATGGTTACATCTTGACAAATGCTCACGTGGTCGAGGGAGCGCAGCGCATCCACGTGGCTCTCGCAGTGCCTTCGGTGGATTTTCCGGACCAGATGGCGCCAGCGGGTAAGCAGCGGATCGTTGAGGCTCGACTCATCGGTATCCACAAGGAGACTGACCTTGCCCTTCTCAAGATTGACCAGACTGGCCTGCCAACACTTTCGCTCGGCAACCACCGGCCGGTACATCAAGGGCAACTAGTGTTCGCGCTGGGCAGCCCTGAAGGACTTGAGAACTCGGTGACCATGGGCGTAGTGAGTTCAGTTGCGAGGCAGGCAGATCCGAGCCGTCCGATGGTTTACATTCAAACCGATGCTCCGATCAATCCAGGGAATAGCGGCGGCCCGCTGGTGGATACGGACGGCTATGTGGTAGGGATCAACACTTTTATTCTCTCCGCGGCCGGCGGGAGCGAGGGACTGGGGTTTGCCATCCCGGCACGGATCGTGCGTTTCGTGTACGAGAGTCTGCGCAAGTATGGGCACGTGCATCGCATCGAGGTCAAAGCAGCGGCTCAAACGATCACTGCCAGCTTGGCCAAAGGATTGGGGCTTGTGCAAAATTGGGGGGTCGTGATCGATGACGTGATGCCGGGAGGTCCTGCTGAGGCGGCTGGACTGAAGATCGGGGATATTGTAGTCAGCGCGGATGGTCGCCTCATCGGCACGCTTCCGGCCTTTACTGCCGCTCTCTATCTCCATCCTTTAGATGAAGTGATAAAGCTCGAAGTTCTTCGGGGGACCGAACGGAAGACACTTTTCGTCCCCGCGCTTGAGATGAAAGATCCGATGGATGCTCTGCCTGATTTAGTCAATTCACGCGATAGTTTGGTTTCTCGGCTGGGGGTCCTAGCGCTCGGTTTGAACGATCAGGTGCGTTCCATGTTGGGCACTCTACGCAATCCTTCCGGAGTTGTCGTGGTGGCACGAGTGGCGGGCGTCATGAGTTCCGAAACTGGTCTGGAGACTGGAGACGTTATCCACAGCGTGAACCAGGTACCGATCGACTCGTTGAGTTCTCTCCGTGCGGCTCTGACACAGATCAAGCCACATGATCCGGTCGTACTGCAGGTGGAGCGCGGCGGTGGATTTCAGTGGGTCGCGTTTGACATGGAGTAGTGTGTTCCGTACCTGACTCATTGAGTTCCGTGAACGGACAGAAGTTACACGCGAGACGATGGGACTTGCGATATAGTGATTTTGTAATTTGGCTTCAAAATGGCGAATGGTCTTAATTCGGACCCAGGCCCCTGGATAGCTTCCCGTCGCCGACTTTTCCTGGTCGGCCTCGTCATTTCTGTTCTAGCCGTAAATGTGGGATCGCGTACGTTCCGTCTCAAGATCTCACACTCCGCTACTGTAGTGTCCGGTTCCACTCAGGGGATGCGGCAGCACTTGGAGCGGGATGCCCAACCTTGGGTTGTTCCCGTTCTGCCGGCTGCGATTCTGCACGTCCGTCCTTTCCATATTTCCGCGGTACATCCCGATGGCTTCCCAAGCGTCCTGCTGCAACAGCGTCCTTTTGATCGACCTCCTCCGTCCTGCTGCGCTTAGGTTCTGGCCCAACCCTGATTTGGACTCTTTGGCGCAATTTTGTCCGTCGGTTCGATGCGTTGCGCCGAGTTGCCCCCTGAAACGAAGCCGCTGAATGGGTTCTCCGGAGGTCTAAATGAAGCGAGTGCTATTTCTTGCAGTATTGATTGTGTCCATCGTGGAATTCACGATGGAGCGAGACCGGATGTATCTTCTCTTTACGGCTGTGGCCTTTCTGGCTCTGATCTACAGCTTGTTCCAACAGAGAGAGCGGATTCGCGCTACTCCAAGCTTAAGCAGGCATACTAAGCAGAAGGAAGCAGGTGAGATTGCGAGCTAACCCACATTGGGAACACGGCGGCAGTTGTGTGGAGAACAGTGGTCTGAAGGCGTCACCGATTGCAACGACGGGGTGTGATTGAAAATCTCCCAAAAAGGACTGTACGCATTGCGGGCGATGATGACGCTCGCACGGCGATACCAGCAAGGAGCCATTAAAGTTCGGGAAATAGCTTCTGAGGCGGACGTGCCGGGGAAGTTTCTTGAGCTAATCCTGCTTGAATTGAAGAACGCTCGCATTGTCGAAAGCGTGCGTGGCGCAAAGGGTGGCTATCAACTTCGCCGTCCGCCGTCCCAGATTCGGCTCAGTGAGGTCATTCGCCTGATCGACGGGCCGCTCGCGCCATTCGGGGACGCGGATCAATTACGAGCTCTGATCGCACGGGATACTGACCACCGCGCACTGTACCAGGTGTTCTTGGATGTGAGAGACGGAGCCGCCCGTATTCTGGAGAATACTAGTCTGGCTGACATTATTAAAGACCCGGATTCTCCACGTCACAGGTCCCGCAAACGCTATCTCACAAAAAAAACAGGACCGAAGGGAAGCGTAGAGTTCACGTATCCTTTAGGTTCTGCCTGAGAGCGACGGAAAGTTCATGACTATCCTGGAGTTTAGCCTGCTTGTTTGGGCCGGTTCCCTCATTGCCGGTTTCTTGGGCGCGCTGACTGGGCTGGGCGGTGGAGTGGTGCTTGTCCCCATGCTCAGTTTGCTTCTTGGTGCGGACATCCGATATGCCATTGGGGCTTCGTTGGTGTCGGTGATTGCCACTTCCTCGGGAGCGGCGGCGGCCTACGTAAAAGAGAGTTTTTTCGAACATCAGGACCGGGATGTTTCTGGAGATTGCTACGACTTTGGGTGCGCTCCTCGGCGCAACACTGGCGACGCGCATTTCCAGCAGCGCCATCGCCATTGTTTTTGGATTGGTGCTAATAGGCTCCGCGTATCTGTCGCGGAAACCTCGGTCGAAAGAAGAACGCGAGACTCCGCCCGACCCCCGTGCCACCAAGTTGCGCTTGAATGGGAGTTTTCCGGATGCCGATGGCATTCGAAGCTACAACGTCCAGCGTGTCCCGTTGGGTTGGACTCTGATGTTTGGCGCTGGAACGCTGTCGGGCTTGCTCGGCATCGGTTCGGGGACGATGAAGGTACTCGCCATGGACCAGGCGATGAAGATTCCTTTCAAGGTTTCGACGACGACCAGCAATTTCATGATCGGAGTCACAGCCGCCGCCAGCGCAGGGGTTTATCTAGCCCGCGGCTACATTGATCCTGGGCTTTCCATGCCCGTGACGCTGGGGGTTCTTGCCGGATCGTTGCTGGGCACGCGGGTTCTCGTCAAAGCGGATACCAAATGGTTGCGCCGAGTGTTCAGCATCGTGATTGTGGTTCTACTAGGAATCGAGATGCTCTACAAGGGGCTTTCGGGGAGGATTTGATATGGCCAGTGACCGAGGTTGGACCGATAGACGGATGGACGTCGTTATTGGCAGCCTGCTCCGCTCTGGGGTAGTGCTCTCTGCGCTGATTGTATTGTTTGGTGGCGAAGAGGTGACGTTTTGCCGTTGCGGACCATCGTCGCGTACTCTTCCAGAACCGCTTGTATCCGGATACGACTTCATTGAAGCTGTGAGGGGGTTCGATAGTGCTGCTCCTCTCCGCACGCTCACAGGTCGTAATAACGCCCGTTAACTTCTTCACCTATGATCGCGAAGTCGGACTTAGAAGTATTAAGCGGATCGGACTTCCACGAAAAATCGATAGATGGAACCTCAACTTCCGCCTCCATCTGGCACGTCGCACGGGTGCCCGTGAACCGGAAATGCTTGGAAGCGTCCTCGTACTTCGCGGGTTCGCCGGTTGATTTCCAAACCATTTTGAAGGTCATTCTTGCTGGAGTGGCTATCGAGTCCAGCGCTGGCCAGCGTGGCTGATCGACCACTGCCACGTTCTGCATCTCAAGCGTGAAGGTGTTCCCGTCGGGACTAATACTCAGACCACGCTCCGGAACAGAAACGACCCAGTAAAGTCCAGACGGGGCAATGGGCGGATGAAAGTCGTGTATCTGGTTGGCGGGGACAGCCTGTCCCCGGAACAGGGTCAGTCATATGTGAGTAAAGGTACCTTGCTGGGTTGTTCGGGCGGCCCAATATTCACCCAGCATGACACCATAATCCGTTGTCGGACTTCCAAATGCGATTCGATTCCCCTTGTTATCGGTCCCCATGCCAGTAAAGGTGCTGCACCGGGCCACCCGTCCCTTGAAATGGTAAATGTGTGCCGGTTCTAGACTTGGGCCTGCCGGCTGATTGTGGCTGCCGTTCTTATCTAGCCAGGGGATTGGGCAAGGATCTGTGCCGCCGTTCGCCGTCATCAGTGGTTGGTCCTGTAGCGCATAAATCGCGTAGGGAACAGCCAGCGGAATTACCGCCAAAGCACCAGCTTTGATAATGTCCCTGCGACTACAGGCCGGAGACGAGTGGGTAATCGAGGCCATCGCGGATCCTCCGATCGGCAAAATTGTTCCCCAACACGATAACGCAAACGGAGGCCACTGTTGTAATTTTCCAGGTTGACTGCAGTTCCAAGTTGAGTGCAGTTAGAGGCAGGGACTGCACGCTTAGAAGACGTGGCGGTTCCACCCATCTTGCGACAGAGGAAAGGTTCCACGCATATGTTTGCAATCTCTTATGGACTTGCAGGAAATGTTACTGACCCCGCAGTTGCGCTTTGATCTCGCGGTCAAGAGACGAGATGTCCGTAGCGCCAACGTGTTTGGAACATATGCGACCGTCGCGACCTATCAGGAACGCGATCGGCAATCCGAGAACTCCTCCGTAAAGTTCACCCGTCTTTGCATTGCCCATCACAACCGGATAATTCATCTTGAAGCGCTGATAGAAGTCGCGTACAGGTTCCGGTCCATCATCCATGGAAACGCCGATGATTTGCAGGCCCTGGTCGCCGTATTTGTTTTGTAATTCAACGAAGTGAGGGATCTCCTCCCGGCACGGATCGCACCAGGTTGCCCAGAAGTCCAGAAGGACGACCTTGCCTCGATAGGATGAGAGATCCAGGCTTTGCCCCGTTAAGTCTGGAAGCGAGAAGTCGGCAGCCAGGGATTGTGCGCGGATGCCCGTGCTCCTCATGCCGAGGACGCGATGATGACGGGTCACGAAATAGAGTCCCACCACCACCACGATCAACGCCGAGCTGCGGAGAATCCATTTCTTCAATATGCCGATCCCAGTCGGGAAGCGTTCAGTTCCCTAGTCTCCTTTGGCAACTGGATAGCCCTTATCCACCCAGTTTGCGCCGAAATTATCGGAGATATAAAGCACCTTCACGTTGGTAAAACCGAGCGCCTGCAATGCGTCGGCGGCAGGCTTCACGTTCGGACAATGGCTCCATGGGCAACATCCGCAATAGAGAACGATGAACTTGCTTCGGGGCAGAGGCCCCACACGTTTACGCAGCTGCTGTATGCCGCTCTCGTTGGAAGCAGGGCCGATGTACTCGGAACCGGGAATATGCGCCTGTGCGTAAAGCACGTGGGATCCCACTTGGATCATCAGTGGCTTTTCGCCCTTGGGGGCCTGAAGTATCTTAACTAGTTCCTCCGGGTTGATCAGCTGCGAGCTGGATAAAAATGTTGCCTGATAAGCGGGAAACATCGCCCCGGTCGTGCCGCCCAAGCGGGTTTGCGAATTCGCGCGAACGGACCAAACCGATGCTGCCAGGCTTGCCGCAGTCGTCCCAACAAGAACAATGGTGATTGCGCGTTTCATTTGAGCTCCTTCGGCATTATCAGACGTTGATTGCCTGACCCGCAAGGCATTATCAGTTCCGCTTTGGGAGCGGATCAGATTGAAATGAACCCGAAGTGGATGAGAGTGAGGGAAGCGGTCGCGACAATCGCCCAGAGCAAGATTCCCTGTAGTAGGGGGCGCATTCCTACTTGTTTCAATGTTGATCTTGAAATCCCTGTACCGATCAGGTAAAGAGTAACCGTCAGCCCAGTCTTTCCCAGCATGCTGAGTTTTGGATACAGCGGACCGAACAACGGAAGATACGTGCTGGCGACAGCAGCAAGGCAGAAAAGCAAGATAAACCAGGGCCACTTGATCCGGGTCTTGCTCTTCTTAAAGATTGCAACCGCAAATGCTAGAGGAACAATCCACAGCGCTCTGGCCAGTTTGATCGTAGTCCCGATCACTAACGCCTGGGAGCCGTATTTCGCAGTTGCCCCCACCACTGAACTGGTGTCGTGGATGGCGAGTGCGGACCACAATCCGAATTGAGATTGGGTGAGGTGAAGGGCGTATCCGACGACCGGGAAGAGAAACAGGGCAACCGAGTTCAACACGAACACAGTTCCGAGCGATACGGCCATCTCCTCTTCTCCTGCGTTCACAACGGGCCCAACGGCGGCGATCGCACTTCCACCGCAGATGGCGGTGCCCGTACTGATCAGGAGCGAAGGTATCCGTTGCACCTTGAACAAGTGTCCAATTCCGAGACCGAGGAGCATGGCGAAGCTTATGCTGAGCGCGGTGTATAAGAAACCGGTCCGGCCCGCCCGCACGACTTCGTGCAGGTTCATTCCAAAGCCCAGTCCAACAATGGATGCCTGCAAGAGGAACGCAGAGAGCCTTCTAGCGTCGAGGTGATAAGGGTGCGGGAACGACATGCCGTAGATCAGCCCGCCCAGCAGTGCCAACGGGGTCGAAATGAGGCCACTGGCTGCGACGACAAGGCCAACGAAGAAGATGTTCTTGGTGTTCGTCAAGCATTCAGTCTCGCTGCACTGATACCTGCCTGTCCAAGCAGTAATTCTTATTGCTCATGCGCGCGGCTTATCGCCTGACAATGCCGTCGCGGGCTCACGAGCCCCTGGCCAGTTATCGTTGGCGGGAGGAGATTAGACTTCGGACGATCGGGCGAGGGGGCGGTCCTTTGACCGCGTTGGGCTCATCACATCGTGGCGAGATCGCAGGAAATGGAGGAATGCTAGTGTAGTCCCTTGCGGCTCTTGGCCAAGCGGATACGCCACGCTGAGTGGCCGTATGATCCGAACTCCATGCATCGGCACAACTCGAAGAGAACCAAGTTGCAGCGCTTTGCTGATGGACCAGAGTGACGCAAATCCGATTCCAAGGCCAGCTTCAACAGCCGTAATGATGCCTTCAGTAGAGTCGAACTCCATCGCAAGACTCAACTGCTTGGTCTTCACGCCACGCTTCTGTAGAGCCATTTCGACGACGCGGCGTGTCCCTGAGCCGCGCTCCCGCATGATGAGCCGCTCTTGCTTCAATTCCTCAGGCTCAACGAAGCCACGTTCGCTCCATTCGTGGGCTGGCGGCACCATCAGGACAATCTCATCTTCGAGGAAAACTTCGGTCCGCACATCTCGACGCAGGGTCGGACCTTCAATGAATCCAAGCGAAACTTCGTGCGCCACCAATGCCTCCAAGACTTGCTCTGTATTGCATGTGGTGACGTAAGACCGGACTTGAGGGTGCTGCTGCTGGAACGCCCCGAAGAGGTGAGGCAGGATGTACTGCGCAATCGTCAACGATGCACCGATCCGCAACTCGCCCCGTTGCCCGTCGGCAAACTGTGATAAAGCTGCCATCGCCGCTGTTTCCAACTTGTCGATTTTGCCGGCATATTTCAGGAGCATGGTGCCCGCAGGGGTAAGCGAGATGCGAGCACCGCTGCGATCAAATAGTTGCACTCCGAGTTGCTGTTCTAAAGCCTTGATCTGCAGGGTAACGGCAGGTTGCGTCAGGCAGAGTTCCTCTGCTGCTCTCCGGAAGTTCAAATGTTTGGCCACAGCTCGAAAGACTTTAAGGCGGAAATTCTCCATATCGGTGTTGTTACCCGATTCTACAGGGCAGGTGTTGTCGGGCGGGAGCCGGTTATCTCTGCCTTGGCCCATCGCCTATCGGCGTCGCCTGCCGGGGAAAACTGAATTCGACGCCCGATTGCTACGCTTTGAAGTTTTCACAAAAAGTTGTAACAAGAAAGTTCGTGCTGTTTTTCTCATCGATCCCGAAAGCAAGGTGAGGGCGCTCTTGTACTATCCGCTAAGCAACGGGCGGAACTTCCAGGAGATCAAACGACTCCTGATGGCGATGCAGATGTCGGACGAGCATAAGGTGGCAACTCCGGCAGATTGGCAGCCCGGGGGAGGAAGTCATAGTTCCACCACCAGGCTCTTGTGGTGCTGCGAAGGAACGCGTGGAAACGAAAGACCCGTCTGTTCGCTGCATCGATTGGTTCCTCTGTTTCAAGAAGATCGCCTGAACCTTAATGGTTGTGACGTGGCGACGCCCCACTTCGCTGCCGCGCCGCATCTTGCACGCCCGGAATGGCGCCAGTTTTGGGAGGAATTGAAGCTCTGAACGCTCCCGAGTGACCTCAATCACTGAACACCAAGTCGCAGTGGCCTACCTTCGAATGTTGAGGAGCTAATCCCCAATGAACCAGTCATGAGGAGACGCACTTATGCGGAGACATACACTCCCCTTCGCCGGCTTTGTGCTGGCCGCGACTCTGGTCCTTATTTCTTATTCCCGCTTGCTGGTCGCCCAGCAGTCACCTGCGGCACCTCCCAAAGAAACTGCAACCCAGAAAACGCAGGTCACTCCCGACGACTCAATCACACCGCGAACCTTGGAAGGCTATGTCGAGCAGGAGAAGCCGTTCTACGATTACCTGCTGAAGAACCACCCGATGTTCAAATACGAGAAAGACGGGCGAATGATCGGGAAATATCACATCAGCGACCGCGACGAAGAGTTCGTAGAAGAGGGTGGCGGCAAGGACTATGCGAAGCAAAACAATCGCCAGGTGTCCATGACTTACAGACTGGGAACGGAGTCGATCCTGGACCTGCCGAATAAGTTTGTCGGACCCAAGAAGTGTGGCGAATGTCACGCGGCGCAATATGAAAAGTGGGTGCGCTCCCGACATGCAAAGGTAGTTCGTTTCCCGGATGAGATGGAAGAAGTGCCCGGCAGGGATTTGAACAAGGGACTCTGGGGGAGCCAAGCGGGTGTGCTGCCCGAAGGCATAACCGCCGACTCTGTTTACGCCATCATCGGCACTCCTCGAACAAAGTATGGCTTCATCGATGCCTGGCTGGTCCGGGGCACCTATCATGTCGAGGGTGGCCTGCTGAAAGACGGAACAGGAACTCTGGTGGCCGGCGGCAACCAGAGTTCGCGGACGTGGGCGGAATCGCTGACGCCCGAGGTGATGAACAAGATTGCCTCGTTCGTGCCCGGCTTTCCCACCAAACTTGAGGATTTCGGCGACAACGGCTCCAACGTGTGGGGCATGACGTCCTACGGCGCCAAGAACCGCAAGTCCATGCTCTTCCAGCCCGCCACTACCTACTGCGAGGTTTGCCACACCTTCAAGTTTGACTTCAAGAACGACGCGGAGTTGACAGCGGCGCTCGGTCATCCCGAGGAACTGCGCAAACATACTATCAGTAAGGGCATCACCTGCGAGGAGTGCCACGGTGCCGGGGCTCATCTCTATGGAGCGCGCGGGGCCGGAATGCCTTCCGACTGCGAGCGCTGCCACCAGCGCTTTGCCTGGAACAAGGAGCAAGCAAAAGAAGATCCGGACCATCCCTTTACTTCATTTTTCAAAACCAAAGCCCCGGCCTGCGGAACCGAGGGTTCGCAAGGCTACAATACTTCTCACTATGAGAAGGGTATCCGCTGCAGCACCTGCCACGATCCCCACGAGGTCACGGCGAATGATTGGAAAGACAGCTACACCGTGACTGGCCTTAAAAAGCAATGCCAGGACTGCCATTCCGACCAGGCAGCGTTTTTCGCCCAGAATGAAACCCATGGCGGCAACAAGTGCACGAGTTGCCACATGCCAAACATGATGAGCTGCGAAAATTTCGCCGCCATTCAACAGCCGGACTTCGGCGGTTTCGATACCGCCCGTGCGGCCCACATCTGGCGCATCCTGGTAAGTCCGGATGAGAAGTCGCTTAATCCCCCCGAAGGCCAAGACCGCAGCTATAAAGACGGAGCGTGGCGCCTGACCAAGAAAGACGGTAAGCCCTACATTGATCTGATGTGGTCCTGCGGGCGCACCAGTTATATGGATGGCACGGTCATCGCCGGCGGAGGCTGCCACAGCGGAGTGCAGTCCTCGCAACCGAAGGAGCTGCAGTTCACCAATCAGCGCATGATCTACGACAAGGTCATGGGCTGGCAGACTCCGGTAAAAGCGGGCGTGGCCGCGGTCACGGCAGCGTTGGCGAACATCAATGCCGAAATTTCCAAGTCCCGGCTTTCAACGGCACAGAGGGCGCAGGTTCAGTTGATGGCGAATCAGGCAGAGGACATCATCACCGCCATCCAGAAGGATGGATCGTGGGGCGTGCATGCTCCTTCGTACACGCTGAAGAAGGTGAACGAAGCCCGGCTGCTAACCGACGGCGCCAGTGCTGCTCTGGCTGGCAAGAACAATACCGTGGCCCTCAAGAAGTAGCGGAGACGATAGTATTTGGAGGAATCGCGCGGATGAAATAACTGTAGCGTCCGATGTTCGCTGGCCCGTTTGTCGTCCAGCCGCTCTCTACGAGAAATTGCAACACACCAGCCGCTGGGAGGCGATGATCTGCGGGAGGGCCTGGCGGTGGGCTAGTATCCGAGCGCCAATCCAGCAGAGCGAGAGAGCCCCCAGGCGCAAGGATGCGTGCAGCTTCCTGCAATGCGGCGGCGTGGTCCTCTACTTCATGCCAAACATTCGCTACGAAGACGAAATCGGCACACATCGATGGGAGCGTTGTCTTGCTTGCCGCGCCACGCACCAACTCAATGTTGCGGGGAGCGTCCGGTCCGGCGAGCTTTTCCCTCAGCTTGTTCAGCATCTCGGGCTGCAAATCGACCGCATACACTTTCCCGCCAACCCCTACCGCACGTGCTAGGGGGATAGCGAAGTAGCCGGTCCCCGCGCCGATATCGGCAACGCTTATCCCGGGTCGAATCGCTGACGATCGAATCACATCAGCCACCGGAAGCCAGATCTGCCGTTCGGGATCTTCGAGTTTGTGTGCGTCCTGTGGTTTGAAAAGGCGTTCGCCCATGATGGGATGGTCTTTAATCTCTACCTTTGTTGCCTAGCTTCTCACTCCGTCGAGACTCGACAGAACAGGAGTTGGTGCGTCAAGTCGGTACACCCAGCTTGGGCAGCAGCCATTGGGTCAAAAATAGGTAGGCGACGACAAAACCGATGATCCATACCCAGTCCGGCATTTAGTTTGCTCTCTGCAACGAACCCTTTGATCTGTGATGCCTCGTTTGTGTACGGATTCCTTCTCTTCTGGGGGCAACAGCAGCGTAGTTTTGCACTTGAGCGGCCTGCCGCGCTGTGCTGCGGCACACCAACTCGCACAGCTTAAACACGACCGGATCGGCAACGCTGTAGAAGACATTGTTGCCCCAACGCTCGCGGCCCACGAGTCCAGTGTCGAAGAGGATTTGAAGGTGTTTCGATATGTTCGGCTGATTTCCTTCTAAGGTCTCGACGATCTGGTTGACGGTCATTGCTTTATCCTGAAGTGCTTGCAGGATGCGCAGGCGGCAAGGCTCGCCGAGGACATGGAACCGTCGGGCAACCAACTCGATCATCTTGCCGTGGATCATCGTCTCTCTTCTACTGGATACGGAAGCAGCTGAAGCTGTTCTTTCACTATATAATTATACATGCATATAGCTAGAAGAGAGAGAAGCTGCGGAGTCGCTCGAATGCGATCTGACATCGACCAAGCCATCGTTTTGCTGAAGCGCGGAGGCGACGACGCGCTTGAGAGAGCAGTGGCGCTGTTGCAACAGTCCGTGTTTGCTTTTGGTATGAGAGTGTGCGGACAACGCCAGGATGCCGAGGACACGATGCAGGAAGTCTTGGTAAAGTCGTTGCCCTACCTGTCAAGGTTTGACAACTCCCGAGCTCTGGCGACGTGGTTGTACAAAGTGGCGAAGAACCGCTGTCTCATGAACCGCCGCAAGAGCAAATTCGCACCGAAAGAGGAACTCTCCCTAGAGGAGTTGATGCCTGACCAGGAGGAATTCGAGCGGCTCGACGGGCTCACTAGTGTCACTCCGGAAGGTTCGGCCATTCGTGGTGAACAAGGGCAGCGGCTGCGGGAGGCGATTCGGTATCTGCCTCCGCACTATCGCATCATTCTCGTGCTGCGTGACATGGAAGGCTTTACCGATGAAGAGGTCGGGGAGATCACCGGCTTGCGCCCAGGGACCATACGTGTGCGACTCCACCGGGCCCGCTTATTCGTACGGAGGGAACTGGCGAAGGTGAACGAGGGAGTGAAGCACGGTATTACGGGACGATTGCAGCGAAATGCGGGAGGTCCGTCTGGCACTGGACGTTGCAGGAAGATGTTCGCGGGGCTGTCGGACTATCTGGATGGCGAACTGGACGACTTCTCTTGTGAAGAAATCGAGACCCACCTGAACGGCTGTGAACCATGCAAGAAGTTCCTCCGCAGTCTGGAGTCGACCATACAACACTGCCGGCAGTCACCTGCTGACTGCCCAGATCGGGAAAGGGCGGCTGCCCTACGAAAGAAGCTGCTCGCGACCTACAGCCGGGCACTCGCGACCGGCGGAAAGTGACTGGATCAAAGAACCTTAGCTGCTCTGCGTCGTCTTCTCAGAGCGCTCCATTCTCCTCTTCGTTTTTCCTGTAACAAATTCGTCAGGCTTGCATTTATTCATGTGGCTCCCATGGAGGAGCCAGTGAGGGAGACCCATGATTTCAGCAAAAGTTGAATTGACACAGGCGCTTGCCCAGCAAAGACAATTCGTTGCTCGAACTGGCAGTGAGCACTATCTCTTACTGGACGATACCGCTGGGGGGACCGGACCTAAACCCATTGAGCTGGTTGCAGCCGGACTTGCCGGATGCACGGCCTTCGACGTGATCACGATTCTCCGCCAGAAATACCACCAGAAAGTCACCGGCTACGAAGTGCGGGTGGAAGCTGACCAGGCGGAGCGCCCGCCGCAGGTGTTCACGGCGGTTCGGATTCATCACGTGGTCCGGGGCTTTGACATTGATGCTTCGGCCATCGAGCAGGCGATTCATTTGTCGGAGGACAAATATTGTTCAGTCGGGGCGATGGTGCAAAAGACCGCCAGCTTCCACACCACGTTTGAAATCGTCGCCGAAAAGACTGATTGGCTGAATCCAGCGGAGCCAGCCGCAACCCAGGCTTAAGAGATTGCTAATGCAACAGCTTCCACCCCAACTTGGTGATCCAGGTCACGGGCTGAGATCCGCTCATGAGAGCAGGATGAAATGGGTATACCAGCTTTTTCTGGATTGGGTCTTAGCCCTATGAGTGTCTATATTGCTGCTCGCCGCTGTTTTCTAGTTCTGCAGTTAGTTGTTGTTGTCCTTTGTGCCGCTAGGACGATGTTTTCCCAAGCGCCGCCGGAACCCACCCCCCTATCGCTACAGCAGGCCGCCACCATCGCCATGGAGAAGAACCCGCTGCGCAAGGCGGCGCTGGCGGATACGAAAGCTGCATCGGCAGGGATTCAGGAAGCCCGTTCTTTTCTAGTGCCCCACATCACCTTCTCAGAAACGGGCACACGGGGTGACGATCCCGTCTACGTATTTGGCAGCAAGCTTCGGCAGCAGCGTTTCACCTCGAATGACTTCGCCTTGAACCAATTGAATACCCCATTGCCCTTCGGGAACTTCAGCACCCGTTTCGGTGGAACCTGGAACCTGTTCGATTCCTTTGCTTCCTGGCACGGAGTCAGTCGTGCCAAGGAGATGAATACCGCCTCTACCCACCAGCTAGAACGTACCGATCAGGAGATTTTGTTCCGCGTGGTACAGGCCTACTACGGAGTTCTGCTTGCGGCCAAGCAGTTGGAGGTGTCCGATCAGGCGGAAAAAACGGCTAAGTCGATCATGGATCGCAGCCAAGCGAGATATGACAGCGGGGTGGTGGTCGAGTCGGACCTGTTGAGCGCGAAGGTCCGCCTGACGAGCCGCGAACAAGAACTCATTCGTGCGAGAAACAATCTGGAACTCGCCCGCGCCCAACTGAACACCGCGATGGGTGTTCCTGTGGATGCTTTATATCAGCCCGCGGACCCGCTTGCCGAACGGAATCTCGCGTCTCCCGCGCTCGCTGACGTGGAGCAAAAAGCCCTTTCGACTCGTCCGGACCTGAAGCGGATCGAAGCTCAGCAGTCTGCCCAGGAACTCAGTGTCGCCATCGCGAAGTCGTCGTTCGGTCCGCGCCTGAAAGCCTTTGCGGGATGGGAGATGGACAATCCCACGCTGCTGGCTGGTGGTGGCGGCAATAACTGGCTCGGGGGCGTCGAGTTGCAGTTTGACCTCTTTGAGGGTGGCGCGAAAAGAGCAGCGCTGTCGCGAGAACATGCCGTCGCCGAAAAGATCGCGGCGTTGAAGCAAGCGGCCAGCGACGCAGTGCGATTGGAGGTGCGCCAAGCCTACTACGACCTGGATTCCAACCGCCAGCAGGTAGGAGTGGCGCGCTCGTCGATTGCGCAGGCACAAGAGAGTCTGCGCATCAACCAGGATCGCTATGAGGGTGGCCTGATTACCATCACCGACCTTCTAGGCGCAGAAGAAGCGGCACGCCGCAGCCAGACCGACTACTGGCAGGCGGTATATCAGTTTCACATCAGCTCCGCCAATCTGGAGTTGGCGAGTGGGACTTTGAATCTGCAATCACCGGTGGTCAATCCATGAATCTGATTTCTACTTCGAAACAAAGAAACCGAATGAAACTCGCGTCCGTGGTGACAGCGGGTCTCCTCTTGCTCGCTCTTTCGACCCTTGTAGTCTGCTCAAGCGAGCGTGAAACTGCCAGCGCTGCCCCGGAGACAGTAAGCAACGTGTCCGTGTTGTCTGTGCAACCGGCGAACGTTCCGGACCTGGTGGAGGCCGTGGGGACGCTCCGCGCGGCGCAGACGAGCCAACTTGCTAGCCAAATGATGGCGAACATCGTGGAGATTCGGGTACACGAAGGAGACCGGATCCAGCGTGGACAGGTGCTAGCCGTCCTCGACGAAGCCCAGCCGCGTGCGGCTCTCGACAGCGCGACGGCGGCAGATCTCGTATCGCAGCAGGGAATCACGGCAGCCGACTCCGACCTTGCCTTGGCGGAAGCCACCTTCAAGCGGTATCAGACCCTGTATGACAAAAAGTCGGTCAGCCCACAGGAATTCGATGAGGTGAAGGCGCGCTACCAAGCGGCGGAGGCGCGCCGCGACATGGCCCGTGCCGGGCAGACGCAGGCGAAGGCGGCCCTCCAACAGGCACACACCGCTCTCGGGTACACCCGTATCCTGGCTCCGTTCGATGGCCTTGTGACCGAAAAGAAAGCGGATGTCGGCGCGCTCGTCAGCCCCGGGATGCCAATCTTTACCGTGGAGGACCTTCACCGCTACCGCCTGGAAGCCACGGTCAACGAAACCGATCTGCGGTATGTCCGCATGGGTGAGCAGATCCCCGTCATCATCGATGCCGTCGGAGATAAAGAGCTCAAAGGACGGGTTGTCGAGATTGTTCCTGCGGCAGACGCAGCGAGCCGCAGCTTCCTGGTGAAAATCGAAATACCATCCGACCCGGCGCTGCGATCGGGGCTTTTTGGCCGGGCGCAGTTCTCTCGCGGGGAAAGGTCGTCCCTTCTCATCCCGCGAACTGCCGTTGTGGAGCGCGGGCAATTGCAGGGAATCTACGTGCTTGATCAGAACAAGATTGCCACCTTGCGATACATCACGCTCGGTAAACCATCAGGCGCGCAGGTGGAGGTGCTTGCTGGCTTGCAAGCCGGTGAAACGCTCATCGCCGATCCGCGTGACCGGAAATTCAGCGGCAAGAAGATCGAGTCGCACTAGGGAGTCATGGATGAGCACTGCTAACAGCAATTCGGGTCAGCCTGGCCAGCACGCTGCCCTTGGCCTAGCGGGGCGGATCGCTCACACCTTCATCGATTCGAAGCTGACTCCGCTCATCATTGTGGCCGCCCTGCTCCTGGGCGCATTCGCCATCCTCGAAACGCCGCGCGAAGAGGAGCCGCAGATCGTGGTCCCGATGCTTGACGTTTTTGTGCAGATGCCGGGCGCTTCCTCCCAGGAGGTTGCCCAGCGCGTCAGTCTGCCGATGGAGAAGCTCCTCCGCGAGGTGCCAGGGGTCGAATACATCTACTCGATCAGCCATCCCGGCATGAGCATGTTGATCGTGCGCTTCTATGTGGGCACGAAAGAAGAAGACGCGATCATACAGACCTACAATAAGCTCTACTCGAATTTCGACCGAATCCCGCCCGGCGTCTCGCAACCAATCATCAAAGTTCGCTCCATTAACGACGTCCCGATCATGGCCTTAACGCTTTGGGGAAACAACTATGACTCCTATCGCCTGCGGCGGATCGCGGGCGAGCTGGAAAACTCGCTCAAGAAACTCGATGATGTTTCGGAAACGACGATCATCGGCGGGCAACCCCGCCAGGTCCGTGTGGTCCTGGATACACAACGGCTCGTTGCCTACGGTCTCACACCCGGAGTCGTCGTGGGCCAGCTTCAGAATGCGAACAGCCGCGGACAAGCTGGAAGTTTCGCCCGCGACAACCGCGAATTCCAGGTAGAAGCAGGCCTGTTTTTTACCCGTGCCGACGACCTGCAGCAAGTGGTGGTAGGGGTTCACGCCGGTCGGCCCGTTTATTTGCGCGACGTGGTGGAGAAAATCGAGGATGGCCCTGCCGAGCCCGACAACTATGTATTGTTCGCCAGTGCCAAGGGGACGAGTGCTCAGTCGGCCAATTCTGAATATCCCGCGGTGACGATCACCCTCGCCAAGCGCAAGGGCACAAACGCAAGCATTATCGCGGACCATGTTCTCGAACGGGTCGGTGCGCTGCGCGGTTACATGCTACCCCAGGACCTGAATATCACGGTTACACGAAACTACGGCGAGACCGCAAAGGACAAGTCGGACGAGCTGCTCAAACACCTGCTCATCGCAACGCTGTCGGTCACTCTATTGATCGCCTTGGCCTTGGGTTGGCGCGAGTCAGGGGTGGTTCTGCTCGCCGTGCCCGTGACCCTGGCCCTCACGCTGGCGATCTTCTACCTGTTCGGCTACACGTTGAACCGGGTGACTTTATTCGCGCTCATTTTCTCCATCGGCATCCTGGTCGACGACGCCATCGTAGTGGTCGAAAACATCGTACGCCATTTCCGGTTGCCGGAGAGCCGCGGGCGTTCGTTGGTGGACGTCGCGGTGGAGGCGGTGGACGAAGTGGGAAATCCCACGATTCTAGCGACATTCGCGGTGATTGGCGCGATTCTACCGATGGCGTTTGTCCGCGGTCTCATGGGGCCCTATATGCGGCCGATCCCGGTCGGGGCGTCGGCAGCGATGATGTTCTCGCTGATCGTGGCGTTTGTGGTATCGCCCTGGGCGGCGCTGCGGCTGTTGCGGCACTACGCCGAAGACGATGGACACGGCCACCACGAGGCCGAGGGATGGACCACCCGCTTCTACCGTAGCATCATGAACCCGCTGATTTTCGATGCGCGCCGCCGTTGGATGTTTCTCGGTGGGGTAGTAATTCTGCTGCTCGCGGCGGTCGCTTTCGTCCCGTTGAAGTGGGTCCGTGTGAAAATGCTGCCCTTCGACAACAAGAGCGAGTTTCAGGTCATCATCGATATGCCCGATGGCACGCCCCTGGAGCAAACGACGCGGGTGGCGCAGGCACTGGGACAATATCTGGGCAAGCAGCCCGAGGTCATCAATTACCAGATCTATGCTGGTACCTCCGGCCCCTACAACTTCAACGGTTTGGTGCGGCACTATTTCTTGCGCCGGCAGCCCAATCAAGCTGACATTCAAGTAAACCTGTTGTCCCGTCATGACCGCAAAGCGCAAAGCCATGAAATCGCGCGGCGCTTGCGGCCGGAATTAGACAAGATTGCTGAACCGTACGGCGCGCGCATCAAGGTCGCCGAAGTTCCGCCCGGTCCGCCGGTGCTTCAAACCTTGGTCGCAGAAGTTTACGGGCCAGACTACAAAGGCCAGATTGAACTGGCAGCCCAGATTAAGAAGGTCTTTCAGCAAACTCCGGGCGTAGTAGACGTCGATTGGTATGTTGAGGACCCGCAGGCCAAGTATGACCTGAGGGTGGACCTCGACAAGGCGTCGCTGCACGGGATTTCCGCTGCGGACGTTACTCGTACATTGCAGGTGGGGCTGGGTGGCGCTGATGCTGGCCTGCTGCACGATCCTCAGTCGCGGGAGGATGTTCCGATCGAGGTGCGCCTGTCACGACCCGATCGTTCCGTCATTCAGGATCTTGAAAACCTCAGGCTCCCGACTCCTTCCGGTGGTCAGATCGCGCTGCAAGAAGTGACGAATTTGCAACAGACCACCATCGATACCAGTGTGTACCGCAAGAATTTGCAGCCGGTGGTCTATGTGACGGGAGATGTGGCGGGCGGAGAAGAAAGCCCTGTGTACGCCATCATGAAGATGAGCGACGCGATCGACAAGATCAAATTGCCCGATGGCTACGGGGTAAAGCAGTACAAGGGCACGACCATGCCCGAGCGCACCGACCGCTTCTCCATGAAGTGGGACGGCGAGTGGCATATCACGGTAGAAGTCTTCCGCGACCTGGGACTGGCTTTTGCGGCTGTCCTGGTATTGATCTACGTTCTGGTCGTGGGCTGGTTCCGCTCGTTCATTACGCCACTGGTCATCATGGCGCCGATTCCATTGACGCTCGTTGGCATTCTGCCGGCGCATGCCCTGATGGGCGCCTTCTTCACAGCAACATCGATGATCGGATTTATCGCCGGCGCGGGAATCATCGTGCGCAACTCAATCATCCTCGTGGATTTCATCGAACTCCGGCGCTCGCAGGGCATGCCGCTGGAAGAAGCCGTCGTGGATGCGGGCGCGGTGCGCTTCCGGCCCATGCTGCTGACCGCCGCTGCGGTGGTCGTGGGTGCCAGTGTGATTCTGTTTGATCCCATTTTCCAAGGTCTCGCTCTCTCCCTGATGGCAGGCGAAGTAGCTTCCACAGTGCTCTCGCGCATGGCGGTGCCCGTTCTCTACTACATGAGCGAGCGGCGAAGCCAGACGAAACCGGGCGCCGCGGAATCTCATCTTCAGGAGGTACAAGTATGACGGTAGAACGTGGTCTTCGATTGATGGCGGGAGCGTTCATTCTCCTCTCCGTTGCTTTAGGACATTGGCTGAGCCCCTACTGGTATCTGTTTACTGCGTTTGTTGGGTTGAACCTGTTCCAATCCGGACTAACGAACTGGTGCCCCGCGATGTTCGTGCTTCGAAAGTTGGGATTGCGCGAGTCGTTACCACTTGTCTCGAAAGGCTGATGGATCGAATGATTCGACGAAACCAATGACATCCATCGTCCAAGTCGAATATCGACTCAGTCTATTGTCGATTCCCCAAGAGATTCTCGAATCGCTCGGGCACCCAGTGATTTCTGTCGTGGGTTCGCGCGCTGCACGGAATCTTGATCTCTCGAATCGATCGCCTGGAGTCATCGTGATCGGGCATGGCGCCTCTCGGCAAGAACGCCAAGGCCTTATCAATTACTTCCGGCAGGCCGCGCCGCGCGTTCCGCTTGTCGCACTTCTGCGCAGTCGCGATGACGACTTTAGCGACGTCGATTACAACTGCCGGGCAGACGATCCGCCTCTCTGGGTGAGGAAAGTCGCGCAGGCTCTTGCCGGAATTGAATAGCAACTGCCCACCTCAATCCTTCAGTCCGAGTTCTGGGAGGTGATGGCTCGCAGATTTCGGTTCTATAGTGACGATTGCACGGACCTCGACCTGCGAGGATGGCGTAAGTACGACAGCCGAGCAGTATCGGCGGACTTCGTTCGGGAGGGACTATGAAAGCAAATGTTGGTAGCGTGGACCGTGGGCTTGCGTATCGTCGTCGGGCTAGCTCTGCTGAGCCTGCTATTTGTGCTAAACGGAGATGCGCGGTGGCTGGACCTTGTCGGTGTCGTACCCGTTGCAACCGCGGCGTTCCGGTTTTGCCCGCTCTACCGTCTCGTGGGGCTGAGCACTTGTCCATTGGCAGCGAAGAGATAGGCCCTCGCAGAAGGCCGCTACGCAGTCGGTGTAGCGGAGTGCGCCGTTCTGGCATTTATGCCACGGAGGTGACTGAACCATGCTGCGAATTCTAGTTTTCGACGAACCATATTCGGTTAAGTTGCGCCTGGAAGGGAAACTCCCAGCTCAGACCGCGCCTCAGTTGACTCAGCGCTGGGCGGAGGTTCGCAGCAGAATTAAGGGCCGCAAAGCCATCCTCGATCTCGGTGACGTTGTTGAGTTTGATGAGACCGGCCGACGCACGCTGGCCTGGCTTGCTAGCTCAGGAGTCAGGCTGGGCTACGCCCACCCCAACGTGCGTCCGTTGGTCGAAGACTTGGCCTGCGATGAGCCTGGGATTTCGCGTTTTCTCAGCTCGAATTTGGAAACGACTGCACATGGCAGATTGCTTTGAACGCTGGGATTCTCCTATCTACCGATTGTGCCGCCTGATCTGCTCGACGTTGCCTCCCGCTTGGCGGCCGTGTGGATGCCGGACAAGCTAGAGGCCACGTCATCCGGTGCGAGGTCGCCTCGGCGCGGCGGACTGAGGCGAGCCTCTTGTGCAGCACTTGAAATGAGGACAGATCATCATCCGAATCTCGATTCGTACAGCACTACTACTCGAGTGTCAGCGGGCACTGTTTCGGCAGAAATTCGGTCGGGAAGCTGAGGCTGAAGACCCGTTCTTTTTCGACCCGGACGAGGAGGAGCCTCAGCCGATCAAGGAGAAACACGCCGGCGTTCCAATCGAGCACCTCTGCCAAAAATTGTCGAAAGCTGATGTCGATCCGGCGTTTCTGTTTGCCATCCGGAAGACCATGCAACTGGGACTAGCTGCACCTCCCTGCCTGTACAGCGATGCGGAAGTGGTGCATTGGCTGGGGGCAGTGGACAGGTACCACCGGATCGTTGATGCCCGTGGGCGCACCGACGATAATCATGTTGCGTGTCACACGCTGGGCGCCAGCAGCGGCACCGTCTACGGGGCTAACAGCACCGATTCGTCGGCGGTGTTGGTCCGATCCGATTGCTGTAAGTCAGTGTAGAAAACGTCCACGAGGTCCACGACGCCATCTATCTCCCCCAACCCTTCCTCAGAGCGGAGGTCTATAATTTTTTCAAGAAGTTGAGAGGGAGAGATGCCATGAAACCTAACAGACTGCTACCAATTCTGTTATTGATGCTGACTTCGTTGGCTTGGGCGCAGAGCGCGCCGTCTGGCCAGCAATCTTCAAGCGGAACGCAAGGGGGAACGCAGCCGCCAGCACCCGGCGTACGGGCGGGCCAGCGGGCACAACGGCATGAGCAGATGCAGGCGATGTGCAAGGAACACATCGAGGCCATGAAAACAGATGTGCAAAAAATGCATTCCGCTTTTGACAAAATGAAGGCCAACGTTGCCTCCATTAGCAACGCTGATGAGAAGGCACGTTGGCAAGCGAATATTGACATGTGGCAGACCATGGTGGACCACCACGACCAGATGCTGAAACAGATGGAAGACGCCCAGGCCAAAGGCGAGGGATGCGGAATGATGATGGGCGGCATGGGAATTGGTGGCGGTATGCACCCGATGAAGCCAGCCCCGACTGGACCCGCCGAAACCAAGCCGCAGTAGCAGGGAACCCGTCGTACTCTCGATCTGATGCTGCGACCGACCAGCCGCGGACTATCGCGCTCAGGTAAAGCCGCGCGAACCGGACATGCCGCAGCCGCCGGCAGCGAAGGTGGAAAGCTGGCGCTCAACCTTGTGGGAATGACAATTTGGGCACTCCAGGTCGTTGTCGGTATCCTTTATGCGACGCAGCATCTCGAAGACCTTGCCGCACCTACGGCACTGGTACTCATACAGAGGCATCATCTACTCCTATATTCTCAACGACATCTGAGCGGTTGCTCAGCCGATTGTTCCGCCGCAGACGCCTGCGGTCGTCCGACCATTCGGTCCGTTGAGTGTTGATAACAGTAGAGGCGCAGACTCAGGGCTCTTTCGAGGGCTTCAAGACCACCACCAGCCTGAATGTCGAATGTGGTCATGATGCGTCGAGCCTCCGCAGAAGCGAAGCGCGTCCAGGAGCGCGCGTCCAGATCAATGGCGGTCTGCATGTCGAAACGCTCCTCGGCCGCGAGAAACCAGCAGCCATCGTGGGCGAGCCAGTTCTTGGCGAACATTTCCAGTGCCCGCAACAGATCTTCGCGGCCCATGGCTTCGAACGCATTTCCGGATTGAGGTGACATAATGCTCGCCTGAGGTTCCTATGCTAGTAATCACATCAGGGACGGGTACAGTTTAGCGTTGCGTTCCAATACTTATGGAGCAGAACTTTCCTCACACGTCGCACAGCGAGCAGGCTGTGCTATGGTCGGAGGCACCGGCCCAAACTCGGACTCCAGAGGAAATCCAAGCCGACGCCACGTGTGGAAGCCGCCGCGCAGCGGGCGAACTTTAGTAACGCCATATTTCCGTAGTTTGACCGCGGTCATGGCCCTGCTGGCTTCGTTCGGACAGGTACAGTACAACACAACTTCCTGCTGCCTGGGAATCTCGCGGTTGCGCTTATCCAAGTCTTCCATGGGAATCCGAAGCGCCCCCGGAATCGTGTAGGGCTCGGGCAGGAAATCGAGAGAATGTCGGAGGTCAATCACCGTGACCGGTTCATGCGGGTCCAGCTTTTGCTTTAGCTCTTCGGGACTGATGCGGGCCATTCGCAGGTTTCGAAGAAACCTCTGCCGCCGCGCATGCTTGCGGACCAAGTATGCCGTCAGTGCAGCGATGAATAAAACGACCAGGAAGAATGCACTCATCCGCCATGCGTAGACGGCAAGTCTTTCAAGTTGCTTCGAGAAGACAAGCCCCAACAATTCAAATGTCGAGGCCCAGATAGTGATGCCCAGACTATCCACAACCACAAACTGCCACCAAGGTATGCGAATAGTACCTGCGACGGGCGCTGCCATCGCATTCAGGCCCGGTACGAATTTGGCGACCAGGAGCGAACGCAATCCATGTTTCTCCAGAAGATTCTTGACGCGACGGACGCACGAATCTGGCTCCAAGCACACCCGACACAGCCGGCCAAGCGCCCGCGAGCCGTGAGCATACCCGGCACGATACCAAATCAGATCGGCGGTAAGTGCCCCGGCCAGGGCCAATGCGGTGAGGAAAAACAGGTTCATTCGGCCCGTGCTCGCTATGGCGCCCGCCGCCAGCAGGGTTGGCGCAGACGGTACCGGGAAGCCGAGTTGCTCGGCGAACACCCAGAGTGACAGGGCTACGTAGCCATACCGGACGAAATCCCCCAGAGTCTCGGTCACGGTTTTAACCTTGGCCTTTGGAGAAAGAATGCAGAAAACGCGGATTTTGTTACAACAAAGGGCGTCCGTTTGCGACCGTACGGCAGCCGTACCTGCAGCGTTCCTTTCTGTGCGAGGCGTGCTATCTCCGTCCGGTCAAATCGGCAGGTTCGGTGCCCACAATCCGACAACAAGCGCATACTGGATACCGTGATCGATGTCGTAGCGCTATGTCGTGTTTCCAGGTCAATCGTCAGATCATCCACGGAGGAGGGCGGCGCCGCCTGGCGCCAAAATTCGCGACATGATTCACAATCTGAATATCACCGCAATTGTTGAAAACACGGCCGGCACTCTTGACGCCGCAGGCGAGTGGGGGCTTGCATTATGGATTGAAGCGGACGACCGTCGCATTCTCTCCGATACCGGCCAGGGGCATACTTTGTTGCACAACGCACGCCTGCTCGGAATCGACGTCGCGACCGCCGAAGCCCTGGTCATCAGTCACGGCCACTCCGATCATACCGGCGGCATTGCCGCGGTGATCGACGCTGGCTTTCGCGGCAAGATCTATATTCATCCCGCGGCATTGAACGGCAAGTACCAAC
>Ga0208191_1000517_pt1 | contig 26471 bp, 35 predicted proteins | sample June2015DPH_13_5_FD_184709 | JGI IMG/M metagenome (GOLD analysis project Ga0208191, IMG submission 184709) | Peatland microbial communities from SPRUCE experiment site at the Marcell Experimental Forest, Minnesota, USA - June2015DPH_13_40... | ecosystem: Environmental > Terrestrial > Soil >... | reverse complement strand
GAAGGCCGCCCGATGTCTGGGCGGTTTTTCTTTTGCATCAAGCCGAAGGTGGTTGCGCGGCTAACTTCTGTTATCAGGCGATTTTACGTTTTGACCGCTGGTCAATGAGCGCTATCGGGATATTTCGCCAATCGAGCTGCCATACGCGGACTGCGGAAAGGTTGCTGTGAACGACCCCGCCATCGTTTAAATCCCTATGGGTTTCGCGGAACCAATGATTCGAGGGGAGGAATCGAGAAGGACGTGGTCAAGGAATGTTCCGGCGGTTGGGTTCCGTCCTGAATGGCTTTTGCGAGAATCTCCATCGCCGGTCCCGTAAGCGGTGGAATGTGAATCGTTGCCGTGAGCCATTTTTCGCGTACCCAGGCTTGGCCCGTCGCCGGCTGACCATCGCATCCGGTAAATGGTAAGCTCAGCCATCGCGACCTCTCTGCTTCGTTGGTGATCCCCTGAAAAGCTTTGCGAGCGCCCATGGCCATCGAATCATCCTGCGCACCGACCAGTTTAATTGACGCGCTTTGTGAAGTGGCCAGTTTCAGCCAGGACCGCACCGCCCGCCAGGCACTTTCCTCTGTCCACTGTGCCTTCAGCATCCTCACTTGAATGTTCGACGGCTTCGTCTCCAGCATCCCGGACCTACGTTCTTGGGCCGAGGAACTGTGTGAAGGTCCCTCAATGTACAGAACAGAACCGCCTCCGGGAAGCAACGCTGCGAATTGTCTTCCTTGAATGCGTCCAATCTCGAAGTGATCGGAACTAACAGCAAAGATGGGTGCGGTTGCCGCCGTGCGCAGATCCGACAAGTAATCCGGCCTCCGGTTCAGGACCGCCCAGCCGATTCCGGCGGCGCTGGCGGCCCGGGCCACCTGAGGCAGGGCCGTGCCCCCAACCGGTTCCACCACAATCGCATCGGGTCGGGACTCAACCCGGCTTTGGATTGCCTTTAGAAGTTGCGTGCTCTGATTCACCGTGTCGTTATCGGCAAACACGATCTCCGCATCGCTCCCCAGTTTGCGCGCGATATCTTCCGCGGATTGGGCTTGTGCCGCCTGGAAGTCGTTTTCGCGGGTGTGAAGAGATACCAGGAATCGGAGCTTCTTCATCATTTCGCAAGTGTACCTGTACCCAGGCAGCTCCATGAAATGTTTGCCAACGATTCACGGGCTAACCGGAAATAATCCACAACGGAAAAGTCAGGTTGGGAGAGGAGTCTGGATAGTTTACGAAAACAGGCGTTTACACTCAAAACCCCCGTGGCTGGGTCAATGAGTGTAATGGCGATTTTTCGCCCAACAACCGCGTAGTTTCCGAATTGCCGACCAGGCGGGTACGATTGTATGGATGGTGGAAGCTCGGAATCACTATGGAACAAGTTGCAGCCAACGCTGAGGTCATGAATAGCCGACTACCGTAGTCCATGCTGTGTATGACGAATTCCGCTCGCCTCGGAGATCACAATCGACCTTACGACTATGCACGTTTTATTCATCGTGTTTATCGCCACCCTGATTCGATCAGCATTCGGCTTTGGCGAGGCACTAATCGCCGTTCCGCTGCTGGCCTTCTGCATTCCGCTGGGCGTCGCCACCCCGCTCGCTGTGCTTGTGTCGATTACCGTCGCTGGCATAGTCGTAGTGCAGGACTGGAAAAAGATCCACCTGGCTAGCACAGGCTGGCTCGTGCTCTCCAGCCTTCTTGGTATCCCGTTGGGTCTTCTGCTTCTGACGAGCAATCATCAAAGGGTAGTGAAGGCCGCCCTGGCAGTGATTATCATGACGTTCTCCGCCTACTCCTTGATAGGCCGCACAAAGCTGGAACTACGACGCGACAGTCGAGCATGGCTTCTAGCATGTGGATTTTGTGCCGGCGTGCTCGGCGGAGCCTACGGAATGAATGGTCCGCCGCTTGTTGTTTACGGAGCCATGCGTCGGTGGTCAGCGCAACACTTCCGGGCTACCTTGCAAGGATATTTCCTACCGGCCAGCGTCATTGGCATGGGTGGTTATTGGTTGGCCGGACTCTGGACTCCTGCCGTAACACACTATTATCTGCTCTCACTGCCGCTCACGCTGCTAGGCGTGTTCCTTGGCAGAGTGATCAATCATCGCCTTCGCGGAGAGGTTTTCTTTAAGTACCTTTACATCGGATTGGCAGGTATCGGCGCGCTCTTGTTGGTGCAAGCAATAACGGGCCGAATCTGAACGCACGTCACCCGTCAAAGCTACTCGCTCGGAGCCCGGTCGGAGGCAGAAAAGGTATAGATGATGTAAACAGGCGTTTACACCAAGAACCCGGTCGTTGGTGAGATGACCCGATCAGAATGGATTCGGAGCACGATTCATGCCACACTTCAACGATAAGGAGTTCAAATTAGGACACTACCAGGGGTCGAATGAAAACACATCTGAGATGGAGTTTCCCAATCACTGTATGCGCACTGCTCATGGTAAACATCGCACTCCCTCAGGAGACATTGAAACAGGACAGTAGCGCAACTGTAACCATCGTCACAGCAGGTGATATCTCGGTCACCAGAGCGGCAGGCGGCAAGACCGCAGTGTCCATCAACTTCGTTCCAGGCAAAGCGAAATCAGGCGACACGCGAATTACGATTTCAGGCCCGTATTCCTTAGATGTGAACGGAGGCGTGAAGGAGGTCAAAGGCCCGCAGGGGGTCGCGCTTCATGTGCTGAGTCATGAAGAATTGCGATTCGAAGCTCCGGAAATCAGTTTATGGGAAGAATCACACAAATTTTCCCAGTCCTCTGCATGCAGCAAGATCCCAAAGTTCTCAGGATGTGGAAATCCAGTTTGCGACCAACCTGACCACCCGGAGGATCAGTGCCGGTATAACAGTGACTCCGGCTGCTCCTGTGTGACCTCTGGCGGCGCTCCATGCTCGGAGACGGCGAATCATCCGCAAGAGAGGAAATAAAACAGAAAAGTGGCCAATCCGGGTCAATGAGTGAAATCAGGATGTTTCAACAGTAATCGCCAAACCTTTGCTCTGTGGGATCAGTTCAACAGCACTTGACACGCGTTTCTGTGCCGCCTAATCTGAACATCACTTCCCCCGAAAGACCAGTTCCATATTCTTTGTGAGCGAGGCATCTCATGCCCAGCGTTGCTCTAGCCGCACGCGTCGCCTTCGTACTCGAATCCGTATCGGGGCTTCAAAGACTCCAGCGTGAGATGGCCCGTTTGTCTCAACGAGACGAGGACTACGAGAGCAAAAAGCACGCTCTTCAGGCTGCTATTCAAGAGCTGCGGAAGATGATTTCTGTCAACGCGCAGTGAACCGGGGTTGGTGGATATGTTCGCCAGAACAACGAACCATTTGGACGGAGGAGTTCTCCCTCTCTGGAATGCAGTCTTCTGCCTGGATTGCGAGGTCATCAGCAGCAGTCGAGGTGACGAATGCGCCGCGTGCAAAGGCCGCTCGCTCGTGAGCCTGGCTCGGATGCTCGGGGGTAGTTTGTTTGCGCATCGGGCACAACACTTTCAAGAACCGGAAGGTGGGTTGTTCGACATCATAATTACGGTTGAATTGCAGCAGATGCATGCCAAAGACTTGAGCACCACCGTTGAGAGGTTGACCAGTGTGATTGGTCCGAAGCTCGCACGAGACCGGGCGTCATTCCATGTCAATGTGAAGCCGGCAGTAGACAAACTCGACCTACAGCCCCACTTTGCTTCCCGGAACGGGATGCCGCATAGAGCGTTGCTATTACGTGGGGCCCAGTGGGGCCCAGAAACTTTCACTTCTTGCCGAAGATCTGCCTCTCGTCCTAGGTTTCTTTGAGCCTGGGACGTTTTGTTTTTGCTTCCGATCGGGTCAATGAGTGTAATGGCGATGTTACGTCAACTGACTGGAGAGAAAGAATAGGTCGAGTCATCGTTCACTTTCCATTGCGCGAGATGGACAATATAAGCTCTAGCGGGGTCAGGTTGGAGACAGTCCACGTTAGCTGCGTTTGCGAGTTTGTACAGGTTGTTGGACGCATCCCACGTCAGGTTGATTGGTAATTCTGCTGTTGCAAACGTAGCCGCCGTTGCCTCCTCGTTCGGTAGAATTCCGTCAGATGGGGACGCCTTGAATTGGGTAGTGACAGCATCTTTTATCGGTGTCGCGCGTTTCGATTGCTGGCTGTTGCTCTCAGGAGCAGCCCAGAGCAAGAGGATAACGCTCACGAGTGATCCGAACCTGTATGTTGATGTCAGCTTCATCTGGTACTCCTCACGTTGACGTGTACGATATGGTGACTTAACCGCAATTTCCAACATCCGCCCAGATCGCCGGGCTCAAGCTTCGTTTGAGACGGCCAATCAACCGTCGCACTTGCTTCCAATACATACGCTTGCTTGCTCCAAGGCGTGCAATCCTTAACACCGTCAATGAAGATGCCAGCAGGGGCAGAAAGTTGCTTAGTTCTGGCCCCCAACTTACCGTAAAATCGTTACCGACTTGAACGCAAGTACATCGCAGAGGGTGTCCAATCTGAGTTGGCTTCCACCTCATAAGAACGAAAATTCCCTCCGATTCCCTTCACGCAGGTCCTTCAATTTAGAATGGCTGCATGAAACGAATCTGCGTTTTCTGCGGCTCCAGTCCCGGCAGCCGCCCCGAGTACGCGCTGCCGCCGAGGAGATGGGCGCGGAATTGGTGCGAAGCAACATCGGATTGGTATATGGCGGTGGCAATGTGGGTTTGATGGGAGTGTTCGCGGACGCAGTGCTGAGAGCGGGCGGCGAGGCGGTGGGCGTCATCCCAGAACACCTGATGGGACGCGAGGTCGGGCACAAGGGGCTGACCAAGCTCCATGTTGTCCACTCGATGCACGAGCGCAAGGCGCTCATGGCCGACCTGTCGAACGCGTTCGTCGCGTTGCCGGGCGGGTTCGGGACTTTGGAGGAGTTCTGCGAGGCGGTAACTTGGACGCAACTCGGTCTGCACGCAAAGCCCTGCGGCATCCTGAATGTCTTGGGGTATTACACTCCCTTGCTGGAGATGTTCGACCATGCGGTGGAGGAGCGATTTCTGAAACCAGAGAACCGAGGGCTAGTACTGGCGAGGGAGACGCCTGCGGAGTTGTTGCGGGCACTGGAAGAGTGGCGTCCGGCACGGGTAGAGAAATGGCTGGATCGGGAGACGCGGTGAAAAATACTCCGCTCTGAAAAATGGATGCCGAGTAGAATGCTCGGGAAACAAAAGCTGCAAGGGCGGCAGGGCGATGAACGTCGAGGCACTCGACGGGTTCTTCGCCGCCCTCCGAGGCGATCAAGCTCGGCGTCTGTCAGCGGCTCGTGTTGGGTGAACATCTTCATGGGAAACCATCCGCCGTGATGCCGAGCGAGTACTACCCGGAGGTCTTCGGCGGCGAGATGTCGGACACCGGAGGAAGACAGCCGGAGACCGCCCGGTTGTAAAATCGGGAAGCGATGAAAAGCGAGACCCGCCGTCTCAACAAGCTCACAGGCGCAAGCAAGAACATAGCAAAACGCTATAAGCTCACGACCGCCGCCGCCGAGATAATTGACCAGGCGGGGCAAATCCACGGACAGAAATCCCGTGCCGTACAGATCGCCGTTGAGATTCTTTGGCGGACCCAAAGGCAACTGGCTAAAATTCCCACCGACATTCTCCAATCCCCGTTGACAGCGAGAACCTACAAGTTGCCTCAGCGCACAGTCGCTTTGATTGAGGCTCTAGGGCGCGAGGGTTCTAGGACACTAGGCGAAGTCCTCGCGGCTTGCGCTGGGTTGCTTGTCTCGGACGTGGAAGACGCCAAGCAAAGAGCCGGAGCGTCTCCGTATCGTCCGCCTCGGTGAGACAATGCTCAGACGTCCTTGGGTTAAGATTTCGATCTCCGTCCTGGCGGTCGCAGGCGTGCTCATGATTGTTTATGGGCGACTTTTCAGGCCGAGAAAGAAACGCGGTTAGACCTAATATGCCTCAGCTAGACTATGAACGAATCCGGCAATGCCTAGACGAAATCGAGGCTGCGTTATTTACAGTTGTTGACAACAGCGAAGAGTGCCAAAAGTTTCATAAAGACACTCAGCTAACGGCGACGTTGTTGTTGCTTCTCCGCATGTCATCACTAATTCGCCCTTTATTGGTTCTACTACAGTCGGAGGATTTTGATGGCTTCGATGCAGTATTGAGAGCTTTTGAAGAAACCTATTACTTGGCTCACGAGTTTCGGTGAGCGCACGTAACGATAGAGCTATGGATTGGTTAGCCGGTAAAAACAACAGTTGGTCCCCACGTATCGCCGTAGTGAAGACGTTTTTTGAGGGGCGGGGACATTACAACTCAAAGATGGGACCTGATTACGGTCTGCTGAGCAAGCTTGCTCATCCGACGGTGGCAGCCGCTGGGAATACGGCAATGCTCTGCGGCGTCAGACGAGGTATACCGCAAGCTAACGCCGAACTCGCTCCCGCCAAGAAAAATAACCAAGAGCGCGTTAGGTCTGCGCTTTACCGCCTCGCTTGGCTCGTGTTGGACCAAGATGCACAATTCATTCAGATTCCTGTAGCCCCGAAGAGTATGCCATTGTCCGAACACTTTCTTGCAACATACGACCATATAGAACCGGGAACTTGATGGATGAGTTCTTATATTTACGAGAACTGGCGTGCGTGGGTTTTCCCGTTGCCCGAGCCAAGCGGATTCAATCTTGCCGCGCCTGTTCTGAACCGGGAGTCTATTCAGGAGTTCCGAACGCGTCTTGACCTGCAAGAAAAGTTGCGAGTCTCTTTCCTGCGCTTGATGAACTTCTATGGGCTTGAGGCTCGGTCAGACAAGCAAGTCACGGTCACTCGCCCTCCGAATTTCGGGGCCAAGGCGACAGGTCTGGCTTTCTCCGGGAAATCACAATCATCTGCGGATCACGAGAATACTGAGGTGCTTGACCGTACTTGGACTGGAAGCGGAGGCCAAAGCATTCTTCGACTGTTTGTGCGAGATTTACGAACATGAGCAGGACAAGCCAATGCCTGCAATCAGCGACGACACAATGCTGTACTGGAGAGAAGCGGTAGGCGATGCTCGCAACGGCTAGCCGAGGGATGGATGTCTAAGACGAGCGGGGACTTTGCTACGTTCAGGAAGCACGTGCTGCCGATTTTCTGCTGATTTCCGCCGCAGTTATGGAAGTGCCCGAAGCAATGTATCGAAGGCTTGAGATCCTGCACGACATCCATTAGGTGCTTGCATCCCGCGCCCCCGTCAAGCACGCCCTGCGGTGGGCCATGGGTGATGAGGACATCGGTGCCCTGCGGTATCAGTTTCCAGCGTGACACCCTTGCGTCGGTGTCGAGGTTGAACGCCCCGGCGTATGGCGGAATCCACGGCGATCCCCAGAACCGCCTCCCCTCGATGACAACTCCGCTGTCCCGCAGGTAATAAATCTTCCCGAACAGCTTCTCCCGGAGCGCGGGTTCCATGCCTTTGTTCATCAGAGTCTCGCAGCACACGTCGTGGTTGCCGGGAACAAGGATGATGTGCTTGAACGGCAAGCTTTTCAACCAAGCCACTTGCTCCTTCAACTCGCCGAAATGCGTGATGTCGCCGCAGTGGATGAGAACATCCCCGGAGGGCAGGGCGGGATGAGTACCGTGCGTGTCGCTGATGAGGGTCAGGCGCATCACTGCCCAAAGCCTTCGCAGACGACGAGCGTGATGATCAGACCGGCAGCGAGAAAGAGATTTTTCAGTGTGAAACAGCCTTCCATTGCATGTTTACCCCAGCCACACGGTACGCACAGCGAAAGGCAATCTGTGACGTTGGCACCCACGAACGATGCGCGTGGGCCGCCTTCCAACATAGTTTCGCTCTAACTACGCGGGGTCAACGGTACCCCAGCGAAAGCGGACGTATTTCCCAAATCGAACGTGCGGGAGTGAATCTGCCGACCGTGCGCGCACTTGCTCACGAACCCATGACTCTGGGAGATTCCATCTCGAAGCAAGCTCTTTACTATCGATGAACTCATATCGGCGCAGCGATTTGAAAGTCTCTGTTGGAGCATCATCCAATTTGCTGTCTGTGTTCTGCATATTCCTGTTCCGTCGACTCCATTAAGCCGCAATTCTCAGCGCCCGTAAATGGCTTCGCTGTCCGCCAAAACACAAGGCGGACACGGGAAGTTGCGGATTCCAGCAGTGTCGAAAGGAGGCAGGTGAGACGATATTTGTTGTCCGGAATTAGTTTCCGGACGGTGGATGCCCGTCATCCACCTTCTCGGCGCAACGGGAGAGCAGGCGGCGCATTCCTCGCAGAAGATCTTTGTCTCCTCGGGAAACTAAATCTGACCACGTCTTTATAGGGCCGATTTTTGAATTCGAGTTGCGACTATTGAAAGCCTTCAGCTCTTTTTCATATTTGCGTTCCAGGTACGCGCTGGGCGGCAAATAGTTGCAGGAATCCAGTGCCGTGGCGATCTGCCGCAATTTATCAATGGGTACGCTGCAGTGACCGTCGGAGATCACCTTTTGCCATAACGCACCGGCGCATTCTACAAAAGATCGATCAAGTCTTGGAGGGCGACCGGGTTTCCTTGTGTTCGGCCCACTAGGTGGTTCATGGAGTTCTTGGCGGTTCTCTCCGGCCGGAACCTGTCTAGCAAGCACTTCATGAGCCGTCCCGACCTCTTCTTCTAGGGTTGTTTTGAGCAAAAGAATCCACCGATTCTCACGGAAGGCCTTGAGCACGTTCTTGGTTTCGCCTTCATCCATTCGCTTCCATGCGGTGGAGGCGTTGTAGGGAGAGTTGCCATTTGGCTTCATGAGAAGGAATTCGGGGGCTCGCCAATCAGTCCAGAAAATGCGTCCTACCCAATGCCCTTCGCTTTGCGTGGTGGCACGAGCGGAGCATAGTTTTGCTCGTCACAAGCGGACTTGATCCAATGGTCCACGAAACGGTCTTCCAGTTCGATCAGGTCTGTGACTTGAAGAGCTGCCCACTCGATGGCGGCCGCGCCGATTATGCCTTTCTGAGCGAGCGAGATGGTCAGCAACCGCTTAAATGCATAAAATACCACTTTGCGAAGTTCTCCTACGCAAGCATAGAAGTGTTTTCTGAAGATCACTGGCTCGGTGAGGCTTGGTGCTGGAGGGTGGAGGTCGTTGAAGCACTGTTTTTGAGAGTAGTAGTGTTTCCAAAACGATTGGTCTTCAAAATACTTACGGATATGCGTGACTGCGCGAATTAACGCAGGTGGTGTTATGGCTTTCCAGCTCTCATCGGATGGGCCGAGCTGGTTGAGGGCGGATTTGTTGTGGAGGTTGTTGTCGTCACGCAAACGTTCAGAAACAGAGGAAGTAGTGTCGAGTCGCTCGCCCGATTCTTTGCCCGCCGCCTCTGATCTCGCGAGAAACAACCGAAGTTTGTCCCGCAGGTGCGTGTAGTAGAGGGTGCGAAGTGTCGTCTCTTGCGGAGACAGGGTGTCGTTTGTGCTTAGGTTTCACAGCCATCGCTCAACCTTGGCCAGATCGCCTTCGAGTTCTGATGAATCAGGACCACGGAGCACAGCGTCACCTTCCCAAGTGACCTTCCCGCGCGACTGGAGCTACATGGTTCTTGGGGGCCTGTCACCAGGTTCGGGCGTTCTTTTTGAAGAGGTTACTCTCGACGAACGTATCGGGCCCGAAGCGGTAGCGCTATTGATTGACCCGGAACCGGATGACTTGCTCGCGAGCTTAAGCGTGAATCTCAATCTCAAAGCTGGCATTTGCAACGACAACATACGGACCGGTCCTGTTCCTGATCTGGTGGATACCGCCCATTGTCAATGGACGCCCATCAGCACTCTACGAGCAGGTGATGAACCCGTTGTATATCAAAACATCCGAGGTCCTCCGCCGCTTGGCCGATCAAACCCACCTCCATGTACTCCTCAGCGACGCGGTTGGCCAGGTTCTCACAGTCTTCGAATACAAGAACACTTTCGGATTCGACCGAATCCGTGCGGGCGTAGATGGAGCGCGTCTCGCATGGCCAGGGCCTGATGACTTCCAGCGGGCGGAGCGAGCCTACGAGCAGGACTATGACATCAATAAACTACTCGCCGACGAGCACGGCTGAAACTTCATAGTGAGGCGATTTGGCAAGAAGAAGACGGCAGTTGAAAAGGAGGGGCGCTAACCCCAGAGTGACATCGGCTGATTTTCGATTCCTGATACTTCGATCGCGCACTCCGGCGCGTCGTTCTGCGGTTTGTTGACCAAGGAACTCATCAGGCTAGCCCGGGCGGGTCTTGGTTCGCGGACTTGATATTTTCCGGAATCCTGGTCATCACTTCCCACAAGCCCGTTTGTGGACCACGTCACGTTTACGGCAGCGGCGTTAGAAAACCTGACCAGAACTGCTCCCGTGGAAGCCCTGTAAAGAAGGGCCTCTTGTTTTTCGCTCGTGGCGTTAGGGATGTGTAGTTTTCTAACCCGGCCCCGTCCATGCAGGAACCCAACGCATCGCTCATGTTCGCCGCCGCATCCGACGACGTCCACAGCACGGAATTCGTCAGATCCTGGGTCGTTCCGTCCGCCAGCATCCCGGCTGCCACCAAGCCAATCGCAGTGCCCGACGCGACGACCAGCCCGCCTTTGTTGCCGGTCGAAATACCAATCGCCGTCAACCCTTCCACCGTCAGAGAGCTGATAGGTCCTTTGCGCTGAACTATCCTCTTTCCGCTGGCGCGCTACGCTGTACCGGTAGCGGCCGATCAAAGCGAGGAGCCCAGCCACGTCTGTGGCATCCGCATCAGAATGTCCATCCGATCGAAGTCGTGATGCCCAGATCATTTTTCGGAGCGCTAATGGGCGGCCGGGTGTCGTAGTTCTCGTAGAGGTCGAAATTCCAGTTGAAATTGCGCATTAGCTCAATACGTATTCCGGACTGCGAGCTCAAGCGCATGCGTCCCGGGTCACTAAGACTCGGGAATGCTAGTGTATGTGATCTAAGGTTGAGCGTCTTGAATCGAAACGTAGAGAACGTTACGCCGAACAGAGACTCGGCATTGTTATGAATCGGCTCGGTGCCGGGCTGAGGGACGTAGCTTTCATGGTTAAAGGCTCCTCCGCCGAGAATTGTCAATGACGTTCTGTCTGTCTGTACCATTTTCCATCCGAAGGCACCCCCATAGGTAGAACGCAAAGTAAGATCTTGCTGATTGCTCTTCAACAATGAGAAAAGCCCAGCCGCAAGCCATTTTTCCGTTAGGAACCTGCCATACTGCGAATCGAAAGTGAAGCGATTGGTGTTCTTGGCATTCGTTTGAGAGCCAAACTGCGACGTCGTCGCTAATTCTACAGAGTTCTTGGTGGTGCGGAAGGCGACGTCCGCACCCAGAGACGAATTGGTCTCTTTGTTCCCACTCGCGAAACCGAATCCATAATTGATTGAGCCAGTGAGTTGGTTCCAGAAGCTGGCCTCCCGTTGGCCGATCGCAATTACCTCCGAGGTTGTGATCTCTACGGCCGATCCCTCCCCAACAATCTTAAAATCCTTACCATCTTCGCCGGAGGTCCCTTCTTTGCCAATTAATCCGGTTACACGCGTTCCATTCGTAAGACTTACGATGAAGGTGTCTTTACTCTGCAATTTCTGTACTTTTTTCCAGTCCAAATGAACAGAATCCTTCATGTAATCCGACTTGAAGATGAGCTCACCGTATTGCAGCGATTTGATCTCTCCGGTGAACTTGTCACCATTCGTCATAATGACCACGTCGTCTTTCCGCTTTCCGAATAACGGACATGCAAATAACAACATAAGAGCGATAAGAGCATGACGTTTGAACATGGCGCATAGCAGTTCCGCTAGTGTTGTCACTTCCTGGACCCTCCTGAAAACAACAGTGGGGACACGGTTTAGGCATTAGCCCTGGATAACTCTAAGACCTACAGCCTTTGTCGGCGTGGGTGCGGGTGCGATCCGGTACTTGATCCCGGAACCAGCAGCGCCGCTCTAGGATTACGTTCGAATGCTAGCGGATTAAGAAGCCGCGCCTCACTGACAAAAGTAACAGTTCTCCATTGCACTAATTTCTGGCAATTTCCCATAAGTGATGGAGCAACTATGACATTGATAGAATTGCGTCATTGGGTAAGATTCTCAGGCGCTACATTGCTGGTATTCATCCTTAGCGCACTCGTGCAAGCCCAATCCCAGACTTCACAAAGCCCCGACCTGCAGCAACTCAAAGACAAGCTGCAGCAACTGGACGAGCAAATTCAGGAACTGAAAGAGCAGATTCAGGGTGCGGAACAAGCTCGGCAGAGGCAAAGTCCGCCCGAGACGGCCGCCATTTCAAAACCTGCCCAAGTTCAGCCGAAGACGGTACCGCTAGAAGGAGAAATAGCCGAGAACAAGAGCAGCGTCGATGTGTACGGGTTCGTCATGCTCGATTCCGGATACGAGTTCAAAGAGCAAAATCCGAACTGGTTCGATGTGGTACGTCCCACCCAGTTGCCATCGTTCAAAGGTGAGTTTGCTCCTGACGGGAACGTCTTTGCGGGTGTGCGCCAAAGCCGGTTTGGCGTCAAGTCATCCACGCCGACGCGGTTCGGTGACCTGAACACAATTTTCGAATTCGAGCTATTTGGCACTGGAGTCGACGCCGGCCAGACAACGTTCCGTCTGCGTCATGCGTACGGCGAGTTGGGGCAGTTTGGCGCCGGGCAAACCTGGAGCCCATTTATGGATATCGATGTCTTTCCAAACTCCATCGAGTACTGGGGACCCAATGGGATGGTCTTCTTCCGCAACGTGCAGGTGCGCTGGATGCCGCTACGAAGCGATAAAGGGCGCATCACCATTGCTCTCGAACGACCCGGTGCCAGCGCCGACCAGGGCGTGTACTCTGGCCGAATCGAATTGCAGGGTGTCAAACCCAGGTTCAATTTCCCCGACCTCTCGTGGCAAGCGCGATTGATCCGAGACTGGGGCTATTTACAGGTCGCAGGCATCTTCCGCAAGGTCGGGTGGGTCGATACCAACAGTGACACGTTGAATCTCGGTGGCTCTGCCTTTGGTTGGGGGGTGAACGTAAGCTCTAACCTCAAAATGGGAAAAAAGGACGTCGCCAAGCTGCAAGTTGTTTATGGATCCGGCATTGAGAACTACATGGATGACGCTCCGGTTGACATCGGCATCAAGAACAATCCTGGAAACCCAACCACGCCAGTCAAAGGCGTCGCCCTTCCAGTGTTAGGCGTCGTTTCCTTTCTCGACCACAACTGGAGCGAACGATTCACAAGCTCTATAGGGTATTCGATGGTGAATATCGACAACTCAAATGCCCAGAATCCGTCGGACTTTCATCAGGGGCATTACGCACTTGCAAACGTGCTTTATCATCCGATTCCCAAAGTAATGATTGGTGGTGAGTTTCAGTTTGGGAGACGGGTGAATTTTAGCGACGGATTCAACACAAACGACTATCGGATGCAATTTTCATTCAAATACGACTGGTCCAAAGGTTTCACGTTTTGACCAGCCAAATCTGACGAAACTGTCAGCTATCACGGAAGGAACTGACAATGCTTATGAAGAAGATGGTCGCACAATACGTCCTCATCGCGACTCTCGTCATTTCGAACCTGGCTTCTATCGCACTTTCAGCTCAAGTCTCACGAAGTCCGGTTGCCCCCAGACGGGAACTCGTGGAAGCTGTCGTCAGGGAAGCTTTTGAGAAATTCAAGAATGACACGAACGGGAAGAATGCCGATTACATCCCCTACCTGGCTCAAGTGGATTCCAAACTATTCGGGGTCGCTGTAGTTACCACAGACAACCAAGTGTTCACATTGGGCGACGTGAACTACTCTTTCTCCATTCAGTCGATTTCCAAGGTGTTTACGCTGGCACTCGCGATGGAGGAGTTGGGACCGAACAAAGTCTTCGCGAAAATTGGCTCTGAACCGACGGGACGCCCCTTCAATTCTCCCTTGGCAGTAGTAGATATGCCGACTCACACCGGGAACCCCCTTGTTAACGCGGGCGCCATCGCGACGACAAGCTTGATTTCTGGAAGAGATGCCGAAGACAAATGGAACAAGATCCTCAACTTCTACAGTAAGGCCGCCGGGGAAAAGTTGGCACTCATCGACGAAGTCTATAAGTCAGAGGCGGCGACCAATACCGGGAACAAAGCACTGTCCATGCTTTTGGCCAAGTATGACCGGATTTATGCAGATCCGTTCGAGTCAGTGGACATTTACACGAAGCAATGCTCGGTGGGTGTGAATGCCACCCAACTCGCCCGCATGGGCGCGACATTGGCGAACAACGGCGTAAATCCTCTTACTGGCGAACAGATCATCAAGCGCGAGGACATTCCACACATTCTCAGCACGATGACCATGGCCGGTCTCTATGACGGCTCCGGTGGTTGGGCCTGGCATGTGGGTCTGCCTGCCAAGAGCGGTGTCGGAGGAGGGATTGTCGCTGTTGTTCCCGGCAAGGGCGCTATCGCCGTCTTCGCGCCCCCGCTGGATGAAGCGGGGAACAGCGTAAAGGCTCAGGAAGTCATCGAATACGTTGCCCAGAAGCTTAGCTACAACCTCTACTCTCCGAGTTCGGTGGGATTGAAGTGAGTCGAATCACTCCGCCAACCAGGGCAGTGAGCGACAGGGAATCGCTGATGTGCGACGCCCTTACGACTGACTCTCTTTTCCATCTTTCATCGTTGGCACCTGTGAGTGAATTACATATGCGAAACGCCATACGGTCAACGGGAGGTGTGCGCATGAGATCCTATCGAAGGGGAGCGAGATCGAGCTTTGTCTCGACCTTACTGGTGGTGGCGTGTTGCGCATGTTTGGCCAGCGGTCAGACAACTGCTTATGAAGAGCACGCAACAACCGACTCGACTAACCCTTCCCAAGTGCTGCACACCCTTGATCAATTGGTCGAGCAAAACCATCGGCTCGAACAGCAGAACCGCGAACTCATGGATCAGATTGATTCTCTGCGGCGGACCTTGGCAAAGGTGCCTGAAAAGGCAACAGAGACGGTACAAGAAAAGGGACCGACAAAGACCGATTCGACCACCACCGATACCCAGCAAGTCGGTGAGACGAGCGCAGCCAGCACCTTTGCTAGTCAAGAAGAGTCAGGTAAGTGGGGCAAGTATACGCCCAACTTTGGCTATAAGGTTGCCGATACTGATCACGGCGACATAAGCATCAGTATCTATAGCTACGGGCGCTATTTGAACCAGTTAGGGCTCGACCCCACGTACAAGGACGCATTCGGAAATGTAAAAACGGTCCAGCAGCGCCAGGATTTCCAACTTCAGAAAGTGCAAATAAAGTTCCTCGGATGGATGCTAGATCCCAAGTTCCGATATTTTCTGTACGCTTGGAGTTCCAATGCCTCGCAGGGCTTGCCTGCGCAGGTGGTACTCGCCGGAAATCTGAATTACAGCTTCAACAAGTTTGTCAGCATAGGAGCTGGCATTCGATCTCTCCCGGGTACCCGTAGTGTGGAGGGCAACTTCCCTTTTTGGTTGGGCGTGGATACCCGTCTGATCGCCGATGAGTTTTTTCGCCCCTCGTACACATCCGGCGTTTGGGCTTGGGGCCAAATTACGAAACGGCTGGACTACATCACGATGGTCGGCAACAACCTGAGCACTCTGGGCGTCAGCGCAGCTCAGCTCAACAATGGATTCAACACCTTTTCCAACTCGCTAGTCTGGAAGCCTACGACCGGAGAATTTGGCCCCGGTTTCGGCGATTTTGAGAACCATCAGAAGCTAGCTACCCGTCTAGGCGCACACTTCACCCGGAGCGATGAAGACAAACAGGAGCAGCCCAATAGTGATGCATTCGAGAACACACAAATCAGGCTCGAAGACGGGAGCGTGATCTTCACGCCCAACCTCTTCGGGCAGGGTATATCCATCACCGACGTCACATACAAGATGGCTTCCTTTGACGGCGGCCTTAAATACCACGGCTATTCGCTGGAGGGTGAGTACTTTTTGCGATGGCTCGATCACTTCAAAGGTCCAGGCACAGCCGGACTTCCCTTGATTTTTTCTCACGGCTTCCAAATGCAAGCCTCAGCGATGGCGTTGCCTAAGACGCTTCAGTTTTATCTCGGGCAGTCGACAATCTATGGCAAGTACGGAAATCCGTGGGATTTTCGGGCGGGTCTGAACTACTTCCCGTTCCACAACAAAGTCATCCGGTGGAACAATGAATTTCTTTACCTGCACCACTCTTCGGTGGGTTATACATCGGTTCCGTTCGCGCTCGGGGGCACCGGGCCGATCTTCCATACGAATCTCGAATTGGCGTTCTGAGCGACTGAATATCTGATCGAGGGTGGGACCGCTAGCGAGGACCTCATGAAAAGCGCTCCTGGTTGCAGACAGAGAATAGCCCAATTCGCTATCGGTATTGCTATCCCGTTGCTGCTGTGGTGCTCAGCTGCGACTGCACAGCTGCCTTCAGAACAGCCGGAACTAAATGACGTTCATCTTCACCTCACCAATTACATTCAGGAAGGCACCGATATTCATGATTTCCTGAAACTCATGGGCACGAAAGTTGGGCGGGTTGCCTTGTTTGGTATCCCGTTGCAACAGGAATGGTCATACTCAGTTGATGGAGACAGGGCGCCGACGTATTACCTGAATTCGGACGCCCCACTCTACTACTATTCGTTCACCGACGCGTACATCGCAATGGCTTACAAGTCGCTGTCAAAGGCGGAGCAGGCGCGTTTCGATCCCATGATTACCGGTTTTAACCCTACCGACATGTACGCCGCCGACCACATTCGTCGCGTCCTCCAGACGTTTCCTGGGGTCTTCTCGGGGATTGGAGAATTCACAATTCATAAAGAATTCGTCTCTGCGAAGATCGCCGGACCGACTGCCAGCCTTCTGGATCCAGCTCTCGACAGAATTTTGGACTTCGCCGCTGAAACTGGCTTAGTGGTATTGATTCATAACGACATCGATACTCCGTTCGCCAAAGAAGGATCTCCTCCTGCGTACGCAGCGCAGGTACGATCTCTGTTTAAGAGACATCCCAAGACCACCATCATCTGGGCGCATATCGGAGTAGGCAGGGTGGTCCGTCCAGCAAAGGAGCAAGGTGCCATCATTGAGGATATGCTGAAGGATCCAGAGCTCAGCCATGTAAACTTCGACATCTCATGGAGTGAAGTCGCCAAATATGTGGTTGCTACCCCGGCATCCACACAGGCCGTGGCTGACATACTCAACCGCTATCCCGATCGATTTCTGTTTGGCACAGACGAAGTCGCACCCTCAGATCAGGAGCAGTACCTGCGGGTCTATCAGCAATATGGTCCCTTATGGAAACTGTTGAGCAAGGATGCGAGTGAGAAAGTCCGCAAAGGAAATTACGAGCGCATTTTCAACGAGGCCAGAAACAGGGTGCGGGCTTGGGAATCCGCGCACAGGAAGTGACGTATGGTTCGACCTGGAGACGGCTCATGCAATCGTCTGCCCTCTCTCACGGCAGCAGTTTTAATTGTCCCGCTAAACACCAACGCTCCGTTGGGGTCCACGAAGATCGCTGTCGTGCTGGCACGTATAGGCCTTCCCTGACAGAAATGACAGTTTTCGGCACCTGCGATATCTGACAACTTTTGTCCTGAGAACAGAGACCTTCGGATTAGCTCACAGCGAGGGTGAAGTGTGTTGCAGATCATACAGACGGCAAACGGGCGTGTACCGGATGGGTCTTGAGTGCCTCGATAGTCGGTTGCTGATTGCCGACGTAGTAAAGCAGTTCTCGATGTCCGTTCCAAGTCACTCGCATTGCCCGCGTTCGACTAAGCCTCTTACGGACGACAATTCAGCCTCGGTCACGGCCGTCGTTGTGCGCGGCAAATAGATAGAAAATGTCGTGCCTTCCCCCACTTCAGTGGTTACGTCTATAAACCCTCCACTCTGCTTTACGATGCCATAGACCGTGGAGAGTCCAAGTCCCGTGCCTCGAGTATTGGTCTTCGTGGTGTAGAAAGGCTCAAACATCCGCTCCAGAACATCCGGTGGAATCCCACACCCCGAATCACGCACGCTGAGCAAGACATGTGGGCCCGGAGTGCCTTCTCCTAAACGCTCCACCACGTCAGCCGCAACTATCACATTACTCGTCTGAATTTCGAGCGTGCCTCCGGTGGGCATTGCATCGCGCGCATTAACACAAAGGTTCATCAGCACCTGGTTGATTTGAGCGTCGTCTGCCATGACGTTCCATAACTCAGGATCGAGGCGCTGTTGAATCTTTACTAGCGCACCAACGAGACCCTGTAAAAAGACGGTCGCCTGTCCGACCACCACATTCAAGTTAAGAGGCCTGAGAACCAGCGCCTGGCGGCTGCTGAACGCCAGCAGTTGATGGGTAAGATTGCTCCCCCGTTCGGCTGCTTGCAAAATGAGCTGTAAGTGAGCTTGCGCCTGGGACGGCAGTGCCGCGGTTTCCTGTTTCAGCAGATAGACGCTGCCGTAGATAACTTCCAGAATGTTATTGAAGTCGTGGGTGATCCCAGCTGCCAGCCGGCCCAGTGCCTCCAGTTTTTGCGCTTGCGCCAGTTGCTGTCGCAGCAGCGCCTGCTTGGCTTCTGACTGGCGCAGCGCCTCTTCGGAGCACAGGAGACGTTCCAGCATTCGCCGTGTAACGAAGTAGATCAGTGCGCCAGTCGCCAGGACGAATCCCAGGCCTTTCGCGAGTTCAAACCCGGTGATTGCGACCTTGCTCTCGAATTCAAGAAACAAGAGCTCGCTTGAAACACCTACCCAAACGACCGAGATCAGGACGTAGAGTAAGGCCAGTCTTGAGGGAGTCAGCCGAGTTTTAGTTGGCTTGAGCAAGAACCTACGCCCATCTCGGATGGCCACCTAGGATCTTTCCGTCGTGCTTCCGCCGGTTCCCGGCCAAATCGTTTCACGGTAAATTCTCCAGTGCCTGCTCTTGGCCGTCTGCTGGGATAACTTACAGTGGCCTCGGGACGAGGTTTTGAGTGTTCGCGGAAGTTGACCGAAAGCACCAAACATCTAGGGCACGGCCTATGTCGCCTTTCCCGCTACTGCGGTGTCTTTGTCCGTGAACTTTGGCGTGCGGTGGAAATAGAAGTAGCTGCCAGCAGCAAGCGCCGCAACCGTCATGGCAGCGGGGACAATCGATTTGGGGCGCCTGAAGCGCGATACGGGTTCGGCAAGGACTCCACCAACAACGAAGCGGAGTGGTTGGTGTGGAGAGCAGCGAGGAATCCGGTAGAAAACGATTTCCGGAACTGAGTGCTCCTACGCACCCATCGGCGCTATTCCGTAGCAGCGTGCAAGGTCATTGATATTGTTGCGTAGGGCTGCCCAATATTTCTCTGCCTGGGAGCCATAATTGCCCCGAACCATGACCTGATTGATCTTTCTTCCGTCGTCCATCACCTGTTGCATTTGCGCCTTGGTTTCCATCCAGGTGTCGAGCGGATCAAACTTGCGCCGTAAGCGGTTCGTGGAACGATTCAGATCGGACAGTGCGTCGTTGAGATCGTCTTTGGTCTGCTGTGCCCCTTGCTTCTGTGCCTCGTTTGGTGTGTTCCCGCTACGGCGAGTACGACCGCTAGCCTGTGCGGTTTGGGCATTGTTTGTGGCGGTGTTACCCCTCTGCTCCGCCCATTTTCGAAACTGGTCCACGCCATCTTCGACTTTGCGGATATGGTCGGCGACTTGCGCTTTGGCGAATGTCGTCTGTGCCAACGTTGGGACGGTGCAGTATACGGTAATGAGAGCGAGGTAAAAGCAGCAAGCAATATTCTTCTGCACTTCCTTACTCCTATGTAGAGATCTTCGTTTCTCAGGCTACGAAGTCGCGTTCGCCACTACTGTGGTAGCAACTCTCCATTTTCCTCGTCCAAAACGATACGGTGAGAAGCAACAACCCGCAACTGTAAGAATTGCGAGTCATTTGGCGGTTGCCAGTTGAGTGGCGAGGCGGATCGGCCTGGATCGGTGGTGGCGCAGCTCTGAGATCAGCATGTCTTGCGCTCACTGGTAATGCCGTACAAGTAGCCGATTTTGTACGTCGCGGCCAAGGGGCTCGCAATACAGGCAAACGGCAAATCGGAGAAAGACTACAAGAAGATATGTTTCGACCTTGATACCCAGAATTTCCTTGTCGCTAAGCGCAGCGAGGACAAGAAAAGAGTCGTGTCGGTCTGGCGATTCTTCAATCGTGAAGGCGACCGTGAAGTGTACGACGATCTGACACAAGAGCGTCGAGAGTCCTTCAGGAAATGCCAATCCAGGCTTTTGAGTTACCCCCTATCCATCGTGGAGGTGCGCGAGGTGCACCTTGGCGATGCCGTGAAAATCTTCGAGCGCATCAACCAGGGCGGGAAACGCCTTGGACTTTTCGATTTGGTCGTCGCCAGCACGTGGAGCACGGACTTCGACCTGAAAGAAAAGGTCCGGGGCTTGAATAAAACGCTTGAGGAGAAAGGGTTTGGGAAGATCGACGAAGAGGTTGTCGCGCAGCTCATTTCTCTCTTCGTTAAAGGGCAGTGCACGAGAGCCGTACAGCTCCAACTCAAGAACGAAGAAATCACGGCGATCTGGGACAAAATCGAGGACGCCGTAAAGCTCGCCGTCGATTTTCTCCGAGCCAACCTCGGCGTGCGGATCTACGAGTTCGTGCCGTACCCTTCCATGATCGCGATGGTGGCGTACCTGTTTGTAAAAGCGGGCACCAGATCGTTGTCGCCTCAGCAGGCAGCCTTCGTGAAGGAGTGGTTTTGGAAGGCCGCGTTCTCCCAACGGTACAGCGCTTCCACGCTCACGCTTATGGGGAGCGATCGAATCGATTATTTCGATCCTGCCGTGGAGGGAAAAGCCGTGGCGCCGAACTATCCCATGACGCTGACAGAGCAGGACCTTGAATCCCTGATGATCCACACCCGCTCCGCCGTCAAAAATGCCATCCTCTGCCTCCTCGCTCTGCGGGCGCCCCGGCATTTCAAGAACGGCGGGGTTATTGCTCTCGACAAGAAGATCTGCTCTGAGTACAACAGCCCCGAGAAGCACCACATATTCCCCAAGGCGGTCCTCTCCCGGCTGCATGTAAAGCACCGGCACCTCCTGGCCAACTTTGCTTTCATCCCTGGAGAACTCAACCGAGAGATCAGCGCTTCGAAGCCGAGCGACTACTTCGCTAAGTTCAAGCAAGAGAACACCCAGTTCGATGAAATACTTGAGACCCATCTCATCCCTTCGAGTCCCGGCTCACCGATTTGGACCGATAACTACGAAGCATCGTCAAGGCTCGGGTAGAGTCCATTTTCCATGAGATCGAAAAAGTCGTGGGCACCATCAGCCCGCTGGAGGTTGAGCTGGAGAACGACCCGGTTTCTGTCCTAGATTGTCTTGAGGCGGAGACGCGAACATACATTGACGGCGTTTTGACGGAACGCGTCGGGGACCAATACTGGGATGTCATTCCGCAAGGAACGCGCGAGTTAGTAGAGAAGCGACAAGCTGAGCGGCTGCGCCGGCACCCCTACGAGCGGAATGACGCTGTTGCTAACTATGAGCGTCTGACGTTTTGCGACATCATGGACTATGCGCAGATCATCCTCAAGAACTGGCAGCATTTCGAAGGCGCTTTCGGATCTCGTGGCGAGGTCGAAAAGCACTTTCTCAACCTTAAAGAGTACCAAAACGCCCTGAAGCACGCTCGCGAGATGAACACGGTCGAGCGGAAACAGGGAGAGGCGTCGGTCGAATGGCTCGTCAAAATCTTGGAAAGGGCGCGGAAGACAGGTTCGGATCTTGAGGAAGGCGTTTCGGCAGCCGACGCAGCAGCGCCCAATGGTCAAAGCGAGACTGCCGCCGGCAATGATGAAAACAGAAAGCCGCTCACGATTGAGGCTCTGCTCGCAAAAACCAAAGATCCTCTAGCGAGAGACCGCATCAGCGAGATGATGCGTTTCTGTGAGGCTTTGCCTAATGTCCAGCGATACACAACGCGGCATCATATCGTGTACGCGACAACTAGAGCCTTTGCGAAAATCTATCCACAACGATCGCAATTCTGGGTAGACGTTGTTCGGAAAGGTGTTGAGGATCCCAACCACTTGCTGAAACACAAGCATCCGGTGCATGGGCACATAGAGGTTCCGAACGACCTTGATCTCCAGAAGGTCAAAGATCTTGTGGAGCAGTCCTATAAGTCGACGATTGTCTAAGAGGGCTTTAGAATTTTCGGCGATTCGACTCAGGCCGGCCGCCAGAGATTGCCTTGATCGAATCGGACTCCGCAGCCTTGGTAGTTCCCAAAAGTTTGTCTGCTACGGAATCGTACCGCAGGGCCAACTCTCTTTTGGCGGCGTCGAGTTCGCTTTCTATCAGCGATCGCTCCATGTCCTTCAACGTGGGGTCCTTGCGTGGCCGCATAAGTTTCTCTCCGCGCGGAGAATTTTATCATCAATAAGAGCGCCTATCGGGGAAGTCGCTACTCCGCCGAGAAGTGGTAGCTAACGGAGCCGAGAATTTGCGGGCAGATCAGTGCAAGCCGGATCCTTCTTCTTCACTTCTTCCGACGTTTTCGGTTGCTCAGAAACATCTGTTTTTGAACCAGGCACACTTGTGCATTCCTGGAGATTGTGTTGGAGGCAGTTAGGCAACGATTCAACCGTTTTTGGGCAACGCTTTCCACCCGAACTGGTGTCCCCCAGCGAAAGAGGCACACTGCCGACAGGCCTGCCTCACGAGCTATTTGGCGAAGTATCCGGACCAGCAGGGGCCCGTGCTTGACAGCGTGCAGGTCGAGTAGGAGCAAGTGGCAGCCTCGGAAGTCCACGAGTGAAAAACGAAAGCGCCTCAGACTCCGTTTAGAGCAATGGGACGCCCGTCGAACAGCATAGTTTGTTCGTCGAAACCTCAGACGCGGAGTAGCATTCTGCTATGGGCATCTCCAAGGACACGAAAGCATCACTCGAACGCATTCGCGGCTATGGGAACCAGATGAAGAGTCTGTTGTCTCGCCATGAAGTCCACAGCATCGACGACTTGAAACGAGTAGCAAAGGACTCCTCTTTTCAGAGCGAAGTAACTGCGCTGTGGGAAGGGATCCTCAGGGCCGAGAGCGGAAAAATGACACTGACTCTCATATTGAGCACGATTGCCATTGCCATGGGTGGAGTCGGGATCGCCGCGGGAGGTGGTGCAATAGGGCTGCCCCTGCTTGTAATCTTGGCTCCCGCAGGATACCTCGGCGGTCAGGAGCTTGATTCCGAGGGATACACCGAAGTGGTTGTTGACAGGTTTAAGGACCTTCTGCACAAGGCTCAGGAGCTTGATTCCGAGCGATATACTGACGCGGTTGTAAACACATTTAAGAAGCTTCTGGGCAAGACAGGAGACGCCTCGTCTTAGACATTACACTGCTGGGTACTCCCGTTGGCTACCCGCTTTCACCATGACCGGCCGCTTCTCTCCAGTACAGCATTGTTTCGTCGCTGATTGCGGGCATTGGTTTGTTCTGCTCATCTGCGTAAATCTCAGACAAGCAGTCGAAGAATGCTTTTGCCTCCGCTTCCAGTCCGAGAACGCTCAAACACCTCAGGATTCTCGTGATCCGCAGATGATTGTGATTCCCCGGAGAAAACCAGACTGTTGCCTTGGCCGCGAAATTCGGAGCGCGGGTGACGGTGATTTGCTGGCCTGAACGAGCCTCAAACCCATAGAAGTTCATCATCCGCAGGAAGGACACTCGCAGCTTTTCTTGGAGGTCAGGACGCGCCGAAAATTCCCGTATCGACTCGCGGGTCAGAACTGGTGCTGCAACATTGAAGCCGCTCCGCTCAGGCAACGGGAAGACCCGTTGGATGTAGTCATGGACGGCTTCTAATTGACCATCAGTCCACTGTTGAATCTCGTGGAGATACCGACCGCGATTGTCTGGTTCTTCTCCGCTGTAAAACTCGATAATAGGTGAGTTCGTCATCGGCTATTCGATTCTGTCACTCCCCGATGCATTCTGACAGTCCACTCTCGCGCCATCGGTTTCTGGAAGCGCCCGGGCCACTGACGGTCCCTTATCGTGTCCGATTGCCGCTCCTCCAACAAGACCCCGCAAAAGTGCCATTACGGAAGAGCCATTGACGTCTTTCTCCGTCGCGGGCGACGATCATAGAGACATGACCCAAGATTCTGAGAAGCCGAAACCACAGGCCAGCAAAGGCTCGGACATTCACAAAGCTGCGCGCGAGTATCTGAGAATGCTGCGGAGCTTGAACCCCAACTATGATGCGAAAGCAGCAATGTCGGTCGTCGTCGTGAAGCGGCCTAATTGACACGCGCAGGACAAGTGGGGGGCCGGAGCATGCCCGTCCTCGTGAATCGAATCTCACCAACTCTCGCGCGCGCGAGGACAAATTGTCATTTCCAGGATGAAGACACCAGGTCTTATTCATAGTGGCCGCGATCGGATCAGCGGACATACTGTCGAAGACCAGAGGTGGCTGACAGATTCATCTCTCCGGATAGATGCCCGTTAACCGAGCAAGTGGATTATTTCTGGATAGCCCGCCAGCGGTCACGCTCTGCCCCGGAACTGGATGATTTTCTGGCGATCGCGTTTTGATGGTCTCCCTGCGGGTAACTCTTCGAACTGCTTCATCGCCTTGCGCTCCGCTGCTACCTTCATGCGCAGCTCCCGGCTCGCCTCCGTCTCGCGGTAGAGCGTTTGTGCAACAGAAGCAGGGCCGCGGACCTCGCTGAGAAGCAGGACTTCCACCTGAAAGTCGCCGCCGTCGTTTGTCACTCGCAACATGTCTCCAATCCGGACGTCGCGCGCAGCTTTGGCAGGCTGCCCGTTGGATTGAATCCTGCCGAGATCACAGGCTCGTGCAGCCAATGCTCGCGTCTTGAAGAATCTGGCGGCCCAAAGCCACTTGTCCATTCGTACGCTAGGCATGATCTATTTTCCTACCCTATCATCTCCCTCCGTCGCCAGGGGTCTGAACAGTGACAAAACTCTGAGTGGTGGACGCATTTCGCATCCGGGGTAGATTTCTTGTCGAAATGGCGCGAAATGGCCCGCTGCGAAACGTAAAGTAGGGGGTTATGGTGCAGCGCATTGGTTCCAATCCCAAAACCGCCATTTTTCCGTATTTGGGACATTCAAGCTGGTTAGTATCACTCCGCTGAGCTCATATCGGTAATCTTCCATATTGCTGACCTAGTGTTTCTGCTGTTTTCAATCTTCGCTTGGGCCAAGACTCCTCTCCGGATAGCAGCCCTTTACAATCTCTGCTCTGGCTTCGATGCTCGGAGTCTCGGGACCCAATGCCGCCAACATTCGCGCAGGCCGACACCGCCCGCATACGAAGCATTGGGAGACGCTGTCCGCCGGGGTCATGCCGGGGAGACCGAATCAATCCAAACGTTCCGTAGTTGGTGAAATCGCGATGTTTCGCCAACTGCACCGGGGCCACACAGTCCGTCGGTCATCACGCGCTTGTGTCACACAGCGCTGTAATCGTCGTCACATCCAATCCCTCCCCATGAGTGAAAAGGTTGGTTTGGCGGGAGTGTGTCATGTCTTGCAGAGTGTGCACATCCGACAACCAAAATACGTTCCCCACCGAGATCGCCATCCATCTACCCGGACTGAGCACGCCTCATGTTTTTTTATATCCGAAAGTCGTGGTCTGTATTGATTGTGGCTTCACGGAATTTTCAATTCCCGAAACCGAGTTGTGCGTGCTAAGGGATGGAATTGGTCCGTCTGCGGCAGCATCATAGCTGCTGGCGGTCTGCATTGCGTCAGCGGAATGCTAACCTGACAATCCGCCGCTGAGAAACTGCCTGCCCTCAAGAACTGCGTCAACAGCAGCCAACAGGTCGCTTTCGACCCTCGTCTTCGAGACGTAGCCCAGCGCCCCCAAGCTGAACGCCGCTTGCACCAGGTCAGGCTCAGATTCAACGCTCACGAAGATTATCTTGGAAGCCGGGGAAAGCTCTCGAATCTGTCGAGCGGCTGCAATTCCATTTAGCGTTGGAAGGCCAATGTCCAGCAAAATCAAGTCTGGCTTCAGTTCCTGCGCTTTTTGAACGGCTTCCAATCCATCCAACGCTTCGCCGATGACCTGCAAATCCGGGATTTGTTCCAGTGTTGAACAGACGAATCTCCGAAAAGGTTCGAAATCATCTACTACCAGAGCGCGGATTGAGGATGTGGCCATGGAGCCACCGTGTAGTCAATAGGAACCCGAAAATCACCAAAAAGTTGCTGAGTCCAACACTTGAAGATCGCACAACCGAGTAGTTTGTTCGTTGCGCGAAGGCAACGTACATGGCTCGAACGGGCTACGTCAGGCGCGGAGTCAGTTGACGAAATCAGGCGTTAGCGCTCAAAACCCCCGTCGCGAGGTCAATGAGTGCTATCGGGATTTATCGTCAATCATTCGGCGAGGGGTCCTC
>Ga0208191_1000514_pt1 | contig 26575 bp, 13 predicted proteins | sample June2015DPH_13_5_FD_184709 | JGI IMG/M metagenome (GOLD analysis project Ga0208191, IMG submission 184709) | Peatland microbial communities from SPRUCE experiment site at the Marcell Experimental Forest, Minnesota, USA - June2015DPH_13_40... | ecosystem: Environmental > Terrestrial > Soil >... | reverse complement strand
GAAAAACCAACCCCCATGCCGTGAATCCCAAAAACAGCACCCAAAGACAAACACGCCACCCGCGCCGGCTGATAAATTCAACCCGATTAGACACCAATGGCCCTCCTCTCCCAACCTCGGTCAGTGCCGATTGTATTTTTTAAGGTTTGAAAAGTCAAGGACATACTCCCTTGACGAAATAGTCGCGCACCCCTCGTTGACTGACATGATTATTGATGCCGCTCAAGCATGAAGGGTGGCTTGACCAGGAAGAAAGGTCAGCCAATCGAAAACGAGCTGACATCTCCGCCGCAGGTACGTCTTACAGGAGAGGGGGACTCGGCTGGACTCCCCCTCGACCGCGCAAGGAGGGATAAAACCGAGGTCCTTTCCAGTACCCTGGAAAAAGAACCCGGACAGAACCCTGCCCTCCGATTGATCAAACCGCCAATCCACACTCGCTCCGCCTGCCGGCTACGCCATCGCGCTCCAAGGTGAACCAGTAACGCCTCGGACTGTGACTGCCAAATTTGGCTTTTCTATGCCGCTGGGCGGAGTTAGAATAGATAGGGACGCCCTGGAGAATCTCCCAAGGCAATGAGCATGAAAGTTGATGTCACTCAATCTTCCTTGTCATCGCTTGGTAGGACACACGAGAGCGCGGCCCGCCAGCCTTGCGGCTAAACCTCGAGTTCGACTGGTAGGAGCGAGCAATCTTTTGGGGAAACTTTTTGGGTCGGAAAAGCGTAGTGTGGTTGGAAGCCGCCAGGCGTGGGGGTGTCGATCCGAAGCGACAGGGGCTTCGTAGGCGTCTGGTAGCCCAGCATGACGAGGGGGAGTTTGATGTCTGCACGTACAATCGAAGAAAAGGATGAAACAGCCGTGGCCCAAGTAACTGAACTGGAACTCGGACGAACCACTTCTCCTGAAGGTGCAAACGAAACCAGCGGGACTCCTTCCCGGCCTCGCAATGGGAAGGGCATGAAGTCAAGAAAGAAGATGATCCTGGTGATTGTGGGAGCGGTAGCCCTGGTGGGGCTTGTGGCAGGCGGGATTATCTGGAGCAAGGGCGGTGTCGTCACTGTTCAGACCACCAAGGTCGCGCGGGAGAATTTGTCGGCCATCGTGACGGCCTCGGGGGAGATTAAACCGCCCACGGCAGACCTCGCCAACGTGAATGCGAGCTCCATGGGCAAGATCACCGAGATTTACGTAAAGGAAGGCGACACGGTCAAGAAAGGCCAACTCCTCCTGAAGACCGAGTCGATCCAGGCGAATGCCAGCGTTGATGCACAAAAGGCAACCGTCGCCAGCGCCAAGGCAGACGTGGAGCAGTTTGCGGCGACAGTGCAGGCGCAGCAAGCAGCTTTGAACACCGCGCTGGCCAATGTGCAAACGGCCCAGGCGAACCTTGTCCGCGCCCAACAGGAGTTCAAGCGGGGGGAGGATCTGCTCCGTGATAGGCTGATTGCCCAAAATGAATTCGACACGCGCCTGAACACCGTCAAGGTGGATCAGGCCACTTTGGAGGGAGACCAAGCGGCGGTGGTCCAGCAAAGAGCCTTACTTCAGCAGGCCAAGTTCAATCTTGACAGCGCCCGCGCCAAGGTGGCGATGCAGCAGGCCCAACTGGTTAGCGCCGAGGACGTCCGCGACAAGACCATTTACACCTCCCCCCTCGACGGCATCATGACCTCCTTACCAGTGCACGTGGGCGAGAACGTGGTACCGGGAGTTCAAAACACGGTGGGAAGCTTGCTCTATCAGGTTTCCGATCTGGCGGTGATTACCGCCGAGGTGAAGGTGGATGAGACGGACATCGTCAACGTGAAACTCGGGCAACCGGCGGAGGTTACGATTGACGCCATCCCGAACAAGACCTTCAAGGGCAAGGTCACTGAAATCGGCCAGAGCGCCGTTGGCCGCACCTCCGGGACCACCTCCGGAACGAGCACAACGACGACAGAAGAAGCCAAGGACTTCAAGGTTGTGGTGACGTTGGATGACCCCCCGCCGGGTATGCGCCCGGGGCTTTCTACGACCGCCAAGATCACCACCGCAACGCGCCCGAACGCTGTGACTATCCCCATCCAGGCACTCACTGTCCGCACGCGGCGTCAATTGGAAGAAGAAGAGCAGAGCAGCAAGGGCGGCAAAGGCAAGGTGAAGGCCGCCACATCGCAGCCCACCACTTCGGCCAAAGACATAGGAAAGGAAGAAGTGCAGGGAGTCTTCCAGCTTAAGGACGGTCGGTCGGTCTTTGTCCCCGTCGAGTCCGGCATTATGGGCCAATCCGATGTTGAAGTCCTCAAAGGCGTTCAACCCAATGACGAGATCGTTTCGGGCCCCTTCAGTGTCCTCCGAACGCTGAAGAACCACACCAAGGTAAAGGTGGACAATAGCGCCCTCAAGCCCGCTGGATCTACTTCCTAGCAGGATCCGCTGTCATTCCGATCCCGCAGTCGCGGGAGCGGAATCCCGCTCTGGAACAAAGGAACTGAGAGATTCCTCTCCCGCGACTGCGGGATCGGAATGACATGCTGGACGGGCCGGAGGCGAGTGGAAAGGAAACACGCATAGCGATGGGAACACAAGTGGCGTCGTCTTCAACTCAGGAAAGCATGGCCCCACCCAAGGGGGTAATGATCCGGACGGAAAATCTCTGGAAAACTTACGACATGGGCGAAGCCATCGCCGTGCATGCGCTCAGCGGAGTGACGTTTGAACTCGAACGCGGCGAGTATGTCGCGATCATGGGCCCCTCGGGCTCCGGCAAATCCACTCTGATGAACTTGATCGGCTGCCTGGATACCCCCACCAGCGGGAAATATTGGTTGAACGGCCGGCTGGTCAGCGAACTCTCCGACGACGAGCTGGCTTACATCCGCAACAAGGAAATCGGGTTCGTCTTTCAGACCTTCAACCTTCTTTCCCGGGCCAGCGCCTTGCACAACGTGGAACTGCCCCTGGTTTACAGCGGAGTCCCCGCCAAGGAGCGTCTGGAAAAAGCCCAGGAGGCGCTGCGTAAGGTTGACTTGATTGAACGCATGCACCACAAGCCCAACGAACTTTCTGGCGGACAGCGCCAGCGCGTGGCGATTGCCCGCGCCTTGGTCAACGACCCTTCCATCATCCTGGCCGACGAACCCACCGGGAATCTGGACTCGGCCACCGGCGAGGAAATCATGGGCGTGTTCGAGCGACTCTACGAGAGCGGAAATACGATCGTCCTGGTGACCCACGAACACGACATCGCCGCGCACGCTCATCGCATCATCCATGTCCGCGACGGAAAGATCGAACGCGACGAAACCGTCAAGTAAATTGCACCTCGAAGGTAGCAGGCAGGAGGAGGTCTCGTGGCTGTACTCAGCCAACCGCAAGCGCTTCTCCACAAGCTGAGCCCCCCAGTGGGTCGCAGCACCGGCGTTTGGGTCACATCCCGCGAGGCCTTTTGGATTGCGCTGGAGGCGCTGCGCACGCACAAGCTTCGTTCCTTCCTCACCCTGCTGGGCGTGGTGATTGCCACCACCACGCTGATCGTTGTGATGTCCATCATCAATGGCATGAACCTCTACATCGCGGACCACTTTGCCAACCTGGGCACCAATGTCTTCATCCTCGACCAGTGGGATTGGACAATGAGCAGCGAGGCTTGGCTGAAAGCGCAGCATCGCAACAAGGCCATCCGCATCGAAGACTTCGAATTCCTTCGCGACAATGTTAAAGGCTATAAGAATGTCGGCGCGGCGGCTGGCCTTGGGGGGGGCGCCGAAGTAAAGTACAAAGGCCACCTCATGCACGAGGTGAACCTCGCCGCTGAAACCCCCAACATGATTGATATCGGCCAGGCGAAGGTGGAATCCGGGCGCTATATCAATGACACAGATTACGCGCATGAGTCCATGGTGTGTTTCATCGGCCGCGATCTGGCGGACGAGTTTTTCCCCAGCCTCGACCCGATCGACAAGGAGATGAACGTAAGTGGCATCCCTTTCCGGGTGATCGGCGTGGCGGCTCGCATCGGGACGACGTTTGGCGAGAGCCAGGACAAGTTCGTCCAAATTCCGCTCACCACCTTCCAGAAGGTCTTCATGGCGCGCCCGGAGCTGGACGTGTATGTGCAGGCCTGGGATGCTCAGCAGATGATGGTCCTCGAGGACCAGGTCCGGGCGTTGATGCGGGCCCGGCGCCACATTCCGTACAAAGAGGACGACAATTTCGGGATTAACGCCTCGGACACCATCATGGCCATGTGGCATCAATTGACGGGGACCATTTTCGCGGTCACGGTGGGGATCGTGGCCGTTTTTATGGTGGTCGGCGGGATCGTCATCATGAACATCATGTTAGCCAGTGTGACGGAGCGCACGCACGAGATCGGCATCCGGAAATCCCTGGGCGCGCGCCGGCGCGATATCCTGATGCAATTCATTATTGAGGCCAGCCTCATGGCGCTGACCGGGGGCGCCACCGGCGTCTTGCTCTCCCTCATGCTCAGCAAGATCGTGGATATCTTTTTCACCTCCAGCGTCCCCTTGAGTGCGGTGCTGGTCGGACTGTTCCTCTCCACGGCGGTGGGGCTTTTCTTCGGCATCTATCCTGCCAGCAAGGCCGCCAACCTCGAACCCATTGAAGCCCTGCGGACGGAGGCCTAGGTATGACGCAGCGACGCCAACCTGTTCGCGAAAATCTTCTGCTGGCGCTGGACACGCTGCGCAGCCACAAATTCCGCGCTTTCCTGACCATCCTGGGCGTGCTGATCGGAACCACGACGGTCATAGGAGTCGCTTCTATTTTTAAGGGCCTCGACCAACAGGTCGTCCAGATGATGGAAGGGTTCGGCACCCGCACCCTCTTCATCTTCAAGTTCGATCCCGGGATCCATACCACCGGCCTGACTCACGAAGAAGCCGTGCGCAAGCCCCTGACTTACGAAGACGCCATGGCCATCCGCGAACTGTGCCCCTCGGTGGAAACCGTTGCGGTCGAGGTTTTCGACTTTGGTCCCGCAGTCACTGCCAAGTATAAGGGCGTGGAGATGGTCGACACTCATTTCGCCGGCCCTACGCCCGAAGAATTCCAAACTATCAACGCCGACCTGAAGGACGGCCGCTTTTACACCGATGTGGACAATCTCCACCGACGGGATGTGGCCGTCTTGGGCGCCGACGTCGTCAAGCGTTTGTTCCAAAATGAAGACCCCATCGGCAAGTCCATCAACGTCGATGGCCACAGTTTTGAGGTTATCGGCGCGCTCGACAAACGCAAGCAATTCCTGGGTGACAATGGCAACGATCGTATCGTGTACATTCCCTATTTCACATTCAGGAAATACCATCCAGACGCCAAGGAAAACCTCATCACGGCGATGGCTTATCCCGGCAAGCTCGAACAGGCCAAGGATGAAGTGACGGGCTTGCTGCGCCGCCGGCGAAACGTGAAATGGTCCGAACCTAATAACTTCGGCATTTCCAGCGCAGACTCCATCATCCAGCAGTTCCGCGACATTATGGGAACCGTAGTTCTTGTGACCATCGTGATCTCCTCCATCGGCTTGATGGTGGGCGGCATTGGCGTGATGAATATCATGCTGGTTTCCGTAACGGAACGCACGCGGGAGATCGGGGTGCGTAAAGCCGTGGGCGCTCGCCGCAGCGATATCACCTGGCAATTCCTGCTGGAGGCCATGAGCCTTACAGGAGCAGGTGGGGTGATGGGAATCCTGGCTGGCTATACCCTGAGTTTCCTTATCCGAACCCTGGTTCCGGCCCTGCCTTCCACCGTTCCCCTCTGGTCGGCGATCATGGGCTTTATTGTCTCGGTCAGTATCGGCCTCTTCTTCGGCCTATGGCCCGCCATTAAAGCCTCCCGCCTCGACCCCATCGTGGCATTGCGGTACGAATGAACTAGTTTTCGTCTGAACCAGGGCTTACTGAATTGCGTAGTTGAGTAGTGAAGGCGATGAACAATGAGCTGCGGCGCTGCCGCAAGGTTTGCGGAAAGGCCTCGCCTTTCCGAAGCACGTGCGTCCCGAACGACCTCCGCGGCGGAGGTCAATGGGTGTGGCATTGGCCGGAAAGCCGGAGAGGGTGTGAAAAAATCAACGGGCAGTGTCATTCCGAGCGAAGCGAGGAATCTCGCTCTGGTTCGGGCGCATAGGAGGCGACAAGCAGAGCGAGAATCCTCGCTTCGCTCGCAATGACAAGCGCCAGTGCCTCGCCCTATGACAGGTTTCGAATTTTTTCACACCTTCGGAGGCTTTCCGCAAGGCGCGGCGGCGGAGCCGCTCTCGTGAGCTGCTAGGAAGTGGGAGGAGGAGGTTTCGTGGCTGAACTCAGCCAGACGCATGCGCTTCTTCACAAGCTGAGACCGCGCGCGAAGCGGAGGACGGGGCTTTGGGTCACATCCCGCGAGGCTTTTTGGATTGCGCTGGAGGCGTTGCGCACGCACAAGCTTCGTTCCTTCCTCACCCTCCTGGGCGTGGTGATTGCCACCACCACCCTGATCGTTGTGATGTCCGTCATTAATGGCATGAACCTTTACATCGCCGATCACATCGCCAATCTGGGGGCCAACGTTTTCATCGTTCACCAGTATAAGTGGGCCCAGGGATACGAGGCCTGGCTGAAGGCGCGGCGCCGTAATCAGCCCATTCGCATCGAAGATTTCGAATTCCTGCGCGACAACCTGAAGGGTTATAAGAACATCGGCGCCGAAGCCTGGTGGAACAGCTCCGATAATAATGCCCGGTACAAAGGAAAAACTGTTTACGAGGTCCAGATCTCCGGCGAGACGCCCAACATGATCGATATTGGACAGACCAAGGTTGATTCAGGGCGATACATCAACGATACCGACTACGATCACGAGTCGATGGTATGTTTCGTGGGCCAGGATTTGGTCAGTGGGTTCTTCCCCAATGTCGATCCCATTGACAAAGAGATTCAGATTAACGGCATTCCTTTCCGCATCATCGGAACCGCCGCGAAACTCGGCTCGATGTTTGGCGAGAGCCAGGATAACTTCGTTCAGGTGCCGCTTACCGCTTACCAAAAGGTATTCCGAAATCGACCGTCGCTGGCGGTGAGCATCCAGGCCTCGAATTCGCTCCAGATGGCCGTGCTCGAGGATGAGGTCAGGGCACTGATGCGCGCCCGGCGGCACACCCCCTACAAGGAGGACGACACCTTTGGCATTAATGCCTCAGAAACAATAATGGAGTCGTGGCACCAGTTGACCGCGTCAGTCTTCGCGGTGACCATTGGAATCGTGGCAGTGTTTATGGTGGTGGGCGGCATCGTGATTATGAACATCATGCTGGCCAGCGTGACGGAGCGCACGCACGAGATCGGCATCCGCAAATCCCTGGGAGCGCGGCGCCGCGATATTCTGATGCAGTTCGTGATCGAATCGGCCATGATGGCGGGTGCAGGCGGAGCCATCGGAATCCTGCTGGCCCTCATTGTCAGCAAGATTGTTGATGTGTATTTCACCTCTTCTGTGCCCTTGAACGCGGTTTTGGTTGGACTGTTCCTCTCCACGGCGGTGGGCTTGTTTTTTGGAATCTATCCTGCCAAGAAGGCCGCCAACCTCGAACCCATTGAAGCCCTGCGGACGGAGGCGTGAGAATGACTCAGCGCGGCCAATTCGTTCGCGAAAACCTGCTTCTGGCGCTGGACACGCTCCGCACCCACAAGTTCCGCGCTTTCCTCACCATCCTGGGCGTGCTGATCGGAACGGCCACGGTGATCGGCGTGGCTTCTATCTTCAAGGGACTCGACCAGCAACTCGTGGAAATGGCACAGGGCTACGGCACGCGCACCTTGTATATTTACAAGTTTCAGTTCGGGATCCATTTCAACCTTACACGCGAGGAACGGATGCGCAAGCCGCTCACCTACGAACTGGGCATGGCCCTCAAGGAACATTGCCCTGAGGTAGAATCCGTAGCGGTCGAGATCATTCAGTGGGGGCCCCCCGTCACGGCAAAGTACAAGGGCCTGGAAATGGTGGACGCCCAGCTACAGGGTAATACGACTGAAGACTTCCGCATTACCAACTCGGTTCTGAAGGATGGCCGCTTGTTCACCGATATTGACGATATACACCGCCGGGACGTGGCCGTGATCGGGTCCGATGTCGTCGAGAGGCTCTTCCTCAACGAAGATCCCATCGGGAAAGAGATTAATGTTGACGGTAATACCTACTACGTGATCGGCACGCTCGAAAAGCGCAAGGCATTTTTGGGCGACAACGGAGACGACAAAGTCATCTGCATCCCTTATTTCACCTACAAGAAGTCTTATCCAAACGCCAAGGAGAACGTCATCACCGCCTTGGCCTATCAGGGGAAGGTGAATCAGGCTATTGACGAAATCACCGGCTTGCTGAGGCGGTTGAGGAACGACAAGCCCTCCGCCCCTGACAGCTTCGGCATCGCCACCGCTGATACCTTCATCAAGCAATTTCGGGACATGATGGGCACCGTCGTCCTGGTCACCATCGTCGTTTCCTCCATCGGCTTGATGGTGGGCGGCATCGGGGTGATGAACATCATGCTGGTTTCCGTAACGGAACGGACGCGCGAAATCGGGGTACGCAAGGCCATCGGGGCCCGGCGCAGCGATATCACGTGGCAATTCTTGCTGGAGGCTATGACCCTTACCCTGCTGGGTGGGGTGCTGGGAATCCTGGCCGGCTACACCGTGAGTTTCCTTGTGCGATACTTCGTTCCGTCCCTGCCCTCCACCGTCCCCCCCTGGTCGGTGATCACGGGTTTGGTTGTCTCGGTCAGTATTGGCCTCTTCTTCGGCCTGTGGCCCGCCGTCAAAGCCTCCCGTCTCGACCCCATCGTGGCACTGCGATATGAATGATGCTGCTGTGTTACTTGTTCCGCAGGCGGTCGAGCGCCCAGGCGGCGTGTCCATGGACGATGGGGTCAGAATGCCGGGCAGCCTGCTCGAGCCAGGGTACAAACCTCTCATCGCCGGAATTGCCCATGGCCACGCAGAGATTGCGCAGCCAGCCGCGGTACTTCACACGCTTGAGGGGCGAATGGGCGAAGATTCGGCGGAAGTCATCTTCACTGATGAAGGCCAAGACATCCAGCGGCGGGTTGAACAGAGAAAAGCTGGGAGTGTCCGTGGTCAGTGGTCCGTTGTCCGTCGTCAGTGGTCCGTTGTCCGTCGTCAGTGGTCCCTTGTCCGTGGTCAGTTGGTTACGAGTACTTCCCTCCTCCGGCGTGGGGCGGATCGGCGCAAAAGTCATCGGGTGAAATTGCGGGACTTTCGTAGTCGCAGGATGCGTGGCATGACGCCTGTCTAATGACAGCCGTTGCTGGGAAGAGGGTTGCTGATAGCTGAAAGCTGACGGCTGACGGCTGACAACTGACGGCCGATGGCTTGAGTTTTGCGACTGACAACTGACAACTGACAACTGACGACTTGCCCCTCCGTTCCAGGGACACACATCCTGACAAATGTCGCACCCGAAGATATTGGCGCCGATCTTTGGCCGGAACCGCTCCGGGATTGCTCCCTTGAGTTCGATAGTGAAGTAAGAAATACACCGCGACGCATCCATCACGTAGGGTTCAAGCAACGCCTCCGTGGGGCACGCCTCGAGGCACGCCGTGCATGACCCGCAGCGGTCGGGAGCGGGCAAGTCCGGCGCAAGCTCAAGGCTGGCCAGGATGACCCCGAGGAAAAACCAAGAGCCCTTCTCCTGATTGATGATGCAGGTGTTCTTTCCCATCCAGCCGATTCCCGAAAAGCGGGCGAAGGCTCGTTCGACAACGGGGCCGGTGTCAACAAACCCGCGGGTCTCGACGCCTGGCGCCAGCTCTTCCAAAGCCGCGCGAAGCTGTTCGAGCTTTGCCCGCATTATCGCATGGTAATCCTGCCCGCAAGCGTAGCGCGAAACCCAGGCGCGAGGCGTGGCGGCCGAAACTCGAAATTCGAAACTCGAAATTCGAAACCTGTCGCTAGAACTCGGCATCTGTCCGTTGTCCGTGGTCCGTTGTCCGTTTTTGCCAGCCACCGGAGGCCGAGAGCCCCTCATGGAACTTTGAGTCTGGCCTTTATTCTGACTCCTGACTCCTGACTCCTGACTCCTCAGTAGTGCGTTATAGACCAGTCCGACGCAGATAATTGATTTGGCAGAAGGGAGGACCAAGTGCGGATCGAAACGCTTAGGGTTCTCGAGGTATCGCATCTCCCCGTTGAAGCCCTTCTCCACCCACCGTCGGCAAAACTCAAGGTCTTTCCAGACCCCGATGGGTGCGATCCCGGCCAGGTCAAAGCCGAGCTCGATGGCGCGCTCTTTTACGGCAAGGCTCGATAACATTGGTTTGAATGATAACGCCATGTGGCAGGAGATTCCAGCGAGGCTTCGCCTCAGAGCGATCTGACTCAGGCTGGATTGTGGGGAATTGCCGGTCGCGCGGCAGCGCGGGGATAACAGCCCGAGACGTAGGGCCGCCCCTTGGGGCGGCCAAGGCCGGGTCAAGCCCCATAAGCGCTAACTTAAGCTGGTTGGGCTTGAAGTGCCCTAGCAACTTCCCAGAACCCCGTATCTTGGGAGTTTGAATGCGTGTGGCATTTCTACGGTTTTAACTATACGTCCAAATGACGGGGAATCGGTAAACACTACGCCGTTATCAGGGACCGATTATCTCTAGAAAGATTGCAAGCTGCCAAGATCGACAGTGATAGGCCTTTTCGAGTCCGCCACCTGCCGTGGCTCATGTGATCATCTAGCGGCAAAGGCAGGTCAGGATGTCTTTGCCGCTTTTCATGCTTTCATGTCGTCATCTTGACTTAGTAACTGACCAGATGTAAGCTTCTCGCAACGAAAAAGCTCCCTACGGGGGCCAAGATTAGCAGGGGGTGGTCATGCCCGCATCGCGAACTCCTCCAACAGCAAGAAGCAGTTCGAGGCAGACAAACGCCGATCCAACGGCCTCGGGTTGGCAAGGTCTGCCGGATTTCCCTCCATATCGGATTCTCAAAGATGCAGTTAAGGCGGTGCCGGCGCTGAAATATGCGTTGGGCGTAGTCGGGGTCGTGGCGGCGGTCGCCATCGTGAGATCCTTTCAGATCGGCTACGGCGTTGCGTTTTTCGGGGCCGTTGTAATGTTCATCCTCATGGTCCTGATGGTGGTTTTCGCCAAACTAACCCAAGCAGCGCCGAGGTACTTTACGGCCCCGGCTCTGGTGCTCTTGTGGACCTTCCTGTTGCTGACCATCGGAACTGCGTGCCTGTTGTTCACTTCTGTGTTCTTCAAGAAACCGGTCGACTTGCAGGCGTGGATTAATCCGCCGCCACCACCAGTGCCCGAATGGGTAATCCGTCAGCTAGCAAACGGTACCGAAGATTTTGACAAAATGTTCAGGGATGTATTCAAGCGGGTGAGTTGGGATAGCCTCGGCCAAGTACTGGAGCTCAATCGGGAGCTCAGGGCAAGAGGTTCCCCTCTATGGAGCAAGGCGTATGACGCGACGACCGGCAAGGAGGACGCTGAGAAGCTACTAAGTGCAGATGAGAAGAAATCCTACGAATACGTCAACCGAGCCATGCTAAAAATCTGTTCACAAGTCGCTGATGTTCTGAAGTCTTCGCGCCCAAGAGGCGCGAGCCTAGATTTCTCCGGGACACATTTCTGGTCCTGCGACTGGAGCAATGTAGATCTGAGCGGTGCCAACATAGAGTCCATGGCGTTGGACACCATGAACCTGGAAGGAGCAAACCTCGCAAATATCAGTCAATTTGAAGGAGCCAGCTTCCATCAGGTTGCCTGGTGGAAAGCAAAGAAGGTAAGCCCGAAACTGCTGGAGTTCTTGGAAGAGAATACGGGCGTTAGCTACGACAAGACCTTACGCTATCCACCCGGAGGTGAGACGGTGACGCCGGAGCAATATGCCGCTGCGCTCAAGGAGCTCAAGCATCGATCACGGTAGCCACCGCGACGGCAAGGGTGGGGAAGGAGTTCTTCTAGGGGACCGTGCATTAGCGCATCGAGAGGTGGAGCGACCTGCTCATCCACGAGTCCGCCCATGAGCGCGAGCCCAACCACCTGGGCGAGGCTACTACAGGGCCAGCGCCCCTTCCCGGCTCACTCTGAGATAGAGCGCGACTCTCATAGTCTCCCCTGTTTCTCAAGTGCACCGGTCTTCCCAAATACCGCCAGCTCGATCCAAGCGCCCTCGCCGCAGGTGCCCTGTACCGGTAACATACCCGCTAGAGTTGAATCTTGAAGGCGTTTCTTCGGCTTGCGCCCAAGTTTGCCCTTGAGGCACCAGAGGGAGCCAGTTGCGGCCGTGGCCATCCACCCTGCGCAAGAGGAAGCGATTGGGGCGACCGTCAGGCACCCGGCTCGATGTTGCGAAGGTTAGCGCTGCTTCATGCGCAGGGTTTCAGAGAGCAACTGGACGGCGAATGCAGCGCTACGGGCAAACCAGCGGCGCGCATTCTGCGTGAAAGAAGCCTTCCCGCAATAAGGACGAACACACCCTGAGCTGGATTTCCAGGCCATAAGTAACGAGTAGTCGCCAAGGGTTTAGTAATCGTCGCGGGTCCCGCCACGCCGGGCACTTTGACGGCCTCCCCGTAGAAGCGTAACCCCTCACTCCCCGGAAGTCCGCTTCTGGGAAGTTGGAAGTTAAGGTCAGACTTGCCGATTTTCGCCCGGATGAGGGGTAACTGCCCCCCCGCACGCGTATTCTGCCTTAGGTTAGCGCTTCTGGGGTCAAGCCCCGGCCATGCAAGTGAAAAGAAGAACGGAAGAGGAACGGCCGCCGCAGCCGAGACAGCCGACCGCCCTGCAGAGAAACGAGACACAAGCGCTGAGCGGTTTGGTGCAGGGCAGGCCCCAGATGCAAACCCAGACTTTGGGCTTGTTTTCAGCGGCCTTCGGCGACGCTAGCGCCTGGCTTGCGAAGTTCTCCGAACTGGCGGATGCGCACGGTGCCGCCTGGCAGGATGGCACGGATTTCGAGTTCGCCGCCCATGGCCTCAATGATTTTTCGAAGCGTGCTGATGAACATGTCCGAACGCCGCTCGACTTTGGAAATGGCGGCCTGTTTGATATGCAGAACGTCAGCCAACTGCTCCTGAGTCAAGTCCAGGGCGGCGCGCAACTCGTCCAAGGCCATCTCTTGAATGATTCGCTCGGCCTTGGCTTCAGAACGAGCGCGGGCCTCGGGCGACATCTTCGCCTGGAGCTCTTTGAAATTCTTCGCCATGCCTTTAAGCCTCCTTCTCGATCGCGGCCAAATGCTCGTCGTAAAGCCGGTCGGCTATCGGAACAAACTTCTCGTACCACCAGCGGTCATAGGATCACCTTGGCGTTCACGTCTTCCTGCTCCGCTTCGCTGAGAGTGTTCCACCACCCCTCAAACTCCTCCGTATACTCGATCCCCCATTCCACAGAAGGAATATAACCCCGGTGGAATAATCTTGTCAAGGTCTTTGCGCTATTTGCCCTTCATGTCGGCGGCCCCTGGCCCGGCCAAAAGCCTCGCCGGTGTCCAGGGCGCAGTCCTGCGCACGCGGGATCAATCTGTGCTTACATCCAAACCAATCTACGCGCCACCGGCGGGCACGCGTATGCGGTCAATGGCTAGCCCGCAACGGCGCTGCTGGCTTCGGCCGTGCAGTCCTCAATTATCCCCCACGCCGGATCCTTTCCAATCTTCCGGTGTCGCGCTAGCCCGCGTAGCGGCCGAAAGGTCGTAGCCCACAGCGCGAGAAGGTGTGAAAAAATCGCGTTGTAGGGGCGGCCCTTGTGGCCGCCCTGGGGCAACCACAAGGGTTGCCCCTACGACGCGCCGCCACAGCGCGATTTTTTCACACCTTCGCAAGCTGTGGGACAGAGGATCCCCACGCCTCCCGAGCCCCGCAAGGGGCGAAAGAAATCACGACCAAAGGTAACGCTCATCGTAGGCAATGCCATTCTTCTTAAGAAAGGCGATCAATTCCTCCTGGAAAGTCATTCGACGATGGTGCTTTTCCTGGTCGCGAATATATCGCGCCACGGCAGGTGCCAGGGATGGCTGACGCTGAATGCCCCGTCGCAGGTAGGGCGGAAACGCAACACGGCGCTCGCGGGTGGCCACACATCGCTTCCTTGGGATGTATGCGATTCGATTCCCAGCCTTCGGCATGCTGACGCGCGACATGTTACAATACTTGACAGCGAAGGGGGCGACGGTCATGTCGGAGAATGAAGCACAAGTTCTTGGAAAAGCGTTGGCATTGCCGCCCGACGAGCGAGCAGAGCTGGCAGACCGGCTCCTTTCAAGCCTTGACACGGAGCGCCAACGCAAAATCGACGAATTGTGGGCTGAGGAAGCGGAAGACCGGATTGACGCATTTGAGCGAGGCGAGATAAGAGCCGTCTCGGCCAAAGAGGCTTTTGAAACGAACAAAGGCGCGAAGCCGTGACCGTCAAGTTTCTGCCGCCTGCCCGGTCCGAACTAGCTGAGGCCATCGACTATTACGATTCGCGAGAACCCGGTCTCGGTTCGCAATTCGCCGAGGAAGTAAAACGAACTCTCCAAAGAATCCTTCAATACCCCGGAGCCTGGACGCCCCTCTCCAAGAGAACCCCGCCGCTGCAGAACGAATAGGTTCCCCTACGGAATCATCTATCAGATCAGAGGGGACGTTTTGCTCGTCGTTGCATTGATGCACCTTCATCGTGAGCCTACAACATGGAGAGGACGGCTAAAGGCAGGCGGCGAATAACAGCTTGACAAACTCCAATCAATCGGCTACAGTGGTAGCGTATGGCTGGAGAGGCGGCAGGTGGGGAAAGGACTCTTGCCCGCAGGCGCGTCGATCCGAGGGTCCGCGCGAGCCGGGAAAGAGTCTTTATGCAGGCTTTTACTGTCAACTGTGGACTGCCCCGCCGCGGCGGGTCGGCTGTCCCCCGGCGAATGCACCGCGAAGAAAGAATTCTTTTTTCTGCGGGAACGACGCGGGAATGTCTATGAAAACAAAGGACCGCTGTGGAAAAAGTCTGAATTGTGAGTGCGGTAGGTGGTAGGTGGTAGGTGGGGAAGAGCAGGTTCCAGGATGCAGGATTCAGGAGTCAGGAGTCGGGAGTCGGGATGAAGAGCATCTGCTTACTGCCGACTGCCTTCTGCCTTCCGCCGACTGCCAATGTTTTTAGGGAAGGAGAAAAACAGTAACTTTAAAAAGCGAGGGAACGACGCGGGAATGTCTATGAAAACAAAGGACTGCCGTGGAAAAGTGGGGACGACGCGGGAATGTATATGAAAATAAAGGTAGTTATGCGTTGAAAGCGGTGATGTATATGAAAACAGGAGGTTTAGTATTTCTGGCAGCGACCAATCAGCGGTCCACCTACGACATAAAGTCCAACCTCGGACCAGAGCCATCGCCCTCTCATCTCGGACTTCATGTCCTCACTCCCCGCCGCACGCCATGTGTCTGCCGCCCGCCTGCTGGCTTCGAGTCTCCCAACCGAGTAAGCCGCCGCCGGTGCTGGTGTCATTTGGAATGGGGATCCACTCGAGCCGCCGGTCATTCCCGCGAAAGGCCGGGTCATTCCCGCGAAAGCGGGAATCCAGTCCGACGACAGCGCACTTCCGAAGGTTTGCCGAGTGGATTCCCGCTTTCGCGGGAATGACCGGCGTTTCGAAAGCCGTCCCATCCCAAATGACACGAATACGCCGCCGCCTTCCTGCTTGCGTTCGAGTAAATATTGTGGTTTATAATCTGTGAAATCGCCATGCGACTCCCCAAACTGAAGTGGCCCCTCTTTATAGGTCTTACCCTCTGCATCCTTCTGGGGTTCGCCGGATTGGTCATCTGGAAGGCGTCGCGGGCGCTCCACCGCGCCTCAGAGGAAGTGGCCGCAGCGGAAAACCTAAAATTCACGGTGTCGCGCCTAAACAGTGCCATGCCTTCCGGCGTCGAGTGGATCAGTTCCCCTGCGGTTTTGAGTGACGCGGCCTTTTTTGAGGGTCGCCTGTACCTCTGTGGCCCCTCGGGCCTGATGGAGTATTCCCCGGATGGGAAGCTGGTTGCCCGCTACCGAGTCGGCCTGGAGCTTCCCGCTGCGCCGCTCGTGGGCATGTCCATCGGTCGCGCCGCCGACGCCGCGGAACCGGAGCTTTACCTGGCCACTCGAGGCGGAGGCGTTCTAGCGTTCAGCGAGAAGAGTTCCCGGCAGATCCTTCCGGAGGCCAACCCGCTTCGCCAACTCACTGCTGTGCTCCCCCTGCCCACTGGCCGAATTTTGCTGGGCACAGAGAAGAGCGGCGTCTTGGTTTACGACGGCACACACCTCACGCCCTTCCATCCGCAGCTTGCGAAATTGCACATCACGGCGCTCGAGGGGGACGACTCGAGCATCTGGGCTGGCACGCTCGACGACGGTGTCATCCATTGGCACGCCGGCCAAGCCGACCGTTTCGCGGAGGCCGAAGGGCTGCCCGACCCGCGCGTTCTCTCGCTGGCCGTTGACGGCGACCGCACCTTTGTGGGCACCCCCATGGGCGTGGCGGAATTCCGGGACGGCAAGTTCACGCGCGTGCTGGCCTCCGGCTTCTTTGCCGGCGCCCTGCTGCTGGATGGCCAGACGCTCGTCGTGGGCACGCTCGACGAGGGCATCTTGGAGATCCCACTCGCCCCAAGTTCAAAGGCCAGCCCACGCCCGCGCGGCCAGGAAATCTCAGGCCGCATCATGCGGCTGCTATCGGCCGAAACCAACCTCTTCGCCCTCACGGATAGCGGCTTCTATAGCTTCAATCCGCGCGGTGGCACGTTCCGGCCCGTCATCGAACGCGAAGATGCGTTGCTGGCGGACCGTAACGTCTCCGCGCTCGCTTTTGACTCGTCCGGCCGCCTCTGGGTCGGTTACTTCGATCGCGGCCTCGATGTACTTTCGCCCACCGGCGACCGGGCCACGCACATCGAAGACGAGCACGTCTTCTGCGTCAACCGCATCGTTCATGACTCGCAGCACGACACCACCGACGTGGCCACGGCCAATGGCCTGGTGGTGTTTGATGGGGCCCTGCGACAGCGTGAAGTGTTGGGCCGCAACGAGGGGTTGATTGCCGACCATGTGACCGATGTCGCGCTCATACCCGGGGGCATGACTTTGGCCACGCCCGCCGGGATCACTTTTCTTACACCTACCGGCGCGCGCAGCATCTACGCGTTTCACGGCCTGGTAAACAATCACGTCTATACGCTGGGCGCAGAGGGCACGCGATTGCTGGTGGGAACGCTCGGCGGCCTCTCGGTTCTCAACGAGGGCCAAGTGCGCATGAACTACACCACGGCAAACTCCGGGCTAAAAGCTAACTGGATTACCGCGCTGGCGCAGGTCGGCGACGAGTGGTTTGTGGGAAGTTACGGCGGCGGGATTTTCCGCCTCGACGCCAGCGGGCGCTGCGAGACGTTTCCCGACGCCACCGGGGCGTTCGTGGTGAATCCCAACGCCATGCTCGCCAGCGGCCAGCGCGTCTACGCCGGAACCCTGGAAAGAGGATTGTACGTTTACGACCGCGCCCTGGGACGCTGGAGCGACGTCACCGCGGCCCTGCCCTCGCCCAACGTCACGGCTCTCGCGGTCCACAAAGGCTACCTGTACATCGGCACGGACAACGGCTTGATTCGCATTCTCGAGCAGAACTTGACTAGCCAGGGGCTCCGCCCCTGATATCCCGTGCAGGGACGGGGCTTGCCCCGGGTAGAAACTCCAGCCCTCTCCCCCTTGGGGGAGAGGGTGGCCCGCCGCCGGCGTTTTCTTCAGCCGGGGCGGGCCGGGTGAGGGGGTCGCGAGCCTCCGCCCGTCCGTTTGCACCTCCGTGTTTCGTCGCACATGACGGAGTCACCTATGAAGCATACCTGCTGCTTACTGTTCCTCCTCGTTCTCCTATCCATCGCCTCCTGGGGTTTTGGCGATGCCGGCGTCATCATTCCCACCGGGCAGGAACGGCCAGATCCTTCAATCCTATCGCTGGAGGAGATGCGCATAACCGTCTACATCGACAACGGTGATGCGCGCGTATTCATCCAGCAGATTTACGGCAGCCATCACGACGGCGTACTGGAAGGCAATTACATTTTTGCCTTGCCCAGCCGCGCCGCGATCTCCGACTTTGCCGTGTGGGACAGCGTAACGCGCATTCCCGGCGTCATCCTGGAGCGGAAGCGCGCCGAGGAGATTTATAACGCGCTGAAATGGCAGGCGATCGATCCCGGCCTATTACAGATGGGGGAGCGCGGCGCGGAGGAGGCGCGGCGCAGTCAAGTGTTCAGCGCGCACATCGTTCCCATTCCGGCCTTCGGCACGAACCGCCTCGAGATCGAGTATCACGAGACCCTTCCGGTTGAAAACCTCGAGTCGCTCTTCGCCGTGCCTTTGCACCCGGATGCCTACCAGGCTCAAACAGCGGCTCACCTCGACATCAACTTTGAGTTGCATACTCAGCACGCTATTCGGGACTTCGAGGTGATTGGCCAGACCTTTCCGCTGAAAATCACAGAACGCGGACCCAACCTGGTGAAGGCAACACTCGAAGCCAGCAACGTTCTGTTCAAGGAAGACTTTGCCGTCCGGTACGCATTTGACGAGGCCAAGGCCGATGCGCTCGAGGTCCTGACCTATCGCAACCCGCGCCCTCGCCAGCCCGATGCCGTGGACACGGCGCCTCCTCCGCCTAATACCAGCGAGCCGGGTTTTTTCGAGGCCTCGGCATTGTTCGCCTCTCGCGGCCATGCGCCCTCGACTGGCGGCGCAACTTCAGCCGGGCCGCCGCGAACCATCCTGGTATTGTTCGACACCTCGCTCTCCATGCAATGGGAAAAGCTGGAGCGCAGCTACCTGGCCATGGAAACACTGCTCCGCTCGCTGCGGCCCGCCGATCGCTTCAATCTTCTCCTCTTCAATACGGAGCTGAGTTGGTTTGAAAAGCAGCCCATGATGGCGGACAAACCCGCGGTGGAGCGCGCTCTGGAATTTGTGCGGGCAAGCGGATTGCGCGGCGGAACCAATCTTCAGCAGGCGCTGGAGGCCGCGCTCGAGCAGGCAAAAAGCTCTACGGGTGAGAGTTACATCGTCCTTCTAAGCGATGGAGACGCCACGCGCGGCCTCATCGGCACGGGCCGGCTGGCCGCCTGGTATTCCCGAGAGTGGAAGTCCTTGCCTGAGGCCTCACGCCCCCGAACTTACATCTTCGGCGTAGGCGATGACGCGAACCAGGTGCTTCTCCGCCTGCTCGGCCAGAACCGCGGCCTAATGGAATGGGTCCGGTCGACGGAGCCGATGGATTTCAAGCTGAATGCATTCATCGGCAAGATTGGGCGCGATCCCCTCTCGCGACTCAAACTCACTTCGACGCCAGCGGCAAACTTCGATCTTGTTTATCCGCTCGATGACACAGTCTTCCCCGGCTCCGTCGCCGCCTGGATCGGGCAATACAGGAGGCCGTTGCCTGCCGCACAATTTGACGTTCAGGCCGTCCGCGAAGGTGCTGCCGCGAAGATGCATTCGACCGTGCCACTCCCCGAGGAGAACCTGGAGCACCCGGACCTCGAGCGCACCTGGGCCAAGGCTCGCGTCGATGCGCTGCTGGCGAAAATCGAGCGCGAGGGTGAGGACCGCGCTTCCGTGGATGAAATCATCCGTCTGGCTCGCAAGTACAAGTTCGTCACCCCCTACACTTCGTTCTTAGCTGCGCCGCGCGCCCTGCTGCGCCCACGGGTTATTCGGCCCGGCGATCCGGTCATTCGCGTGAAGACGGACCCCTCCATCACTTCCGTCGTGGCGCTCTTCCCCTTTGACCTGATCAAAAATCTGCGTTACCTGCCGGGCGAGGACATGTGGCAAACCCGCTTCCTTGCTCCCCAGGACATGACCGATGGGACATACCTGGTCCGCCTTATTCTGCGCGACCGCGAAGGGCACGTCTATCGCGAGTCGAAGACATTCGTCATGGTGACGCAGCCGCCGGTAGTGCGGGTTCGCCTCGACAAGAAACAATTCCGGCGCGGCGAGTCTATTCCCTTGCGCGTCAGCGCTTCAGCGCGGACGCGCACCGTGCTCGCGCGGATGTATGGAGCCGAACCCGCTTATCTCACCTGGAACCAGGACGCAGGCGCTAACACCGGCAATCTGCTCGTCCCGGCGGACCTCCCCGCCGGCCCTTACACGCTGACGGTGACGGCGGAAGATATTGCCCACAACATCGGCAGCCAGGAGGTGACCATTGAAGTCCTGCCGTAGCTTGAAGTCAGAAGTCAGGAGTCAGGAGTCAGAAGGAAGAGCATGCCCACTGCGTGGAGAGGTAATGCAATGAATCTGAGCACTAGGGATCGTAAGCTGCTTTGGGCGAAAGCAGGGAATCGCTGCTCGTACCGGTTCGCAGGAGGTGACCATTGAAGTCCGTCCGTAACGTTCGTTTGAGACTTCTGCTGGCCCTGCCGCTTGTGGGCTTATTACTTGGCGGCCTGACGGCGCGTGGCAACCTCGTTGAATGGCTACAGAACCTCGAGGGGAGCGGCCGCTTTGAGGCGGTCTTCTTCCGCACCGTTTCACTGCTGGGCGGTCCCGTGACCGTTCGCCGCCTGCCGGCCGAGGTGCGCAACGCCTTGAACGACCTCGTCTCGAAATCCCCCAACGACGCCGAACTCTACCGGATGCGCGCGCGCGCCGACGAGGCGCAATTGGATTTCACTGCCGCGGAGGCGGACTGGCAAAGGTATGCCCAACTCGCCCCCGATAAGGTCGATGGCCAACTCCAGCTTGCCGACTTCTTCCACCGGCGCCTGCGCCCGCTGGACGAGATCAAGGCGCTGGCCGCCGCTGCGCAGGCGCCTTCTTCGCCCGCAGATAAACTGCTGGCTTCCAATCAGCAGCGGGCCTGGCAAACCTTCGAGCGCATCTTCCAGGTGATCCGCCTGCAAGCTTTGCCCGACACGCTTTCCATCGAGCAATACAACGCCTGGCTGGCGCGCTATCCGAAGAACGCGGCAGCTTATTCCCGCTTCTTTGATTTCCTTATCGCAGAGAAGAAATTCTCGGAGGCGGAGCGGCTCATCGGCCGGTACGAGAAGGGGTTTCCGCGAGACAAGGTGTTTCCCATCGAAGCCCGCGCCACCCTGGCCTATAAGCGCGGCTCCACCGATGAGGCGCTGGCCCTCTACGACCGCAGTTTTCAGCCGCTCTGGCCGCCCGAGCTCGTCCAGGACTATTTCAATCTGCTGAAGGAAACCCACCGCTTGCGCGAATTCCTCAGTCGCGCCCATGCTGCCGCGAGCGCAAATCCCACCGACGTGAGCGCCGCCGCGCGCCTCTTCTATTACTACCACCAACAGGGCAATCTCGGCGAGGCACAGCGCGCCCTGGTGGAGTATCGGCTGCGCATGGAGAAGACGAACGCTCCCTGGAAAGGTGACCAACTCTGGACGCTCTCCCGCCTCTTCGATGGCATCCACGCGTATAACGACGCGGCGCGCGGCTATTACGCCCTCTACAGCCTGCCGGGCGCGGAGCCGGCGCTTCAGGAGAAGGCTCTGGCCGGAATCGCGAATCTTCTCTTGGCCGCCCCCGAACAGCCGATTGGCTTCGGCAGCAACTCGATTTCTTTCCTCCGCGACATCGGCGCCATGGATCCCTACCCGGGGTTTCTGAACGGCATCGCTTCGCTGCTGCTCAACTCCCAGTCGCCCGCCTTTCAATACTCGCAGGCGGAGGGGACTGCCGTCGCATATTTCCATCGCGCGCGGGCAGCGGACTTGATCGCACTGTTCGATGAGCGCTTTCCGAAGTCGGGGGAGCGCAGCGAACTCCACGCCAGGCTGCTGGATGTTTATGCTGTCTATGCGGCCGATGATGCCATCCTTCGTGAGGGCCGCCAGTTCCTTGATTCCTTCCCGAGGGCAAGCCAACGCGTCCATGTGGCCATGTTGATGGCCGATTCTTTCGCGCGCAAGAACATGGTGAAGGAGGAACTCGCACTCTACGACCAGCTTCTCAACGAGTTGGCCGCGCGCGCCGATCACGTCCCGCTCGGCGAGGGCGCCAGCGCGGACACCTCCCTTGTGCAACGGCTTCCGCCCCCGGCGCAACCAGAAAGCGAAGAGGCTGCGCCTGAAGAAGCACCCGAAGCCACAAGCGAGTCTTTCGTTGTGTCGGGCGGCAGCGGCGGGGAAGAACGACCGGTTCGTCGGCCCATCCGCCGCCCGTCCGTCCAGGCCCGGGTTCGGGCAGCACGCAGGCAGGCGGAGCAGCCGGGCCAGCCGCGTTCTCTGGAATACTCCCAAGTGCTCGAACGCTACATTTCGCGCTTGGTCGCCCTGGAGAGACCGCTCGAGGTACTTGATCTCTTCCGGCGCGAGATGGATCACAATCCCAACGATCCTGGCCTCTACGAGCGCCTGGCCACTTTCCTTGCGCAGAACCGCATGGACGAGCGCATCGAGGCCGTCTACAAAAAGGCCATCCAACAGTTTTCCGAGCGCTCCTGGTACCAGAAGCTGGCCCGCTGGTATTTGCGCCGAAAGCAGCACCAGCAATTCGAAGAACTGACCCGACAGGTGATTCAGACCTTTTCCGGCACGGAGCTTGAGGAATACTTCCGGTCGGTTATGTGGAGCGGACCGGTCGTACCTCAGATGTATGTGCAATTGAACCTTTATGCCCACCAGCGGTTTCCTCACAATCTCGCGTTCGTGCGGAACCTGCTGGAAGCCTTCCGCTCCAAGCCGACCTACAACCCCCAGGCCTGGGTAGCCCTCATCCGGCAAAACTGGTTTTATGACGACAACCTGCGCTCGGCATTCTTTCTATATTTGTCCAGTAGCAGACGCCTTGACTCCGAAATTCAGGCGGTGCGGGCTACGAATCCCCAGGCTGTAGCTGAGAAATGGAACGAGCTTAGCCAGGCCAACCCCGCCGCCGCACAGTTCATCGCTGAGGCGGAGATTTGGCGCTCGCACTTTGAAGACGCCGCGCCAGTGATCAAGGCACTCGCGGAGGTCTATCCAGCGGACCAGGAGATGGGCCGGCGCGCCTCCTCTGTCTTCCGGTCGCTGGCGCCCTTCAATCCTCAATACACGGAGATCGCTGCGGGTATTGAAAACACGCTGTCGAAGTCCAGCCCGGGGGACCGCGAAATTCTCATCCGCATCGGCGACATCTACGCCGACCGCGAGATGTTCGCCAAAGCACGTCCGTATTGGAACAGCGTGCCGGGACTCGAGCCCGGCAACCCCGATGCTTTCCTCGAGTCGGCGACGGTCTTCTGGGACTACTTCCTGTTCGGCGACACGTTGCGCGTGATCAATGACGCGCGCAAGAAATTCTCGAATCCCGCCCTGTTCGCTTACGAGGCGGGAGCTGTTTACGAAGGCCAGCGGGACTTTCCCCGGGCGGTCGATGAATACCTGAAGGGTGCGCTGGCTTCCGCGGAGGACTCCGCCGCCCGCAATCGTCTGTTGCGACTGGTGAAGCGCTCGAGCTTGCGTGGGGCCATCGACCAGGCGACTGAGAAGGCCGCAAGCAGCGCCAACCCGGATTGGAATGCCGTCTCCCTGCGCATTGTGGTGCTGGAGGCGCTCAACCGGCGCGCCGATCTCGAAAGCTTTCTGACCCATCTGGCGCAGGACACTTCTTCGCTGGAACTTCTCGCGCAAATCCAGCCGCTGGCGGACCGTTATGGCTTCGACAAGGTTCGCATCCTCACCCTCGAGCGGCCGATCGCTCTCATGACCGACCCGGTGGAGAAGCTGCAACTCCGCCTGCAACTGGCCCGCTTCTATGAGTCGAAAAATCAGATGGAACAAGCTCGCACGCTGATGGAGAGCCTCTACAGTGAGAACCCGCTGCTCCTCGGCGTGGTGCGTTCCAACGTCGATTTCTACTGGCGTAACAAGATGTGGGACCCCGCCATCGACACCCTGCTGAAGGCGGCCAAGTCCGCCTACCCCGCCCTCGGCGAGCAGTTCACCTTCGAGGCGGCGCGCAAGGCGACCGAAGCCAAGGAATACGCGCGCGCCCGCGAATTACTCACGCCGCTGCTCCAGAATCAGCCCTATAACGCCGAATATCTGGCGGCGGTGGCGGACACCTACGCTCGCGAAGGCGACGACAAATCTCTGCGCGGCTTTTACCTTGCCAAGATCCACGACTTCAGCGACTCCAATCTGCCTGCCGATGAGAAGACGGCTCGCATCGCCGCACTTCGGCGTGGCCTCATTCCGGCGCTCGGCCGACTGAAAGATTTCGCCGGGGCCGTCGACCAGTACATCGAAATCCTCAACAAGTATGCGGAAGACGAAGGGCTGGCCCAGGAGGCCGCAGCCTTCGCGGACCGTAACGGCCGGCGCAAGCAACTGCTCGACTACTACACCAAGGCCACCGCCGATTCGCCCAAGGACTTCCGCTGGCCCATGGTTCTGGCACGAATCGAGACTTACTTCGAGGACTATTCCGCGGCAATCGCCTCCTACGTTCGAGCGCGCATCGTCCGGCCCGACCGTACAGACTTGCTGACGGCGCAGGCTAACCTGGAACAGCGCTTGATGCGCTTCGATGACGCTCTGAAGAGCTACTCGCGCCTCTACGAGTTGAATTACGAGAATCCAGCGTGGATGGAGAAGATCGCGGAGCTACATGCGCGTCAGGGCCACACCGACGCGGCAGTCGCAGCGCTCGAGAAGGCCTTAGTGGAAGGCCGGCCGGAAAAACCCGAGCTCTACTTCGCCGCCGCGGACCGCCTTACAGGCTGGAATATGCTCGAACAGGCCCGGCAATTCGCGGAGCGCGGCGTCGCTCTCGCGGGCAAGGATCTGTTGATCCACCCCGCGGATACTAATGGCATGCTCACCTACGTGACCCTCCTGACGCGCCTGCGTGATTACAGCACGGCCTACGCGCGCCTCAGGGAGGCCGCGAAGTCGGCGCGGGACGCGCAATTCCAACCCAATCTGAATCCGTTCCTCTCCGCCATGGGCCGCGTGGTGAAGGAGTATTACACGCCGGAAGAAAACAGCGCCTTCGCCAACTTCCTTCTCAAACAGAAGGAAGGGATGGAAACGAACGATTTCATCGAGACGGTCATCCCCTTGGCGCAAGAGGCAGGCCTAACGGATCTCGAGGCGCGTTGGCGGCATGAGGTGATGATGGCCAGCCCCGGCTCGCCCCAGGCCCAGACCATGGAAACGCGCCTGGATGAGCTGCAAAGGCAGCGCATGCGCTTCAACGAACACGGAGCGCAGCTCGAAGCCTACTGGAACGTTTTCCCTCAGAGGCCGGGCAAAGACTACATCCTCCAAAGGGCTGCGGACAGCTATGGTTCGGCAGGAAACACTGCGGCGGAACTACGAGTGCTTCAGGCGGCCTTCGATCGGGAGGGATTGGATGGTCAGCATCTCGGCCGCTACCTCGAGCTGGTCTCGATGACCTCTCCTGAACAGCTCGTAACCATCGCGGGAGGAGCGCACGGAAATCCAGTGCGCGACGCAGCAGCAACCTCGGCCCTCGCGACGGGAAAGGTTGATCTGGCCCTCCGGGCCGTTGCCGCGCGCGGAGGCGGCCTGCCGCCCGTTTGGGCGCGCGCCTACACGGGTCTCGTGGGCCTCTATTATTCCGAGGCCTCGCCCGTCGTAAACTCTGCCTATCAGCAAGCTCTCGATACGCGAACGATTGCCGACCGCGTCGCGAAGCCGGCGAACCGAGATGAAATGCTGGCCGGCGATATTTGGTTTTATTACGGCTCGCGATACGGGGAGTACCTTTCGACTACGCATTTGGGCAACCCCGAAGATTACCTGCCAGCCATGCTGGAAGGGACTCCAGCCCGCTCGGACGCTTATTTTACGCTCGCCGATTATTACCGTGACGCGGGCCAGCTCGAGAACGCCCTGGAGGATTTCGCGCACGCCTTGGAACTGGATTCCAAGCGTGCCGATGCCCACGACCGCACGGCGCAGATCCTTTGGCAGCAGGGCAAGCAGGATAGCGCCGTCAAGGAATGGTCGTTGGCGCTGAAGGCCTTCCGCACCCAGGAGGACAGCCGCAGCGTGCCGCCCGCTTTCTGGACGGATCTTCGCGCTACACTCGAAAACATCGGCGAACGCAAGCTGCTCCCACAGTTGCGTGAGGACGCCGAGCGCGTCGTCCGCACCTACGTCCGCCGCAACGGCAGCTACCGCGCCGCCCCCATCCTGCGGGGCGCGCTGGCTGCGGCGGGAGATCCCGCGCAGGGGGCGGATTGGCTCGTGGACCTTTCTCGCGCCGCCCCATCCCCCATCGCTTTCCTCTCCGAGCTTGTCTCCGCCTCGTGGTTTCCCGCAGGCCACAAGGCGCCTGTCTATCAGAAGATCCTTGCCTTGGCGCAAGATCAAGTGACCAAGACCTTCGGAGCGGAGCACTCCACCGCGCTCGAGACCTTGCATCACTGGCAGCTTCGTTGGATCAATTTCCTGCTGGACAATCGCCGGGTTACGGACGCACAGACCGCTTTCAACAATCTCCCGGAAGATTTCCGTGACCCGCAGCAGCCTGGAATCGCCTCCATCATGCTTCGCCTCGCGGCCCAGTCGAACAAGCTCG